>Ga0209581_1000310_pt1 | contig 124938 bp, 113 predicted proteins | sample Coa_R2_FD_187160 | JGI IMG/M metagenome (GOLD analysis project Ga0209581, IMG submission 187160) | Surface soil microbial communities from Centralia Pennsylvania, which are recovering from an underground coalmine fire - Coalmine... | ecosystem: Environmental > Terrestrial > Soil > Unclassified...
GATCCGGGGGGGGGGGGCTGTCAACGGCGGCGGATGCGACTGCAGGGTGTGCGACCGCCCTCAGCCCTCGCTCCCCAACACCCGCCGCAGCGCGGCGCGCGCGGCGTCGAAGGAAAAGTGCCGCTGCACGTTGGCCAGGCCGTTGTCGGACAGCATTTTCCACAATGTCGCATCGCCATGGACGCGCACCACGGCGGCGGCGAAGTCCGCGGGCGTGTCGGCCACCAGCACGTCCTCGCCAGCGCGCACGTGCATGCCCTCGACCGCCGGCGTGGTCGCGACCACCGGCAGGCCGTGGCTCATCGCCATGTTGACCTTGCCCTTGACGCCGGCGCCATAGCGCAGCGGCGCGACCGAGACGCGGCAGCCGTCCAGGAACGGCGCGATGTCGGCGACGTAGCCGTGCACCACCACGCCGTCGTGCGCGAGCGCGAGGATCTCCTCCGGCGCCTTGCTGCCGATGACGTGGAAGTTCGCGTCGGGCAGGCGCGCGCGCACCCGCGGGAACACCTCGCGCACGAACCACAGCACCGCATCGACGTTGGGCGGATGCTGGAAGCCGCCGATGAACACCAGGTCGCGGCGCTCGGCGAAGTCGCGGCGGCGGCCATGGACCTCGTGCACGTTCGACAGCACCTCGATGCGCGCCTGCGGCAGTTCGCGTTCGAGCAGCGCCTTTTCCGCGGCGCTCACCACCACGGTGACATCGCATTCGCGCATCAGCTTCAATTCCTGCGCGCGCGTGCGCGCCGCCTGCTCGGCGAGCTCGGCGCTGCCGTAGAGCGTCGCCGCACGCTGCTCGCGCAGATGGTGCACGTCGACGGTGTCGAAGATCAGGCGCGCGCGCGGTGCGTACAGGCGCGCCAGGCCGACGTAGTTCGCTGCCACGTAGTGGCGCGACAGCACGATCGCGTCGAGTTCGCCGCCGTGCGCGCGCAGCCAGGCGACCGGATCGGCGACGAACGGGTGGTACAGTGCCTCGACGCCGAGCGCCTGCAGCGCCTCGGTGTAGCGTCCGGCGTGGGCGCGGTTGTCCGGCAGGAAGCTCACCCGGTAGCCGAATTCGCCGAGCAGGCGCATCAGGTTCCGCATGCGCAGCGAGCCGGAGTCCTGGTCCGGCGTCGGCGTGTAGGCGTCGACGATCAGCACGCGGCCGCGCCGGCGCCAGTCTGCCGCGCGTGCGGCCGCGCGCGCATCGGCGATCGGCGCCGGCTGGGCGGCGAGCGCGGTTTTCCACTTTTCCACGAATTTTTCGCGGTTGACGACCTGGTAGCGCTTCATGCCGCTGCCGGTATCGGTGCCGGCGGTCACGCCCTCGAAGTGCACCACTGTGGCGCGCGGTTCGTAGAACACCTTGTGGCCGGCGGCGCGCACGGCGAAGGCGAGATCGGTATCCTCGTAGTAGGCCGGGGCGTAGCGCGCATCGAAGCCGCCGAGCGCGGCGAACAGCTCGCGGCGCACGAGGATGGCCGCGCCGGAGCAGTAGTCGGCCTCGCGCCGGAAGTTGTAGCGCGGATCGGCCGGATCGTCGAAGCGGCCGTAGTTCCAGCCGGAGCCGTCGCGGAACACGATGCCGCCGGCTTCCTGCAAGCGGCCGTCGGGGTAGACCAGCTTGGCGCCGACCAGGCCACAGTCGGGCTCTTCCTCGAAACACCCGAGCAGCGCCTCGAGCCAGCCGGCGGCGACCACGGTGTCGTTGTTGAGGAAGGCGAGGAACTCGCCGCGCGCCGCGGCCGCGCCGGCGTTGCACGCACCGACGAAACCGAGATTGCGCTCGTTGCGCAACACGCGGATGCCGGCGACCGTCGCCAGCCGCGCCGCGGTGGCATCGGTCGAGGCATCGTCGACCACGATCACCTCGAACGGTGTGGCGCCGGCGTGCGCGGCGAGCGAGCGCAGACAGGCGAAGGTGTAGGCGATCTGGTTGTGTACCGGGATCACGATCGACACGCGCGGTGTCGCGCCGGTCGGCAGTGCGAAGGGGGCGAAGTCCTCGGCGGGCGCGCGCGCGAGCGGTGTCGGCGCGCCCGGTGTCGAGCGGCGGAATTCGGCGGCGATCCGGCGCAACGTACCGAGCACGCCACGGCTGGCGAGGCTGCCGCGCGTGCGGTGCACGATCGCGCGCACGCGGGCGGCGCGATAGCGCAGCCGCGCGCGCCACGCGCGCAGCGCGCGCGCCGCGGCGCGCAGCGGTCGAGTCAGGCGCCAGGAACGGCTGGCGAGCATGCGATCACGCTCGGCGGCGAGCACGCCGAGGCGGGCGACTTCCGCATCCAGCCGCAGCGCCCAGGCGGTGCGTTCCTCGATCTCGCGTTGCGCCTTGGCGAGTTCGTCGCGGGCGCGCTGGAGCTGGGCGTCGAGGTCGAAGCCCCAGGCCGAGCGTCGCGCAAGTTCCTTCTGCAATGCGGCGATCTCGGCTCGGTACCCGGCCGCGGTGCGGCCGAGCGCGACGATCTCGCCCGCGCGCTGCTGCGCGTCGGTGGCATCGAGCGCGGCGGCGCCGAGCCGGTAGCGCGGGCCGGTGTGCGGCGGCAGCGGCAGCAGCTTGCGGTAATCCGCCGCCATCGCCGCGAGCGTGCGCGGCGGCGTGCCGGCAAGCGCGCGCCGCGCGGCGGCGAGCCGCGCGGGTTCGGCGCGCAGATGCGCGACCGTCGCCGCGATCGCCTCCGGGTCCGGCGCCACCAGGAAGCCGTCCACGCCGTCGGCGATGCGCTCGGCCAGCGCGCCGACGCGGGTCGCGATCGCCGGTACGCCGAGGCTCGCCAGTTCCGACAGGGTGTAGCTGAAGGTTTCGGCGACGGTGGGCAGCAGCAGGGCGGCGTCCGGCGCGATCCGCGCGACGAGCTCGGGCAGATCGTCGCGCCGGTAGTTGAGCACGACGTGCACGTCGCGCGTGCCGAAGAAGTCCATGCCTTCGGCACCGGCGCCGAGCAGGAACAGTTCGGCATGTTCGCGCAGAGGCGGCAGTGCGGCGCGCAGCAGTTCCGCGCCCTTGCCCTTGCGCACCCGGCCCGGCACCAGCAGGCGCAGGCGCGCGCGCGGCGGCGGCGGCGCGGGCGCGGGCGCGGGCGCGGGCGCCGGGCGCGGCCACGGCGCCAGGCCGTGGGCGATGATACTTTGTGGCAAAGTGGAAAATTCCGGCGCCAGCCGCAGCAGGTTCGCCAGCATGCTGCGGCTCGGCGCCGCGATCCTCGCCTGCGCGGCAACGACGGCGGCGACGTAGTCGGCGCGCAGCGCGCGCCAGAAGCCGGGGTCGCGCTCGGCGAACTCGAAATCCGCGCCGGTGGTGGCGAGATCGGCGGCGAGCTGCGCCGCGTCGTAGGCCAGCGCCGGATCGCCGAAATCGCGATGCAGCAGCGGCCACAGCGGGTAGTAGTCGTGGCCGACCAGCACGGTCGGCCGGCCGGTGCGCAGCGCATCGAGGCTGTGGCCGATCAGCGACGACACCACCAGCGCATCGACGCCGTAGTCGGCGAGGATCGCGGCGAGGAACGCCGCATAGCCGCGGTGGCGCGTGCGCGTGCTGGCGATCGGATCGGACAGGTGCAGTCGCCGCAACGGCGGCCCGCCGAGTGCGGCGTCGTGGAGTTCCAGCGTCTCGCCGTAGCGGCGGCGGTGGAAATTGCCGCGCGCGATCAGCACCAGATGATGCCGCGCGTCGTCGCCGGCGGCGAGATCGCGCACGAAGCGTTCGGCGCCGCCGCCCCAGCCGTGCAGCACGTGCAGCACGACCGGTTTCGGGTCGAGGCCGGGATGGCCGAGGTCGTCCGTGCGGCCGGCGGCGAGCGCCGCGGCCACGTGCGCGCGCAGTTCGCCGAGCGCCGAGGGCGGCGCCGGATCGGCGCCGGGCGGCGGCGGCACCGGGCCGCGCAGCGGCGCGGCCGGATCGGCGACGTACAGATGCGGCAGCAGCACCGCGCGCCACGGCGCGAACGCGGCCGGCAAAGTACCATTGTGGATTTTTTCGAGATCGAGTCCGGCCAGCGCGGCGCCGCGCCAGGCGCTCGCGAGCGGCGAGAACGATGGCCAGTCGAGCGCTTCGCGGCGGCCGCCGCGGTAGCACACGGCGTCGATCGTGCGCGCATCGGCGTCGCTCGTGTCGCCCGGCGGCAGCGGCGCGCGCTCGGGATCGCGGTTGTCGAGCGGCGAGGCGACCAGCACCTCCGGCAAGGTCAGCGCGGCGACGAGGCGTTCGTACCAATGCGGCGGCAGCACCGTGCCGGCGCGGAGCAGGATCAGGTCCTCGCCCGGAAACGCCGCGGCCGCCGCGCGCAGCGCCGCGCCGGCATCGCTCGGCGCGTCGAGGAACGCGACGGGCGCGCCGGCCGCGCCGCGGGCGAGCGCCTCGCGCCACGTCGCGTCGGCGCTGCCGAACACGCAGACGCGGGCGCGGGCGGTCGAGGTGTCGCTCACGAAGTTCCGCGCGACGTGGGCTCAGTGCCCGCGCGCGAGGCCGGGGAGCGCCTGCTCGGTGTAGTCGGCTGGCACCGCGAACTCGCGCGCGTCGAGCGGCGCGGTGGCGAGCGCCTTGAGCTCGGCGACGCTGCTGACGCTGCCGTCCTCCTCGTCGTAGTGCGTCATGCGCACCGGGAACTTGCCGGCGGGCAGCGCGCGGATCGGCGATTTGACCATGCCCGCCGAGATCTTCTCGCTCAGCGCTTGCAGTCGCTCGAAGCATTGCTGGAGCGCGGCGCGGTCGGCGGCGGCGATGCCGGTGTCGGCGAGGTCCGCAAGGCACGCATCGCCGGTGTGACGGCCGTCGAACTCGACCCGGTAGACCTGGCAGGACAGACCGGCGACACGCGCGCTGGCGCCGGTCGCGGTGTAGCGCAGATCCATTTCCGCCGCGCCGGATTTCGGCAGGGCGTGACCCATGCGCTGTTCGATCATTGCGCGTTGCTCCGGCGGCAGATTGGCGAGCGCGGCGTTCGCCCGCGCCATGGCCGCGCCGGCGGTCTCGGCCAGCTTCTGCACGTCGAGGTACTGGCGCTTGTCGTGCAGCAGGATCAGGAACCTGCCGGCGGCGGCATCGAACAGGAAACTGCTGCGGCCGGCGTCCATGCGCAGGTGCGGGCCGGACAGTTCGATGCGCGTGAGCGCCGGCCGGTCGCGATCCTCCTCGCCCTTGGCGCTGACGTATTCGGCGCGGAAATCGGCGAAGGCGGCGGTGGCGAGGAGAGCGCCGGCCAGGGCGGCGGCAGGGCGGAGGAGCGGGTGCATGAACGACTCCATCGGTGGTGGTCGCGCGATTATCGCGGATGCCCACGCCACTGTCACCGCGGCGGCGCGCATCGGCTACACTGCCGCCGGTTTCCGCGTCCTGCCCGCCGCCTTGTCCGTCCTCGCCGGTTTCGCTTCGCTCTGTCGCAGGCTCGCGCGCTGGCTGCGCGCGCCATGCTGGCTCGGCCTCGGCTTCGCGCTCGGCTTCCTCGGGCCGTATCTCGTCTATCTGGACAGCCAGGTGCGCGCGCGCTTCGACGATCTGTCGTGGGACCTGCCGAGCCGTGTCTACGCGCGTTCGCTGCGGCTGCGCGTCGGCCAGCCGATGACGGCGAAGGCGCTCGAGCTCGAACTCGACGCGGCGCGCTACGCGCCGGCGACGGCGGCGAAATTGCCCGGCAGCTACGTCGTCGACGGCGCGCGCTACCTGATCGCGCGGCGCGCCTTCGCCGATCTCGACGGTCGCGAACCGGCGCGGCGCATCGCCGTGGCCCTGCGCGACGACCTCGTCGCCGCGCTCGCCGATGCCGACGGCGGCGTGCCGCTCGAATCGGCCCGGCTCGAACCGGCGCGCATCGCCACGCTCTACGGCGCCGAGCAGGAGGAGCGCCGCGTGGTCAAGCTGGAACAACTGCCGCCGCTGCTGGTCACCGGCTTGCAGGCGGTCGAGGACCGCGACTTCAAGCACCATCACGGTATCGCCTTCGGCGCGATCCTGCGCGCGGCGTTCGCCGATCTCGCCGCCGGGCGCGTGGTGCAGGGTGGCAGCACGCTCACCCAGCAGTTGGTCAAGAACCTGTTCCTCGATCGCGGCCAGCGGCTCACGCGCAAGCTCAACGAGGCCCTGCTCGCGCTGCTGATCGAGGCGCGTTACGACAAGCATCGCATCCTCGAGGCCTACGTCAACGAGGTGTTCCTCGGCCAGCAGGGCGGCCAGGCGGTGCACGGCTTCGCCGCGGCGGCGGAGTTCTATTTCGGCCGCGAGCCGCGCGAGCTGCAACCGCACGAGATCGCGTTGCTGGTCGGACTCGCGCAGGGGCCGAGTCTGTACGATCCGCGCCGGCATCCGGAGCTCGCGCTGGCGCGGCGCAATCTCGTGCTCAATCAGTTCTACGAGACCGGCCTGATCGATGCGGCCACGCTCGCCACGGCGCGCGCCGCGCCGCTCTCCGTGCTCACCGCCCCCGGTCTGCCGCGCAACCGCGCGCCGGCGTTTCTCGATCTGGTGCGCGCCCAGGTGCAGCGCGACGTGCCGGCCGCGGAGCTGGCGCGTGCCGGCCTGTCGATCTACACCACGCTCGCGCCGAGCACCCAGGCGCTCGCCGAGCAGGCGTTGACGCGCACGCTGGAGACGCTCGGCAAGCGCCAGCCCGATCTGCAGGGTGCGCTGGTGGTCACCAGCGCGCGCGACGGCGCGGTCGAGGCGCTGATCGGCGGCCGCGATCCGGCCGATCCCGGCTTCGACCGCGCGCTCGCCGCACGTCGGCCGATCGGCTCGCTGATCAAGCCGTTCGTCTATCTCGTGGCCCTGAGCCAGCCGCAGCGCTGGTCGCTGGCGAGCCTGCTCGACGATGCTACCGTCGACCTGGTGCAGCCGAACGGCAGCCACTGGACGCCGCAGAACGACGATCACGAAACCCATGGCAAGGTGCCGCTGATCGATGCGCTGGCGCATTCGTACAATCTCGCCACCGTGCACCTCGGTCTCGCGCTCGGCGTCGACAAGGTGCGCGGCCTGCTCGCCTCGTTCGGGCTGGACGCGACGATCCCGCCGCATCCGTCGCTGCTGCTCGGCGCGGTGGAACTGTCGCCGTACGAAGTGGCGCAGTTGTACCAGTACTTCGCCGCCGACGGCCATGCCCTGCCGCTGCGGGCGCTCTCCGGCGTGCTCGATGCGCAGGGCCGCCCGCTCGGACGCTATGCGCTCAAGCCCGGCGCCGGCGACTACGTCGGCGCGGCGCGCTTGGTAAGCTATGCCTTGCAGGAGACCGCCGCGCAGGGCACGGCGCGCGCCATCGCCGCGCAGGGCTTGGGATCGCTGCACGCCGCCGGCAAGACCGGCACCAGCGACTCGCAGCGCGATTCCTGGTTCGCCGGCTTCACCGGTGCGCACCTGGCGGTGGTGTGGATCGGCCGCGACGACGACCAGCCCACCGGGCTGTGGGGCGCGACCGGCGCGCTGCAGGCGTGGATCGCGCTGTTCCGCGAGCTGCCGACGCGGCCGCTGGCGCTGCCGACGGAGGGTCTGGAACTCGCCTGGGTCGATCCGGCGACCGGCGCACGCACCGACGAAGCGTGCCGTGGCGCGCGCCGGCTGCCGTTCCTCGCCGGCCATGCGCCGACGGCGACGGAACATTGCCTGTGGCAGGAGATCAAGGCGCTCCTCGGCGCCGGGCACTGAGGGACGGGAGGAATGTTCTGGAAATGTATACGATGATGCGAAATACACTTTGTTCGATCGCCGTCGCGATGCTTGCCGGCTGCGCCCAGCCGAGCGCGCCGGCCAAGTCCGGCATCCGCCCCGATGCCGCCTCGGCCGTGGCGGCGATCCGCGCGGCGGCGACGCAGTTCGATTCCAGCGTCGAGGTGCAACCGCTGCGCGATCCGGCGGTCGAGGGCTGGTTGCGTCAGGCGCACGAGCACGAAGCGCAGCAGCGCGTGCCGCAGGCGCTGGAAACCCTCGGTCGCGCACTCAAGCTCACGCCGAACGCGCCGGACCTGTTGCAATACCAGGCCGAACTGCTGATCGAGAACGGCGACTGGAAGGCCGCCGCCGCGGCGGCGCAGAAGTCCTACGACCTCGGGCCCAAGGTCGGCGCCTTGTGCGCACGCAATCTGCAGACCCTGGTCGAGGTACGCAGCGCGCTGCACGACGACGCCGGCGCGCAGCAAGCGCGGCAGCAGTTGTCGAGCTGCCGGGTGCCGGCGCCGGCGCGCTTTTGACAATGGCCGGGGTGTCGGCGAATGTCCTTGCGGCGGCGGTCTTCCGCGCACATGCGGATGCGTTGTTTGTCGGCAAGGGCAGAGCTTCCGCTCGGCCGTTGTTTGCGCGATTTGTCTCCAGAGCAAAGCTTCCGCTCTCCTGCGGAGAGCGGGTTACTTCTTTGCTGGTGCAAAGAAGTAACCAAGAAACACCTCGAAAGCAGAGCCTCCCTCGGAGGACCTGCACGAAGATTTTGCGAGGGGATGAAAGCTCCGTGTACGACTCGTCCGCCGCGGGCGGAAACGCCATTCGCTTCGCATGCAGGTCTCTGGTCGCAAGCGAAGCGAAAAGCCGTCCGACCCGGAGCGGCCGAGTTGTACGTGGAACGTTCATCCCTTCGCGGATTCCTTGTGCAGATCCTCCTGGGGATGCTCTGCTTTACCGTGCTTTCTCTTGGTTACTTCTCTTTGCACGAGCAAAGAGAAGTAACCCGCTGGCCGAAGGACAGCGGAAGCTCTGGCTGTCGAAAGTGACCCGCTCGCCGGATGCGAGCGGAAAACCGCAGGATGCGCGTCAAGAAAAGAACGAGATCAAGATCACCGCTTGCCACCCTCACCCGCCGCGCTGCGCGCGTCGGCCTCTCCCGCCAGCGGGACAGGCGGGATCGCCGCAAGCCGAGCGGATGCGCGTCGCGCGCCAGCGCACCAAACCATGCGTCGTGACTTGAGCGCGCGCGAACTGCTCGGCCCCGACGGCCCGTTCGCCCGCGAGGTGCCGGGCTTCGTGCCGCGCGACTGCCAGCAGGCGATGGCCGAAGCGGTGGAGGAGGCGATCGCCGAGGGGCAGACGCTGATCGCCGAGGCCGGCACCGGCACTGGCAAGACCTTCGCCTATCTCGTGCCGGCGCTGCGCTCGGGCAAGCGCGTGATCGTGTCGACCGGCACCAAGACCTTGCAGGATCAACTGTTCCACCGCGATCTGCCGCGCGTCCGCGCGGTGCTCGGTGCGCGCCTGAAGACGAGTCTGCTCAAGGGCCGGGCGAATTATCTGTGCCGCTATCGCCTGGAACAGACGGCCAAGGACGGGCGCCTCGCCGCGCGCGACCAGGTGACCCAGTTGCAGGCGATCCGCGCCTGGGCCGCGCGCACGGGCAGCGGCGATCGCGGCGAGTTCGGCGAGGTGCCCGAGGACTCGCCGCTGTGGCCGCGGGTGACCTCGACCGCGGAAAACTGCCTCGGCGCCGAGTGTCCGCTGTTCGCGGACTGTTTCGTGGTCAAGGCGCGGCGCGCCGCGCAGGAGGCGGATCTGGTCGTGGTCAACCACCACCTGCTGTTCGCCGATCTCGCGATCAAGCAGGAGGGCTTCGGCGAGATCCTGCCCGGCGCGCACGCCTTCATCCTCGACGAGGCGCACCAGATTCCCGAACTCGCCGGACAGTTCTTCTCGGTGAGCGTGAGCGCGCGCCAGATCGGCGAGCTGGCGGCCGACGCGCGTGCCGAATGCGGTGCGGTGAGCGGCGCCTTGGCGGCGTTGCGCGAGCCGCTCGAGGCGCTCACGCCGGCGCTCCAGCGCGCGCGCCTCGCGCTCGATGCGCTGCCGGCCAGGGGTGCGTTCGCCGCGCTCGACGCCGCCGCCGACGCGCGCGCCGCGCTCGCCGCGCTCGACGAGGCACTGCGCCGGCTCGCCGATGCGCTCGCCACGCAGGCGGAGCGCTCGCGCGGGCTCGGCAGCGTGCACGCACGCGCGGAGGCGCTGTGCCAGCGTCTGGCCGAAGTGACCGACGGCGCCGCGCACGACGCCGTGCACTGGTACGAACTGAGCGCGCACGGCTTTGCCCTGCACGCCACCCCGCTCGATCTCGCGCCCTCGCTCCAGCGCCTGCGCGCGCAGATGCGCGCGGCGTGGATCTTCACCTCGGCGACGTTGTCGGTCGCGGGCGCGTTCGATCACTTCGCGCGCCAGCTCGGCTTGGAGGATCCGGTCGCGATCGGTCTGCCGAGCCCGTTCGACTACGCGCGCCAGGCGCTCGCCTACCTGCCGCCCGGCCTGCCCGATCCCAACGCCGCCGACTACACCGAACGCGTCGTCGCCGCGGTGCGGCCGGTGCTCGCGGCCGCGCGCGGACGCACGTTCCTGCTGTTCACCTCGCACCGCGCGCTCCGGCGCGCGGCGGAACTCTTGCAGGATTTGCCTTTTCCACTTTTTGTCCAAGGCAGCGCACCGCGTCACCAATTGCTCACCGCATTCCGCGAATCCGGCAACGGCGTGCTGCTCGGCGCGGCGAGCTTCTGGGAAGGCGTCGACGTGGCCGGCGAGGCGCTGAGCTGCGTGATCATCGACAAGCTGCCGTTCGCCGCGCCGGACGATCCGGTGCTGGAAGCGCGGCTCGCCGCGGTGCGCGAGGCCGGCGGCAATCCGTTCTTCGACTGGCAGATTCCGGCGGCGGTGATCGCGCTGAAGCAGGGCGCCGGCCGGCTGATCCGCGACGTCCGTGACCGCGGCGTGCTGGTGCTGTGCGACCCGCGCCTGACCTCGCGCGCCTGGGGCAAGCTGTTCCTGCGCAGTCTGCCGCCGCTGCCGGTGACGCGCGAACTCGACGAGGTGCGCCGCTTCTTCGATACAGCGCCGCGGACGGACACCCCGGATGCGGAGGCAGGCGCGCATGGCTGATGCGGACGACCTGTTCCTGAACGGCGCGCGCGTCGAAGCGACGCCGCTCGGTGCCCTGATCGCCGACAACTACGGCCATTTCACCGTGCTGCAGGTCGAGGACGCGCGCGCGCGCGGCCTCGGCCTGCACCTTGCGCGACTCGACGAGGGCAGCCGCGTGCTGTTCGGCAGCGCGCTCGAGCCGGCGCGAGTGCGCGCGTACCTGCGCGCGGCGCTGGCCGGCGTGCGTGGCGCGCAGGTCCTGCGCGTGCACGTGTTCGCGCGCGCGTTCGACCGCCAGCGGCCCGGCGCGCCGGTCGTGCCCGACGTGCTGGTGATGCGCACGCGCGCCGTGCCGCGCGCGGCGACGCCGCTCGCGGTGAAGACGTTCCACCATCGGCGCGTGCTGCCCGAGATCAAGCACGTTGGCACATTTCCACTTTTCCACTTCCGTCGGCTGGCGCAGGCGGAAGGGTTCGACGACGCCCTGTTCGTCGATGCGGCGGGCGAGATCGCGGAAGGCTCGGTCTGGAACGTCGTCTTCTTCGACGGCGCACGCTTCGTCTGGCCCGCCGCCCCGCAACTGCCGGGCGTGGCCAAACGCCTGCTGCAGACCGGCTTGCACCGGCTCGGCCAGCCGAGCGAGGAACGCGCGCTCGCGCTCGGCGATCTCGAGCGGTTTCGCGCCGCATTCTTCAGCAACGCCTTGCAACCGGTGCGTCCGCTCGCGCGCATCGACGCGGTGGAATTCGCCGGCGATGCCGCTGCGGCGGCGACGCTCGCCGCCGCCTACGAAACCAACCCCTGGGAAGACATCTGACGGCGCACGCCCGCGCCCTGCCCGCAATCGCCCGCGTTTCGCCTGCGCCCGGGCGAGTCGCCGCCATGCGCGTCGGCTGTGATCCGCGCATCCCACCGTGGAGGCACGACGATGGCAACGGGGCTCACGCATTCGATCACGTTCAAGGTGCTCGGCATCGGTCTGCTCGCATTGCTGATGCTGATTCCGCTGGCGCAGGTGCAGGGGCTGATCCGCGAACGCAGCGCCTTGCGTGACGGCGCGGTGGCCAACATCGCCCGCAGTTTCGGCGGCGCGCAGGTGGTCGGGGGGCCGGTGCTGGCCGTGCCGAAGCGCACGCGCGTGCAGACCTCGACCGGCTGGACGACGCAGGAGTGCACCGAGATCCTCTTGCCCGATCGCCTGAACATGCACGCCACGCTCGCGACCGAAGTACGCCAGTACGGCATCTACGCCACCCCGGTCTACGTGGCCACGCTCGCGCTCGATGGCAGTTTCCTCGCCGCCGATCTCCGGAACCGCGGCGGCGCCGATACCATCTATGACTGGGACCGCGCGGAACTGCGCCTGCCGATCGCCGACGGGCGCGGCATCCGGCGCGTGTCCGCGCTGCGCGTGGCCGATGCCGAGCTTCCGCTCGGCCCCGGCCACGGGGTCGCCGGCTTCGGCGCGATCGCCGCGGCGGTCGATGCGACGCGATTCGACGGCGAGCGCATACCGTTCGCCCTGGAACTGACGCTGGCCGGAACCGAGAGTCTCCGCTTCCTGCCGCTCGCGCGCCGCACCGAGGCGAGTCTCACCGCGCCGTGGCCCGATCCGAGCTTCATCGGCGCGTTCCTGCCGGCCGAGCGCCGCATCGACGCGCACGGTTTCACCGCGCAGTGGCAGGTGCTCGATCTCAATCGCGGCTTCGGCCAGTCCTGGCGGCAGGACGCCGAGCATGCGTCCGAGGTGGGCGCGGCCGCGTTCGGCGTGGCCCTGTATCAACCGGTGGGCGTGTATCAGCAGAACGAGCGCGCCGGCAAATACGGCGTGCTGTTCATCGCGCTCAGCTTCGTCGCGTTCTTCCTGTTCGAGGTGCGCCGGAACCTGCGCGTGCATCCGGTGCAGTACCTGCTGGTCGGTCTCGCGCTGGCGACGTTCTACGTAGTGCTGCTCGCGCTGTCCGAACACGTCGGCTTCACGCTCGCCTATCTCGCCGCCGCGGCGGCGGTGGCGCTGCTGGTCGGCGGCTACGCCGCCGCGGTGCTGCGCACGCGCCGCGGCGGCGCGCTGCTCGGCGCCTTGCTCGCCTTCGTCTACGCCTTGCTGTACGGCCTCGTGATCAGCGAACAGTACGCGCTGCTGATGGGTGCGTTGGCGCTGCTCGCGACGGTCGCGGCGCTGATGTACCTCACGCGCCAGGTCGATTGGTACCGCGCCGCGAGCGCTACGCCCGCGACCACGCAACCGGTAGCATAGGCGCCATGACCGCGCTCCTCGCCCTCGACACCAGCACCGAGAACTGCTCGGCGGCATTGCTCCGCGACGGCCGCATCCTCGAACGCAGCGAGCTCGCGCCGCGCCGCCACGCCGAGCTCATCCTGCCGATGATCGAATCGCTGCTCGCGGAAGCCGGCATCGCCCGCCGCGCGCTCGATGCGATCGCGGTCGGCCGCGGCCCGGGCGCGTTCACCGGCGTGCGGCTGGCGATCTCGGTCGCGCAGGGCATCGCCCTCGCGCTCGACCTGCCGGTGGTGCCGATCTCGTCGCTCGCCGCGCTGGCCGAGGACGCGCCGCCCGATCCGCACTCGCCGATCCTCGCCGTGATCGACGCGCGCATGGGCGAGGTCTACGCCGGCGCGTTCGCGCGCACCGCGGACGGCCGGGTCGAGCCGATCGCCGCGGAGTGGGTGGGGCCGGCGAGTCTGCTGACCCTGCCCGAGCACACGCCGTGGACGGTGGTCGGCAGCGGCTGGGCGGCGTATCGCGAGGCGATCGCATCGCGCCTCGCCGCACCGCCGCGCTTCGCCGACGGCGCGCGCTATCCGCAGGCACGCGCGGTGGCGCGACTCGCAGAGTTCGAACTCGCCGGCGGCCACGGCGTGGCGCCGGAACAGGCGTTGCCGGTGTACCTGCGCGACAAGGTGGCGTTGACGCTCGAGGAGCAGCGCGGACGGTAGCGGTTGCCTCGGAGCCTCTGCGCGGCCGCGACCCTCGCGGACCGGCCGCCTCGCTTCACCGGATCGAATCGTGCTCCCGATCGGGAGGCGGCGGAAGTTGCTGCAGATAGCTCAATGCCTTGCCCTCCTGCCGCCCGCGCGTGACGGTGGCGAGGATCAGGCCCGCAAAGAACGACAGCGCGGCGAGGATCATCATGCCGGTGGCGAGGATCGCCGTGGGGAAGCGCGGCACCAGTCCGGTTTCGAGATAGGTGCGGAAAATCGGCACGACCAGCACGATGGCGGCGACCGCCAGCGTCGCGGCGATGCCGCCGTAGAACTGCAATGGCCGCTCGATGCTGTACAGGCGCAGGATCGTGAGCAGGATGCGCGCGCCGTCGCGATAGGTCTTGAGCTTGCTCGTCGATCCTGCCGGCCGTTCCTTGTAGGCGGTTTCCACCTCGCCCACCGGCATGGACATCTCCAATGCGTGCACGGTGAGTTCGGTCTCGATCTCGAAGCCGCGCGAGAACACCGGAAACGACTTGACGAAGCGGCGCGAGAACGCCCGATAGCCGGACAGGATGTCGTTGCAGGTTCGGCCGAACAGACGCGACAGAAAGCCGGTGAGCAGACGGTTGCCGAAGGCGTGTCCGGGCCGGTAGGCCGCGGCGTTGCGCGCGGCGCGCACGCCGACCACCATGTCGAGTTGTTCGCGGCACAGCCGCTCGACCAGTGCCGGTGCGCTGGCGGCGTCGTAGGTGTCGTCGCCGTCGACCAGCAGGTAGACGTCCGCTTCCACGTCGGCGAACATGCGCCGCACGACGTTGCCCTTGCCCTGCAGGCTCACATGGCGGACGACCGCCCCGGCGTCCGTGGCGACCGCGGTGGTGGCGTCGCGCGAATTGTTGTCGAACACATGGATCGTCGCCTGCGGCAGTGCCGCGCGGAAATCGCCGACCACCTTGGCGATGGTCACCGCCTCGTTGTGGCAGGGAATGAGGACAGCGATGCGAGCAGTGGAGCGTGACATCCTTATGGGACTCCTTCACAGCGTTCGAATGCGTCGGTGCGCGCGGCCGCATCATACCGACCGACGCTGAACACAGGTGCTCCTTCGTGATCGGTATACGTGCGCAACTGCGGGGGCTGCCAGCGCAACTGCGCGGTCAGTCGTTCGAGTCGGGCAGGCGCATCCGCCCCGACGAGCGCCACGCTTGCGCTTTGACCGCCGCACAATTCCCGGCGCACTACGGTCGGATCGAGGTCCGTCCAGTGCCGAATCCGACCGTCGGTGAGGTAATGGAATGGCATGAACAGGCCCCAGTCCGGCAGGAAATAGAGCTGCGGCCGGGCTTCGGTTTCGGCGGCGAGAGCATCTTGCGCGAATTGGTTGATTGCCTCCGAGAACAAGCCTCGGCCGTGCGTCTGCGACAGCATCGCGCCGGTTGCGCGAAGGCCGACCAGATTGATGCCGATCAGGATCGCGCCCAGCGCGGCGGTCGGCACGGCATGGAGCCTGGATGAGCGCGACGGGAACAGCCCGAACAGGCCCCAGGCGAGAGCGAGGTAGGCCAGGGGCAGCAGCACGACGAAATGGTGCCCGGAAAGGCGATCGCCGAACAACAAGGCGACGATCGGGTAGGACGCGAACAGCGCCAGCGTCAGGCGCAACTCGCCGCTGCCGCGTTTGCGCATCTCCGCGACGATCCAGAGCAGCGCCGGCAAGACGAGCAGCAGCAGCGATTTGAGCGTGCTGCCCGGTTCCGGCCAGCTCTCCCGGAACATCAGCGAATGCTGCCAGGCATTGCTGAACACCGCCTCGATCAGGCTGGCGAAGTAGCGCAGGGTCTCTGCGACGTCGCGGTGCCTCTCGAAGGCGGACAGCGAATTCTGGTATGTCGCGAAATAATCGACGAAACCGCGCAGGCCGCCTTGTGCGCCGGCGATGCGCGCATAGCCGTACCAGTAGCCCATCGTGCCGATCAGCGCACCGAGCGTGCTGCAAGCGACGGTCTGCCACCAGGGGAGGCGCGTGGGACCGGAGCGGCGCTGCGCCATCAGCAAGGCGATGCCCAATACCGGAGCGAAGAAGGCGAAAATGAAATAGCCAAACACGCTCAAGCCGAAGCACAGGCCTGCGACGAACAGCCAGCGCCGCCGCGACGATGGCGGCAAGGCATTGCTCGGATCCAGCGCACGTGTGCCGGACAAGATTGCACCCAGCAGCAGCGCGACCGGGCTGAGCTGGATGTAGAGCTGCGTGCGGAACGCATAGACGAAAACGGGATCGAGTGCGAGTGCCAGTACCGGCAGCGCGGCAAGCCATGCCGGTGCGCCGCCGCGTCGCCGCAACCAGGCGAACATCAGCAGCAGAATGGCGGCGCCGGCTGCCGCCTGGGCGATGCGCAGCGTCGTGACGGAAGCGCCGAACAGCGCGACGAAGGGCAGCGCGAGCCAGACCTGAAGGGTGCCGTGGTAGAGCGAGGTCAGCAGCGGAAATCGGCCCGCGATGAGATTGCCGGGCAATATCCAGATCGGGTGCGCGTCGCGCACGCCGTGCAGCACATCGACGACCAGGTAGTCGGGATTGACCGCGTCCATGTACAGGCCGGGCCACTGGATTTGCCACGCGACGGCGAACGCGAAGGCCAGCAGGATCAGCAGTGCCGCGGCCGTCGGGGCCACCGGGATGCGCGGAACGCGTTTCATCGGCCGGGAGCCTGCGCCGCGGTCACTCGGTTGGGTTGTCCGCCGCCGCTGGTCGGCACACTTTCGATAGCGCGTGCACGTTGCCGGAAGAACCGTTTGAGGTCGCGACAGGGACGCTCGACGCAATGCCACGAGAGCACCGCGAGCGCCAGTGTGAGCGGATACGCCAGAGCGAGCATCCGGTAGGGTGCCTCCGAGACGCCGAGCCATGCGATCAGCTGCTGCGTCGGATACGCGTAGATGAAGATGCCGTAGGAAAAATCCCCGTACCGTCCAAAGCGCGCCAGCCGTGGCAGCGGCCAGTGCGCAAACGCGATCGTGCCTGTGACCAGCAGCAGGTCCATGATCCAGTTGCTGAAGGGCGTGCCGAGTGCGAATGGCTGCGCCGCGGCGGCAATGGTGGCTGGCAACGCAAGCCAGCGCGAGCGCGCCGCTTGTGGATAAAGCGCCAGCAGTGCCGCACCAACGAAACACGCGAAGGCGTTGATCACCGGCCAGTCATCGGGCGTGCGGATACCCCATAACGCGCCGTCGGCGACGATCAAGACCGCCGCGCCGAGCCACGCCATGGTGGCGAGCAAACGCTTGCGCATCAGACCAACACAGCCGATGGCAAGCACGACGAGATAGGCCCGCACCTCATAGTACAGAGACCAAAGCGACCCATTGACAGCTTTTTCCGGCAGTTCGCGGAATACGCCGGGCAGGAAGAATTCGGTCTGCAAAAGCAAGTTGTGCCAGTAGAACCGCCAGGTGTCGGCATGGGTGAGGAAGGCGAATTTCGGCAGTTCCGTGACGATCGTGCCGAGCAACACGCAATATGCCAAGGCCACCGCCAACGCCGGAAAAATGCGCAGTACCCGCGCCGCGACGAATGCTGCAGGGCGCGGATTGCGCAGCCAACTCTGCGTGACCAGGTATCCGCTGATGACGAAGAACACGCGCACGGCCAATCCGCCGAACGTGAATTCCCCGCGGGTTGCGATCACCAGCGGTTCGTCACCACCGTGTGCCGTGAGGGCGAAGCAGTGCGAATACAGCACCGCGGAGGCCGCGACGAAGCGCGCGACGTCGAAATTGTTCGTGCCGTGTCCCGTCGCGTCCATCGTCGAAGAGAACGGCAATATCGCGGTGCGCATCTCAGCGTGCCGCCAAACGGAGCAGTCGTCCCACGAAATACCGCAAGCGGCCGAGGCGGCCGGCGTGCAATGCCGCCTGGGCCTGCTCCAGTTGCCGGGTGAGTGCGGTGTTGTCGCGGTACAGGCGCTGGTTGTGCTGGTCGCGGCGGGCGAGCAGCACGCGCAGTTCCTCGACGTCCGCCGCGGTCAGGGTGTGGCCGGCGCGGAAGCGTTCGGGCAGCGGGCGGTCCACGTAGATGGTCGAATGCGTGTCGGCCAGCTCCTCGGCGGGACGCTGCTTTGTATAAAAGTACAAGGCGATCGACTTGCGCGACAGCGTCTTCCTCGCCTCCGGCAGCGCGATGCGCGAAAAGCCGTGCCAGCTCCGCTCGGTGGTCTCGAAGATCACCGCGCGGTTGTAGAGCGGCGTGATCAGCGTGACGCGATCGTCCGGCGCGCGCGGATCGGAGTGCAGTTCGAGCGATCCGCCCCAGGCGTCGTCCCACTCGCGGTTCAGGTACACGATCAGATTCAGCCGCCGATGCCAGCGTTCCACCGGATGGCGGTTGAAGTCGACGTGCGGGTCGAGGTCCTGGCCTTCGCGGTTCTCGTGGGTGCCGCCGCCGAAGTACCACGGATCGTAGAGCAGCTCGGCGATGCCGGTGATGCGGCCGATCAGATCGAGGAATTCGCGCGAGCGGATGCCGTCGTCCAGCGCGGCGTAGGCCGGCCCGAGCGTGCGGATCCGCTCCACCGTCGACTTGTTGCCGAGCTCGCCGGCCTCGTTGCGCGCGTTACCGTGCTCGAACGGCGGAAATTCGGCGAGCAGCCGCGTGCAGAACTCGGGGGCGAGGAAATCGTCGATGACGACGTGCCGGAACGGCTGCGCCTCGCGGAAGCGCGCGGCGTGGTGATCGGCGTCGGCGGCGACGTGCGGGCTCAGCATGGGCGGACACGGGGGCTCGGACCGCGCATTGTGCCACAGCCGCCGCGCGGCACTCAGCGCATCCGTCGCAGTACGCGTTCGATGCCGGCGCGGCTTTGTGCGCGCAGCAGGGCGATGCGCAGGCCGAGCAACTGCGCGCGATCGCAGCCGGCGATCGCCTGGCGCACCTCCAGCAGCGAGCTCGGATGCATGCTGAAGGCGGTCAGCCCGAGCGCGAGCAGGAGCGCCGTGTAGCGTGGGTCGCCGGCCATCTCGCCGCACAGCGTCACCGGTTTGCGCGCGCGCGTGCCGACCGCGATGATCTCGTGGAGCGTGCGCAGCACCGCCGGATGCAGCGGATCGTACAGGGTCGCGAGCTGGTCGTTGTTGCGATCGACCGCGAGCAGGTACTGGGTCAGGTCGTTGGTGCCGATGGCGATGAAGTCGAGCTGCCGGATCAGGCTCGGCAGCGCGATCGCCGCGGCCGGCACCTCGATCATCGCGCCGAGCTCGAAATGATCGGCGATCTCGTGGCCGCCGGAGCGCAGCTCGCGCGCGCAGTCCTCGATCAGCGCGCGTACCACGGCGATTTCCTCGCCGGTGGTCACCATCGGCACGAGGATGCGCACCAGGCCGTAGTTGGACGCGCGCAGGATCGCACGCAGTTGCGTGGCGAACAGCGCCGGGCGGCGCATCGCCAGGCGCACGCCGCGCACGCCGAGCGCGGGATTCGGTTCCTGGCCGAGTGCGAGCCCGGTGGCATCGGCCTTGTCCGCGCCGAGATCGAGCGTGCGGATCGTCACCGGCGCGCCGCCCATGCCGAGCACCAGATCGCGGTAGGCGGCGAACTGTTCCTCCTCGTCGGGCAGTTCGTGGCGCTGCAGGAACAGGAATTCGGTGCGGTAGAGGCCAACACCGGCGGCGCCGCAGGCGCGCGCCTGGGCGATGTCGGCGGGCAGTTCGGCGTTGGCGTAGAGCGCGATCTCGACGCCGTCGCGGGTGCGCGTGCGCTCGTGCTTCAGGCGCGCGAGCTGTTCGACGCTGCGCGCCTGTTCGCGCTGGAACTGGCGGTAGCGCGCGAGATCCTGCGCGGTCGGATGCACCACGACCTCGCCCGAGGTGCCATCGACCAGCAGCAGATCGTCGTCGGTGATGTGCCGGAGCGCCTCGTGCGCGCCCACCACCATCGGCAGGCGCATGCTGCGGGCGAGGATCGCGCTGTGCGACAGCGGGCTGCCGCCGGTGGTCACCACGCCGAGCACGCCGTGTTCGGTCAGATGCGCGAGCTCCGCCGGCGCCACGGTCTCGCCGACCAGCACGGTGCCGACGCGCGAGGCGATCTGGCGCTCGGCCGGCGTGGTGTCGCGCGCGAGCGCCGCCTGCACGCGGCCGATCACGTGATCGACGTCCTCGCGCCGGCTGCGCAGATACGGGTCGTCGATCGCCTCGAATGCGGCGACCAGCCGATCGCGCTGCCGTTTCAGCGCAGCACTCGCGCGGTAGCGGCCCTGGCGGATGAGCGCGTACAGACCCTCGGTCAGCTCCGGATCTTCGAGGATCAGGCTGTGCGCGTCGATGAACTCGCCGACCTCGCGGGCGAGCGCGCCGTGCAGTTTTTCGCGCAATTGCCTAAGCTCGTCGCGCGCGTGCGCCAGCGCGCCCTGCAGCCGTGCGACTTCGGCCTCGACCTCGGCTTCGGGCAGTGGCCGCTCGTCGACGCCGATCTGGGTCGGCTCGACCAGGCGCGCGCGGCCGAGCGTCATGCCGCGCGCGGCCGGGGTGCCGGCGATGACGAAGCGCGTGCTCACGCGCCCTCGTCGAACTTGCGCGCGAACAGATCGGCCATCGCCTCGAGCGCAGCGTGCTCGTCGACGCCGTCGGCGCGCAGGGTGATGGTCTGGCCGCAGCCGGCGGCGAGCATCATCACGCCCATGATGCTCTTGGCGTTGACCTCGCGGCCGCGATGCACCAGCCAGGCGTTGGCCTTGAAGTCCTGCAACCGCTGCACGAGCTTGGCCGAGGCGCGCGCGTGCAGGCCGAGCTTGTTGCTGATGGTGATCTCGCGTTCAACCATGGTCGATGCGAATGCCGGTGCGGCCGCCGCTCGCCGCGGTCTGCGCCAGTTCGAGCAGCGAATGTTCGGGATAGTTGAGCGTGCGCAGCAGCATCGGCAGGTTGAGGCCGGAGACGCGGTGCACGGTCAGGCCGAGATCGAGCAGCTTCTCGGCGACGTTGCTCGGTGTGGCGCCGTAGACGTCGGTGAGCACGAGCACGCCGTCGCCGCTGTCGAGCGCGCGCACCCGCGCCGCGGCGGCGCGCAGCGCGGCGTCGAAGTCGCTGCCCGGCGGGATGGCGAGCGCATCGAGTGCGAGCGGAATGCGGCCGAGGATGCGGCGCGCGGTGGAGATCAGCGCCTCGCCCATGTCTTCGTGGGTGAGCAGCAGGATGCCGACGCTCATTCCAGCTCCCGATGGAACGTCAGTACCTGCTCGCGCGTGGCGCGGAAGTGCTCGGCCAGGCGCTCGCAAAGGTATACCGACCGGTGGCGGCCGCCGGTGCAGCCGACGCAGATCGTGACATAGGAACGGTTGTCGGCCTCGAAGCGCGGCAGCCAGGTGTCGAGGAACGCGCGCACGTCGGCGAGGAAGCGGCCGACCTCCGGTTTGGCCTCGAGCCACGCGCGCACCGCGCCGTCGCGCCCGGACAGCGGCCGCAGCTGCGTGTCCCAATGCGGATTCGGCAGGCAGCGCGCGTCGAACAGGAAATCCGCATCGGCCGGCACGCCGCGCTTGTAGGCGAACGACTCGAACAGCAGCGACAGCGGCCCGCCGGCCATGCCAAGCTCGGTCGCGATCAGCCGGCGCAACTGATGCACGTTGAGATCGCCGGTGTCGATCACGCGCTCGGCGATCGCCGCGAGCGGCGCGAGCAGCCGGCGTTCGCGCGCGATCGCATCGCCGAGCGACAGCCCCTCACCGCTCAGCGGGTGGCGCCGGCGCGTGTCGGAATAGCGCTTGAACAGCACCTCGTCCGGCGCGTCGAGAAAGATCAGCCGGTGCTCGATGTTGGCGAGCCCGGCCAGCACCTGCGGCAGGGTGGTGAGGTCGCGGCTGCGGTTGCGCACGTCGATGCCGACGGCCAGCCGCGGATGCAGGCCCGCCTGCGCCACCTCGGCGACGAACGCGGGCAGGAGCGCGCTCGGCAGATTGTCCACGCAGTAGTAGCCGAGGTCCTCGAGCGTGCGCAGCGCAATGGTCTTGCCCGAGCCGGACATGCCGCTGACCACGATCAGGCGCGTGGCGGCGGACGTGGCCTGGTCGTCGGTCATGCCGCCGGCCCGGAGCGTGAGCGGTACGCGGTGCGCGGTGCGCGGAACGAGCATCCGCTTGCGGCTTCTTGCCGCTCACCGCTCACCGCCCACCGCTCACGCTTTCCCGTCACCATGGCGCCTGCCTGCGCATCTGGTGCGCCTGACGGTCGAGGAACGTCTGCGCCGGATCGACGCCCTTGGTCTTGAGCACGTGGTTGCGCACCGCCGCCTCGACCAGCACCGCCAGGTTGCGGCCGGGCGCGACCGGAATCGTGGTCATCGGGATGCGCGTGTCCAGCACCTCGCGGTAGCTGTTGGCGCCGTAGATGCGCTCGAGCCCGCTCTGCTCGAGCGGCTGTTCGCGCGGCATCACCGCCAGGTGCACGATCAGGCGCAGGTACTTCGACGGCTTGACCGCGGTGTGGCCGAACATCTCGCGCACGTTGAGGATGCCCAAGCCGCGCACTTCGAGCAGGTCCTGCAGCATCTCCGGACAGGTGCCGTCGATCACGTCGGGCGCGATCTGCAGGAACTCCGGGGCGTCGTCGGCGACCAGGCGATGGCCGCGGGTGATGAGTTCGAGCGCGAGCTCGCTCTTGCCGGAACCGGATTCGCCGGTGATCAGCACACCGATCGAATACACCTCCATCAGCACGCCGTGCAGGGTCACGCGCCGCGCCAGCATGCGCGCGAGGTGGTATTGCAGATAGGTGAGCAGCTCGTGGCCGCGCTGCGCGCTCACCCACACCGGCGTGTCGGTTTCGTTGGCGGCGTCGCGCAGATCCGCCGGTACGGTCTGGTCCTTGGTGACGATCAGCGCGGTCGGCTGAAAGCCCACGATCTTCTGGATCATCTCCCAGCGCAGGCGCGAGTCGAGGCTGTCGAGCCAGGCGAGTTCCTCGGAGCCGACGATCTGGATCTTGTTCGGGTAGATGATGTTGAGATAGCCGGCCAGCGACGGCCGTCGCGACTGCTTCTCCGCCGGCACGATCGCGCGCGTCTCGCCGCGTTGACCCGCGACCCAGCGCAGCGACAGCCGGGAACCGACTCGATCGAACAATTCGCGGGCGGTGAGGCGATCCATGGCGGCGGCGGGTGGCTCGCGTGCATTGTGCCAGCATCCGCGCCGCGCGTCGCGTGGGCTCAGGCGAGCGGCAGCAGGATTTCCACCTCCAAACCGCCGCCCTCGGCGTTGGCGGCGTGGATGCGCCCGCCCTGCCGCTCGATGGCGCGCTTGGCGATGGCGAGCCCCAGGCCGCTGCCGCCGCTGCGCCGCGCGCGCGCGGCGTCGGCGCGGAAGTAGGGCTCGAAGATGCGCACGCAATCGCCCGGCGCCACACCCGGCCCGCAGTCGCGCACGCGCAGCCGCGCCTGGCCGTCGATGCGGTCCAACCGCAGCAGCACGGTGCTGCCGGCGGCGGTGTAGGTGACGGCGTTGCGCACCACGTTCTCGATCGCGCTGGTGAGCAGGTCCGCCTCGGCGCGCACGGTGAGCGGCATGCTCTGGGCGACGTGCAGGGCGCACGGTCGCGCCTGCGCCTCGAACGCGGCGTCGGCGGCGATGTCGGCGACCAGTTCGTGCAGGGCGACGTCCTCGACCCGGGTCGGCGTGGTCGTCTCCATCCGCGAGAGCTGGATCGCCTGGCCGATCATCTCCTCCAGCCGCAGCGCCTCGCGTTCGATGCGGTCCAGTTGCGCGGCGAGCTCCGCCGGCGCCTGCGCGCGCGCCAGCTCGAGCGCCACGCGCAGGCGCGACAGCGGCGAGCGCATCTCGTGCGAGACGTCGCGGATCAGGCGCTGCTGGCCCTCGACCAGATCCTTCAGGCGCGCGGCCATCTGGTCGAACTCGCGCGCCAGGGCGAGGATCTCGGCGCTGCGCCCGAACGGCAGATCGCCGACGCGGGCGGACAGATCGCCGCGCGCCACGCGGCGCGCGCTGCGGCGGATCTGCGCCAGCGGCGCGGTGATGTAGGCGGCGAGCAGCAGGCTGAAGCCGGCGCTGATCACCATCGCCACGGCGACGTGGGTCCAGAACGTGTTCGGTCGCCGGTAGAGCAGGCGCAGCAGCGCCGGACCGCGGAAGCGCGCCACCGCCACGTATTGCGCACCGTCGGGCGCGGTCAGCCGGCGCAGGCGCATGCGCTGGTAGTGCAGGCCCTCGCTGTCGGCGACGGGGTTGGCGATCGCCTCACGCACCTCGGGCGGCACCTCGCGGCCGAGCACGTCGCGCTGCTCCGCGTCGAGCACGTAGACGATCACGTGGCGCAGCTCCTGCATGTCGCGCAGGCGCTGGCGCATGCCGTCCATGCCGCCGTCGCGCAGGGCGTGGGCGGCGCTGCGCAGCTCGTCGTTCAGCACGAAGTCCATGCGCGTCAGATCGAGGCCGGGCAGCTTCTCGTTCTCGAAGTTGTACGAGGTGGTCCAGGCGATCGCCAGGATCAGCGCCACGCTGGCGACCCAGAACAGGCCGAAGATGCGCCAGAACAGGCGACGCATCGTCAGGACTCGTCCACCACGCGGAACAGGTAGCCGCCGCGATGCACCGTGCCGATCAGCGACTCGCCATCGGCCGCCGGGCCGAGCTTGCGCCGCAATTTGGAAATGTGCACGTCGATGCTGCGGTCGAACGGCCCGAGCGGGCGGCCGAGCACGTCCTGCGACAGCGTTTCCTTGCTGACCACGCGGCCGGCCTCGCGCATCAGCACGGCGAGGATGTTGAACTCGGTGCCGGTCAACTGCACCGGCTCGCCGCGCACGGTCACGCTGCGCGAGGCGGCGCGCAGCGCCACCGGCCCGACCGCGAGATCGACGACGCGGCCGCCCTCGGCCTCGCCGCGCGTGCGGCGCAGGATCGCGCGCAGGCGCGCGGCGAGTTCGCGCGGATTGCACGGCTTCGGCACGTAGTCGTCGGCGCCGAGCTCGAGGCCGAGGATGCGGTCGATATCCTCGCCGAGCGCGGTCAGCATCAGCACCGGCAGCTGCGAAGACCGGCGCAGCTCGCGCAGCAGTTCCAGGCCGGTGCGCTGCGGCAGCATCACGTCGAGGATGACGGCATCGTAGTCGCCGGCCTGCGCGCGCTTGAGCGCGCTGTCGCCGTCGTGCGCCACGTCCACCGCGAAGCCCTCGCGGCCGAGATAGTCGCCGAGGAGCTGGCACAGCTCCTCGTCGTCGTCGGCAAGCAGAATGCGGGCTTCGCTCACGACCGTGAGTTTACAAAGACCACGCTCCGCCGGCGCGGCGTTTACACCGATTTACGCAATCGAGGGCGTCGCGGCCGAAGGACTCCGTGGTCGGCGCGGTCGAGGCCGCGCGCTCGCGCATCGACAGATAGCCGGCGGGGTCGAAGCCAGGCGAGGTCCTGCAGGGCGCAAGTCGAGCCGGAGCAGATCGAGGCGCGGCGGCCGGAGGCGTGCAACGCGCGTTTGACGTTGCCAAGCACGACGTTGACCCAGCGCGCGCCGCGGACTTCGGTCGCCGCAGGCCGGACAGCGGAATCCACGCGGCCAGCGCGCGCGATACAGGGCGCGGCGGCACATGGCTTCGGTGCCGTAGTGCGCGACGAACTCGACCATCGACAGGCCGGGCTGGAACTGGATCGGATTCATGGCCATGATGATGCCCCTGTGGGTTGCGGTGGAGCGATCATCCGCCATCTTCGTCGCAAATCCTGCGACGATGCGCTGAGGTTCGACGCTAATCGGGTATATACTTCACATGTCCCTCTCTTCTCCCCGCGTGTGGCACGAACAGAAGAGCATTTCTTCGCGCTCCACAAGGTCTGTTGTGCAAACGCAGTGGCACTCCTGGATAGCCTCGTCGCAATTCGATTGGATTTGGGTAACATATGCGCGCCAGAAATACTCCCGACCGTCAGGTAAGAACCGCATATCCAAGCGGCCACTACTACTCGCCCGTAGTCGACCCAGAGCAGTTGAATTGCGATTTGGTATGGCCAGCCAAGCCGGAAATACTCGGCATAGACTTTAGCGATTCTAGTCACCGCGCTATTCTGGAGAATGTTTTTCCCAGGTACATGCCTGACTATGACTATCCTGAGCACGCTGACTCCGCAGCGACCCCAACAAATTTCTACACTCAGAACCACGCATTTAGCTGGCTAGACAGCCGCTCCTATTTCGTGCTTCTACGCCATTGGAAGCCCAAACGGATAATAGAAGTTGGTTCCGGTTTTTCTACGTTGCTTGCCGGAGATGTCAATCGCCGGTTTCTAAATTCCAGCATCGACATAACTTGCATCGAGCCGTATCCACTCGACTTTTTACGTGATGGCGTACCCGGCGTGCAAAAACTATTGGAGCAGAAGGTACAGGATGTTTCCTTCGTAGAATTTGAACAGTTAGAGAAGGGCGATATTCTTTTCATCGACTCGTCGCATGTCGCCAAGACAGGAAGCGACGTTAACTTCCTTTATTTCGAGGTATTACCTCGCCTAGCTTCTGGCGTGCGAATTCATATTCACGATATTTTCCTGCCTCACGATTATCCTCGTGACTGGGTCCTCCAAGAAAACCGCAGCTGGAATGAGCAATACCTTCTTAGGGCGTTGCTGATGTACAGCACCGCTTTTCGAGTATTGTTTGGTTGCAGCTACGCCTACTGGCGATTTCCAGATCTCGTTCGCGCCGGCATCGCTCACGCACGCGGTCACGCGTTCGGGGGCGGGAGTTTTTGGATCGAACGGATCTAATCGGCTCCCCAACGAATCGCTCCGGGCGCGATCGTCATTCCTTTTTGAGGGCAAGCTGTACCTGACCTGCCCCATGCCTTGTTGGTCTTGCACACCGCCCAATCGCCAGAACCTGCGCCACCGTACTTGTGATAGTACGGCCTGTCGGGACTGTATTTCTGACTCAAATAGAAACCGAGATCGTGAGAAGGTGCTGTCGCCGCTGTCGTCGTCGCGCTAACCTTGATAGTGCCAAGCGTTGTTGTGTTCTTTCCGTCTTGCGACTCAGCCGCCGGCTGCTCGCCCGGTTTCGTTGTCGGTGCATTGCTGAGGGCCATCTGGCTCGACGCCTCGGCGTGCGCATGGCGACCGTACTCGCAGACGTCGAGAAGTAGCCCCGGCGATGGCCGTGCCGCGGCGATCGGTGCGACATCTCGAACCCGAGCGCCGATGCAGTAGTTATTCCGCCGCGGCCGCGCGCAGCGCGGGTTCGGTGATGCGCTCGTGGTGGGTGGCCGAGAGTTTCTTCATCAGCGGCAGCACGGCCACGGCGATCGCGGTGCAGACGATGCCGGCGTAGCCCAGCTTGTTGAACAGCGCGGTGTAGATCGGCAGGCTCTGCACCGGATCGGTGAGATCCTGCGGCACGGCGGCGTAGTTGGCGACGATGCCGCCCAGGTACTGCGAGATGCCGACGCCGACGTAGTAGGCGCCCATCATGAAGCCGCCCATGCGCGCGGGCACGTAGCGCGCGATCATGGCGAGCCCGAGGCCGCTGACCAGCAGCTCGCCGAGCGAGTACAGCCCGTAGCCCCAGATCATCACCCACGACGAGGTCTTGCCGGCGTCCGCGTAGCTGCCGGCGAGGCCGTAGATGAAGAACCCGGCGGCGACCACGGCGAAGCCGAGCGCGAACTTGGCGGCGATCGGCAGATCCCGGCCGCGCTTGCCGGCGGCGGCGTAGAGCCAGGCGAGCGGCGGCGAAAGCAGCATGATCCAGATCGGATTGAGCGCCTGATATTGCGCCGGCAGCCAGGTGAACAGGTGCCAGCCGAACAGGTTCTGGTTCCAGTCCACGTTGCGCAGCGCGAACAGCGACAGCGAGGTGGACATCTGCTGATAGAAGATGAAGAAGAAGATGGTCTGGATGGTGAGCACCAGCGCCGCGATCAGGCCGGCGCGCTCGTCGCGGTGGCTGCGCGCGATGAGATAGCCGAAGATGCCGAGCATGGCGATGCCGGCGGCGACGACGAACCCGCGCGCGATCTCGCGGTGGCCGAGGATCACGGTCGCGACGACCACGCACACCGCGCCGGCGCCGAGCAGTCTGGCCAGCGACAGCGGCGCGAACGGCGCGCGGTCCGGGTCCGAGCCGATGTGCGCCATCGAGGCGCGCATGAAGTAGAAGTTCACCAGGCCGACGACGAGGCCGGCGCAGCACACGCCGAACGCCGCGTGCCAGCCGAACTGGTTCGCGTACCAGGCGTTCACCCAGTCCTTGACCAGCGGCGTGAGCAGCATCGAGACGGTCGAGCCGATGTTCACTGCCATGTAGTAGATCGTGAACGCGCTGTCGATCTTGGCGTCGTCGCCTTCGTAGATCTTGCGCACCAGGTTGCCGGCGTTCGGCTTGAACAGGCCGTTGCCGACCACGATCACGCCGAGCGCGGCGTAGAGGAAATCGGGGTTCTCGGTCGGCAGCGTGATCAGCCCGTAGCCGAGCGCGAGGATCGCCGCGCCGGTGAGCATGGTGCGGCGCGTGCCGAACACGCGATCGCCGACCCAGCCGCCGACCGCCGGCGCGACGTAGATCAGCGCCGAGGCCGCGCCCCAGACCAGATTGGCGCGTTCGTCGTCGAAGCCCAGGCGCTGCACCATGTAGTACACGATCAGCGCCTGCATGCCGTAGAAGCCGAAGCGCTCCCACAGCTCGATCAGGAATACGGTGGTGAAGGACTTGGTCTGGGAAACGGGCGGATTCGCGGTGGCCATGGCGCGGGATCGGGCAAGGAAAATCGAAGCGTAGCGCATCTCCCGCGCGGATGCGTGTGCGGTTGCGGAAACGCCGGGGAGGGGTCAGCGGCGGGCGGCGGCGGCCGGCGCCACGAAGCGGCCGAACAGCATCGCGGCGAACAGGGTCACCAGCGCGGCCAGCGCGATCGAGCCGAGCACGTCGGACAGGAAGTGGTAGCTCTCGTCGATGCGTGCCAGGGCGATGAACACCGGCACGATCAGGAGCGGCACGCGGTAGCGCGGGAACAGGTACGCGAGCGGCAGGAACAGGCCGAAAAAGAACGCCACGTGGCCGGAGGGAAACGAGTTACCGCCGGCGAACCACAGGTGCTCCCAGCCGTGCGCCATCGCCTCCTGCGGACGCAGGCGGCCGAACAGCGTCTTGAGCGCGTAGCCCGCGCCGATGGTGGCGAGTTGCACGCCGCCGGTGAAGACCAGCGCACGTGCGGCGTAGCTGCGGCGGTCGCGCAGACAACCGAGCAGGCCGAGCCCGACCAGACTGCCGCCGAGCAGCAGCGCCGAGAGCGCCGGGTTGTGCAGCAGCGTGCGGCCGGAGACGGCATCGAGCAGGCGCGTGCCCTGCACGAACACCGCGGAACTGGCGAGCGCCGAGGCGTGGATCGTCTGTGCCAGGTGACGATCGAAGACGAAGATGCTGAGCAGGGCCAGGGCGGCGCAGACGATGGCGGTGAGGGCGAGCGCGCGTTTGCTCATGCGCCGATGATGCCACAAGCCGGACGCGGTCGGATATGGCATGATACGCCGCCTTTCCGCCCGCGAATCCGCACGCACCATGCTGATCTTCGAGCTTTCGCAACCCGGCCGCACCGCCGCGGCCCAGCTCGCCGCCGATCGCCCGTTGCCGGACGATCTGCCGCCGGCCCTGCGACGCACCACGCCGATCGGTCTGCCGGAAGTGTCCGAGCTGCAGGCGCTGCGCCACTACACGAATCTGTCGCGCAAGAATTTCTCGATCGACACCCAGTTCTACCCGCTCGGCTCGTGCACGATGAAGTACAACCCGCGTGCCTGCCACGCACTGGCGATGCTCGATGGCTTTCTCGCGCGCCATCCGTACGCGCCCGAAGCGCTGAGCCAGGGATTTCTCGCCTGCATGTACGAATTGCAGGAGATCCTCGCCGACGTCACCGGCATGAAGGGCGGCGTTTCGCTCGCGCCGATGGCCGGCGCGCAGGGCGAATTCGCCGGCGTGGCCATGATCATGGCCTATCACCGCCATCGCGGCGACACCGCGCGCACCGAGATCATCGTGCCGGACACCGCGCACGGCACCAATCCGGCGACGGCGACGATGTGCGGCTGCACCGTGCGCGAGATCCCCACCGGCGCCGACGGCGACGTCGACGTCGAGGCGCTCAAGCGCGTGCTCGGGCCGAAGACTGCCGGGATCATGCTGACCAATCCGTCCACGATCGGCGTGTTCGAACGCCGCATTGTGGAAATTTCCAGATTGGTGCACGACGCCGGCGGCCTGCTCTACTACGACGGCGCCAACCTCAACGCCATCCTCGGCAAGGTGCGGCCGGGCGACATGGGTTTCGACGCCATCCACATGAACCTGCACAAGACCTTCTCCACGCCGCACGGCGGCGGCGGTCCGGGCGCCGGGGCGGTGGGCGTGTCCGAGCGGTTGCGGCCGTTCCTGCCGATTCCGATGATCGAGAAGCGCGCCGACGGCACCTACGGCTGGGTGCGCAAGAAGGACCGGCCGCTGTCGATCGGCCGGCTCACCAGTTTCGCCGGCAACGCCGGCGTGCTGTTGCGCGCCTACGTCTACGCGCGCCTGCTCGGCCGCGAGGGCATGCCGCGGGTGGCCGAGTACGCCACCTTGAACGCGAATTACCTGGCCAGGCGACTGGCCGAGAAGGGCTTCGATCTCGCCTATCCGAAGCGCCGCGCCAGCCACGAGTTCATCGTCACCGTGCAGCGGCAGAAGAAGGAGCACGGCGTCAGCGCGCTCGATTTCTCGAAGAGTCTGCTCGACCGCGGCATCCACGCGCCGACCAATTATTTCCCGCTGCTCGTGCCCGAGTGCCTGCTGATCGAGCCGACCGAGACCGAGAGCAAGGAAACGCTGGACGAATTCGCCGAAGCGATGGGCGAACTGCTGCAGCTCGCGCGGACCGATCCGCAGGCGCTCAGGGACGCGCCGCGCACGACGCCGGTGCGGCGCCTGGACGACGTCAAGGCGGCGAAGGAACTCGATGTCGCCTGGCGCGCGCCCGACGGCGCGCGTGCCGCGGCGGCGTGAGGCGATCCCGCGGCGGAGCGTCTGCGGGCGGGGGAGACGAGCATGCCGAGCACCGAGCCGCGCGGCCCGAGACAGATCTACCAGGCGCTGATCTGGTCGCTCAAGGGGCTGCGCGCCGGCTGGCGGTTCGAGGCCTCGTTCCGGCTCGAAGTATACTTGTGCGCGATCGTCCTGCCGCTCGGTCTGTGGCTGGGGCGCGATGCGGCCGAGAAGGCGCTGCTGTGCGGCAGCGCGATCCTGGTGCTCGCCGCGGAACTGCTGAACTCGGCGGTCGAGGCGGTGGTCGACAAGGTCAGTCCCGAATTCCACGAGCTCGCCGGACGCGCCAAGGACATGGGCTCGGCGGCGGTGTTTCTGCTGATGCTGAACGTCGTGCTGTGCTGGGGCCTGGTGTTGTGGACGCGCTTCACCCCATGAGCGGCCGGCGCGCGGCGCGACCGCCCGCCGGCGTCCGGCCGCCGGCCGGCGCCTGACGACCGCGAACCGACGAGGCCGACCCCTTGGCTCTGCTCCAGCATCCCGAACTCTGGATCGCGCTGCTCACGCTGTCGACGCTCGAGATCGTGCTCGGCGTCGACAACCTCGTGTTCATCTCGATCGCGGTCGGGCGCCTGCCGCCGGCGTCGCGGTCCGCGGCACGGCGCATCGGTCTCGGCTTCGCCTGCATCACGCGCATCGCCCTGCTCGTGGTGCTGGCCGAGCTGGCGCGGATGGACGACACCCACGCCCGGCTGTTCTCGCTGTTCGGCGCGACGATTTCGGTGCGCGATCTGATCCTGATCGGCGGCGGCATCTTCCTGCTGGTCAAGGGCGCCCTGGAGATCCACGACGCCATCTACAGCGAGCGTCTGCTGCCGCCGTCGGCCAAGCGCGTCGCCGCGTTCGCCGTGGTGATCGCCCAGATCGCGCTGATCGACATCGTCTTCTCGCTGGATTCGGTGATCACCGCGGTCGGCATGGTCAACAACATCCCGGTGATGATCGCGGCGATCGTGCTCGCGGTGCTGGTGATGCTGTTCGCCTCCGACCCGGTCGGCAATTTCATCGACCGCAACCCGACCATCCGCATGCTCGCGCTGGCGTTCATCCTGCTGATCGGCGTGGTGTTGATCGCCGAAGGCTTCGACCTCCACATTCCGCGTGCCTACATCTACTTCGCCATGGGCTTCTCGGCGGTGGTCGAATCGCTCAACCTCGCCGCCAAGCGCCAGCGCCGCCGGACCCGACGCCAGCGCGAAAGCGATCGCGCGGCGCCGCTCGCCGACGGCGAACCGGACGGCACGCTGCGTCCGTGAATGGCCGCCGCGCTTGCCGCGGTTCGCGTATGATGGCGCGGTGATCGTGAGAAGGAGATGCCGATGCGCACGTGGTCGATGCTGCTCGTTCTGGTCTGGCTGCCGCTGCTCGGCGGCTGCGGCTACAACGCGATCCAGGGCAAGGACGAGGCGGTCAAGGCGGCCTGGTCGGAAGTCGTCAACCAGTACCAGCGCCGCGCCGATCTGGTGCCGAACCTGGTCAACACGGTGAAGGGCTACGCCACGCACGAGGAGGACGTGCTGACCAAGGTCACCGAGGCGCGCGCGTCGGTCGGCAGGATCAACTTGAGCGCCGAGGACCTCGCCGACGAGGCCAAGGTCAGGCAATTCCAGGCGGCGCAGGGCGAGCTGTCGAGCGCGTTGTCGCGGCTGATGGCGGTGAGCGAGAACTATCCGAACCTCAAGGCGGACGGGCTATTCCAGAATCTCCAGGCGCAGCTCGAGGGCACCGAGAACCGCATCGCCGTGGCGCGCAATCGCTACATCGCCGCGGTGCAGGACTACAACAGCTACGTGCGCAGCTTCCCGCAGAATCTCACCGCCAAGCTGTTCGGTTACGCGCCGAAGGCGAACTTCGCGGTCGACAACGAGAAGGCGATCTCGACCGCGCCGGCGGTGGATTTCAGCAAGCCCGCGCACCCGTAGCCCGTGCCGATGCGCCGGCTGCTCGCGCTGCTCGCCGGGTGTGCGTTCGTCCTCGGGCGCGCGCACGCCGGCGATCTCGCGCCGGTGCCGCCGCTCACGGCGCGCGTCACCGATCTCACCGGCACGCTCGACGCCGCGCAGACGCGGACGCTCGAGACCGAACTCGCCGCGCTGGAGCAGCGCAAGGGCGCGCAGCTCGCGGTGCTGATCGTGCCGACCACCCAGCCGGAGGACATCGCCGCGTATTCGATCCGCGTGGTCGAGGCCTGGAAGCTCGGCCGCCGCAACGTCGACGACGGCGTGCTGCTGATCGTCGCCCGCAACGATCATCGCGTGCGCATCGAGGTCGGACGCGGCCTGGAGGGTGCGATTCCCGACGCCGCCGCGGCGCGCATCATCCGCGAATACATCGCACCGAAATTCCGCGCCGGCGATTTCTACGGCGGCATCCACGACGCCACCGTCGCGCTGACCCGGCTGATCGACGGCGAACCCTTGCCGCCGCCGCTCACCGACGAGCGCGGCGCGGCACCGGCGATGCCGTTCGTGCTCATGTTCACCCTGATCGCGGTGCTGTGGGCGCGCGCCATGTTCGGCTGGCTGCCGTCGCTGCCGCGCGCCGGCGCGGTCGGCGCGGTCGCCGGCGGCAGCGCCTGGTTCTTCACCGGCCTGTTGCCGCTCGCCGTGCCGCTCGGACTGCTCGGCGCGCTGCTCGGCTGGCTCGGCGGCGGCGGCGGCGGTTTCGCGCATCGCGGCGGCTTCGGCGGTTTCGGCGGCTGGGGCGGCGGCTGGAGTGGCGGCGGTGGCTGGAGCGGCGGCGGGTCCGGCGGCGGCTTCAGCGGTGGCGGTGGCGGTTTCGCCGGTGGCGGCGCCTCGGGCAGTTGGTGAGCCATGAACCCGATCCGCACCGCGCGCCATCTGCTCGCCGAAGGACGCGGCCGCCGGCATTTCCCGCCGCGCGTGCTCGATGCGATCCAGCGCGCCATCGCCGCCGCCGAACGGCGCCATCGCGGCCAGATCTGCTTCGCCATCGAGGGCGCGCTGCCGCTCGGGGCGCTGCTGCGCGACGCGAGCGCCCGCGAACGCGCGCACGAGTGGTTCGCGCGCCTGCGCGTGTGGGACACCGAGCACAACTGCGGCGTGCTGATCTACGTGCTCGTGCCCGACCGTGCCATCGAGATCGTCGCCGATCGCGGCATCGCGGCGCAGGTGCGCGCGGACGAATGGAAATCCATTTGTACACAAATGCAGAAATCGTTTGCCGCCGGCGACTTCGAGCGCGGCGCGGTCGAGGGCATCGCCGCGGTCGGCGAGCTCTTGGCGCGGCATTTCCCCGCCGACGGCGGCCCCCGGGTCAACGAACTGCCGGACCGGCCGGTGTTGCTGTGACGCGGCGCGCCGTGGCGGCCGTGCGATACTGCCATCCGGGTCGCGCCGCGGTGGTTTGCCGATTTGAAACCTGATGCGCGCTGAAATTCAGTCGGCCGCCTCTCCTGCCGCAAGAGCAAAGCTTCCGCTCGGCCGCAGGCCGAGCGGGTCACTTCTTTGCTGGTGCAAAGAAGTAACCAAGAAACACCTTCAAAGCAGAACATCCCTCGGAGGACCTGCACGAGGATTCCGAAAAGGGATGAAGACTCCGTATACAACTCGTCCATCGCAAGCTGATACGTCGTTCGCTTCGCCTGGCTGCTTTTCGTGCAAGCGAAAGACCTTTCGATCTTGAGCGACCGAGTTGTACCGGAATATTCATCCGATTGGGAAACGTTGTGCAGGTCCTCCTGGGGATGCTCTGCTTGAACGTGCTTTCTCTTGGTCACTTCTCTTTGCACGAGCAAAGAGAAGTGACCCGCTCGCCGGACGCGAGCGGAAAACCGCAGGATGCGCTTGGAGAACAGAACAAGATCTGCCGTGCCACCCTCACCCGCGCCTTCGGCGCGGCCTCCCCGCCAGCGGGAGAGGTGGCAGACGGATAATAAATTTTGAGACAGATTCTACGGAGCCGCTGCCATGCTGACCTTCATCCTCTGGCTGTTGCTGCTGGTGTTCTGCTGGCCGCTCGCGCTGCTGGCGCTGATCCTGTATCCGTTCGTGTGGCTGATCACGCTGCCGTTCCGCCTGCTCGGCATCGCCGTGGAAGGCGTGCTGGAGCTGCTGCGCGCGATCGTGCTGTTGCCGGCGCGCGTGTTGCGCGGCAAGCCCTGAGGCCCGGTTCGCCTCGGCCAAGGGCCACGCCGCCGCCGGTCGTGGCGACGGCGCGGGGCGCGCGTCACGCCATCTGGCTGGCGGCGAATTCCCAGTTGACCAGGTTCCAGAACGCCTCGACGTACTTCGGCCGCGCGTTGCGGTAGTCGATGTAGTAGGCGTGCTCCCAGACGTCGCAGGTGAGCAGCGGCCGGTCGGCGCCGGTGATCGGCGTGCCGGCGTTGCTGGTGCTGACCAGGCCGAGGCTGCCGTCGGGCCGCTGCACCAGCCAGGCCCAGCCGGAGCCGAAGGTGCCGACCGCGGTCTTGGTGAATTCCTCCTTGAATTGGGCGAAGCCGCCGAACGCCTTCTTGATCGCGTCGGCGAGCTTGCCGGACGGTTCGCCGCCGCCCTTCGGCGACAGGCTGTTCCAGTAGAACGTGTGGTTCCATACCTGCGCGGCGTTGTTGAACATGCCGCCCTGGGCCTTGCGGACGATGCCGACCAGGTCCAGGTTCTCGAATTCGGTGCCCTTGATCAGGTTGTTGAGATTGGTCACGTAGGCCTGATGGTGCTTGCCGTAGTGGTAGTCGATGGTCTCGGCCGAGATGTGCGGTGCCAGCGCCTCGCGCGGCCACGGCAGCGGGGGTAGTTCGATCGCCATGGATGGATCTCCTCAACGTTGCGATTGCGGGAATCGCAAGTATAAGCGCTAACCCGGCCGCGGCTGCTACAATGTGCGATCGTCGGCGCGGTTCGCCGCGCGCTCTGCCGGACGCATCATGGACACTCTCGACCGCATCAAGCAGACCGTACATTCGCACCCCATCGTGCTGTTCATGAAGGGCACGCCGCAGTTTCCGATGTGCGGCTTTTCCAGCCGCGCGGTGCAGGCGCTCAAGGCGGTCGGCGCGGAGTTCGCCGCCGTCAATGTGCTCGAGGATCCGGAAGTGCGCGCCAACCTGCCGCGCTACTCGAACTGGCCGACGTTTCCGCAGTTGTTCATCAACGGCGAATTGATCGGCGGCTGCGACATCACGCTGGAGCTGTACGAGAGCGGCGAACTGGCGCGCATGGTCAAGGAAGCGCAGAAGAGCTGACCCGCCGATGGCTTCCGCCTCGACCGCGCGTTTGCCGCCGGGCTGGCGCGCCGAACCGGATGCGCTGCGCGACCGTGTGGTGCTGGTGACCGGCGCCAGCGGGGGCCTCGGCCGTGCCACCGCGCTCGCCGCCGCGGCCGCCGGGGCCGGCGTGATCCTGCTCGGCCGCAACGTGCGGCGTCTGGAAAAAGTATACGACGAGCTGGCCGCGCTCGGCCGTGCGCAACCGGCGATCTATCCGCTCGATCTCGCCGGCGCCACGCCGCGCGATTACGCCGAGCTCGCCGAACGCATCGAGCGCGAATGCGGCGGGCTCCACGGCATCGTCCACGCCGCGGCGCATTTCGACGCGCTGCAGCCGGCGCTCGATCTCGCGCCCGAGGAATGGCTGCGCCTGCTGCACGTGAACCTGTCGGCGCCGTTCCTGCTCACCCAGGCCTGCGCGCCGCTGCTGCGGACGGCGAGCGACGCCGCGGTGGTGTTCGTGCTCGACGATCCGGCGCGCACGCGGCGCGCGCATTGGGGCGGCTACGGCGTGGCCAAGCATGGTCTCGCCGCGCTGGTCTCGATCCTGCACGAGGAATGGGAGCACACGCCGGTGCGCGTGCACGCGCTGCTGCCCGCGCCGATGCGCACGACGCTGCGCCGCGCCGCGTATTACGGCGAGGATACGCTGGCGCTGCCGCCGCCGGACGCCGCCGCGGCCGCGGCGGTGTATCTGCTCGGCGCGCAGGCAGGCGCGCTGCGCGGCGCCGTGCTGGATCTGCGCGACGCCGCGCCAGCGGTGAGCGGTGAGCGGTGAGCGCAAAAAGCTGCTTAGCCCTCAGCCCTCAGCCCGTGGAGGTGCGGCGCCGCCGCCGAAGACAGTAGCATTCGGGATTCGATCAGACTTTCCCAGGAGCGACCGTGGACCACAGCCTGACGACGTTCTCCGCCGGCGTTCTGCTGTTCCTGATCCTGGATCCGCTCGGCAACATTCCGCTGTTCCTGAGCCTGCTCAAGCACGTCGCGCCGGAGCGGCGGCGGCGGGTGATGGTGCGCGAGCTGGTCATCGCGCTCGCCGCACTGTTCGGCTTCCTGTTCGGCGGAGGCTACGTGCTCGGCGCGCTGCAACTGCGGCCGGAATCGATCAGCATCGCCGGCGGCATCGTGCTGTTCCTGATCGGCGTGAAGATGATCTTCCCGCCGCGCGAGGGCGGCATCTTCGGCGGCGCGCCCAACGTCGAACCGTTCATCGTGCCGCTGGCGATTCCCGGCGTGGCCGGACCCTCGGCCATGGCCGCGCTGATGCTGATGACCAACTCCGCGCCGGGCCGCACCGCGGACTGGAGCCTCGCGCTGTTCGCCGCCTGGCTTGCTACCGCGCTGATCCTGCTGTCGTCCACCTACCTGTTCCGCTGGCTCGGCGCGAGCGTGCTCACCGCGCTCGAACGCTTGACCGGCATGCTGCTGGTGGCGCTGTCGGTGCAGATGACCCTCGACGGCGTGGCGGCCTATCTCGGCCGCAGTTGACCGCCGCGCCACCGGCCGGCGTCGCGGCGCCTCGCCGCGGCCGTCAACGAACTGACATTTCTTTCCTGTTAAGCTATTGTGAATCGGTGGCCGCCCCCGCGCCTGGGCCAGGCGGGTGGCGGGTCGCCTCCCGGGGTTTCACCAGATGGCCGATCGCGCGGCTCGGCGACGGATCGGCGCGGTTTTCGCGACTATGGGGCTTACGAAAATGACGAAACGATTGGGCTTGCAACTCCTGCTGTGGACGCTCGCGATGCTGTTCGCGGCGACCAGCGCGCTGGCGCAGAACACCTCGGCGGCGTTGAGCGGCCGTGTCACCGATGCCGCCGGCAATCCGGTCGCCGGCGCGACGGTGGAAATCGTCCACGTGCCGAGCAACACCGCACGCACCGACACCACCAACGCCGACGGCCACTACGCCGCGCAAGGGCTGCGCGTGGGTGGACCGTTCAAGGTCACGGTGTCGAAGACCGGCTACGAGACCGTCACGAAGTCCGACGTCTACCTGCAACTGGCGCAGGAGGCCACGCTGAACCTCACGCTCGGCCAAGCGACGACGCAACTGGAGAGTGTGCAGGTGACCGGCACCGCGGCGGCGCAGATCTTCCAGCCGGACAACCGCGGCATCAGCACCAACGTCTCGCAGCGCGAGCTCAAGGTGATCCCGAATCCGGACCGCTCGATCCAGCAGATCGCGCGCACCGATCCGTTCATCATCCTGCAGAACAACAACGCCGCCGGCGGCTTCGCCGAGATCAGCGCGCTCGGCCAGAACAACCGCTACAACAACATCACCGTCGATGCCGTGCCGACCAACGACTCGTTCGGTCTGGAGGCGAACGGCCTGCCGTCGCAGAACCAGCCGCTCGCCTACGACGCGATCGAGGAATACAACATCTCCACCGCCAACTACGACGTGACCAACAAGCGCGCGGTCGGCGCGCAGATCAACATCGTCACCAAGAGCGGCGGCAACGACTATCACGGTTCGGTCTACTACGCCTACACCAACGCCAGCGACCTGACCGGCAACGGCGTCAACGACGTCGAATTCAACGGCTACCGCCAGAAGTGGACCGCCGGCGGCACCTTCAGCGGCCCGATCATCAAGGACGTGCTGTTCTTCTTCCTCAACTACGAGGAATCCAAGCAGGTGTGTCCGTGCGGCGCGGGCTTCGGCCCGGTCGGTTCCGGGCAGGACAACATCGTGCCGATCACGACCGACCAGTTGAACCAGATCGTCAACATCGCCAAGGGCTATGGCCTCACGCCCGGCGATCTCACCGGCACCGGCAGCGCCAACCAGGACGAGAAGCGCGGCCTGGTCAAGCTCGACTGGAACATCAGCGACGGCCATCGGCTGAGCTTCCGCTACAACGAGACCAAGGGCGAGCAGCCGCGCATCCAGGGCGACGCCGTCGGCGCGCGGCCCTCGCTCGGTCTGTCGAGCTACTGGTACACCCAGAACCGCAACCTCAAGCAGGGTGTGCTGAACTTCTATGACGACTGGACCGACACGTTCTCGACCGAGGCGTCGGTGTCCTATGCGCGTTACCACTCCACGCCGACCACGCTCGCGCAGCAGCCGCAGGTGCAGGTGTTCATCAACCGCAACGATCCGGCGACGCAGAACGCCAGCGTGTTCCTCGGCGAGGACCAGTTCCGCCACTACAACGTGCTCAACGTCGATACCACCACCGCGTTCTACGCCGGCACCTGGACGCTCGGCGATCACGCCGTCAAGCTCGGCTTCGACTACCAGCGCGACAAGTTCTACAACCTGTTCGGCCGCACCGAATTCGGCAACTACCAGTTCAACAGCATCGCCGACTTCGCCGCCGGCAAGTACTCGTTCTTCCAGCTCTACTATCCGGCGCCGGGCTACACGCTCGACGACATCATCGCGCGCTGGTCGCTCGACCAGTACGGCCTGTTCCTGCAGGACGTCTGGCAGATGACGCCGAACTTCACCCTGCAATACGGCATCCGTTACGACACGCCGCGCGCCGAGCACAAGCCGATCTACAACGCCGCCTTCGCCAGCGCGTTCGGCCTGCGCAACGACGCCACCCCCGGCACCGGCGTGTTCGAGCCGCGTCTGAGCTTCAACTACAACTTCGACTTCGACTACAAGACCCAGTTGCGCGGCGGCGCCGGCATCTCGGAAGGCGTGACGCCCGGCGTGTGGCTGTCCAATCCCTACACCAACAACGGCGTGACCCTGACCAGCACCACCTCGTCGAGCGGCACCTTCAATCCCGATCCGTTCCATCAGACGCCGCCGCCGGGCACGCCGCCGGCGCCGGAAGTGGACGTGACCGATCCGCGCTTCAAGCTGCCGACCGTGTTCAAGGCCAGCCTCGGCTTCGACCGTGAGCTGCCGTGGTGGGGTCTCGTGTTCACCGTCGAGGATCAGTACCTGAGCGTGGTCAACGGCGTCCGCTACCAGAACCTCAACTACGGCGCGCCGACCGGCGTGCTGCCCGACGGTCGCCTGAGCTTCTGGGCGAATCCGTACTACAGCTACGATCCGAACACGCAGAAGTCGACCTTCGCCAGCGGTCCGGGGGCGCAGCGCAACACCAAGTACTTCGACGTCGTGTATCTGACCAACACCCACCAGGGCATGGCCAATTACCTCGCCATGCAGTTGAGCAAGCCGTTCAACGAGAACCTGTTCGGCAGCCTGGCCTTCGTCACCGGCCACGCCACCGAGGTGAATCCGGGCACGTCCTCGCAGGCGGCGTCCAATCTCAACAACAACGTGGTGTTCAATCCGAACGAGGACGTGGCCTCGCCCAGCAACTACAGCTTCCGCCGCCGCGTGCTCGGCCGGCTGACCTGGCAGCACCGCTTCTTCGGCGATTATCTGTCGAGCGTCTCGGCGTTCTACGACGGCCACACCGGCTCGCCGTACAGCTGGACGTTCGGCAACGACGTCAACGGCATCTGCTACGGCAGCGCGACCAACTGTCCGTTCGGGGAGGTCTACATTCCGCGCCAGGGCGACGTCGAGTTCGTGCACGGCACCGACCCGAAGGTGATCGACCAGTTCTATGCCTTCATCCAGGGCGACAAGTATCTGCGCGAGCACCAGGGTCAGGTCGCCGGCCGCAACGCCGCGCACTCCGGCTGGGTGAACCAGATCAACCTGAGCCTGCGTCAGGAGATCCCCGGCATCTTCCAGGGCCGCGGCGAGATCCGTTTTGACATCTTCAACTTCGCCAACCTGCTCAACAAGAAGTGGGGCAACGTCAACGACATCGACTTCCCCTACGCGCGCACGCTGGCGAACTTCGCCGGCGTGGACAAGGCGACCGGCAAGTACGTCTACAGCCTGCCGACCGCGGGCGGCAACTACGCGCCGGGCGCGCTCAAGTTGGAGGACCAGTTCGCGCAGTCGCGCTGGTCGGTGCTGGTGACGGTGCGCTACACGTTCTGACGTTTCCGCACCGCGATCTCGTTCATCTCGAGCCGGCGTTCACGCGAACGCCGGCTTTCTTTTGCCCGGTTCTTTTGCGCTAAGCTTCGCCCATGGACGACAAGACCCGATCACCCTCTCCCGCGGCGGTCAACGCCCGCATCGGCCCGGTCGCGGGCATGGACGTGCTCTCGCGCGACGAGGTGCGACGCCTGCGCGACGCGAGCCAAGGCGGCCTGCACGGACTGCTGCGCCGCTGCGCGCTGGCCGTGCTCACCTCCGGCAGCGAGAACGACGACGCGCTCGGCATCTTCGAGCGCCATCCGGATTTCGACATCGAGGTGCTGCAGCAGGACCGCGGCATCAAGCTGGAGCTGCACCAGGCGCCGGCGCAGGCGTTCGTCGACGGCAAGATCATTCGCGGCATCAACGAACTGCTGTTCGCGGTGGTGCGCGACATCGCCTACGTGGCCACCCAGATCGAGGCCGGCCGCTTCCGGCTCGGCGATTCGCACGGCATCACCCACGCCGTGTTCGAGATCCTGCGCAACGCGCGCGTGCTGCGGCCGAACGTCGAACCGAACCTGGCGGTGTGCTGGGGCGGGCATTCGATCTCGCGCCACGAATACGACTACACCAAGCTGGTCGGCTACGAGCTCGGCCTGCGCGGCCTCGACATCTGCACCGGCTGCGGTCCGGGCGCGATGAAGGGGCCGATGAAGGGCGCCGCCATCGCCCATGCCAAGCAGCGTCTGCGCGCGAAGCGCTACATCGGCGTGACCGAGCCCGGCATCATCGCCGCCGAGTCGCCGAACGCGATCGTCAACCATCTGGTCATCATGCCGGACATCGAGAAGCGGCTCGAGGCGTTCGTGCGCATCGGCCACGGCATCGTCGTGTTTCCGGGCGGCGTCGGCACGGCCGAGGAGATCCTCTACCTGCTCGGCATCCTGCTGCATCCGGCCAATGCCGGCATTCCGTTTCCGCTGATCTTTTCCGGCCCGAAGCAGTCGGCGGCGTATTTCGAGCAGATCGACGCCTTCCTGCGCCTGACCCTGGGCGATGCCGCCGCGCGCCGCTACCGCATCGTCGTCGACGATCCGGCGGAGACGGCGCGGCAGATCGCGCGCGGCATCGAGGAGGTGCGCGCCTACCGCGTGCAGAACCAGGATGCGTTCTTCTTCAACTGGGCGCTCACCATCGAGCACGCGTTCCAGCAGCCGTTCCGGCCGACCCACGCCAACATGGCGGCGCTCAATCTGCACCGCGACCAGCCGCGGCATCTGCTCGCCGCGGATCTGCGCCGGGCGTTTTCCGGCATCGTCGCCGGCAACGTCAAGGAGGAGGGCGTGCGCGCGATCGCCGCGCACGGGCCGTTCGTCATCGACGGCGATCCGGAGATCATGCGTGCGCTGGACGCGCTGCTGGCGAGCTTCGTCGCCCAGCAACGCATGAAGCTGCCCGGCAGCAGCTACGAGCCGTGCTACCGGATCCGGCTGTGAAGTGACAGCCCGCCGCGCCTGGCGCGGCGTGAGGATCGCCGCGGCGGGTCAGCCGTAGCGCACCTCGCGCGCGTGGTCGCGGTGATGGTCGGTGAGCTTTTCCTTGTGCTTCTTCACCTGGCGGTCGAGGCGGTCGATCAGCGCGTCGATGGCGGCGTACATGTCCTCGCCCTGGGCGATGGCATGGATGGTCTTGTTGGCGGCGCAATGCAGCGTGGCTTCGGCCTTGTGCACGAGCTTTTCCACGCTGAGTGTCACGCTGACGTCATGCAGATGGTCGAAGTGGCGGACGATCCGGTCGAACTTGCCGGTGACGTAATCGCGCAGCGCGGGAGTGACGGCGACCTGGTGACCGCTGACGGTGATCTGCATAGCAACCTCCTCGAAATGCACACGTTCTTCGCGAGCGACTCGCGTCGCGCCGGGTGCGCGGCGGAGTCGACGATGTTGACCTTGCGGCGGGTGGACGGGTTCCGGCGGCGACCTCCTCAGCCGAGACGGCTGCGCTCGTTGGACGAGGGAATGTGCAACGCTTCGCGATACTTCGCCACGGTGCGTCTTGCAACTTCGATGCCGCGGCGGTTGAGTTCGAGCGCGAGCGCCTGATCCGACAGCGGCTTGCGCGGCGTTTCCTCCTCGATCAGCTTGCGGATCATGGCCTGGATCGCGGTGGCGGAGGCGGCGCCGCCGTCCACCGTCGCCACGCCGGAGGAGAAGAAATACTTGAACTCGAAGGTGCCGCGCGGCGTGTGCAGGTACTTGCGCGTGGTCACGCGCGACACGGTCGATTCGTGCATGCCGATTTCCTCGGCGATGTCGCGCAGCACCAGCGGCCGCATCGCCTCGGGGCCGAACTCGAGGAACGCGCTCTGCGCGCGCACGATCGCGGTGGCCACCTTGAGCAGGGTCTCGGCGCGGGTTTGCAGGCTCTTGATCAGCCAGCGTGCCTCCTGCATCTGGCCGCGCAGGTAGCTGGCGTCGTCGCGCCGCGCGCGCGCGATCAACGAGCTGTAATGCTGGTTGATCGCGAGCTTGGGCTGGCAGCTCGGACTGAGCGCCACCAGCCAGCGACCGTTGTGCTTGTAGGCGTAGGCATCCGGCGCGATGAATTCGGCCTTGGCCGGATTGATCTGCGCGCCCGGTTTCGGGTCGAGCGAGCGGATCAGGGCGATGGCGGCATCGAGGTCCTCCGCGCTGGTGTGCAGTTGCTTGCACAGCCGGGCGCGATCGTTGCGCGCGAGCGCCTCCAGATGCTCGCTCGCCAGGCTGCGCGCGGTGGCGAGTCCGGGCGTGGCCGGATCGAACGCGTCGAGCTGCACGCGCAGGCATTCGGCCAGATTGCGGCTGGCGATGCCGATCGGATCGAAGTGCTGGATGCGGTGCCGCATCGCCTCGATCTCGTCGCGGTCGACGTGGTGGCCGACGCCGGCGAGGATCTGCTGCAGCACCTCGTCGCTTTCGTGCAGGTAGCCGTCGTCGTCGATCGCCTCGATCAGGGTCGCGCCGATGGCGCGGTCGCGCGGCGACAGCGGCGTGAGATTCAACTGCCACAGCAGGTGATCGCGCAGGTCCTCCGGCTCCTGGTCCTGCGGCTCCAGCCCGTCGGCGTCGTCCGGCGCCGGGCTGCCGTAGTCGAAGCGGTCGAGGCCGAGGTCCATCGGCTCGGCGAATTCCATTTCCTCGGCCGGTGTGGCCGGTTCGGTGGCGCCGTTCTCGGCGGTTTCGGCGGCCTCGCCGGAGGCGTCCTCCAGTGCGTCCGGTTCGACCAGTTCGAGCAGCGGATTGGATTCGAGCGCCTCGCGCAGCTCCATCTCCAGCTCCACGCTCGACAATTGCAACAGACGGATGGCCTGCTGCAGTTGCGGCGTCAGCGCCAACTGCTGATTGAGGCGGAGATTCAGTGCGGGTTTCACGGCGAAGTCCTGGACCGGACGGCACGGCGGTCGCCCGGAGACTGGAGGATAGCGCCGTGGCGGGGCTGTGCGTCAATCGGCAAAAACGCGCTATACTGCCCCGGTTGCTGCGGCCAGCGCGACGCGCTACATGCGGAACTCGCGGCCGAGATAGACTTCCCGCACCCGCTCGTTGGCCAGCACGTCCGCCGGGGTTCCCCTGGCGAGCACCGCACCGTCGTTCATGATGTAGGCGCGATCGCAGATGCCGAGCGTCTCGCGCACGTTGTGGTCGGTGATCAAGATGCCGATGCCGCGCGCCTTGAGCTGGCGGACGATGCGCTGGATTTCCACCACCGAGATCGGATCGATGCCGGCGAACGGCTCGTCGAGCAGCATGAAGCGCGGTTTGGCGGCCAGCGCGCGGGTGATCTCCACGCGCCGGCGTTCGCCGCCGGAGAGGCTGAGCCCCTTGCTGTCGGCGATGTGCGCGATCTGCAGCTCGTCGAGCAGGGCCTCGAGCTCGGCGCGACGCCCGGCGGCATCCAGATCGCGGCGCAGTTCGAGAATGGCGAGCACGTTCTCCGCCACGGTCAGGCGGCGGAACACCGAGGGCTCCTGCGGCAGGTAGCCGACGCCGAGCCGCGCGCGCTCGTGCATCGGCATCTGCGTGATGTCGTGCCGGTCCAGGGTGATGCGGCCGGCGTCGGCGCCGATCAGCCCCACCACCATGTAGAACGTCGTGGTCTTGCCGGCGCCGTTGGGTCCGAGCAGGCCGACCACTTCGCCCTGTTCGAGGGTGAAGTCGAAATCGCGCACGACCATGCGGCCGCGGAAGCTCTTCTGCAAACCCACCGCCTGGAGCATCAGTGCGCGCCTGCGCCGTCCGCGGGCTTGCCCGGTTTCGGCCTGGCCGGACCGGTCGGATAGCCGCAGTTCTCGCCGCGCGGCGGCGCAGCGGGCGCCGCCGCTTTCGGCTCCACCACCAGGTGCACGCGGCTGGCGGGCGAGTCGTCGCCGCTCTCCAGCTCGCCGGTGTTGGTGTTGTAGATCATGTGTTCGCCGCGGAACTCGCCCTTGCCCTGCTGCGTCACCACGACCTGTCCGGTGAGCACGGCGATGCCGGTGTCGTTGCGGTAGTCGATGGTCTCGGCGTCGGCGCTCATCCGCGCGCAATCGCCGTCGTGCAACTGTTCCATGTGCGCGGGGCGGCCGGTCAACACCACGCGCGTCAGGCTGCCGGCATTGCCGTTGGCGTCGACCACGTGGCTCGGGTTCTGGTAGATCACGGCGTGATCGCCGTGCGCCTTCATCGAACCCTGGGTCATGACGACGTTGCCGTCGAGATGGGTGACGTTGGGCTCGTTCGGATTGCCGCCCGGGCTCTGCGTCGAGCGCTGGTGGTTGGCGTCGATGAACAACTGCTGGCTGCGATCGCTGCTGAGCGCGTGCGCGGCCGCGCCGGCGGCGCAGCCGGCGGCGAGCACGCAGGCGCGGAACTTATTGGCGGGTCGGGGCATGGTTCTGCGGTTGCACGATCCAGTGGACGTCGGAGAGGAACTCGAGGTTCTTCAGGCCGGCGAGCTCGGCTTTCATGCCGACGCCGTGGGCGACGTGGTTCGGATCGATCACCGTCGCCAGCGCCTCGGTTTCCATGCGCTTCTGCTTCGGCCGCGGCGTCGTCGCGGTCTTGTCCTTCGCGCTCGTCGTCACGGTCAGGTCCGAGGTCAACACCTCGACCGCATCGGCCTTCGGCGTCGGCAGCCGGTGCATCCGCACCGCGCCTTCCAGGCGCATCACCGTGCCGTCCTTGTTGATCCAGGCCGAATCCGAGGTGCCCTGCCAGACGTTGCCGGCGCTGTCGATGATCTCGTACTGCGGCGTGGTCACGTAGATCGAGCCGTCCTCTTCCTTGCGCACCAGCCACGGCGCGACGATGGTGAAGGAGTGCTGGCCGTCGGCGTCGAGCGCATCGACGCTGAAGTTGGTCAGAGTATAGTCCGATCGCGGCGGGCCGACGAACGCGGCGCTGCGCTCGCGGCCGGCATACAGCCACACCAGCAACTGGCTCGCCAGCGCGAGCGCGGCGAGAACGAAGATCGTGAGGACGAGTCGGCGTTCCATCACCCGAACCTGGCGAGCTCGCCTTCCGCCTTGCCCTGGGCGGCGAGCAGCAGATCGCAGACCTCGCGCACCGCGCCGTCGCCGCCGCGGTGCTGGGTGCGCCAGTGCGCGCGCTCGCGCACCCAGGGATGCGCATTGGCCACCGCGACGGCCAGACCCACGCGCCGCATCACCGGCAGGTCCGGCAGATCGTCGCCGCAGTAGGCGCACTGCGCCGGTTCGAGCTTGAGCGCGTGCAGGAGTTGCTCGAAGCAGTGCAGCTTGTCGTCCTGGCCCTGATACACGTGCGCCACGCCGAGTTCACGCGCGCGTTCGGTGACGATGTGACTCATGCGCGCCGTGATCAGCGCCACCTCGATGCCGTTGGCGAGCAGCCGCTTCAGGCCGAAGCCGTCGTGGACGTGGAAGAACTTCCACTCGCGGCCATCGTCGGCGTAGCACAGCGTGCCGTCGGTGAGCACGCCATCGACGTCGAACACCGCCAGCCGCACGCGCGCGGCGCGTTCGCGGATGTCGGCGGGCAGATCGTTGAGGTGGGAGTAGGGCACGGGGTGAGCGGTGAGCGGGAGAGTGTCGGGGTTTGATTACGATACTCTGCGCTGGGTTAATCGAGTCTACGGAAATTCGGGTGAGGGCTGAGGGCTGAGGGCCGAGGGTTGAGGGCTGAGGGCCGTGCAGCTCTTTCCGCTCACCGCTCACCATTCACCGCTCACCAATTGCGACTCCCCACTTCCCACTCATCCATCAAACCACCCGCGCGCGCAGCAGATCGTGGATGTTGAGCGCGCCGACCACGCGGTTGTCGGCGTCGATCACCAGCAGGGCATGGATCTTGTGCGCCTCCATCAGCCGCGCGGCCTCGATCGCGAGTTTGTCGGCGGCGATCGTCTTCGGTTTGGCCGTCATCAGCGCCGTGACCGGCGTGGTGCGCAGGTCCACGTTCTTGTTGTCGAGCGCGCGGCGCAGGTCGCCGTCGGTGAACACGCCGAGCAGGCGCTGCTCGGGATCGACGATCGCGGTCATGCCGAGGCCCTTGCGCGTCATCTCCATCAGCGCCGCCGACAGGCTGGCATCGGCGCCGACGCGCGGGATCTGCTCGCCGGTGTGCATGATGTCGCTGATGTGCAGCAGCAGCCGGCGGCCGAGACTGCCGGCCGGATGCGAGCGGGCGAAATCCTCGTCGGTGAAGCCGCGCGCCTCGAGCAGGGCGATGGCGAGCGCATCGCCCATCACCAGCGCGGCGGTGGTGCTGGCGGTCGGCGCCAGGCCGAGCGGACACGCCTCCGCCGGCACGCTGACGTCGAGATGGACGTCGCTCATCGCCGCCAGCGAGGATTCCGGGTTGCCGGTCATCGCGATCAGGGCGATGCCCTGGCGCTTGATCACCGGCAGGATGGTCAGCAGTTCGTCCGTCTCGCCGGAATTCGACAGCGCCAGCACGACGTCCTTCTGCGTGATCATGCCGAGATCGCCGTGGCTGGCCTCGCCCGGATGGACGAAGAACGCCGGCGTGCCGGTGGAGGCGAGCGTCGCGGCGATCTTGCGCGCGATGTGGCCGGACTTGCCCATGCCGGAAACGACGATGCGGCCGGGACAGGTGAACATCAGTTGGCAGGCGCGCAGGAAGGCGTCGTTGATGCGACCCTTGAGCACCTCGATCGCCCGCGCCTCGGTGTCGATCACCGTGGCGGCGCTGCGCTTGAGCGCTTCCGCATCGAGCAGCGGATGGGTCACGGCGGACGCGGCGACGGCGTGGAGTTGGGCATTCATGGGCGACGGATTGAGCGGGGAAATCGCGGACTCGTCCCGCCAAAGGTATCTGCGGCCGAGGATTTTCAGTACCATGCGCGTCCCTATTGTACCTTGTTGGCCCCCACGGAAGGCGGAGGACGGCCAGGACCGATCGAACGTCGCAGGCCGCCCGCCGTCGACCGTGCCCCGGGCCGGCCACAATACCGCCCGCGAATGGACACCGAGACCATCAAGACTCTGATCGAACGAGGGCTGCCCGGTGCGCGCGCCGAGGTGCGCGGCGCCGACGGCGTCCACTTCGAGGCCACCGTGATCGCCACCGCCTTCGCCGGCAAGCCGCCGCTGGCCCGGCATCGTCTGGTCTATGCCACGCTGGGCGAACGGATGGGCGGCGAGATCCATGCGCTGTCGCTGAAGACGCTGACGCCGGAGGAAGCGGGATCGAGAGCGGGGAGTGGGGAGTAGGGAGTCGCAATTGGTGAGCGGTGAATGGTGAGCGGTGAGCGGGAAGAGCTGCACGGCCCTTGGCCCTCAGCTCTCAGCCCTCAGCCCTCAGCCCTCAGCCCTCAGCCCTCAGCCCTAGCCGCAGACACACCAACATGGCCAAGATCGTCATCTCCGGCGGTGAACCCCTGAACGGCGAGGTCTGGATCTCCGGCGCCAAGAACGCGGTGTTGCCGATCCTCGCCGCCACGCTGCTCGCCGACGAGCCGGTGACGATCGGCAACGTGCCGCATCTGCACGACGTGACGACGACCATGGAACTGCTCGGTCAGATGGGCGTGCAGCTCACCATCGACGAGCGCATGCGCATCCACGTCGATCCGCGCCCGGCGCGCCACTATTTCGCGCCGTACGATCTGGTCAAGACCATGCGCGCCTCGATCCTGGTGCTCGGGCCGCTGGTCGCGCGCTTCGGCGAGGCCACCGTGTCGCTGCCCGGCGGCTGCGCGATCGGCTCGCGCCCGGTCAACCTGCACATCAAGGGCTTGCAGCAGCTCGGCGCCGAGGTGACGGTGGAGAACGGCTACATCAAGGCGCGTGCGCGACGCTTGAATGGTGCGCGCATCGTGATGGATCTGGTCACCGTCACCGGCACCGAGAACATCATGATGGCCGCGGCGCTCGCCGCCGGCACCACCGTGATCGAAAACGCGGCGCAGGAACCGGAGGTGGTGGACCTCGCGCATTGTCTCAACGCCATGGGCGCGAAAGTCGCCGGCGCCGGTACCAGCACGATCGTCGTCGAAGGCGTGGAGCGTCTGCACGGCACGCACTACGACGTGCTGCCCGACCGCATCGAAACCGGCACCTTCCTCGTCGCCGGCGCGATCACCGGCGGTCGGGTGCTGGCCAAGCGGGCGCGTCCGAAGACGCTCGACGCGGTGCTCGACAAGCTCGAGGAGGCCGGCGCCGAGATCGCCACCGGCGAGGACTGGATCGAGGTCGACATGCGCGGACGTCGACCGCGCGCGGTCGACATCACCACCGCGCCGTATCCGGCATTCCCCACCGACATGCAGGCGCAGTTCACCGCGCTCAACGCCGTGGCCGAGGGCGTCGGCACGATCACCGAAACCGTGTTCGAGAACCGCTTCATGCACGTGCACGAGCTCGAGCGGCTCGGCGCGGACATCCGCCTGGAAGGCAACACCGCGGTGATCAAGGGCGTCGATCACATGTCCGGCGCGCCGCTGATGGCCACCGATCTGCGCGCCTCCGCGTGCCTGGTGCTTGCCGGCCTGGTCGCGAAGGGCGACACCACCGTCGATCGCATCTACCACATCGACCGCGGCTACGAGTGCATCGAGGAGAAGCTCGGCGCGCTCGGCGCGAAGATCCGGCGGTTGCCGTCGTGAGGGCTGAGGGCTGAGAGCCGAGGGCTGAGGGCTGAGGGCTGAGGGCTGAGAAGCGCGGCTCTTTCCACTCCCCACTTCCTACTTCCCACTCCCCGCTCACACGCGGGGGCCGAAGTCAGCGCCGACGCAACTCCAGCACGATCGTCGAGCCGTCGCCCTGGGTCTGCTCCAGGCGCAGCGGCAGCAGCCCGACCTCCGGCGCATACCACGAACGCGCCTTGCCGGCCGCGTCGGTGCGTTCCACACGCCGGGTGCGGAACGTGCCGGCGGGCACACTCACGCTTTCCTCGGCCTGCACCTCGAAACGCTGCTGCTCGAGGTGATCCTTCTGCGCCACCGCGAGCGTCGCCGTGCGCGCGCCGGCCGCCAGCGCGGTACCGAGCGCGAGCGCCACGGTGTTGCGATCGATGGTGCCGGGTGTGATCGCATAGCGGAAGTCCTTGCCGTTGTCGCGCACGTGCGCTTCGCCCGCGCGCCAGTCGAAATCGATGGTGCGCCGTTTGTGCTTGATCGCGGCGTCCTGCCGATAGTCGTAGTGCAACCCCTCGGCGGCGCCATGATCCCAGCGGAACGTCGATTGCTCGTGCACGTCGAGCCCGACCAGCTTGGCCATGCCGGCGCTGCCGCGGGTCACGCTTTCGAGCGTCCACACGCCGTCGCCCGCCGGCGCCAGCGAATACGTCGCCTCGCCGATCACCTGGCCGTCGCGCGTCACCGCGTACACGGCCTGCTGCGGTTTCAGGTCCGCGGCGACCGGCGTCGCAGCGTGCGCGGTGGCGAGCAGAACGAGCGCGAAATGGAACATGGACAGGGTCGAGCGCGTGCGGGCAATGGGTGCGAGTCTGGCGCGGCGCGCCTGAATCTCATCCGACTGCCGCGCCGGCGCCGTGCAGACGGCCGTCCGCGCCCAGCCGCAACGGCGCCGGCAGGCGACGTCCGTCGAGCTCGATGCCGTCCGCGCCGAGGGCGACGCGACCGCGCGCGAGCGCGTCCACCGTCGCGACCAACAGCCGGTGTTCCAGCGGCAGCAGGCGCGCGGCGAGCGACTCGGGTGTGTCGCCCGGCACGACCGCCAGATGTATTTGTGCGATCACCGGGCCGCCGTCGAGCTCGGCGGTGACGAAGTGCACGCTGGCACCGTGTTCGGCATCGCCGGCGGCGAGCACGCGCCGGTGGGTGTGGAGGCCCGGATACTTCGGCAGCAGCGACGGGTGGATGTTGATGATCCGGCCGCGCCAGGCTTCGACCACGCCGGCGTCGATCACGCGCAGGTACCCGGCGAGCACGATCAGATCGGGCGCGAACTCCGCCGCGCGCGCGAAGATCGCACGGTCGAAGCTCGCGCGGTCGGGGAAATCGCGCGGCGCGAGCGCGATCGCGGCGATGCCGGCGTCACGCGCGAGTGTCAGCGCCGGCGCATCGGGTTTGTCGGAGAGCAGGGCGTCGAGCCGGATCGGCAGCGCGCCATCGCGCGCGGCCTGCGCCAGCGCGGCGAAATTGCTGCCGCGGCCGGAGGCGAACACGATGACGGAGTAGGGCATGGGTGGGGTGAGTGGGGAGTGGGGAGTGGGACGAGCTCACGGAAATCGGAAATCGGCCGCTCGCTGTCGCTCGCTCAATCGGAAATCGGCGGAGCATTCATGCTGCGACGAGGGCTGAGGGCCGAGGGCTGAGGGCTGTGCAACGCATTTTCCACTCCCTACTCCCTACTCCCTACTCCCTACTCCCCGCTCACCCAATCCGCACCCGCTCCGTGCCGGGCGCGGCCACCACCTCGCCGATGGTCCAGGCGGCGAGGCCGAGCCGATCGAGCGCGGCGAGCGTGCCGGCCGCGCGTTCGGGCGCGACGATCACGGTGTAGCCGATTCCACAATTGAACGTTCTCCACATTTCCCATCGCGGCACGTTGCCCTCGCGCTGCAGCCAGTCGAACACCGCGGGGAGCGGCCAGGCGCGGCTGTCGAGCGCGATGCCGAGCCCGTCGGGCACGACGCGGATGATGTTCTCGACCAGCCCGCCGCCGGTGATGTGCGCCATGCCGTGCAGCGGCTGCGCCTTGAGCAATTCCAGGATCGGCTTGACGTAGATCGTGGTCGGCGCGAGCAACGCGTCGGCGAGCGTCACGCCGCCGATGTCGAGATCGAACGGATTGCCGGCGCGCGCGACGATCCTGCGGATCAGGGAATAGCCGTTCGAGTGCGGGCCGCTGGCGGCGATGCCGACGATGGCGTCGCCGGCGCGCACGCGGCTGCCGTCGATCAGCGCGGCCTTCTCCACCGCGCCGACGCAGAAGCCGGCGAGGTCGTATTCGCCCGGCGGATACATGTCCGGCATTTCCGCCGTCTCGCCCCCGATCAGCGCGCAGCCGGCGAGTTCGCAGCCACGCGCGATGCCGCCGATCACCGCGACGGTGGTCTCGACCTCGAGCTTGCCGGTGGCGAAGTAGTCGAGGAAGAACAGCGGTTCGGCGCCTTGCACCAGCACGTCGTTGACGCACATGGCGACGAGGTCGATGCCGATCGTGTCGTGCCGGCCGAGCGTCTGCGCGAGTTTCAGCTTGGTGCCGACGCCGTCGGTGCCGGAGACCAGCACCGGATCGCGATACCTTCCGGCGAGCTCGAACAGCGCGCCGAAGCCGCCGAGTCCGGCCAGCACCTCCTTGCGGAAGGTGCGCGCGACCAGCGGCTTGATGCGCTCGACCACTTCCTCGCCGGCGTCGATGTCCACGCCGGCGGCGCGGTAGGTGAGGGCTTCCTTCGGCGAGGACATACGCGTGCGACGGTTGCGGCGGCGAGGTGCGCATGATAGACGTTCGCGCCGCGATTGGGCAGACTGGTGCCCCGCATCGGCCATCCCGCATCTCCGCCGTGACACACCCGGTCATCCTGTCGCGCTGTCTGGCTTGTCTGATCGCGCTGTGGTCGTGCGCGCTGCCGGCGGCCGGTCTGTACAGCGGCGAGGTGCCGGTCGCCTCACAGGCCGACGCCGAGCGCGCCGAGGCGCTGAAGAGCGCGCTGGCGCAGGTGGTGATCCGCCTGACCGGGGACAGCGCGATCCTGGCGCGGCCGGACGTGGCCCGCGCGGTCGCCGGCGCCGAACGCTACGTGCAGCAGTATCAGTACCAGCAGGACGTGGTCAGCGACGGCGGCGCGCCGCAGCTGCGGTTGCGACTGGTCGCGCAATTCGACCGCGACGCGGTGGATCAGATGCTGCGCGATCTCGGCCTCGCCGCGGCCCGCGGCGACAGCGAGGCGGCGCCGGTCGAGACCCGGCCGGCGAGCTACCACGTGTGGGTGAGCGGCCTGCGCTCGGCCGAGGACTACGCGCGCGTGGTCGGCACCCTCGCCCGCAACGAACTCGTGCGCGGCGTGCGCGCCGAGCAGGCGCGCGGCGACGGCGTGGGGCTGCGGCTGGACTTGATCGGCCCGCTGTCGCGCCTGTTGACTTCGTTGAGCGGCGGGCCGTTGCGCGTGACCAACGCCAAACCGCCGGTGGATGGCGTCGACGCGCTGCTCGATCTTGCGCCGTGAGCGACGGATCCGCCATGTCGCCGCCCCGCCCGCCGCCCGCCGCCACGCAGTCGCCCTGGCGGCATCTGCCGAACGCGCTCACCGTGCTGCGCATGCTGCTGGTCGCGCCGCTGACCTGGCTGATCCTCGCCGGGCGCTACGATGCCGCCCTGCTGATCGCCGCGGTGGCCGGTCTCAGCGACGCGCTCGACGGCTGGCTGGCCAAGCGTTTCGGCTGGCAGAGCTGGCTCGGCGGCGTGCTCGATCCGATCGCGGACAAGCTCATGCTGATCGGCTGTTTCGTCGCGCTCGGCCTGATCGGCGCGCATCCGGCCTGGCTCACCGCGCTCGTCGTCGGCCGCGACTTGGTGATCGTCGCCGGCGCGGCGGCGTATCACGTGCTGATCGGCCGCATCACCGCGCAGCCGACCCTGCTGTCGAAGTTCACCACCTGCGTGCAGATCGGCTACGTGCTCGCGCAGCTCGTGCACCGGACGAGCTGGCTCGAGCTGCCGACGGATCTGCTGCGCGCCGGCATCGGCCTGACCGCCGCGGTCACGGCGGCGAGCGGCGTGCAGTACGTCGTGGTCTGGTCGGGCAAGGCGCTGCGCGCGCGCGACGAGGCCGGACGATGAGTCTGCCGCGCGACCGACGCTGGCAGTGGCTGGTGCTGATCGTCCTGATCGGCGGGCTGATCTGGCTGCTCGCGCCGGTGCTGACGCCGTTCGCGATCGCGGCGGCGTTCGCCTACCTGTTCGATCCGCTGGCCGACCGGCTCGAACGCGCGCGCGTGAGCCGCACCACCGCGGTGAGCCTGATCTTCCTCGCCCTGAGCCTGCTCCTGCTGCTGGCCCTGCTGCTGCTCGTGCCGTTTCTCGAGCGCCAGGTCGTGACCCTGATCCGGCGCGTGCCGGATGCGATCGCCTGGCTGCAGAACGACGCCGTGCCGTGGCTCAACGCGCGCTTCGATCTCGAGCTCGAGGCGCCGGACGTGCAGCAGATCGCGGCGGTGCTGCAGCAGCACTGGAAGGAGGCCGGCGGCGTCGCCGCCGCGGTGCTCGCGCAGGTGTCGAAGTCGGGTGTGGCGCTGGCGCAGGCGATCGTGCATCTGGTGGTGGTGCCGGTGGCGTTCTTCTATCTGCTGCGCGACTGGGACCTGATGATCGCGCGGGTCGGCGAGCTGCTGCCGCGCGCGGTCGAGCCGACCGTGGCCCGGCTGGCGCGCGAGGCGGACGACACGCTGAGCGGCTTCGTGCGCGGCCAGCTCTCGGTGATGCTGGTGCTCGGTGCGCTGTACGCGCTGGCGCTGTGGGCGGTCGGCCTCGACGTCGGTCCGCTGATCGGCATCGTCGCCGGCCTGATCAGCTTCATTCCCTACCTCGGTGGCATCACCGGCGTGCTGATGGGCGTGATCGCCGCGGTGGTGCAGTACCACGACTGGCTGCACGTGATCCTGGTGCTGGTCGTGTTCGTCGTCGGCCATGTGCTCGAGGCCTACGTGCTGGTGCCGCGCCTGGTCGGCGGCAAGATCGGCCTGCATCCGCTGGCGGTGATCTTCGCCGTGCTCGCCGGCGGCGAATTGTTCGGCTTTCTCGGCGTGCTGCTCGCGTTGCCGCTGGCCTCGGTGACGATGGTCCTGCTGCGCTACGCGCACGAACGCTATCGCGCCAGCGGGCTGTACACCCAGCCGCCGCCGGCCGCGCCCGGGGCATGAGCGGGCAGTTGCCGCTCGCGCTGCGCTGGCCGGCGCAGCAGCGGTTCGAGACCTTCCTGCCCGGCGACAACGCCGCCGCCGTCGCGGCGGTGCGCGAGGCCGCGGCGGCGACCGGCGCCGGCGTGTTCCTGGCCGGCGCGCCGGCCACCGGCAAGAGTCATCTGCTGCTCGCGGCCTGCGCCGACGCGGCGGCGCGCGGGCGCAGCGCGCAGTATCTGCCGTTGGCGAAACTGGCGAGTGATCGCGCGGCGGCCCTGCGCGCGATCGGCGGCAGCGCGCTGATCGCGATCGACGACGTCCAGGAAGTCGCCGGCGACGCCGGCGCCGAGCACGCCCTGTTCGATTTGTATAATCGTGGAAAAGCGGAAAGATCCACTCTGCTGTTCGCCGCGGTCGGCGCGCCGGGCCGGCTCGGCATCGTCCTGCCGGATCTCGTGTCGCGGCTGTCGGCCTGCACCCAGCTCGCCCTGCGCCCGTTGGCCGAGGCGCAGCGTCGCGAGGTGCTGCGCCGGCGCGCGGCGGCGCGCGGGTTGGCGCTCGACGAGGCGGTGCTCGACTGGCTGCTGACCCGCACCGAGCGCGATCTCGGCAGCCTCGCCGCGCTGCTCGAGCGCATCGACCGCGAATCGCTCGCGGCCAAGCGCCGCATCACCGTGCCGTTCCTGCGCCGGCTACTGGACCGCGCCTAACCGCCGGTCGAGCTCGGCCAGACGCTCCGGCGTGCCGACGTCGTCCCAGACGCCGCGCCAGTGACTGCCGCCGACGCGGCCGGCGCGCATCGCCGCGCGCAGCACCGGCGCGAGCGGAAACACGCCGGGCGCGCGGTCGGCCAGCAGTTCCGGCCGGTACACGCCGATGCCGGCGAAGGTCAGGCGCGGGCCCGGTTCGTCGAACAGACGGCCGTCGCGCAGCACGAAATCGCCCGCCGGATGGTGCGCCGGATTGTCGACCACGACGAGATGCGCGAGGCCGTCGGGATTTTGCGGCAAAGTGGAAAAATCAAAATCGCTGAAAATGTCGCCGTTCACGGCGAGGAACGGCCCGTCGCCGAGCAGCGGCAGCGCCTGGCGCATGCCGCCGCCGGTCTCGAGCGGCTGCGGGCCCTCGTAGGAGTAGCGGATGCGCAGGCCGAAGCGCGCGCCGTCGCCGAGCGCGGCGGGAAACGCCTCGGCCAGATGCGAGGTGTTGATCACGACCTCGCGCACGCCGGCCGCGGCCAGGCGCTCCAAGTGCCGCTCGATCAGGCGCTTGCCGCCGGCGCAAAGCAGCGGCTTCGGCGTCGTGTCGGTGAGCGGCCGCATGCGCTCGCCGCGGCCGGCGGCGAAGATCAGCGCGCGTGTGATCACGGCGCGGCGGCGAGGGCGGCGGACGCCGGCCGGGCGAGGTCGCGGCCGTCGACGGCGCGCTCCAGCAGATCGGCGAGCGCGGCGAACTCGGCGTAGCGGCGCGCGACGCGCAACGTGTAGCGCCACACCCGCGGCAGATCGCCGAGGTACTGCGGCTTGCCGTCGCGGTACCACAGCCGGCAGAAGATGCCGAGCACCTTGAGGTGGCGCTGCAGGCCCATCCAGTCGAACCAGCGGCGGAACCGCGCCGGTTCGACGCGCGCCACGCCGGCGGCGGCGAGCCGCTGCCGGTAGGTCTCGACCCAGGCGTCGATGCGCGCCTCGTCCCAGACGATGTAGCAGTCGCGCAGCAGGGAGACGAGATCGTAGGTGATCGGTCCGTCCACGGCGTCCTGGAAGTCGATGATGCCGGGATTGTTCTGCGCGACGATCAGCAGGTTGCGGCTGTGGAAATCGCGGTGCACGAACGCGCGCGGCTGCGCCAACGCCTCGGCCACCAGCCGGCGGAACGCGAGTTCGATCGTGTCCCATTCCTCGCAGGCGATGGCGACGCCGAGGTGCCGGCGCAGGAACCACTCGGGCATGAGCTCGAGCTCGGCGACCAGCCGGCCCTCGTCGTACCGCGGCAGCCCCTGCACGTCGACCGCGGTCTGCATGCGCAGCAGCGCGGCGAACGCATCGGCGTACAGCGCGTCCACGCTGGCATCGTTCAGTTCCGCGAGGTAGATGCGCGCGCCGAGATCCTCCATCAGCACGAAGCCCTGGCCGCGGTCCACGGCCAGCACCTCGGGCGCGTGCAGGCCGGCGGCACGCAGGCGCCGATCGATCTCGAGCCAGGGTTCGAGCGGCTCCTTGTCCGGCGGCGCGTTCATCGCCACCACACTGTGCGTGGCGGCGCCGTCGGCGCAGGTCGCGCGCCAGTAGCTGCGGAAGCTGGCGTCGGCCGACGCGGGAGCGAGCGTGAACGGGTGCGGGGCGAGGTGCGCCGCGACGAAACGCTCCAGTGCGCGGCGGCGGTCGGCGGACAGGGTCATGGCGGCAGTGTATCGGTTTGACCGCGGCGGGATAAATCAGTACTATTTCGGTACCATATCGACGTCCGCGCCGTCGGCCGAGGGTGCGGCGCGGACCCGGAGAACCGACATGCTCCGCGTCAGCAAGCTCACCGATTACGCCACCGCGGTGATGGCGGCGCTGGCCGATGCGCCGGCGCGGGTACACAGCGCGCAGGAGCTCGCCGAGCGCGTGCGGCTGGAACTGCCGACGGTGAGCAAGCTGCTGAAGCAGCTCGCGCACGCCGGTCTGGTCGATTCGTTCCGCGGTGTCAACGGCGGTTATCGCCTGGCGCGCGCGTCCGAGCGGATCAGCGTCGCCGACATCGTCACCGCGATGGAAGGCCCGATCGGCATGACCGAGTGCAGCGCGCAGAGCGGGCTGTGCGGGCTCGAGCCGCACTGCGGCGTGCGCGTCAACTGGCAGCGCATCAACCAGGCGATCGCCGAGGCGCTCGCCGGCGTGAGCCTGGCGGACATGTTGAAACCGTCGCGCCGCCGCGGCGCGATCCCGATCCACGTCGCGCCGTCGCTGTGACGCGCCGCCGCGCGGCGGCCGGGCAACGGCAAGGTACGAATCCATGGCGACCGAACGCAACCAGATCGAGACCGCGCTCACGCGCCGCTACCGCGCCGGTTTCGTCACCGACATCGAGAGCGAGAGCCTGCCGCCGGGCCTCGACGAGGACGTCGTGCGCGCGATTTCGGCGCGCAAGCACGAGCCCGCCTGGATGACCGAGTGGCGCCTGGCCGCGTATCGCCACTGGTTGACGATGACGCCGCCGCGCTGGGCCAAGCTCGACATCGCGCCGATCGACTTCCAGGCGATCCGCTATTTCTCGCAGCCGAAGCAGCGGCCGAAGTCGCTCGACGAAGTCGATCCGAAACTGCTCGAGACCTACGATCGACTCGGCGTGCCGCTGCACGAGCGCGCGCGCCTGGCCGGCGTGGCGGTGGATGCGGTGTTCGACTCGGTCTCGGTCGGCACCACGTTCCGCAAGGAGCTGGCCGAGGCCGGCGTGATCTTCTGCTCGATGTCGGAGGCGATCCGCGAATATCCGGAGCTGGTGCGCGCCTATCTCGGCAGCGTGGTGCCGCGCACCGACAATTTCTTCGCCGCGCTCAACTCCGCGGTGTTTTCCGACGGCAGCTTCGTGTTCGTGCCGAAGGGCGTGCGCTGCCCGATGGAACTGAGCACGTATTTCCGCATCAACGCCCGTGACACCGGCCAGTTCGAGCGCACCCTGATCATCGCCGAGGCGGGCGCGAGCGTGTCCTACCTCGAAGGCTGCACCGCGCCGATGCGCGACGAGAACCAGTTGCACGCGGCGGTGGTGGAGTTGATCGCGCTCGACGACGCCAGCATCAAGTACTCGACCGTGCAGAACTGGTATCCGGGCGACGAGAACGGCGTCGGCGGCATCTACAACTTCGTCACCAAGCGCGGCGACTGCCGCGGCGCGCGCAGCAAGATCTCCTGGACCCAGGTCGAGACCGGCTCGGCGATCACCTGGAAGTACCCGAGCTGCGTGCTGCGCGGCGACGATTCGGTCGGCGAGTTCCACTCGGTGGCGCTCACCCACCACCGCCAGCAGGCCGACACCGGCACCAAGATGATCCACATCGGCCGCAACACCAAGAGCAAGATCCTCTCGAAAGGCATTTCCGCCGGGCGCGGGCAGAACACCTACCGCGGCCTGGTGCGCATCGAGAAGAGCGCCGACGGCGCGCGCAACTACACGCAGTGCGATTCGCTGCTGATCGGCAAGCACTGCGGCGCGCACACCTTCCCGTACCTCGAGGTGAAGAACCCGAACGCCGTCGTCGAACACGAGGCGACCACCTCGAAGATCGCCGACGACCAGTTGTTCTATTGCCGGGCGCGCGGCATCGCCGAGGAAGACGCGGTGTCGATGATCGTCGACGGTTTCTGCAAGCAGGTGTTCAAGGAACTGCCGATGGAGTTCGCGGTGGAGGCGAAGAAGCTGCTCGAGGTCTCGCTCGAAGGGGCGGTCGGATGAACGCGGCGCGGCCGAGCCATTGGGATGCGGTCTACCTCGACAAGCGCGAGGCGCAGACGAGCTGGTTCCGGCCGCACCTGGACGTGTCGCTGCGTCTGATCGACGGGCTGCGCCTGCCCAAGGATGCGCCGCTGATCGACGTCGGCGGCGGACGCGCCACCCTGGTCGACGATCTGCTCGCGCGCGGGTTCGCCGACGTCAGCGTGCTCGACCTCGCCGCGCCGGCGCTGGCGGAGGCGCGGGCGCGGCTCGGCCCGCGCGCCGCGGCGGTGCGCTGGCTCGTCGCCGACGTGACCACGGCCGAGCTGCCGGCGGCGCGCTATGCGCTCTGGCACGATCGCGCGGTGTTCCATTTCCTGGTCGATGCCGCAGCGCGCGCGCGCTACGTCGCGCAGGCCGCGCGTGCGCTCCGTCCCGGCGGCCATCTGATCGTCGCCACCTTCGCCGCCGACGGTCCCGAGCGCTGCAGCGGCCTGCCGGTGCGGCGCTACGACGCGGCGAGTCTCGCGGCGGAATTCGCGCCCCGGTTCGCCGCGATCGACCGCGCGCGCGAGGAACACACCACGCCATGGGGCGCGGTGCAGCCGTTCACCTACGTCGTCCTGCGTCGCAGCGAATCCGGGAATCCATGAACATGCTCACCATCGACAACCTGCACGTCCGCGTGGCGGGCAAGGAGATTCTGAAGGGCCTCACGCTCGCCGTGCGCGCCGGCGAAGTGCACGCGATCATGGGCCCGAACGGCGCGGGCAAGTCCACGCTCGGTCACGTGCTTGCCGGACGCGAGGGCTACGAGGTGACGCAGGGCCGCGTGGTCTACGACGACCGCGATCTGCTCGAGCTCGCACCCGAGCAGCGCGCCGCCGCGGGCGTATTCCTCGCGTTCCAGTATCCGGTCGAGATCCCCGGCGTCAACAACACCTATTTCCTGAAGGCCGCGCTCAACGCGCAGCGCAAGGCGCGCGGCGAGCCGGAGCTCGACGCGATGCAGTTCTTGAAGCGCGTGCGCGAGAAGCTCAGCGTGCTGCACATGCCGGAGGAACTGATGAACCGCGCGGTCAACGCCGGTTTCTCCGGCGGCGAGAAGAAGCGCAACGAGATCTTCCAGATGGCGCTCTTGGAGCCGAAGCTCGCGATCCTCGACGAGACCGACTCCGGCCTCGACATCGACGCGCTGCGCATGGTCGCCGACGGCGTCAACGCCATGCGCGATCCGCAACGCGCCTTCCTCGTCATCACCCACTACCAGCGCCTGCTCGACTACATCGTGCCGGACTTCGTGCACGTGATGGTGGACGGGCGCATCGTCGAGACCGGCGGCGCGGAGCTCGCGCACCAGCTCGAGGCGCACGGCTACGCCTGGGTCGCCGAGCGCAAACTCGCGGGAGCCGCCTGAGGTGGACGCCGCGCTGCTCGAGGAATTCGGCCTGGGCGACGCGCGCGAGCGTGCCGAGTCCTGGCGCTACAGCGCGCAGGCGTTGCGCGCCCTCGGCGCGCAGTCGTTCGTCGCCGCCGACGCCGCCGCCACGCCGCCGCCGGCGCTGATGGAGCGCTGCGACTGGGCCGAGACGCGCGGCCGGCGCCTGGTGTTCGTCAACGGTCGCCTGTCCGCGGCGCATTCCGATTGGCGCGCGCTGGCGCAGGCGCGGCCGGAGGTGCGCATCGACTCCGGCCCGGCCGGTGCCACCGTCATCGTGCTGCCGGCGGGCCGAACCGGATTGCTGCACATCGTCTGGGCGAGCGTCCCCGGCGCGGCGCCGGGCCGCTGGAACGCGACGTGCGCGATCCGTCTCGAAGGCGGCACGGCGCACGTGATCGAGCAGCACCTCGCGGCGCCGGGCGCCGACGTGCTCGGCGCGCTCGGCTCCGAACTCGAAGTCGCCGCGGGTGCCGCGCTGCATCTGACCGTGCTGAGCGATCTGCCGGCCGCCGCGTCGCTCTACCGCCGCGTGCGCGCCACGCTGCGCGAACGCGGCGTGCTGTGCACGACCCACGCGCTCGGCGGCGGGCGCCTGCAACGCTTCGATTTCGCCTGCGACCTCGCGCAGCCGGAGGCGCGCTGCGAGCTGCGCGGCGTGTTCGCCGCGCAGGGACGCGAACACATCGACGCGCATCTGGAGGTGCGCCATGCCGCGCGCGATACGGCGAGCGACGTGCTCTGGCGCGGCGTCGCCGACGGTCGCGGGCGCGGCGTCCTGCACGGCGCGATCCGCGTCGAATCCGGCGCCGATGGCGCCGACGCGCGGTTGCAGACCAAGAACCTGCTGCTGTCGCCGCACGCCGAGATCGACGCCCAGCCGGTGCTCGAGATCCACGCCGACGAGGTCAAGGCCAGCCACGGCGCCACGGTCGGCCGGCTCGACGAGCGTGCGCTGTTCTATCTGCGTTCGCGCGGCGTGCCGGAGCGTGCGGCGCGGGCGATGCTGATCGAGGGATTCTGCCGCGAGGCGTTCGCCGTGCTCGATGATGCCGCGCTCGGCGCGCGCCTCGATACTTGGCTCGCCACACACGTGGCGGCGGGCGGGGAGCGCCGGCCGTGAACGCCGTGCAGCAACCGCAGGCGTCGTTCGATCCGCTGCGCCTGCGCGCGGATTTCCCGCTGCTCGCGCGCGAGGTGCACGGCAAGCCGCTCATCTACTTCGACAACGCCAACACCGCGCAGAAGCCGCAGACGGTGATCGACGCGGTCGACGACTTCTACCGGCGGCACAACGCCAACGTCGCGCGCGCCGTGCACACGCTCGGCGAGGAGGCGACCGCGGCCTACGAGGCCGTGCGCGACAAGCTCGCGCGTTTCCTCAACGCGCCGTCACGCGACGAGGTGATCCTGACCAGCGGCACGACCCAGGCGATCAATCTGGTGGCCTACAGCTACGCCCTGCCGCGCCTCGCGCCGGGCGACGAGATCCTGGTCACGACGATGGAGCACCACGCCAACATCGTGCCGTGGCAACTGGTGTGCGAGCGCACCGGGGCGAAGCTCGCGGTCGCACCGATCACGCCGCGCGGCGAGCTGATCGTCGAGGAGTTCGTCGCGCGCCTGACGCCGCGGGTCAAGCTCGCCGGCGTGGTCCACGTCTCGAACGTGCTCGGCACGATCAATCCGGTGCGCGAGCTGGCCCGCGCCTGTCGCGCGCGCGGCGTGCCGCTGCTGGTCGACGGTTCGCAGGCGGCGCCGCATCTGCCGCTCGACGTGCAGGCGCTCGGCTGCGACTTCTACGCGCTGACCGGCCACAAGCTGTTCGGGCCGACCGGCACCGGCGCACTGTGGGCCCGGCGTGAACTGCTGGAAGCGATGCCGCCGTTCCTCGGCGGCGGCGAGATGATCAGGAGCGTGCGCTTCGACAAGACCACGTTCGCCGATCCGCCGCACAAGTTCGAGGCCGGCACGCCGAACATCGCCGGCTTCGTCGGCCTCGGCGCCGCGCTCGACTACGTCGAGGTGCTCGGGCGCGAGCGCATCGCCGCCTACGAGCGCGATCTGCTCGCCTACGCCAGCGCCGCACTCAAGGCGGTGCCGGGCGTGCGCCTGTTCGGCGAGGCGCCGCACAAGGCGGCGGTGCTGTCGTTCCTGATCGACGGCGCCCACGCGCACGATCTCGCCACCTTGCTCGATCAGGAAGGGGTCGCGGTGCGTTCCGGTCACCATTGCGCCCATCCGCTGATGCAGTTCTACGGCGTGCCGGCGACGCTGCGCGCCTCGCTCGCGTTCTACAACACACGCGAGGAGGTCGATCGGTTCATCGCCGCGCTCGGCCGCGTGCGCCGGCTGCTCGGCTGACAGGGCCGACCGGACATGACTTGCGACACTGGGCGGGCCGCGCCGGTCCGGCATGCTGCGCGTCGGGCCGGCAGCGCGACGCGCGCGCCGGGCGTATCCTGGATCTCGGCGAGGAACACGATGAGCGTGGTGGCATCCGAACTCGGCCTGACGTTTCGCGCGGCGACGCCCGCCGACATCGACGCGGTGGTGGCGTTGGTCGAATCGGCCTACCGCGGCGAGGCCAGCCGCGCCGGCTGGACCACCGAGGCCGATCTGCTCGACGGTCAGCGCGTCGATCGCGAAGGCGTCGCCGAGATCGTCGCCAAACCCGGCAGCCGCGTGCTGCTTGCCGAGCGCATGGGCGAACTCATCGCCTGCTGCCACATCGAAGTCCAGGGCGCGGCGTGCTACTTCGGCATGTTCGCGGTGCGGCCGACGCGGCAGGGCGGCGGCATCGGCAAGCAGGTGCTCGGTGAGGCCGAACGCATCGCCCGCGAGGAATGGCGCTGTGCGCGGATGGAGATGACGGTGATCTCGCTGCGCGAGGAATTGATCCGCTGGTACGAACGCCGCGGCTACCGTCGTACCGGCATCCACAAGCCGTTTCCCTACGGCGACGAACGCTTCGGCATACCCAAACGCGCGGATCTGCGCTTCGAGCTCCTGGTGAAACCGTTGTGAGCGCCGCGCCGTGAACTGGATCCGCGTGTGTGCCGAAGGCGAGTTGTTGCCGGGGGAATTCAGGGTCGTCTACGACGGCGACGTGGCGATCGCGGTCTACAACATCGACGGCGCATGGTACGCGATCGAGGACGTCTGCACCCACGACGGCGGCGAGCTCGCCGGCGGCGAACGCCACGGCTTCGAGATCGAGTGCCCGCGTCACGGCGCGCGCTTCGACCTGCGCACCGGCGCGGCGCTGTGCCCGCCGGCCTACACGCCGGTGGCGACGTTTCCGGTAAAAGTGGAAAACGGCGCAGTGTATACCCGCGACGATCGCTGGGACTGAGGTCCGGCCGCGGGGAGTTGACAGGTCGTCTCGAATAAATGAGAATCGTTCTCATTACGATTACCACGCGCTTTCGCATGCCGCCTGGAAACGCGGCGTGCGGTCGCGGATCGCGTCGTCGCCGCCGGTCGCGAGTGGCGGCCGAACGCCGCCGATCCGGCGCGCGACGCCTTGGGACCCCAATCACAAAAATGGAGGAGTGGAAAATGCGACATCTGCATCGTGCCGCGATACTGGCGCCGCTCGCGCTCGCTGCGGCGCTGCCGGCGCACGCCGACGAGGCGGCGCTCCAGGCCGAGGTCGAGGCGCTGCGCGCCGAACTCGCCGCGCTGCGCGACGAGGTGCGGCAGTTGCGCGCGGATCGCACGGCACCGGCGGCTGTGGCCGCCACGGCGGCGCCGGTCGCCTCGACATCCGCGGCGACGCCGAATCCGACACCGACGCGGGCCGAGCCCGCGACCACGTTGTGGGGCTACGGCCAGCTCGACTACAACCGGCCGACAGCGCATGCGGCGGATGCGCGCGCCGATCTGTCGCGCGCGGTGATCGGCTTCAATCACGTCTTCGACGAGGCCACGCGCGTCTACGGCGAACTCGAATGGGAGCATGCGGTGGCCTCCGCGGAGGACCGCGGCGAGGTCGAGGTGGAGCAGCTCTACGTCGAGCACGCGCTCGCGCCGGAGTACGGCCTGCGCGCGGGCCTGGTGCTGATTCCGCTCGGTCTGCTCAACGAACACCACGAGCCGACTCAGTTCTACGGCGTCGAGCGCAACTTCGTCGAGACCGCGATCATCCCCACCACCTGGCGCGAAGGCGGCGTGACCGGCTACGGCAGCACCGAGTCCGGACTGCGCTGGAACCTCGGCGTCACCACCGGCCCCGATCTCGGCAAGTGGGATCCGGCATCCGACGAAGGCCGCGCCTCGCCGCTCGGCAGCATCCATCAGGAGCTGCAACTGGCGAACGCGCACGACCTGTCCGTGTTCGGCGCGCTCGACTGGCAGGGCGTGCCCGGCCTCGACGTCGGCGGCGGCGTGTTCACCGGCCGGATCGGCCAGGCGACGCGCAAGCGGAGCGGCGGCGACGCCAATTTTCCGGCCGACGACGCGCGCCTCACGCTCGGCGAGGCGCATGCGCGCTGGCAGACCGGGCCGTTCGATTTTGCCGCATTGTATACGCGCGGCTCGATCAGCCACACCCAGGCGCTCAACCGCGGCTTCCTCGGCCAGCCGACACCGGTGCCGAAGACGTTTTTCGGCGGCTACGTCCAGGGTGCCTGGCGCGCGCTGGAATGGAACGATTCCGCACTGGTGCCGTTCCTGCGCTACGAGGAGTTCAACACCGCGGCATCGTACGCCGCGCAGCCGCCGGGCCTCGGCACGCCGGCGCAGCCGACGCAGCGGGTGTGGACCGTCGGCGCCAACTACTATCTGAATCCGAACGTGGTGTTCAAGATCGACTACCAGGATTTCCGTTACGATGATGCCGCGCTGAATTACGGCAATCGCGTCGATCTCGGCATCGGCTATCAGTTCTGAGTCCGGCGTCCGGCGCGCACGGACCGCGGCGCGGCGGCGGACCGAGGGAGAACGACATGCACGTGCGATGGCTGATTCCGGCGGGCGCGGGCCTCGCGGCGCTCGCGCCGGCGGCGTATGCGACGCAGTATCTCAGCGTCGAACAGGCCGGACGCGCCGCGTTTCCGCAGGCGACGGAATTCCGCGCCCACGCAGCTCCAGACGCCGCGACCGCGGCGCGGCTCGGCGCGCCGCCGGACTGGGCGCCGCGCGTGCTGGAAGCGCGCGGCGCGGGCGGCCGCCTCGGCTGGCTGATCGTCGATCAGGTGCTCGGCAAGAGCGAGCTCATCCGCTACGCGCTCGCGCTCGACGCCGCCGGCGCGGTGCGCTCGCTCGAGGTGCTCGACTACCGCGAGTCGCACGGCGGCGAGGTGCGGCTGGCACCGTGGCGCGCGCAGTTCGTCGGCAAGACCGCGCGCGATCCGGTGGTGCTGAACCAGGACATCAGGAACATCTCCGGCGCCACCTTGTCGTGCCGGCATCTCACCGACGGCGTGCGGCGTTTGCTACAATTATACAATGCGACATTGCGCGAGGCGCCGGAGGCGCCATGAGCGCCGTCGTTCGCCGCGCCCGTCCCGCGCTCGGCACGCTGATCGAGTTCCGCGTCGCCGGCCTGGCGGCTGCGGCCGCACAGGCCGCGATCGACGCGGCGCATGCGGAAGTGCTGGCGGTGCACCGGGCGATGAGCTTCCATGCGCCGGACAGCGATCTCTCCCGCCTGCATCGCGCCGCGCCGGGCACGCCGGTCGCGGTGGATCCGCGCACCCACGAGGTGTTGACGGCGGCGCGGCGGCTCGCCGCGGCGAGCGATGGCTGCTTCGACCCCACCGTCGCCACACGCCTGGTCGCGCGCGGCTTCCTGCCGGCGCCGCGATCCAGCCGGCCACCGGATCCGGAGGCGGATTGGCGCGATCTCGAATTGCTCGACGACGGCTGCGTGCGCCTGCGCCGGCCGCTGTGGCTCGATCTCGGCGGCATCGCCAAGGGCTACGCGGTGGATCGCGCCGTGGCGCTGCTGCGCGCGCACGGTGCGCAGCAGGGCAGTGTGAACGCCGGCGGCGATCTGCGCGTGTTCGGCCCGCGCGCCGAGCTTGTTCACCTGCGCCTGGACGGGCCCGCGCCCGGTTTCGTCCCGGTGTTGGAACTCGGCGACGGCGCGGTGGCGGGCAGCGCGGGTCTCGCGTCGCGGCGGCGCCGACGTGGACGCTGGTGCGGGCCGCACCTCGACGGCAGACGCCGGCGCGGTGTGCGCACGGATGTGAGCGTCAGCGTGGTCGCCGCCTCGTGCCTGCTGGCCGATGCCCTGACCAAGATCGTGCTGGCCGCCGATCGCCGCACCGCGCGCCGGCTGCTGGCGGAGCATGGTGCGCAAGCGATCTGGCACGATCCGCATCGCGGCTGGCGGCGATTCGAGGCGTGAACGCATGAGACCGCACCGACGCCACGGCCGTCGTCCGCACCTGCATCTGTCGCGGCGAAGCAAGCTCGCGATCTACCTCGTGCTGGGCGGCGCCTGGCTGAGCGGCGCGCTGTGGTGGTTCGCGCGGTGGGCGCTGGCGCGGCAGGGCGAGTTCGGTCGCGAACCGCATCCGCTCGAAACCTGGATGCCGATGCTGCACGGTGCGACCGCGTTCGCCGCGTTGTGGCTGGGCGGCTGGCTGTGGGCGGCGCATGTGCTGCCGTGGTGGCGGAGCGGCCAGCGTCGGCGCAGCGGCGTCGTCCTGATCGCCGCACTGGCGGCGCTCACCGCCAGCGGTTATCTGCTGTACTACCTTGGCAACGACACCGCGCGATCCTGGGCGAGCGCGCTGCACTGGATCATCGGGCTGGCGCTGGCCATTCCGCTGGCGGCGCATGCGATCGGGAGTCGGCGGTATCGGCGGCAGTGGGGAGTAGTGAGTAGAACCTATCTCAAAATCGTCGCGAGCGAGGACGGATTGCGCGCCGCCGGAGCGCAGGACCCGGAGTTTACTGGTAGTAAATGAGGAGTCCGAGCACCGCCGGCGCGCGAGCCGTCGAGCGCAGCAGATTTTGAGATAGGTTCTAGGGAGTGGGGAGTGGAAAAAGCTGTACAGCCCTCGGCCCTTGGTCCTCAGCCCTCGGAAATCGGAAGCGGTGAGCGGTGAGCGGTGAGCGGAACGAGCCGCGCAGCCCTCAGCCCTCGGCCCTTTCTTCCCCCCGCGGCACGAACTTGACCAGCACCAGTTCGCCGCCGCCGTCGAGCACGACACGTTCGCCGGCGGCATCGGGCGCGAGCAGCAGGGCGTCGCCCGCGGTCAGCGCGCGCGTTTGCGTACCGGCCTTTGCTTCGGCGCGTCCGGCGGCGAGATAGACGAACCAGGTCGCCGCGTCGGCGAAGAACACCATCGGCCCGACCAGCGGCCGGTGCAGCACCTCCGCGCTGCACGCATCGCGGCGCACGATCACGTTGAAGTCGCGCACCGGACCGGACAGCAGCACGCCTTCGGTGTGCCATTCGCCGGCGAAGCGAACGAAGCGCAGGCGCTGATCCAGGCGCACCGCGGGCGCGGCGTCGAAGCGCAGTTCCATGCCGATGCCTTCGAGCAGGGCGATGTAGCGATCGCAGCCAGGAAACGCGGAGAACGCGCCGTCGGCTTCGATCTCGGCGATGCTCACGCGCCAGTCGAAGGTGCCGGTGGCCTCGGCCTGCGGCGGGTGCACGGCGAGTTCGGTGGTCCAGCCGCGGCCGTTCTTCCAGCGCACGCGGCGAAAATCGGAGGGACCGAGCGCGCGCAGGCGCATCAGGCGGCGTCCTGCCCGCGCAGCGCGCCGATCGGCATCCGGCGCCGCGCCGGCTCGCCGGCGGCGATGGCGGCGGCGGTGCCGATCGGCATCCTGGGCGGAAACCGGCTCACGCGAGCTCGGGCACGCGTGCGGTGAGGGCGTGCAGTTGCGCTGAGGTCTGCGCCAGGCTCTCGCTCCAGGGCAGGCCGACGATCGGCTCGCCGGTGTGCGCGTCGCGGAACTCCTCCACCTGGCCGGGCGCCAGCAGATGCCGATAGTCCACCGTGACCTCGGCGCCGGCCGGCAGATCCTCGAGCGCGAACACGAAGCCGAGATGCCACAAGCCGGTCGGCCGGAACGAATGGTTGATGTAGCACTCGTCCGGCCACTCCGGCGTGACCGTGTAGCAATCCTCGAACCAGCGCACGGTCGCGCGCAGCGCGGCGGCGGCGTCCGGGCGGGCGCGCAGTTCGCGCCATTTGTATACTTTGCGCACATCGTCCGGGGCGATGATGACGCGCCCGGCCGCGACCGGCTCGGCCAGGAACAGGCCGCGGCCGGCGCCGGGAATCGCGGAAGCGGCGATGCGGTAGCGGGGCAGGATCATGCGGTGTCTCGGCTTGGCCTCCCGTCACAGTCTAGCAGGCCGGGATGCGCCGCACCCGCGTCGCACGGTACACTGCCGCGATTGCAACCACGCAGGTGTCGCATGGACTCGAACCAAACCCGCGACGCGATCGCCGGCCTGTGGGACCGCGAGATCGTGGCGCAACTGGTGGACTACATCCGCATCCCGAACAAGTCGCCGATGTTCGACGCGCAGTGGGCCGAGCACGGCCACATGGACCGGGCGGTCGAGCAGTTCGCCGCCTGGGCGCGCGCGCAGCCGGTCGCCGGCATGCAGGTGGAGGTGGTGCGGCTGCCCGGACGCACGCCGCTGATCTTCATCGAGGTGCCCGCCGTCGGCGCCGCCGGCGAGGATTGCGTGCTGCTGTACGGTCACCTCGACAAGCAACCGGAGATGACCGGCTGGGCGCCGCATCTCGGGCCGTGGACGCCGGTGCTGGAGGGCGATCGGCTGTACGGCCGCGGCGGCGCCGATGACGGCTACGCGCTGTTCGGTTCGCTCGCCGCGATCCTGGCGCTCAGGCAGCAGGCCGTGGCGCACGCGCGCTGCGTGATCCTGATCGAGGCCTGCGAGGAATCCGGCAGCTACGACCTGCCGTACTACGTCGATCATCTGGCCGCGCGCATCGGCAAGCCGTCGCTCGTCGTCTGCCTCGATTCCGGCTGCGGCAACTACGATCAGCTCTGGCTCACCACCTCGCTGCGCGGCATGACCGGCGGCAATCTGCGCGTGCAGGTGCTCGAGGAAGGCGTGCACTCGGGCGATGCGTCCGGCATCGTGCCGTCGAGCTTCCGCGTCCTGCGCCAGTTGCTGTCGCGGCTGGAGGACGAGGTCAGCGGCCGGATCAAGCCGGCGGAACTCTACGTCGAGATTCCGCCGCAGCGCCTCGCCCAGGCGCGGCGCACGGCCGAGGTGCTGGGCGATGCGGTGTACTCCAAGTTTCCCTTCGTGCGCGGCATGCGTCCGGCCGCGGACGATCTCACCGAACTCGTGCTCAACCGCACCTGGCGCCCGGCGCTGGCCGTCACCGGCGTCGCCGGCATCCCGCCGCTCGAGTCCGCCGGCAACGTGCTCCGGCCCTACACCGCAGTCAAGCTCTCGCTGCGCCTGCCGCCGACGCTCGACGGCGATCGCGCCGGCGAGTTCGTCAAGGACCTGCTCGAGCGCGATCCGCCCTACGGCTGCAAGGTGAGCTTCGAGCTGGAGAAGGCCTCCTCCGGCTGGAATGCGCCGGAGCTCGCGCCGTGGCTGGAAGCCTCGATCGAGGCCGCCTCGCGCGAATTCTTCGGCCGCCCGCCGGCGTTCAACGGCGAGGGCGGCAGCATTCCGTTCATGGGCATGCTCGGCGAGAAGTTCCCCGCGGCGCAGTTCCTCATCACCGGCGTGCTCGGGCCGCAGTCGAACGCGCACGGGCCGAACGAATTCCTGCACATTCCGACGGCCAAGCGCGTGAGCATGTGCGTGGCGCGGGTGATCGCCGATCACTGCCGCGCCAGCGCCGCCGGGTTGACCCGCGGCGCGGCGGCGAGCGCGGCGCACACCCACCGCGGCGAGCATGGCTGCTGCTGAATCCCGGCGCCGGCCAGCACCAGCAGGACCAGCAGGATTTTTCCGAGCCGACGAACGAACTTCGTGATACCCCCGAATGGTGCGAACCGATGCAGTGTCAGCGTATCGCCGGAATCGTCAAGACGCCGTCACGACAGGTGTCGCGCATGCCGCCGCCGCAGGCGCGTGGCGCGAGATCGTGCCGGTCGAGGCACACGCGCACTTCGGCGAGCACATCGCCGTCGCGACAGGCGACATGGACCGCCGCCGCCGGCAGCGCCGGATTGACGGCGCGGAACGCCTGCACGATCCCGGCGGCGCTCAGCCGCGGTGGCCGCGTCGGTGCGATCAACGGCGGCGGAATGCGGACACTGGCGAAGGCGTGGTCGGCGAGATCGAAATAGTCCGCCGGATCGAGTCCGCTGCAACTGCCGTGCGTGCGCCATTCGTGCTCGATCAGGCGCCGGCTCGGCATGAACGCGAGCGCGCGGCGGATCGTCGCCTCGTCCGGCGCGGCGTCGGTGCGGCAATGCTGCGGCCCGCCGCCGGCGCGGTACTGCGGCCACAGGCCGTGCAGCACGAAGCCGAATCCGCGGTCGCCGCATTGCTCGGATTCGTCGGCGTGGGTCGCGCAATAGCTCGGCGACCACGACAGCGACATCAGGTACTGGTCGAAGCCGGCGCCGTCGGCGTGCGGGCGATGGTCGCGCGCGGCGGCGAGCGCGGCGAAGCCGAGCGCGAACAGGACGGCGGCGAGGCGGAGCGGGCGGCGCATGCACGGCAGACGGCGGCGACGGCGCGGCAGTTTGCCATGTGCGCGGCGCGGTGGCGAGCGCCGCGCCCGCGCGCGAGGCTATAATCGCGTTCCTTTCCGCTGCACGTGTTCCGCATGCCTCGCCGTATCGTCATGCGCCGCTCGCCGATCCACGGCAACGGCGTATTCGCCGCCCGCAACCTGCCGAAGGGCATCACCGTCATCGAATACCGCGGTCGCCGCCTCACCCACGCCCAGGCCAACCGCGTCTACGGCAACGACGTCGACAGCGGCCACACCTTCCTGTTCACCTTGAACGAGCGCTATCTGATCGACGCCAATGTCGGCGGCAACATCGCGCGCTGGATCAATCACAGTTGCAACCCGAACTGCCATGCCTGGGTGATCGAGCATCCGGGCGGCGATCCGCGCCGCGACCGGGTGGTGATCGAGACCCGGCGCGCGATCCGGCGCGGCGAGGAGCTGACCTACGACTACGGCATCGAGCTCGAGGAACGCCACACGCCGCGGCTCAAGCGCATCTGGGCCTGCCGCTGCGGCGCGCCGCGCTGCAGCGGCACCCTGCTCAAGCCGAAGCGACGCCGGCGTTGAGGCTCAGCGGCGGCCGTCGCCGCGCCGCATCTGCAGGAAGGTCATGCCGGCGAAGCCGAGCAGGAGGCCGGCGAGCGCCAGGCCGATGTAAAAAGTATACCCGTCCGGCGCGGCGCCGCGGCCGCCGCCCGCCGGCGGCATCGGCACGCGCTCCGCGGCACGCTGGTCGGTCTCCGTCGCCGCCGCGTTGGCATTCGCGCGCGGCGCGCTTGCGGGCGCCGGCGTGGCATTCGGCGGACCGGCGGCGGGCGCAGGCGGCGCGGCGACGGGCGGGGCCGGCGCCGGTGCGGCCGGTGCCGGTGTCGCGGTCGGCGGCGGAGGATGGTCGGGGGCGCTCGCGGTGGTCGTGCCGCCGTTGCGCCGTTTCACCACCGACACGTAATCGGGCGGCGGTGGCGGCGGCGCGGCCGGCGTCGCCGCCGCTGCGGGCGCAGCGTTGGCGGCCGGATCGTTCGGCTTCGCGCCGGCACCGTCGGCCGGGGCGTTGCCGGCGGTCGCGGCCGCGCCGGTCTTGGCGCCGCCGGCGTTGGTCGCGGCGGCGTTGGCCGGAGCGTTCTGCAGTTGCTGGTTTTCCTGCACGAAGTTGGCGGACTGCGCTTGCACGTTCGCCGACGGCGCGTTCGGATCCTGCCCGCCGACGTTGGTGGTGACGCCGGCGGAGGTCGCACCCACGCCGGCCGTGGCGAACGTCGGCAGCGCCAGGGCGATGAGCAATGGCGGGGAAAGCCAGCGGGCAGGGGGCATGGGACGATTCGCCTCGAGGAGTGCCGGCGATTCTAGCAGTCCGCCGCCGCGTTCGCCGAAGCGCGGGCGAGGCGCGCGTGGTCGGCCGGCGTGTCGATGTCCAGCGCCGCACGCGGCATCGGCACGGCGACGACGCTCGCGGCATGGCGTTCAAGCACGGTGCGCGCACCGCCGCGACCGCGCAGCGCCGCCAGTTCCGCGAAATGACGGCGCGGGAACAGGCATGGCGGGCCGCGCACCGCAGCGTTCGCCGCGGCGACGATGCGTGCCGGCGCTGCGGCGTGCGCGGCGATCAGCGCGCGGAAGTCCGCCGCCGTGAGCAGCGCCTGATCGGCGAGCGCGACGATCAGCGCGCGCGGCGACGGCCGCAGCCGCCGCGCAAAACGCACGCCGCAGGCGATCGAGTCGCCCAAACCCTGGCGCCAGCGCGCGTTCCAGATCGGCATCACCGCCAGCCCTTCGAGTTCCGCCCGCACCGCGCGCCGATACGCGCCGGTGACGACCAGCACGCGCGCACCGCTGGCCGCGGCGGCGCGCGCCGCGCGCCGCACCAGGGACACGCCGTCGAGCCGCGCCAACTGTTTCGGTGCGCCGAAGCGCCGCGCTCTGCCGGCGGCGAGCAGCAGGACGCAGACCTCGTGATCGGATCGCATGACAGCCACGCGCACATCCCGGCGGGCTAGTCTGACCGAACCGCCGCGCGCGCTCCAGAGTCGTCGCCGGCGCGCAACCGAAACTTCATCGAAACGCAAGCGCGCCTTCACGCCCGGGTCAAGCGCTCCGGGCACGCTGCGCGCGGTCCGGCCAACCGCGCGGCGCATGGCAAGGCTCACGAGGCGCGAATTCTTCCAACTGTCCGCGGCCGCGGTGGCGGCGGCGAAGCTGTCGGCGGCGTTGCGCGTGGCGCGTGCGGTGACGCCGGCCGGGGGCTCGCCGGCGGCGGTCCGGCACGTGGTCGTGCTGATGCAGGAGAACCGCTCGTTCGATCACTACTTCGGCACGCTGCGCGGTGTGCGCGGCTTTGGCGACCGCGCGGCGCTGGCGCACGGTCGCGGTCACGTGTTCCGGCAGCGCGCGGCCGACGGCCGGACGCTGGCGCCGTTCCGCAGCCCGGCGGCCTGCGCCGCCGATCTCGATCATTCCTGGCACGGCACGCATCGCGCCTGGAATCGCGGCAACTGCGATCGCTGGATCGAAGCCAAGGGCGTCGGCGCGATGGCCCATCTCGATCGCGCGGCGCTGCCGTTCCATTACGCGCTCGCCGACGCCTTCACCCTGTGCGATGCGTATTTCTGTTCGGTGATGGGGCCGACCAAGCCGAACCGGCTGTATCTGTGGAGCGGCACCAACGATCCGCACGGACTCGCCGGCGGACCGGTGCTCGACAACGGCCCGGAGGATCTGCGCTGGACCACCTACCCGGAGCGCCTGGAGGCCGCCGGCGTGCGCTGGAAGATCTACCAGAACGCCGCAGACAACTACGACGACAACGCGCTCGCCTGGTTCCGCCGCTTTCGCGACGCCGCGCCCGGCACGCCGCTCCACGACCGCGGCCTGGCCTCGGTGCCGGCGGTGCACGGCGACACCTGCGCCGACATCGCCGCCGCGCTCGAACGCGACGTGCGCGCCGGCGCGCTGCCGACGGTGTCGTGGATCATCGCGCCGGAGCGCTGCAGCGAACATCCGCGCCACCCGCCGGCCGCCGGCGCCGAATTCATCGCGCGCGTGCTCGCTGCGCTGACCGCCGATCCGGCGGTCTGGGCCGGCACCGTGCTGCTCATCAACTACGACGAGAACGACGGCTTCTTCGATCACGTGCCGCCGCCGGTGCCGCCGCCCGGCACGCCCGACGAATTCGTCGGCGACGAACCGATCGGCCTCGGCCCGCGCGTGCCGCTGTTGGTGATCTCGCCGTGGAGCCGCGGCGGGTTCGTCTGCTCGCAGGTGTTCGACCACACCTCGGTGCTGCGCTTCCTGGAACTCGTCACCGGCGTCGCCGAGCCGAACATCTCCGCGTGGCGGCGCAGGCTGTGCGGTGATCTCACCGCCGCGTTCGATTTCACCGCCACCTCGATCGCCGTGCCGGCGCTGCGTCCTGCGCCGGTGACGGCGGCGTGCGCGGCGCCGCGCCAAGCCGGCGCCGCGGCGCAGGAACCGGGCTGGCGGCCGGCGCGGCCGTTGCCGTATCGGCCGGAGGCGACGGCGAGGCTGGACGCGAGCGCCGGACGCCTCTGCATCGAATTCGCCAATCGCGGCACGGCGACGGTGCATTTCGCGGCCTACGCCGCTGACGAGCCCGCGCCACGGCATTACGACGTCGATCCCGGCGCGACGCTGGCCGACGTGTTCGCCGCGTCGCCGACCTACGACGTTGCCGTGCACGGACCGAACGGCTTCGTGCGCCGGTTCGCTGGCCATCGCGACGCGGTCGGGGGCGAAGTTGCGGTGGTCTGCGATCTCGCCGTGCCGGGCGCGGCGTGCCTGCGGCTCACGCTGACCAACGCCGCGGCGACGCCGGTTGCGTTGCACGTCATCGCCGCGTGCGGCGACGCGCAACCGCAGACGGTGACGCTCGCGCCCGGGGCGACGCGGACGCTGGTGTACGATGTGGAATCGTATACTTCCGGCGATTACGATTTCGAGATCACCCGCGCCGACGATCCGCGCTATCTGCGGCGTCTCGCCGGACACGTCGAAACCGGCGCGGTCAGCGTGCGTGGCTCGCCGGCATGACGTGGGCCGGGGCGAAGTGTGTGAGCGCCTGCGCCTTGGTCAGCGCGACGCGCCGTGCGAGCAGGCGTTCGAGCAGTGCCCGCCAGCAGGTGAGGAGCTCGCGGTGGGCGACATCCGCGGGGTGCAGGCCAAGGCGCAGCAGCGGCAGGTGCGCGGTCAGCGGCTCGGCGCTGCGCAGCCACAGGCGGCTCGCCGCGCGCCGCCACGCCGAACGCGGCGAGACGGTGAGACAAGGTGCGGCGATGCGCGCCGGTCGGGCGAGCGCGACGAGCGCCGTGTGCGTGGTGGTGTAGGCGAGGCCGCTCGCCGCCAGCGCCGCGCGCGCGCCGGCGCTCGTCAGCCAGGCCGGCGGCACGAAACCCTGCACCGGCCAGCCGAGGCCGGCGAACATTTCCAGTCCGCGGGCGATGCGTTCGCGCGCCTGCGCTTCGTCGAGCGCGGCGAACTCGCCTTCGCCGGCGGTGAGCACGCGCCGCCGCCACCACGCGCGCGCGCCGCGCGGTGCCGGGGCGGCGTCACGGTGGTCGTAGCCGTGCAGCGCCAGCTCGTCGCCGCCGGCGAGCCGGCGCTCGATCGCCCGGCAGAACGCCGGGTCGCGATCGATGCGGCCGCGGCCGTGGAAGTTTGGTACGACCAGCAGCGTGAGCGGTGGCGCGCCAAGCGCGTCGAGCAGATCGAGCCAGCGCGCGCAGTGCGGCCAGGTCGCCGGCGCGACATCGTGCAGGGCGATGCACAGCGCGCCGCTCATGGCACGCCCGGCGCATCGGCCGGCGCGGACGCGGCGGGCGATCGCCGCCGCGACAGGTGCAGATAGCGTTCGATTTGCTGCGCGAAGGTGCGCGACCAGGCGTATGTCTGCTCCACGCGGCGGCGCGCGGCGCGGCCCATCGCCTGCCGATCGCGCTCGTAGAGCGCCGCGATGGCGCGGCCGAGCGCGATGGCGTCGCTGCGCTCGGCGAGCACGCCGGTGTCGGCATCGATCAACTCGGCCAGCGCGCCGCCGCGGATGCCGATCACCGGGCGACCGCAGGCCATGGCTTCGAGCACGATCAGGCCGAACGTTTCGTGCACGCCGGCATGCACCAGCGCGTCGGCGCTCGCCAGCAGTCGCGCCAGCCGCACGCCGTCCTGTTCGTAGGGCAGCACGGTGACATTGGCGCGCAACGCCGCGCGGCGTTCGCCGCCGACCAGCAGCAGGTGATGGCGTGCGCCGAGCGCGGCGAAGGTCTCGAGCAGGAGCGGAATCTGCTTCTCGCGCGCCATGCGACCGGCGAAGATCAGCAAGCGGGTGTCGGCGGGGAGTCCCAGTTCCGCGCGCAGCGCCGGGTCGTGCCGGGCGGGATGAAAGACCTCGCCATCGACGCCGAGCGGTTGCACGACGATGCGCTCGACGCCGCCGTCGGCGAGGCGCTGCGCGACCGCGCGGCTCGGCGCCAACACCAGATCGAAGCGGTTGTACAAGGATCGGAGATAACGGTCGGCGGCGGCGCCGACCAGACGTCCGCAGCGGCCGGCGAGCAGACGCGGCAGATCGGAGTGGGCGAACGCCACCGCCGGCACGCCGAGCGCATCGGCGGCGTCGAGCGCGGCGAAGGCGAGCTGATACGGATCGCCGGCCTCGATCAGATCCGGCGCGAGTTCGCATAGTGCGCGGCGGAAGCGCGCCGGCCACAGCGGCAGGCGATAGCCGCCGCCGAACGGGATGCGCGGACTGGCGAGCGTGTGGATGTCCGGTGCGATCTCGCCGTCGCGCGCGCCGGGCACCAGCAGGCTGTGACGCAGGCCGGGCTGGCGCTGGTAGTGGCGGTGCTTGGCGAGCAGATAGCGCTTCACGCCGCCGCTGTGCGGCGCGAAAAACAGTGTGACATCGGCGACGTGCATGCGCGGCCCTCGGCGGACGCGGCTACTACGCGGCAAGCCGATGACAGGCGTGTGACGACGATCGCGCTCGGCGGTCGACGAGTTGCAAGAATCCCGTTGCAGAGTGCGCGGATGCGCGCCCGCATTCGGCTGCCAGCGTGACGATGAATTCCGCGACCCGCGCCGCGTCGTCGCGCCGCCGGCTGCTGATCGCGGCGGCGCTCGCGACGATGCTCGGCGCGCCGCTGCTGCTCGGCGGCCGCGGCGCGATGGCCGCGCTCGCCGCGCTGCCGGCGTCCGCATTCGCCGCCGTGCTCGGCCTGACCGCGCTGTCCTGGTTCGCGCGCGCCGTCAAGCTGCGTCTGCTGATGCGGCGGATCGGCTTGCGCTGTGGCATGGCGCACGCGCTCGGCATCACGCTCGCGTCCGAGTTCGGCTTCGCCGTCACGCCGGCCGGCGTCGGCGGTTACCTCGCCGGCGTCCACTATCTGCGCCGTGCCGGTGCCGGCGCCGCGGCGGCCGCCATGGTGACGGCGGCCGATCAACTGCTCGATGCGGCGTTCTTCGCGCTCGCGCTGCCGCTCGCCGCGCTGGTCCTGTCGGGCGGTGCGGCGAGCCACGGCACGATCCTGCCGTGGCGCGCCGCGAGCCTTGCGCTCCTCGTCGCCGCGGGTCTGTGGCTGGCGCGCCGCCCGCTCGCGCGGCTGCGCTCGCGTCGGCTGCGGTACTGGCGAAGAACGCTCGCGGCGCACGTCGCGGCGTGGCGCGGCGAGGCGCGCCGGCTGCTCGCGGGCGGGCCGCGCTGGCTCGCCGTGCTGGTCGCACTCACTGCGTTGCAATGGCTCGCGCGCTACGGCGTGTTGCCGCTCGCGCTCGCCCTGCTCGGTCACGGCGTGCCGTTCGCGCTCGCCTTTCTCGCCCAGTCCTGCGTGCTGCACGCCGCGCAGTGGACCGGCGTGCCGGGCGGCGCCGGTGGTGCCGAGCTCGGTCTCGGTGCGGTGTTCGCTGCGGTGGTGCCGGCCGCGGACTTCGCCGCCGCGATGCTGCTGTGGCGGCTGGCGAGCTTCCACGTCTGCCTGCTCGCCGGGGCGATGGCGATTGCCGGACTCGCGCGGCATCGGCAACCGCCCGCCGCGGCGGTGGCCGATGCGCCGCGTGCCGGCTGAGGTTCGGCTGCGCCGCGCCGGTGTCTCAGATCAGGCGGGCATTGCGGACGCGGCGGAAGCGGCGCGCGAACGCGCGATGGCCGCCTTCGAGGTTGACGACGAGCGTGTGGCCGCCGAAGACGACGTGGGCGAGGATGTCGTGCTGCACGCGCGTCGCCGCGCGAGCATCGTAGCGCTGCCACCAGGCCCGAGTGGTGAAACCGAGCAGATACAGTGGGCGTTCCGGCAGGTGGCGCAGACGTTTGCGCACGAGATAGGCCTGGCGGATGCCGGCGACGCGACTGAGCTGCGCGCGCAGGGTTTCGATGGTGGCCGCGTCCAGGCCGTGTTCGTCGAAACGATCGGTGACGCGCACGTGCCGGCGCTCCTCCGCTGCCGCTTCCTGCACACGCATCTCCGCCAGCATGCGCGCATGCCACTGATCGGCCTCGGCCTTGCGGCCGGCGCGCCAATGAAAATCGCGCAAGGTCTGCGCGCCCGGGATCACTGCTTCCCGATCCTGCTGCATGGCGCGCACGACCAGCGCTTCGCCGGCGGCGTCGCCGCGCCACAGCAGGCGCTGGCCGAGGGCGAAGCACGCCCTGGGATCGTCGCCGGCGCGCGCGTGCAGTGCGCGCAGTTGCTCCAGCGCGCGGTCGGCGCCGGCGCCGACGCTCTCCTCGAGCAGGGCGAGCTGGCAGGCGTCCTCGATCGCCAACGTCGTCGTCTCCGCCCGGTGCCGCAGTTGTTGCAAGCGCTGGCGCTGTTCCTGCACCTCGGTGTAGCGTCGGTTCCACTCCTGCCGGATGCCTTCGCGCCAGCGCGCATCGAGCGCCTCGATCAGGCGTTCGCGCGCGCTGCCGAGCAGGCGATCGGCCGCCGCGTCCGGTGTCGGCGGCGCCAGGTGCGGCGCCTCGCCGAGCGCGCGCAGGCGCGCGGCAAGGCTCGGGTGCGTGTCCGTCACGTCGCCGTCTTCGCCGGTGGCACCGCTCAGCCAGCGTTGCGCTTCCTCGCCCGCCAGTCGTTCGTGCACGTCGCGGCCGAGATCGGAAAACGGCAGCGCCGCCGGTTGCGGCTCGTCGCTGGCGCGCGCGAACACCGCCGGCCAGAACTGCGCGCGCAGGTAGCGGCCGATCACGGCCACGCCGGTCAGTGCCTCGGCGGCGGTGCGCGACGAGGTCAGTTGTGCCGAGATGCGATCGGCTTCGTATTCGTTGGCGCGTGCCAGCGGAAACGAATACGCGCCGAAGTACGGGGCGTACCACGCGAAGAATCGCTGAACCAGGAATCCGCAGACATTGCGCGAGCGCGCCAGTTCCTGGTCCAGACGCTGCCAGGTGTAACGCAACCGGTACAGCCAGTTGCCGAACCGGGCGTGGCCGCGCGCGAGATGGCCGAGCTCGTGCGCCAGTACGGCGTCGAATTGTTCCACGGTCAGGCATTTGAGCAGCGGCAGGCCGAGCAGCAGGTAATTGCGCGGCCAGCCGAACGGGCCCAGGCGCGGTACCTGGGCCACGCCGGCGTTGAAGTCGTCGTTGATGAGGACCTGGTGGAAGCGCGGTGCGCGCAGGCGGCGACGCAGTTGCTCGATCCGCGCGAACAGCGCCGGCGCCTCGTGCGGGCCGATCGAAAAGCCGACCGGCGCGGGGATGCGCACGACGAGGGCGCGCAGCACGAGCAGCAGCAAGGCGCCGGACAGCGCGACGAACTTGAGTGCGACGAACTTGAGATACACGCACGCCAGTACGGACGCGGCGAACAAGCCGAGCAGCAGCGCCACCAGCAGGGCGAGATAGCCGTAGCCGAGCAGCGCCAGCAACACGACCCGCGCCTTGTACAGACGCGGATGGCGCTCCGCAAACCGCTCCAGCGCGGCCACGGTCTGTTCGAATTGCTGACGATCCATCAGAGCCTCCCTGCGGGCGGCGCGAAGCACGCCGCCGGTTCGCGGCATGGCGCCCTGTTTACCGTCTTCGAATTCGCCCGGTCAAGCGCGTGGTGCTACCCGCGCAGCGCGGCGGCCTGGCGCGCGAGCGCCTCGATCGCGGCGAAGTCGCCGGCGGCGAGGCGATCCGGCGGCGCCAGCCACGAGCCGCCGACGGCGATCACGTTCGGCAGGGCGAGATAGGCCGCGGCCTTGCCGGCGTCGATGCCGCCGGTGGGACAGAAGCGGATGTCGGGCAGCGGCGCGGCCAGCGCGCGCAGATACGCCACGCCGCCGGCCGCTTCGGCCGGGAAGAATTTCTGCAGGCGGAAGCCGCGTTCGTGGAAGGTCATCGCCTCGCTCGCGGTGGCGGCGCCGGGCAGGAACGGCAGCGCCGAGTTCTCCGCGGCCTGCAGCAGGCCGAGCGAGGCGCCGGGCGCGACCGCGAAGCGCGCGCCGGCGGCCTCGGCGGCGCGCAGATCGTCGGCATTGCGCACGGTGCCGGCGCCGACCACGGCGGCGCCGTCGGCGGCGATCGCCTCGATCGCCTCCAGTGCCGCGCGGGTGCGCAGGGTGACCTCGATCGCGCGGATGCCGCCGGCGACGAGCGCGCGGGCGAGCGGTGCGGCGACCTCGACGCGCTCCAGGGTGACCACGGCGATCACCGGCGCGAGGCCCAGGATGGTTTCCAGTTCGTCCTGGCGGCGCTGGGTCCAGATGCTCATGTCTCGGCTCCAGTAAAAAGTATACTCGCGCCGCGATCGGCCGGACCGACGGCGGCGCGGAAGCTGGCGAACAATTCGCGGCCGAGCCCGGCGTGGTGGCCCTCGAGCGCGGCCGACGCCGGCGCGCGTGCGGCGAATTCGGCCGGATCGGCGCGGACCTCGAGCGTGCCGGCGCGCGCGTCGATGCGCACGACGTCGCCGTCGCGCACGCGCGCGATGGCGCCGCCGGCGGCGGCCTCGGGGGTGACGTGGATCGCCGCCGGCACGCGGCCCGAGGCGCCGGACATGCGGCCGTCGGTGACCAGCGCGACGCGATGGCCGCGGTCCTGCAGCACGCCGAGCGCCGGCGTGAGCTTGTGCAGTTCCGGCATGCCGTTGGCGCGCGGCCCCTGGAAGCGCACCACGGCGACGACGTCGCGGTCGAGTTCGCCGCGTTCGAACGCCGCCTGCACCTGATCCTGGTCGTCGAACACACGCGCCGGTGCCTCGATGACGAGACGGTCGTCCGGCACCGCCGAGACCTTGATCGTGGCGCGGCCGAGATTGCCTTCGAGCATGCGCAGCCCGCCGTCGGGCCAGAACGGCTCGGCGACCGGCCGCAGCACGGCCGGATCGCGACTCTGCGCCGCCGCCGGCACGCGCTCGACCGCGCCCTCGGCGCCGAGGCGCGCCTCGGCGCGATAGGCGTCGAGGCCGTCGCCCCACACCGTGCGCACATCGCCGTGCAGCAGGCCGGCGTCGAGCAGTTGCGCGATCAGCAAGCCCATGCCGCCGGCGGCGTGGAACTGGTTCACGTCGGCGCGCCCGTTCGGGTAGACGCGCGCGAGCAGCGGCACCGCGCGCGACAGCGCATCGAAGTCCTCCCAGCGCAGATCGATGCCGGCGGCGCGGGCGATGGCGACGAGGTGCAGCAGATGATTGGTCGAGCCGCCGGTGGCGTGCAGCCCGACCACGCCGTTGACGATCGCGCGCTCGTCGATCAGGCGGCCGACCGGCCGATAGTCCGCGCCGAGCGCGGTGATCGCCGCGGCGCGGCGCACCGCCTCGACGGTGAGCGCATCGCGCAGCGCGGTGTTGGGGTGGACGAAACTCGCGCCCGGCAGGTGCAGGCCCATGATCTCCATCAGCATCTGGTTGGAGTTGGCGGTGCCGTAGAAGGTGCAGGTGCCGGATGCATGATAGGCGCGCGCCTCCGCCTCGAGCAGTTGCTCGCGGCCGACCTTGCCCTCGGCGTATAATTGTCTAATTCTGGATTTTTCCTCATTGCCGATGCCGCTCGGCATCGGTCCGGCCGGCACGAACACCGCCGGCAGGTGGCCGAAGGTCAGCGCCGCGATCAGCAACCCCGGCACGATCTTGTCGCAGATACCGAGGTAGAGCGCGGCGTCGAACATGTCGTGCGACAGCGCGACCGCGGCGGACAGCGCGATCACGTCGCGCGAGAACAGCGACAGCTCCATGCCGGCGCGGCCCTGGGTGATGCCGTCGCACATCGCCGCCACGCCGCCGGCCACCTGCGCGGTGGCGCCGGCGGTGCGCGCCGCCTCGCGGATCAGCGCGGGATAGCGCTCGTAGGGCTGGTGCGCCGAGAGCATGTCGTTGTAGGCGGTGACGATGGCGAGATTCGGCGTCTCGCCGCCGCGCAGCGCGGCCTTGTCGGCGGCCGGGCAGGCGGCGAAGCCGTGGGCGAGATTGCCGCACGACAGGCGACGCCGGCGCGGACCGTCGCCGCGCGCGGCGTCGATCCGGGCGAGATAGCGCGCGCGCGAGGCGCGGCTGCGCGCGGCGATGCGCGCGGTGACCTCGGCGACGACGGGGTGGAGTTTCATGGACGCGGGCCTCGCGGGGTGGATCTCAGGGAACCTGCAAACCAAAGGAGGAATCCCACTCCGGCTGGTCAAGCCCCCTTGAGTCAAGGAGGCGATCAAACCCTTGCTCGGCAAGGGTTTGATGGGGGTCGTGGAGGTGCGACGCGGCAGCCGAAGACAGGAACATGGGGAGGGAACCGGACCTTTCTCAGGGACACCAGAATACCTGCGGCCGCACGCGGGCGTGCGCGAGCACGCGCGCGACCGGTGCCGACGCCGGCGCGGCGAGCGCGCGCGCGAGCACCGCACGCTTGGCCGCACCTTCGATGTGCAGATACAGCGCGCGCGTCGCGGTCAACGCCGGCAGGGTCAACGTCAGGCGCGGTTCCGGCACGCTCGGCGCGCGCATCGGCAGCACGCGCGCGGCGCCGGCCGGGTCGAGCGCCGCGGCGAGGCGATCGCCGTCCGGCAGCAGCGAAGCGCAGTGGCCGTCTTCGCCCATGCCGAGCACGACCGCGTCGAACGGCAGCGGCAGCGCGGCGATGCGCGCGGCGACTTCGGCGAGCTCGGCGTCGGCATCGACGGCCGCGCCGCGCAGCGGCACGAAGCGCGCCGGCGCGACGGCGAGCAGGGTCTCGCGCAGCAGCCGTTCGTTCGACCGCGCGTCGTCGGCCGGCACGCGGCGTTCGTCGGTCAGCGTCAGCGTGACTCGTTCCCAGGCGAGCGGTTGCGCGGCGAGCGCGTCCAGGAACCGCCGCGGCGTGGCACCGCCCGGCACGGCGAGCACCGCCGCGCCGCGTGCGGCGATGCCGGCGGCGAGATCGGCCGCGACCGCGCGCGCCAGCGCCTGCGCCAGCGCGGCGCCGTCGGCGAACACGTGTTCGGCGACCGGCGGCATGGTCAGTCGTCGTGCCAGGTGCGGCCGTCGCGCTCGATCAGCGCCACCGCCGCGCTCGGGCCCCAGGTGCCGGCGGTGTAGGGCTTCGGCGGTTCGCCGCTCGCCTCCCAGGCGGCGAGGATCGGATCGATCCAGCGCCAGGCGGCCTCGACTTCGTCGCGGCGCATGAACAGCGTGGGATTGCCACGCACCACGTCCAGCAGCAGGCGCTCGTAGGCATCGGGATGACGCACGCCGAACGCCTCGGCGAAGCTCATGTCGAGCGGCACGCGGCGCAGACGCAGGCCGCCCGGACCGGGATGCTTGAGCATCAGCCACAGCTTCACGCCCTCGTCCGGCTGCAAGCGCAGCACCAGCTTGTTCGGCGCGATCGGGCCGGCGGCGGCGCCGAAGATCGAATGCGGGATGGCGCGGAACGCGACCACGATCTCGGACACGCGCTCGGCCAGCCGCTTGCCGGTGCGCAGATAGAACGGCACGCCGGCCCAGCGCCAGTTCTGCACCTCGGCGCGCAGGGCGACGAAGGTTTCGGTGCCGGCGTCGCCGCGGCCGGATTCCTCGAGATAACCCGGCACCGGCCCGCCGGACGTGGCGCCGGCGCGGTACTGGCCGCGCACGGTCAGGCGCCCGGCGTTGGTCGCGTCGATCGGCGCGAGCGCGCGCAGCACCTTGAGCTTTTCGTCGCGGATGGCGTCGGCATCCAGCGCCGGCGGCGGTTCCATCGCCACCATGCACAGCAGTTGCAGCAGGTGGTTCTGCACCATGTCGCGCAGCGCGCCGGCGTTCGCGTAGTAGCCGGCGCGGCCTTCCACGCCGACCGTCTCGGCCACGGTGATCTGCACGTGGTCGATGTGCTCGGCGCGCCACAACGGCTCGAACAGCGCATTGCCGAAGCGCAGCGCGATCAGGTTCTGCACCGTTTCCTTGCCGAGATAGTGGTCGATGCGGAAGGTCTGCCGCTCGGCGAAGGCGCGCCCGACCGCGGTGTTGATCGCGGTGGCGCTGGCGAGGTCGCTGCCGAGCGGCTTCTCCAGCACCACGCGCACCTCGCCCGCCGTCAGTTCCAGCTCGCGCAGCCGCTCGCAGATCGGCACGTAGAGTTCGGCGCTGGTGGCGAGATAGAACACGCGCACGCGCGGCGGGGCAGCGGCGAGCCGCGCCGCGAGGTCGCGCCAGCCGGCGACGTCGGTGGCGTCGAGCGCGTGGTATTCGACCAGCGCCAGGAAACGTTCGCGCGCGAGCGCGTCCGCCGCGACCACGGCGTTGCGATCGAGCGCCGCGCGCACGCGCTGGCGGTAGGTGGTTTCGTCGATCGCTTCGCGGCCGAGCGCGAGGATGCGGCTGCCGTCGCGGATCTGGCCGTCGGCGTAGCGGTGCCACAGCGCCGGCAGCAGCTTGCGCAGCGCCAGGTCGCCGGTGCCGCCGAAGATGACAAGATCGAACGCCTCGACCGCCTGCCCGGATCCGCTCATCGCCGTTCATCGCCCGTAGGGAACCGCGCGAATAATACCACTTGAATACCTTATCAGGCAAATGGTGGCACAGTTTGCCGATCTGGTATTTTACTGGTATGTTAATGGACATGGATGCCGAACTGGTTCGCGAGTATCGCCGGCTCGCCCGGCACGAACGCGGCCGGCGTGCGCTCGCGTATTTGCGTCTGCGCCAGTCGCTGCGCAACCTGATCGAGCGCGGCGGTCTCGCGCCCGGGCAGGCGTTGCCGGGCGAGCGCGAGCTGGCGCGCGGCCTGGCGCTGTCGCGCGTCACCGTGCGCAAGGCCCTGGCCGGACTGGCCGCGGACGGTCTGGTCACGCAACGCCACGGCGCCGGCACGTTCGTCGCCGAGCGCATCGTCAAGTCGTTCTCGCGCCTGACCGGCTTCACCGATGATCTGCGCGCGCGCGGCCTCAAGCCGCGCGTGCGCTTTCTCGCGCGCGAGCTCGGCGAGGTGAGTCCGGAGGAGGCGCTGGCCCTGCACCTGTCGCCCGGCGCGCGCGTGGTGCGCCTGCGGCGCCTGCGCTTCGCCGGCAGCAAGCCGCTGGCGCTGGAAGACACCGCCGTGCCGCAGGCCATCCTCGCCGATCCGCACGCGGTGAAGTTGTCGCTGTACGACGCGCTGGAGCGCCTTGGCTGCCGCCCCGCCCGCGCGCTGCAGCGCCTGCGCGCGGTCGCGCTCGACGCCGAAGCCGCGCGTCTGCTCGCCCTGCCGCCGGGCAGTCCGGCGCTCGCGATCGAGCGCCGCGCCTTCCTCGACGACGGCCGGGTGGTCGAATTCACCCGCTCGCTCTACCGCGGCGACGCCTACGATTTCGTCGCCGAATTGCACGCCGAACGTTGAGGCGAGTGGCGCCTGCGGCGATGGCGGGCGCAACGGCGCCGGTTCAGCCGCCCATGTCGCCGAGGAAAATGGTGTCGCGCCGGCAGTCGCTCACGTTCACCGTGATCAGCAGATAATCGATGGCGAAGCCGGTGCTGTCGCACAGCTCGACCGAGCGGTCCACGAAGTTGAGGCGCAGGGTGTATTGCGCCGGCGCCGCGGCGCAGAACGGCAGGAGCAGCAGCGGCAGGAGTCTTCGCATGGCGGTGTCCCGAACGGCGGACGCGAGCGGCGTCGAGTCGATGGTAAGCATGCCTGCGCCGCGGAAGGCGACCGCGGTCACAATTCCACAAAGTCACAATGCGACAACGTCGCGGCGCCGGCGCGTCAGACCGCGAGTGCGTAGCGGTTCTTGCCGAGCCGCTTGGCCCGGTACAGCGCACGATCGGAACTGCGCAACAGCGCCTCCGGCGTGAGCCCGTGCTGCGGATACAGGGCGATGCCGATGCTCAGCGTCGGCGACACCCGCGCGCCGTCGACGGCGACGGGCGGCCGCGCCGATTCGAGAATGCGCTCGGCGATGGATTCGATCGGCGCGGCGCCGCCGATTTCCGGCACGAGCAGGACGAATTCGTCGCCGGCGAAACGGGCGACGGTGTCGTACTCGCGCAGCGCGTGGCGCAGGCGTGTCGCGATCTCGATCAACAGGCAGTCGCCCGAGCCGTGCCCGTGCGTGTCGTTGACCGCCTTGAAGTTGTCGATGTCGATGGTGAGCACCGCCAGCCGTTCCAGGCCGCGCGCGGCGAGCGCGATGCTTTCCTGCAGCTTCGCCAGCAACAGCGCGCGATTCGGCAGGCCGGTGAGGAAGTCGTGCGTGGCCAGACGTTCGGCCTGTTCCTTGGCCGCGCGCAGTTCCTGTTGCAGCCGCTTGAGCGGCGTGACGTCGGCCACGTGCACGAAGAGGCCCTTGACCCGCCCGCCGACGAGGTGCGGGATGTAGGTGGCGAGACTGGGGCGCACGCCGTCGCCGCCGGGAATCGGAATGTCGCGCTCGAACACCTGTTTCGCGCCGGCATACGCGGCGCGGAGGTACGGCAGATTGCGCTCGTAGAGATCCGCGCCGAGCAACTCGCGCAAGGTACTGCCCACCACCTCGGCGCGACCCTTGCCGAACCAGCTTCGGTAGGCGTGATTGGCGAACACGCACACCTGCTCGTGGTTCCAGTACGCCACCATCGCGTCGAGGTGATCGACCAGATCGAGCGCCAGCCGGCGCAGACCCGGAGCGGGCGGGCGCTGACCGCGGCTACGCGGGCGGATCGGTTTCATCGATCGATCTCGACATTCGAACCGGCGGCGCAAATGCCGGGTTCCTGCGCATGGCGTATAGCGCATCGCCGCCGCGGCTTGTTGATGCGGATCAAGCGCGGTGGGAATCGCGTGGCGGCGCGCCGCAAGCGACGGGGTCGCGCGGCGCGGGCGGGCGATGCGACGAGGCGCGCCGGGAGCGGACGTTACGGACAGGCCGCGGCGACGGGAGGGTTGCGATCCGACGAGACGCCGGCGCAAGTGCTTGGTGCCCAGGAGAGGACTCGAACCTCCACGGTGTTACCCGCTAGTACCTGAAACTAGTGCGTCTACCAATTCCGCCACCTGGGCAGGGTGTGCGACTGCGTGCGGATGCAGGGGCGCGAACGATACTCAAGCGTGCCCGGCGCTGTCAATTATAGCTTGCATTGCGGCCGATTGTCGGCCACCCTGCGGGCCCGATCATCGACGGAAACGCCACGTGAAACGACGCCGCAAGACAGCAACCTCGCGCCAGCGCACACGCGCCGAGCGACCGTCCCGGCCGCCGCAGGCACCGTCGCCCGGCGCGCGCCGCGGTCGCCGCGAGGCCGGAGGGCGCGGCGTGGTCGATCCGCACGCCGGCCGCGAGGCCGCGCGCTACGAGCATCCGATCCCGAGCCGCGAGGCGATCCTCGCGTACCTGAGCGAACGCGCGCAATTGCTCACCGCCGAGGCGCTGGCGCGCGAGCTCGGCCTGACGACGCCGCGCGATCTCGAGGCGTTGACGCGCCGGCTCGCGGCGATGTTGCGCGACGGCCAGTTGCTGCAGAACCGCCGCGGCGGCTACGGCGTGGCGGCCAAGCTCGATCTGATTCCCGGCACGATCATCGCCAATGCCGAGGGCTTCGGTTTCCTGCGCCCGGACGGTGGCGGCGACGATGTATACATTTCCCCCGCGGAGATGCGCAAGGTGCTGCATGGCGACCGCGTGCTGGTGAACCTGGTCGGCGCCGATCGTCGTGGCCGCAAGCAGGGCGCGATCGCCGAGATCCTCGAGCGCCGCCCGTCGCGGCTGGTCGGACGGGTGATGGTGGAAAACGGCGTGGTGCTGGTGGTGCCGGACGACCGCCGGCTGCACCAGGACCTGCTGATTCCGCCGGGCCGCGACGCCGGTGCGCGCGCCGGCCAGATCGTGGTCGCCGAGATCACCCAGCCGCCGACCGCGCAGCGCGGACCGATCGGCGAGATCGTCAGCGTGCTCGGCGAGCGGCTCACGCCCTCGCTGATCGTGGCGATGGCGATCGCCAGCCACGACCTGCCGCGCGACTGGCCGGCGACGGTGCTGCGCGAGGCCGAAGCGATCGAGCCGCGCGTGACCGCCGCCGAGCGCGAGGGCCGCGTCGACCTGCGCACGCTGCCGCTGGTGACGATCGACGGCGAGGACGCGCGCGATTTCGACGACGCGGTGTACGCCGAACCGGTCGCCGACGGCTTCCGGCTGGTCGTCGCGATCGCCGACGTGTCGCACTACGTGCGCCCCGCCAGCGCGCTGGACGAGGAGGCGCGGCGGCGTTCGACCTCGGTGTACTTCCCCGGCTTCGTCGTGCCGATGCTGCCGGAGACGCTGTCGAACGGCATCTGCTCGCTCAACCCCGAGGTCGAGCGACTGTGTCTGGCCTGCGACATGCACGTCGATCGCGACGGCGAAGTGATGCGGGCCAGGTTCTACCCGGCGGTGATGCGTTCGCACGCGCGGCTGACCTACACGCGCGTGTGGCAGGCGCTCGGCGAGCGCAACGCCGAGGCGCGCGCCGAGCTCGCCGATCTGCTGCCGCAGTTGCAGCAGCTGCACCGGTTGTACCGCGTGCTGGCGAAGGCGCGCCAGCGCCGCGGCGCGATCGACTTCGACAGCCGCGAGGTGAAATTCCGCCTGGCGCCGACCGGCGAGGTGGTGCAGCTCGGCGCCGAGCCGCGCAACGACGCCCACCGGCTGATCGAGGAGTGCATGATCGCCGCCAACGTGCAGGCGGCGCGCTTCCTGGTCCGCCACCGCGTGCCGGCGCCGTACCGCGTGCACGCGCCGCCGCCGGAGTCGAAGTACGACGACCTGCTCGAATTCCTGCGCGAGTTCGGCCTGGCGCTGCCGCCGCTGGCCGAGGTGACGCCGCTGGATTTTTCCACTTTGCTGAAAAAGATACGCCACCGTCCCGAGGCGATGCTGATCGAATCGGTGCTGCTGCGCGCGCAGTCGCTGGCGGTCTACAGCCCACACAATTCCGGCCACTTCGGCCTCGCGCTCGACGCCTACGCGCACTTCACCTCGCCGATCCGACGCTATCCCGATCTGCTCGTGCATCGTGCGATCCGGCACGCGCTGGCGCGGGGTCGGGCGGAAGATTATCGCTACGGTGCCGAGGAGATGGCGCAGCTCGCCGCGCACTGCTCGCAGAACGAGCGGCGCGCCGACGAGGCCGAGCGCGATGTCGACGAGCGCTACAAGTGTGCCTGGATGGAGAAGCATGTCGGCGGTGAGTTCGACGGCATCGTCTCCGGCGTCGCCTCGTTCGGTCTGTTCGTCGAATTGACCGAGTCGCAGGTGTCCGGGCTGGTGCACATCACCCAGTTGCCGAACGACTACTATCACTTCGATCCGATCCGGCATCTGCTGACCGGCGAGCGGCGCGGGCTGCGCTTCCGCCTCGGCGACGCGGTGCGCGTGCAGGTGTTGCGCGCGAGCCTGGAAGACCGCAAGATCGATTTCCGCCTGGTCGACGCGCATGCGACGGCGAAGCAACGCGCCGCGCGGAGCGCGGAACCGGCGCGGAGGAAACGGTCGAGCCCATGAGCGCGGAACTGATCTTCGGCATCCACGCGGTCGAGGCGGCGCTCAGCCACGATCCCGCCAACGTCGTCGAGCTGTACCTCGAGGCCGACAGCCACAACGCGCGCCTGAAGGAGCTGTCCGCGCGCGCGCGCGACGCCGGGGTGCGGCCGCACGCGCGGCCGCGCGAGGCGCTCGACCGCATGACCGGCGGCGCGCGGCATCAGGGCGTGGTGGCGCGCTACCGGTCGCCGCCGCCGCGCGGCGAGGACGAGCTGTACGGCCTGGTGGAAAAGGCGGCAAAGGATACTTTGCTGCTGGTCCTCGACGGCGTCACCGATCCGCACAATCTCGGCGCCTGCCTGCGCAGCGCCGAGGCGGCCGGCGTCAGCGCGGTGATCGTGCCGAAGGATCGCGCCGCGGGGATCACGCCGACGGTGCGCAAGGCCGCCGCCGGCGCCGCCGATCGCGTCGCCTTCTTCGCCGTGACCAATCTCGCGCGCACGCTCAAGACGCTGAAAGAGCGCGGCGTCTGGCTGGTCGGACTGACCGGCGACGCGCCGCAGGAGCTCTACGCGCTGGACCTGCGCGGCGCGCTCGCGCTCGTGCTCGGCGGCGAGGGCGAGGGCATGCGCCGGCTGACGCGCGAAGCCTGCGACCATCTCGCGCGCATTCCGCTGCGCGGCGCGACGGAAAGCCTCAACGTGTCGGTGGCGGCCGGCGTGGCGCTGTTCGAGGCGCTGCGTCAGCGCGGGGAACGGACATGACCACGTATGACTGGATCGGCCTCGCCGGCATGGCGCTGATCCTTGGCGCCTATTTCCTGCTGCAGGCCGGGCGCATGCGCGGCCACGGACTCGCCTATCCGCTGCTGAACGCGCTGGGCGCGCTCGGCGTGCTGATTTCGCTGCGCTATGCCTTCAACCTGTCGGCGTTCGTGCTGGAACTGGCCTGGTTCGCGATCAGCATCTACGGCATCGTGCGCGCGCTCGGCCGTCGGCGCGGCGCGTGAACACGCAACCGATCACAGGTCGGCGAGCTCGACGTCGGTGCCTTCGTTGATGCCCTCGAACAGGAAGGTGGAAAGGTAGCGTTCGCCGGTGTCCGGCAGCATCGCCAGGATCACGTCGCCGGGCTTGGCCTGCTTGGCCACCTCGAGCGCGGCGGCGAACGTGCCGCCGGAGGAGATGCCGCAGAAGATGCCTTCCTTGCGCGCCAGTTCGCGCGCCGTGTCGCGCGCCAGCACGTCGCTCACCGGAATGATCTGATCGACCACCTTGCGGTTGAGCACCGCCGGAATCAGGTTCGGCGTCCAGCCCTGGATCTTGTGCGGCTGCCATTCCTTGCCCGACAGCATCGCCGCGCCTTCCGGTTCGGTCGCGACGATCTTCACCTCGGGGCGTGCCAGCTTGATCATCTCGCCGGCGCCGGTGAGGGTGCCGCCGGTGCCCCAGCCGGTGACGAACCAGTCGAGGCGCCGGCCGGCGAAATCCTGCAGGATCTCCGGGCCGGTGGTGCTGCGGTGGTAGGCCGGGTTGGCCCCGTTCTCGAACTGGCGCGCCAGGAATGCGCCGTGCTTCTTCGCGTATTCCTCGGCGCGCTGGATCATGCCGGTGGCGCGTTCGGCGGCGGGGCAGAGGATCACGGTGGCGCCGAGCGCGCGCATCAGCTTGCGCCGCTCGATCGAGAACGAATCGCTCATGAAGGCGACGAACGGATAGCCCTTCGCCGCGCACACCATCGCGAGCGCGATGCCGGTGTTGCCGGAGGTGGCCTCGACCACGGTCTGGCCGGGCTTGAGTTCGCCCTTCGCTTCGGCGTCGAGGATGATGCCGGCGGCGAGACGATCCTTGACCGAGGACATCGGATTGAACGCCTCGATCTTGACGTACATGTCCACGCCGCGCGGGGCGAGGCGGTTGATGCGCACGATCGGCGTGCGGCCGATGGTCTCGATGATGTTCTGATGGATCATGGCGCAGGCTCCGGCACGGGGCGGAGGCCGAGCTTAGCGCCGGCCTCCGCGACCGGCAAATAACCGCGCGCCGGGTGTGGGCGCCGGCGCGGCATATGCGGCGCCGCTACGGCTTGCCCGCGGCGCGGGCGAAGGCGTCGAGCAGGAAGGCGTAGACGTCCGCGGTTTCCTCGATCTGCATCGCGGTCGGCTTGCCCTGGCCGTGGCCGGCGCGGGTCTCGATGCGGATCAGGATCGGCTTGCCGTGCGGATCGGCGGCCTGCATGGCGGCGGCGAACTTGAAGCTGTGCGCGGGGAACACGCGATCGTCGTGGTCGCCGGTGAGGATCAGCGTGGCCGGATAATCGACGCCGGGCTTGACGTTGTGCAGCGGCGAATAGGCGTACAGCGCGCGGAATTCGTCGGCGTTGTCGACCGAACCGTAGTCCGATTCCCACGCCCGGCCGATGGTGAATTCGCGGAAGCGCAGCATGTCGAGCACGCCGACCTGCGGCACCGCCGCGGCGAACAGGTCCGGGCGTTGCAGTTCGACCGCGGCGACCAGCAGGCCGCCGTTGGAACCACCGCGGATGGCCAGATGCTGCGGCGAAGTATACTTTTCCCGGATGAGGTATTCGGCGGCGGCGATGAAGTCGTCGAACACGTTCTGCTTGCGCGTCTTGATGCCGGCTTCGTGCCATTCGCGGCCGTATTCGCCGCCGCCGCGCAGGTTGGCCACCGCGTACACGCCGCCCAAGTCCAGCCAGGCGATCAGCGCCGGCGAGAACGCCGGCTGCAGCGGAATGTTGAAGCCGCCGTAGCCGTAGAGGATGGTCGGGTTCGCGCCGTTCTGCGCCGTGCCGCGGCGCGCGGTGATGAACATCGGCACGCGGGTGCCGTCCTTGCTGGTGTAGAACACCTGGCGGGTTTCGTATCGCGCCGGATCGAACGCCACCTGCGGCGCGCGGAACAGCGCGTTCGTGCCGGCGGCGAGATCGTAGCGGAACACCGAGGGCGGCGTGGTGTAGCTCGAATACGTGTAGAACGTCTCGCGATCGCGCGTGCGACCGGTGAAGCCGCTCGCCGTGCCGAGGCCCGGCAACTCGATCGCGCCGAGCGATTTGCCGCGCAGATCGAAGCGACGCACCTCGCTGTGGGCGTCCTTCATGTACGCGGCGATGAAGCCGTGATTCACCAGCCGCACGTGCTGCAGCGTCTCGGCGGCCTGTGGCACGATCTCGCGCCAGTGCGCCTCCTCGGGATGCTTGAGGTCGATGGCGACGATGCGGTAGCGCGGCGCGCCGCGGTCGGTGAGGAAGTAGAACGTCTCGCGGCGGTTGCCGAGGAACTGGTAGTCGGCGTTCCAATCGCCGATCAGCGTTTCGACCGTCGCCGCGGCGTGCTTCCGGGCGAGATCGAGATAGAGCACGAGATTCTTCGGCTCGGTGCTGCGCGCGACCGAAATGACGAGGTAGCGACCGTCGTCGCTGACCGCGCCGCCGAACATCCAGTCCGGCTGATCCTTGCGTTCGTAGACCAGGACATCGTCGGCCTGCGGCGTGCCGAGGCGGTGGAAGTACAGCTTCTGGAACTTGTTCTCGGCCTTGAGCGCGTTCTCGCCCTTCGGCTCGTCGTAGCGGCTGTAGTAGAAGCCGCTGCCGTCGCGGCGCCAGCTCGCGCCGGAGAATTTCACCCAGCGCAGCACGTCGTCGAGGGGCTTGCCGCTGTCGCCGTCGAGCACGCGCCACTCCTCCCAGTCCGAGCCGCCCGAGGACAGGCCGTAGGCGAGGCGCCGGCCGTCCTCGCTCACGGCGTAGCCCTTGAGCGCCACCGTGCCGTCCGGCGACAGCGCGTTCGGGTCGAGCAGCACGCGCGGCGGGGCGTCGAGCGCCTCGGCGACGTACAGCACGGCCTGGTTCTGCAGGCCGTCGTTGCGGGTATAAAAGTAGCGATTGCCGTATTTTTCCGGCGGACTGATGCGCTCGTAGTTCCACACCTCGGCGAGCCGCGCGCGGATGCGCTCGCGTTCCGGCAATGCGGCGAGGTAGCCCAGGCTCAAGCGGTTCTCGGCCTCGATCCAGGCGCGCGTATCCGGCGCGTCGAGGTCCTCCAGCCAGCGGTACGGATCGGCCACCTTGACACCGTGGTAGTCGTCGATCCGGGCGACGGTCTTGGCGACGGGGTAGGTCATGGCGGGCGGGTGGGCGACGGTCGGCGAGACGGGGCGCGCGGTGTGCGGCGACTGGCAGGCGGCGAGCATCGCGGCCAGCGCCGCGACGACTGCGAACGGGTAGCGCATGACGAGCTCCGGGGCGGACACCAAGGCGCGATTATCGACACCCGCAGGCGCGCCGCAACGGGCGTGAAGTCATGCGTCGCGATCGCGCTCACTCGTCGCCGAGGTACTGTGGCCCCTTGCCGACGGTCTTCTCGTAGCGGCCCCGGCCGACCCGCCGGTACTGGGTGAAGCCATGCTTTTCGAGATGACTTTCCTTGAGCCGGTGCGCGCCGCCCGAGACCACGCTCGGCGCGGCGAGCACGCGCACCACCGGCGCCCCGCAGCGCGGGCAGGACGCGAGCGCAGGCTCGTGCAGCTTCTGCAGCACGTCGAAATGCGCCTCGCAGTAGGCGCAACCCTTGCCCGCGGCGGCGTATTCGTGGATCGGCATGCGGCGATGATGGGTGGGATGGGGGTGGAACTCAAGGGTGTGAGCGGTGAGCGGTCAGCGGTGAGCGGGACGAGCTCGCGGAAATTGGAAATCGGCAGAGCCCTCGGCCCTCGGCCCTCAGCCCTCCACCGCTACGCCGCCGCGGTGTTCTGCTCGCGCCAGCAATCCCGCATGGCCTTCCAGCGGTTGACGATGTCGCAGAACAGAAGCGCAGTGCGTTCGGCGTCGTAGATGGCCGAATGCGCTTCGTTCGGGTTCCATTCGAACCCGGCGGCCTGCACCGCGCGGCTGAGCACGGTCTGGCCGTAGGCGAGGCCGGCGAGAGTGGCGGTGTCGAAACAACTGAACGGATGGAACGGGCTGCGCTTGTGCCCGGTGCGGCGGATCGCGGCGTTGAGGAAGCCGAGGTCGAACGCGGCGTTGTGGCCGACCAGGATCGCGCGCTGGCAACCGAATTCGCGCAGCGCCTTGCGCACCGGTTTGAAGATCAGGTCCAGCGCCTCGCGTTCCTCCAGCGCGGCGCGGAACGGGTGGGTCGGATCGATGCCATTGATCTCCAGCGCGCGCGGATCGATGTGCGCGCCGGGAAACGGCGCGACGTGGGTGGAGACGACCGGATCGGGTTGCACCAGTCCGCGCTCGTCCATGCGCACGACCACCGCGGCGATTTCGAGCAGGGCGTCGCGCTCGCAATCGAAGCCGCCGGTTTCGACGTCCACGACCACCGGCAGGAAGCCGCGGAAGCGTTCGGCGTAGGGGTGCGTGCTGGTCGTCGACATGCCGCGAGCATACGCGGCACGGCCGGCGATCACAATGCGGCGGAGGCCGCGCTCACGCGCGGGCGTAGCGGCCGAACAGGAACAAGGCGAGCGCGGCGAGCAGCAGGGCGATGCCGAATGCCGGCAGCAGCATCAGGAACGGCAGGCCGAGCGCGGCGAGCGCGATCGCCCAGGCGTAGGCGTCGGCGAGGGGCTCCGGCATCGGATCCGCCTTGAGCGCGCGCGCGAGCAGGTAGTCGAGGCTGATCTTGCCGGGTCCCTGGAAGATGATCGGCAGCAGCATCACGACGAACAGCAGCGGCAGCTTGAAGTTGCCGTAGCCCATGTCGGTGATCGCGTAGCCCTTGGCGAGATCGCTCCACATCGCGATCATGTCCGGCCAGTGCACGGCCGCGGTGGCGACGAAGGTGAGCACGAGCAGGCTGAACGCGGCCAAGCGCGTGCCGAGACCGATCACGAGCAGCACCGCGCCGGCGAGTTCGGTGTAGGTCGCCATCGTCCAACTGAGGTCGGCCGGGATCTTGCTGAACGGAAACGGGAACTTGCCCTGGATGTCGGTGAACCAGTTGTCGCCGAAGTATTTCTCGCGGCCCGACTCCCAGAATTCCCAGCCCATGATCAGGCGCAGCACCACCGGCGGCAGCAGTTGGCCGATGCCGCGCAGGCGGCTGGTGAGCGATTCCCACAACGAAATGGCATTGGCGAGCATGACGGATTCCTTGACAACGGTTCGCGAAACGAGCGGGCGGATCGAATCGCCTGCGCTGCGCGCCGCCGCTGGCGCGACGCGCAGGTGAGCTGGCTCGATCCGCGCGATTGGACGCCGCGGCGCACGATGCCTTGCACGCCGTTCAGCGCGCCGGCCGCGTGCCTAGGATCGCCTCGTTCGCCTTGAGTTCGCCGAGCACGCGCACGCCCGCTTCGCGCAGCGCCGCGTCGCCGCCGTGCTCGGCGAGCAGCGCGTCGAGGCATTGCCCGCCGGTCGCGTTCTCGTTCTGCTGCAGGCGTTCGATCAGCAGTGCGGACAGCGCGTTGATCTCGTGGAAGCGCACTTCGTCGTCGCGCCCGCGCACCAGCAACAGCACGGTCGGTTCGGCGCCGGGTTCGCGCGGCTGGAACTCCGGCCGGATGCGGTGCACCGGGTAGCGGTAGGCGAGCACGCAGGCGAGCGGCGAGACCACCGGCACGCCGGTCAGCGGATCGCCGGCCGGATCGTGCGGCACGGCGGCGATCTCGTTCTCGTCGAGGCTGAGCGCGAGTTCGGCCCACTCGTAGTGGGCGAGTTCGAGCAGGAACGGCGGATCGTCGCGACCCTGCTGCTGGCGGAACTCGAGATAACGCAGGAATTCGCGGCCGAATTCGGGAAACAGCGGCGTGTGGCAGCGGTGTTCGCGGAAGAAGTCGCGCACCAGCACATTCCACGCCGCATCGTCGTACAGCGTGCGGATCACCGGGAAGTTCGAGGCGAGGAAGCTTTCGGTGTTGCTGAAGATGAGACGGCGATAAATGCCGATGCGCCGGTCCTCGATGCCGGCCGGCGCCGGACGGCGGTCCGGGTCGCGCAGATGCGCGGTGAACTCGTATTGCAGCGCGTGGGTGCGCGGCGCGCGCACCGCGCCGGCCTCAGGCGCGGAGCGCATGCCGGCCCTCGTCCGCGGCGTGGCGGCGCTGGATCGCGCGGATCTGCTCGACCTCCGCGATCAGCTCGGCGAGCGGCGGGAAATTGCCGTCGCGTTCGAGCAGCGTCGGCCGCACGCCGAATTCCGCATAGGTGAGATCGAGCAGTTGCCATACCGGATCGATCACGGTCGCGGCGTGGCTGTCGACGATCAGGTCGGGGGCTTCGTGGTAGTGCCCGGCGACGTGGAAATAGGCGATGCGCTCGCGCGGCATCGCGCGGATGAACTGCACCGCGTCGTAGCGGTGGTTGATGCTGTTGACGTAGACGTTGTTGACGTCGAGCAGCAGATCGCAGTCGGCTTCGGCGAGCACCGCGCAGGTGAACTCGATCTCGCTCATTTCCCGGCCCGGCGCGGCATAGTACGAAGGATTCTCGATCGCCATGCGCCGGCCGAGGATGTCCTGGGCGCGGCGGATGCGCGCGGCGACCCAGTGCACGGCTTCCTCGGTGAACGGGATCGGCATCAGATCGTACAGGTGGCCGTCGTCGGAACAGAACGCGAGGTGTTCGCTGTAGAGACGGATGCCGTGGTCGTCGAGGAAACGACGGATCTTGTGCAGCAGGGTCTCGTCGAGCGGCGCCGGACTGCCGAGCGACAGCGACAGACCGTGGCAGACGAACGGGTAGCGTTCGGTGAAGGATCGGAACGTGCGGCCGAGCTTGCCGCCGACGTTGATCCAGTTCTCGGGCGCGACCTCGAAGAAGTCGATCGGCGCGTGCGCGGCGTCCTGCAGCGGGCCCAACAGGGCCCGCCGCAGACCGAGTCCCGCACCGTGTACCGGTTGGCGTGGACGCCGGCTCATCTCAGTGACCGCTGCACGAACCTTCCTTGCCCTTCTTGTCGGCCGAGCAGGAGCCTTCCTTGCCCTTCTTGTCGGCCGAGCAGGAGCCTTCCTTGCCCTTCTTGTCCGCCGAGCAGGAACCTTCCTTGCCCTTCTTGTCGGCCGAGCAGGAGCCTTCCTTGCCCTTCTTGTCGGCCGAACACGAACCTTCCTTGCCCTTCTTCTTGTCCGCCGAACACGAGCCTTCCTTGCCCTTGTGCGCGTCGGCCATGCACTTGTCCTGCGCGGCCTTGTCCTTCATGTCCATGCACTTGACGCCCTTGGTGGCGCCGCACTTGCCTTCGCCGCACTTACCTTCCGACGCCTTGTCGGCGAGCATGTAGCCCGAGTCCATCGAATTGAGCTGGAAGTTGTTGCTGGCGTTGGCGATCTGCGCCAGGGACATCGAGCCGACGAATGCGGCGCCGATGGCGAGGCTGAGCGGTTTGATGATCTTGTTCGACATGCGCGTGTACTCCGTGGTTGATGAAACGGGATGATTCCCGTGGGGTTGCAAAGCCGCAGGCGCGGCGAGACCAAGCATCGGAGCGGAAAAACCCCGCCGCGCGCGATGCGAGACGCGTGCGGCACAGTGACCTCCTCCCCGAATTCCAGATTAAGCTGCGAGTCTGGCACGCACAAGTTGATCTTGTGTTGCATCGCGCCAAACCCGGTGCATGGCAGGAAGACCCCCGCCGGCGCGCGAATCTTTCGGCAGCGCACGTGAAAGCGAAGTCAACATTGCCGGTACGGCGCGAATGGAACTCCGACGGCGCCGGCGCGGAATATGCACATGCGCACGCGCCGGTTGCCCGGAGCGTTGCGCGACCTCTAGCATGAGGCTCGTTTGCCGCTGCCGGGCGATGCGTGAATCGACACGAAGACCGATCCTTCCGCCGCGCGGGCGTGTTGCCCGAGCGGCCAGCTCGACTGCGCCTGCTCCGAACCCCGGCTCTGGTTCGCGCTCGCCCGCCGGTACGGCACGCCGGGAGGTCAGCGGCGCGGCGGGGCGGGCGGCTCCGCGCTCGATTTCGGTCCCGCGGCAATGTTCGCAGTGACAGCAGGATCCTCGTCGGCGGACCAGCCGCCGCCGAGTGCGCGGATCAGGCCGACACTCGCTTCGAGCTGACGATCATGCAGTTCGAGGGCGTTGCGCTGCGCGGCCAGGGCGCTGGCCTGCGCGTCGACGACCTCGAGATAGCTCACCGCGCCGTTGCGGTAACGGTCGAGCGCGAGCGTGAGCGCGCGCTCGGTCGCGGTGACCGCCGCCTCGGCGTGCCGGACTTCCGCGCCGAGGTGATGGAGCAGGGCGAGCTGATCCTCGACCTGCTGGAACGCGATCAGCACGGTGGCGCGATAGCGTTCGCTGGCCTCGGCGAAGACCGCCTCGGCGGCCCGTTCGTGCGCCCCACGCCGACCGGCGTCGAACAGTGTGAGCACGGCGCGCGGACCGATCGACCAGAAGCCGGTCGGTGCGCTTAGCCAGCTCGCGCTGCCGTCACTTTCGAAGCCGCCGGTTGCGGTCAGCGTGACGCTCGGAAAGAACGCGGCGCGGGCGACGCCGATTTCCGCGTTGGCCGCGGCGGTACGGCGTTCGGCGGCGGCGACGTCCGGGCGGCGTTCGAGCAGGGTCGACGGTACGCCGCGGGGAATGGCGGGCACGCGCAGCTCGACCACTTCGGCGGACAGGCGGAATTGCGATGCGGGTGTTCCGACGAGGCTGGCGATCGCATGCTCGTACAAGGCGCGGCGTGCCGCAACGTCCTCGGCCTGGGCGCGCGCGCCGTCGAGCTGCGCCTGCGCGCGCGCCACGTCGAGCTCGGAGGCGATGCCACCGCGGAAGCGGTTCTGGGTCAAGGTGAGTGCCTTGTCATAGGCCTCGACGGTATCGGCGAGCAGCTTGGCCTCGGCGTCGAGCCTGCGCAGGACGATGTAGTCGTCGGCGAGCTCGGCGTGCAGACTGAGCCGCACCGAGGCCAGGTCCGCCGCGCTCGCCTGCGCGCCGGCGCGACCCGCGGCGATCAGGCTGCGCACGCGCCCCCACAAGTCCAGCTCGTAGCCGAGCTGCGCGCCGAGCAGCTGATCGCGATATTCATCCGGTTGGTTGGTGCCGCGCAGCGGGCGGTGATCGGACTGGCGATTGCGCGTGGTCGCGGCGGCGGCGTCCACTTCGGGGAACAGACCGGCACGCGCCGCGGCGGCGAACGCGCGTGCTGCGGTGTAGCGGTCGGCGGCGGCGGCGAGATCCGGATTGACCCGATCCAGCCGCTCCTCCAGCGCATCCAGGGTCGGATCGCCGAAATCCCGCCACCAATCGCCGCGCAGGCTGGCGTCCGCCGGCGCGGCCGGCTGCCACGGGCCGGCTTCCTTGTAGTTTGCCGGCACGGTGACGTCCGGCCGGCGGTATTCGGGCGCGAGCGAACAGCCGGCAAGCGCGGCAAGCAAGGCCGGCATGAAGTAGCGGCCGCGACTCATGGCGTCGCGCTCGTCGCGGCGAGCGGCTTGGCCGGAGTCGGTGCGATCGACGCGACACGCACGAGGTCGCCCTCCCCGAGCCAGTCCGGCGGACTGTCGATGACGCGATCGGCACGGGTGAGACCGGACACCACCTCGACCCGGGTGCCGTAGTCGCGGCCGATTTGTATACTTTTCAGCACGACGCGATCGCCGGGGCCGAGCGTGGCCACCTTGAGGCCGTGGCGACGGAACAAGAGCGCGCTCACCGGCAGTTGCAACGCGCCGCTCGGCGCCGGCAAATCAAACCGCACCTCGACGTAGGAACCGGCGGTGAGCCGGCCGTCGGCGTTGTCTGCCTCGAGTTGCACCAGCAGTGTGCGCGAGGTCTCGTCGATGGCGTTCGCCGTGGCGATCACCCTTGCTGGATAGGTCTGCCCCGGCTGCTCGGGCAGGCTGAGCTGCGCGGCCATGTCGGTCCGGATCTCGGACGCGTAGGTCTGCGGCACGTGCACGTAGACACGCAGCTTGCGCGTGTCGGCGACGCGGAACAGCTCATGGCCGTTGCCGCTGCCGGCGTTGATGAGCGCGCCGACGTCGGTGCGTCGTGCGGTGACGATGCCATCGAACGGCGCGACGATGCGCTTGAACGATTCCAGTGCCTGGAGCCGCTCGACGTTGGCCCGCGCCGCCGCGGTGGCCGCCTGCTTGGCTTCGTAATCGCCGGTCTTCTCGTCGGCTTCCTGTTGCGAGACCGAATTCGACGCGAGCATGTCGCGCCAGCGCTTGGCGGTGATCGCCGCGAGCTTCTCGTGCGCCTGTGCGGTGGCGAGGTCGGCACGCGCCTGAAGCAGTTGCTGATCCAGCTCCGGCGTCTCGATTTCGGCGAGCAATTGTCCGCTCTTCACCGGCGTGCCGATGTCGGCATGCCACTGCTTGAGGTAACCGGACACGCGTGCATAGATCGGGGCGTCGTACCAGGCGTGCACGTTGCCCGGCAGCAGCAGATCCTCGCGCGCGGCGACGCGGCCGGGTTCGACCACGCGCACGGTGGGGATCGCCTCGGTGTCGGCCCGCTGTTTCAGCAAGCGATCGTCGTGCATGCGTGCGGCGATGCCGGCGATGGCCAGCGCGGCGGCGAGAAGCAGGGCGGTGGCGCCGGCACGGCGCAGGCGGCGTGACCCCGGCGGCGGCGTGGGGAGGGGGGCGGTCGAAGCGTTCATGCGGGACTCTCAGGCAAGCGCCGGCCGCTCGGGCACGGCGGGGGAATCGGGGGCATCGGACCGTCGCGCGCCTTCGCCGGCGTGGACGATGGTGAAGATGGTCGGCACGAACAACAACGTGGCGACGGTGGCGAACAGCAGGCCGCCGATCACGGCGCGGCCGAGCGGCGCGTTCTGTTCGCCGCCCTCGCCGAGGCCGAGCGCCATCGGCGCCATGCCGATCATCATCGCCAGCGCGGTCATCAGCACGGGACGGAAACGGATGAAGCCGGCCTCGAGCGCCGCGCTGGCGGCGTCCGCGCCGGCGGCGAGGCGCTCGCGCGCGAAGCTCACCACCAGGATGCTGTTGGCGGTGGCCACGCCCATGCACATGATCGCGCCGGTCAGCGCCGGCACCGACAGCGTGGTGCCGGTCAGGAACAGCAACCAGACGATGCCGGCGAGCGCCGCGGGCAATGCGGTGATGATGACGAACGGATCCCGCCAGGACTGGAAGGTGACCACGATCAGGAGATAGATCAGTACCGCCGCGCCAGCCAGTCCGAACAGCAGGCTCGTGTATGCATGGCGCATGGTCTCGACTTGGCCGCGCATGACCACGGTCGAGCCCTTCGGCAGGTCCTTGGCGGTGTCGTCGAGCACGGCCTGGATCTCGCCTGCCACCGCGCCGAGATCGCGGCCCTGCACGGCGCCGAAGATGTCGATGGTCGGCTGCACGTCGTAGTGCGAGACGACGCCTTCGCCCTGGCCGCGGCTGATGCGTGCCAGGCCGCCGAGCAGCTGCGGCTGCGTCGCGCCGCCGGTGATGGGGATGTCTTCGAGCTGGCCGAGCGAATCGAGCTTGTATTGCGGCGTCTGCACCACGATCGGATAGGACACGTGGTTGCGCGGATTCACCCAGAAGGTCGGCGCGGTCTGCGCGCTGCCGGACAGGGCGACCAGCAGACTGGTGGCGACGTCGCGTTCGGTGAGGCCGAGTTCCTCGGCGCGTGTGCGGTCCACGTCGACGTGCAGCTCCGGCTGGTTGAACGTCTGCTGGATGCGCAGGTCGGTGAGGCCGGCGATGTGGCGGATGCGATTGAGCACGCGCGCGGCATAGGCGCGGTTCTCGTCGCGGCGGAAGCCGACGATCTGGATGTCGATCGGCGCCGGCAGACCGAAGTTGAGAATCTGGCTGACGATGTCGGCGGGCAGGAAGGCGAACGCGGTGCCGGGGAACTCGCGCGGCAGGCGCTCGCGCAACGCGGCGACATAGTCCGCGGTCGGGTGGTGTTTCTCGTTGAGCGAGATCAGGATGTCGGCGTCGGCCGGCCCGATCGGCGCGGAGTTGCTGTAGGTGATGTTGATGCCGCTGACCGGCAGGCCGATGTTGTCGACGACGCTCTTCAATTCGTCGGCGGGGATGACGCGACGGATGGTCTTCTCCACCTCGCTCGCCAGTCGTGCCGTTTCCTCGATGCGCGTGCCGGTCTGCGCGCGCAGATGCAGCTTGATCTGTCCGGCGTCGATGCCGGGAAAGAAATTCTCGCCGAGCCATGGCGTCAGCAGCAGCAGCGAGAGGGCGACCACGCCGAGGAAGCCGAGCACGAACGTGCGCCGGTGCGTCAGCGCCAGGGCAAGCACTGCCCGATAGGCGTCGCGCGCATCCTCGAAGCGGCGCTCGAAGGCGCGCTGCCAGCGTGACAGGAACGACACCCCCTCGGCCATGTGTTGGGTCGGTTCCTCGCGCATGGCGTCCTCGAGCGGGTGCGCGGTCGGCGGGTGCGGATGGACGTGCGGGCGCAGCAGATACTTCGCCAGCGTCGGCACCAGTGTGCGCGACAGCACGAACGAGGCGATCAGCGCGAACACCACCGCCTCGGCCATCGGCACGAACAGGTAGCGTGCCACGCCAGTGAGGAAGAACATCGGCACGAACACGATGCAGATGCACAGCAGCGACACCAGCGCCGGCGTGACGATCTGTCTGCTGCCGTCGAGGATCGCGTCGACCACGTCCTTGCCCTGCTCGAGATGCCAGTTGATATTCTCGATCGTCACGGTGGCATCGTCCACGAGAATGCCGATCGCCAGCGCCAGGCCGCCGAGGGTCATGACGTTGATCGTCTCGCCGAGCGCCGACAGTGCCGCGATCGAGGACAGCACCGCGAGCGGGATCGAGATGGTGATGATCAGGGTCGAACGCCAGCTGCCGAGGAACAGCAGGATCATCAGCGCGGTGAGCGCCGCGGCGATGATGCCCTCGCGGATCACGCTCGTCACCGCCGCCTTGACGAACAGTGACTGGTCGATCAGCGTGTCGAGAGTCAGCCCCTCGGGGGCGCCCGCCTGGATCTTCGGCAGCAGACGCTTGACGTGGGCGATGATGTCGAGCGTGGAGGCGTTGCCGTTCTTCTGCACGGTGGTGAGCACCGAGCGCTGGCCGTTGACCAGCACCAGGTTCTGCTGCGGCGAATAGCCGTCGCGCACGTGGGCGACGTCGCGCAGATAGATCGTGGTGCCGTTGACCGCCCGGATCGGCAGATCGTTGAGCTCCGCGAGCTCCTTCGGGCTGCCGTTGAGCTTCACGTTGTACTCGAATTTGCCGATCTTCTCCGTACCCGAGGGCAGAATCAGGTTCTGCGCCAGGATGGCGCTGGTCACGTCCTGCGGCGAGAGGCCCTTGGCGCGCAGCTTCTCGGGATCGAGATCGACGATCACCTGGCGGTTCTTGCCGCCATACGGTGACGGAATCGCCGCGCCCTCCACCTCGGCGAGCTGCGGGCGGATGAAGTTGTTCGACAGATCGAACAGTTGCTGGTCGGTGAGCGTCTTGCTCGACAGGGCCAGTTGCAGGATCGGCACGCTCGAGGCGTTGTAGCTCAGGACCAGCGGCGGCGTGATGCCGGGCGGCAGGCGCTTGAGCACGGTCTGCGCCACGGCGGTGACCTGCGCGAGCGCGGCGTTGACGTCGACGTCGGGCTGGAAGAACACCTTGATCACACCCACGCCCGGCAGCGATTGCGACTCGATGTGCTCGATGTCGTTGACGGTCGTCGTCATCTGCCGCTCGAAGTAGGTGATGATGCGGTCCGACATCTCGTCCGGCGGCAGGCCGTTGTAAGTCCAGACGATGCCGATCACCGGCAGCCGGATGGCGGGGAAGATGTCGGTCGGCGTGCGCAGGATGGCGAGCGGGCCGACGATGAGGATGAGGATCGCCAGCACGACGAACGTGTACGGGCGGTTCAGGGCAAGGCGGATGATTCCCAGCATCGGTGCGAGCTCCGTTGGCATGGCGCTGCGGCCGCGACCGCGGCCGCGGCCTTCCCGTGCACGCCGCCCCACGGGCATGCGAGGGGTGAATGACCCTCGTCCGCGTCACAAGTTCCAAAGCCGCCGTCGGCACTCCGCCGCGGTCGACGGCGCCGCACAGGATCGCTTCTACTAAGGTCTAGCTGACGCAAGTCAAGGAACTGCAATACTGCGCGCACGATCATGCGCCGGACGGATTTGCGCGGTCGCTGGCGGACCGCGATCCACCTATGTCCCGATAATCCCCAAGGAGAAGCCATGCACACCCATCGCACGCAATCCTCGGCCCTGCGCGCCGCCGGGCTCGCGGCCCTGACCGCCGCGGGCTTCGCTCCGGCGGTGTTCGCTGCCGACGACACCAGTCTCACCTGGAACGGCATCACGTTGTACGGCACGATCGACATCGGCATCGCCCACCAGAACCACGGCGCGCCGCTCAGTCAGGATTTCTATCCCACGCTACAGTACATGATCGCCGCGTCCAGCAACAAATCGATCACCTCGGTGGCGTCGAACGGGCTCAGCCAGTCGAAGATCGGCCTCAAGGGCAAGGAGCCGCTGAACGACGAGTTCGCGTTCGTCTTCAATCTCGAATCCGGTTTCAATCCGACCTCGGGCAAGCTCGCCGATGCGCCCAAGTCGCTGATCAACAACAACGGCGTGCCGCTGTCCGAACGCAAGACCGCGAGCGACGGCAGCCGCGCCGGGCAGTTGTTCAACGGCACCGCCTATGCCGGCTTCAGCTCGAAGGATTACGGCACGATCACCTTCGGCCGGCAGAACCGGCTGGCGCTCGACAACATCGTCAAGTACGACCCGATGAATGCCTCCTATGCGTTCTCGATCATCGGCTACTCCGGCGTGGCCGGCGGTCTCGGCGCGACCGAGGACGCGCGCCTGGACGATTCGGTCAAGTACCTCTACAGCTACGACCTGTTCCATGTCGGTGCGATGTACCAGTTCGGCAAGAGCGACAGCAGCCCCGGCGAGGCCTGGGAACTCGGCGGCGGCTTCGACTACGCCGGCTTCTCGGTCGATGCGCTGTGGGGCAAGAAGAAGGATGCTCTGGCGGCCGCCACGCTCAGCGCGGCGCAGCTCGCCACCGGCGTGCCGCACGATTCGCTCGCCGCGACGGTGTCCGACAACGAAGGCTGGCAGCTCGCCGCCAGCTACACCAACGGCCCGTGGAAAGCTTCCGGCGGCTACGAACACATCAACTACTCGAATCCGTCGCTGCCGGTCGCGCCCGGTTTCTCCGGCCTCGGCGGCTACTGGATCAGCATCACCAACAACAGCGCCTTCCCGCACGACAAGGTGCTGAAGATCTCCTGGATCGGCCTCAAGTACAACCTCACCAAGGATTTCGACGTGACCGGCGCCTGGTACCACTACGACCAGAACGCCTACGGCACGACCAAGTGCTCGGACACCAGTTCGGCCACGTGCAGCGGCAACGAGGACGTGTACTCGGTACGCCTGGACTACCGCTTCACCAAGCGCTTCGACGTCTACGGCGGCGCGGCGTGGTCGCGCGTGTCGGACGGGCTGGCCGCCGGCTTCCTCAACAAGTCGGTGTTCTCGCCGATGGTGGGCGTGCGCTTCAATTTCTGACGCGCCGCCGTCGTCGCCGATCGATCGGCCGGAGGGCTTTTGCCCTCCGGCTTTTTTTGCGCGCCGAAAATCCGATCGACTGCCGTCGCCTGCGGCGTAACGCGACTGTCACACGCGGTTCCTACCATCTCGCGGCCTTCCGGTGGTCGTCCCGCCGGCGGCCACGCTCGACCCCGCATCTACTGCCCGAGGAATCCCCACATGAAGCATTCCGTCAATTCCTTCGCGATCGGCGGCGCCGCGCGCCGGTCGGCACTGCCCGCCGCGATCCTCGCCGGCATCGCCCTCGGCGGCTTCGGCACCGTTGCGGTCGCCGCCGATGACGGCAGCCTGACCTGGAACGGCATCACGCTGTACGGCGTCGTCGACATCGGCATCGCCTACCAGAGCCACGGCGCGCCGCTCAGCCAGGATTTCTACACCGGCCTCGACTATCTGGTGTCGAAGAACGGCAACAAATCGATCACCTCGTTCGCGCCGAGCGGACTCAGCCAATCGAAGATCGGCTTGCAGGGCAAGGAGGAGCTGGTCGAAGGCGTCAACGGCATCTTCAACGTGGAGATGGGCTTCAATCCGACCTCCGGCAAGCTCGCCGACGCGCTCGGCTCGCTGGTGCACAACAACGGCGTGCCGCTCGCCAACCAGACCACCGCGTCCGACGGTTCGCGCGCCGGACAGTTGTTCAACGGCGTGGCCTATCTCGGCTTGCAGAGCAAGGACTGGGGCACGATCACGTTCGGCCGCAACAACACCCTGCTGCTCGACACGATCAACAAGTACGATCCGATGGGCGGCTCCTATGCCTTCTCCGTGATCGGCTATTCCGGCCTCACCGCCGGCGGCGGCAATACCGAGAACACGCGCCTGGACGACTCGATCAAGTACACCTACAAGTACGATCTGTTCCATGCCGGCCTGCTGTACCAGTTCGGCAAGTCCGACAGCAGTCCGGGCGAGGCGTGGCAGCTCAACGGCGGCTTCGATTACGCCGGCTTCTCGGTCGATGCCAACTACGCGCACAAGAAGGACGCGATCGCGGCGTCGTCGCTGAGCGCCGCGCAGCTCGCCACCGGCGTGCCGCAGGATTCGCTGGCGGCGACGATCTCGGACAACACCGCCTGGAACCTCGCGGCGAGCTACACCACCGGGCCGTTCAAGTTCTCCGGCGGCTACGAGCACATCCGCTTCAAGAATCCGTCGCTGCCGATCAGCAGTCCGTTCAGCGGCCTCGGCGGCTACTACTTCAGCATCATCAACAACAGCGCCTACACGCATCCGCGCGTGACCCAGGTGTCGTGGCTCGGCGCGCGTTATGCGTTCTCGCCGAACTGGGACATCACCGGCGCCTGGTACCACTACGACCAGAACAGCTACAAGGGCAACGGCTGCCACGACACCAGCGCCGGTTCGTGCAGCGGCTCGCTCGACGCCTACTCGGTGATGACCGACTACCGCTTCACCAAGCGCCTCGACGTCTACGCCGGCGCGATGTACTCGCGAGTGGCCGACGGGCTCGCTTCCGGCTATCTGCACACCAACAACTTCTCGCCGATGGTGGGCGTGCGCTTCAAGTTCTGATCCGGCCCGCGGCATCCAAACCACCGTCACGCCGGGGCGCGCCAGCGTCCCGGCGTTTTTGTTGCCGGCGCGCGCGGGTGCGGATTCGGCGTAGACTGGGCAGCGCCGCATCGCGCGCACGAAGCATGACCTTGCCTCCGCTACGCTGCCTCCCGCTGGTGGTGGTCCTCGCCCTCGGCGCCTGCGCCTTGCCGGCCACCTACCGCAAGTGCGGCTTCGCCGGCTGTCCGGGCGATGCCGAGATCAACGCGCAAGTGCGCACGCTGCTGTTCGCGCAGCCCGAGCTCGCCTCCGCCGAACTCGGCGTGCAGACGCTCGATCGCGTCGTCTATCTGCGCGGCCTGGTCGATACCGATCTCGAACGCCTGCGCGTCGTCGCGCGGGTGCGCGCGATGCCCGCGGTGCGCGAGGTCGTCGATGGCATCGCCGTGCGCAATTTCGTGCGTTGAGACGCGCCGCGATTCACGCCGGCGTCTTGTGCCGGTAGCGGCACAGATCGCGGATCACGCAGTGCGGGCACGCGGGCTTGCGCGCCTTGCACACGTAGCGGCCGTGCAGGATCAGCCAGTGGTGCGCGTCCTTGCGGAACTCGGCGGGCACCGCGCGGTGCAGGCGGTCCTCCACCGCGCGCACGGTCTTGCCCGGGGCGAGGCCGGTGCGGTTGGCGACGCGGAAGATGTGCGTGTCGACGGCGATGGTGGGTTCGCCGAAGGCGGTGTTGAGCACCACGTTCGCAGTCTTGCGGCCGACGCCGGGCAGTGCTTCGAGCGCCTCGCGCGTGCGCGGCACCTCGCCGCCGTGACGCTCGATCAGCCGCCGGCAGGTGGCGATGACGTTCTTCGCCTTGGTGTTGAAAAGTCCAATGGTGGAAATGTAGCTTTTCAGCTTCTCCTCGCCGAGCGCGAGCATCGCCTGCGGGGTGGGCGCCACCGGGAACAGCCGGCGCGTGGCCTTGTTCACGCCGACGTCGGTGGCTTGCGCCGAAAGCATCACCGCGATCAGCAACTGGAACGGCGTGCGGTATTCGAGCTCGGTGGTCGGTGCCGGATTCGTCGCGCGCAGGCGGCGGAACAGTTCGGCGCGGTCGCGCGCGTTCACGGCGCCGGTCCACCCTTGCGCGCCCGCGCGCGGGCGATCGCCTCGCGCACCGCGTCCGTGCCGAGACTCGCCTTGCGCGCCGCCAGCTCCGCGGCGCGTTCGGCCTCGAGCCGCGCCAGCCGCGCGCGGCGCGCGAGATAGCGCGCCCGATACCGCGGCGCGCGTTCCCACGCGCTCTGTCCGTCGTCGGCGGCGGGCACGAGCTCGATGCAATCGACCGGACACGGCGGCAGGCACAGTTCGCAGCCGGTACACTCTTCCACAAGTACCGTATGCATCCATTTCGAGGCGCCGACGATGGCATCGACCGGGCAGGCCTGGATGCACTTGGTACAGCCGATGCAGCGCGCCTCGTCGATCCGCGCCAGCGTGCGCGGCGCCTCGACGCCGTGCGCCGGATCGAGCGGCTTCGGCGCGCGTCCGAGCAGCGCCGCCAGCGCGGCGATGCCGGCCGCGCCGCCCGGCGGGCATTGGTTGATGTCGGCGTCGCCGGCGGCGATCGCCTCGGCGTAGTCGCGGCAGGCCGGATAGCCGCAGCGCGTGCATTGCGTCTGCGGCAGCAGCGCATCGATGCGCTCGGCGAGGATCGGGTCAGTAACGGACGCCATACGCATCAGTAGTGCAGGATCACGTCGAACAAGACCGTGGTCTGACTGCGCTTGCGGCCACCGTCGTAGGCAGGCAGGTCGTAGGAATGTTCGTACCGCAGCTCGGGCCGGAGTTCAAGGTCCTGCGAAATCCAGCGGGTCATGCCGAGGGTGTGGCTGCTGTAGCGCGTGGCGAATCCGGTACGCTGTCCGACTTCGTCCTTGTAGAACTCGTTCCGGATCACCAGCATGTTCGCCGGATCGAGTTCGATGTTAAAATAGTTGACGATGCCGTAGGCCGGATTCTGGCCCGGTTTGAAGCCCGGCGCGCCGATCACGTAGATGCGGTACGCCTCGGTCAGCATGTGCACGCGCGCACTGAAACGGTGGCCCCAGGTGAGCACGTATTCCTGGAGGTTGTTGTAGGTTTGGCGTTTGCCGTTGTACGACTCGACACACGGGTACAGCATGTCGTCGTTCGTCGACGATACGAAGCGCACACAGCCCTGCGCGGTCAGCCGCGATTCCCGCTTCCAGGGCGCGACGTCGTCGCCGCCGTGCAAACCCAACTGGATCGTCCACTGGTCGGACAGCTTCGTCGTCGCCAGCAAGCCGACGTTGGTGTAGGCATCCACCGTGTACAGGATCGAATGCGTCAGCAGGTAATTGTTCGGCGCGAATTGCGCCTCGATGTCCGGCAGCGACAGATAGCGCCCGGCGGTGAAGACCGTGCCCTGGCCGATTCCGGGGACGTACACATCGACGAACCAGATCATCGGATCGTAGCCGTACACCTTGCCCGGCAGGTCTGGCGGTGGCCGCGGATGGTTCAGCAGCTGGTTACTGAACACGCCCTTCATTGCCGTGTAGTGGTAGTCGTAGCCATACAACTGGTCGATGTGGAAACCCCAGTCGACATGATCGGTCTGCACCGTGTCCGGCACGCGCTGCACGCGGAACAGGAATTGGTTGAATTCCACTCGGTTCGGCCGCGTTGCGTAGGACAGCGGGTAATTGGTGTCGCGCGAGGTGCTGAGGTTGGCAGACGGATTGATCCAGCCGTACGTCTCGATGCGGTGGTCTCGCAACCACCCACCGAAGGCGGTGCAGGCAAGCGCCTTTTCCAGTGGGTACTGCGCATTGCCGTTTGGAACCCCGATCGGATATTCGACGCCACCGAGCTGCCACTCCGCGGAGGGGAACGGTGGTGAGGAGAACGGCGCGTCCATGGCGCGGCGCGGCGGTGCTTCGCCCGGTACGACATCGGCATCCTCCCGATAGGCGGCGGCGAGACGGTCGAAGAATCCGGACGCGCAATCGCCACGGGTCGTCCGTCCCGGCTCGGCGAGAGACGTCGCGCTCTGCGCGACACTGTGGGCGGAGCCGGTGGCCAGCGACAGCGCGAGGGTACCGCACAGGAGTGCCTTCATGGAGAGGGTCTCTCGTGGAAGTAGGAATCCGGGGATCAGCGTTGCGCGCGATCCAGCCACACCGCGAGCCCCTGGGCGTTGAGCTCGATGTCCATGGCGAGCAGCTCGCGCACGCGCGCGGCGTCGAGGTCGCAGCCATGGGCGCGGGCGCGCGAAGTATACAAGTGCGCAAGGTCCGCGGTGAGGCGGGCGTGGCGCTGCGGATCGCCGGCGTGGGCGCGGGCGATGGCGACCATCGCCTCGATCTGCTCGTGCAGCTCGGCGGCGAGTCGCGCCGGCTCGGTCACGCGGCCGTAGTGGGTGAGGAACATCTGCCGCGGCCGGTACTCCAGCATGCGTTCGATCGAGGCGTGCAGCGCCTCCGGCTCGAACTGCACCGGTGTGGTCGTCGGCAGGACGAAGGCGCCGCGCGCGCTGTCGAATTCGCGGTAGGACAGCCCGAACGTGTCGCCGGGGAAGAACGCGCGGCTGCGTTCGTCCCACACGCTCAGGTGATGGCGCGCGTGGCCCGGCGTGTCGAGGCAGACGAGTTCGCGTCCGGCGAGCGTGACGACGTGGCCGTCGTGCGCCGTGTCGATGCGCTCGGGCGGGATCGGCACCAAGTCTCCGTAGCTTCGCCGCACTTCCTCGGTGCCGTACACGGCGCTGGCGCCGGCGAGCAACTGCGTCGGATCGACCATGTGCCGCACGCCGCGCGGATGCACCACCACGCGCGCGTTCGGCAGGTGCCGCAGCAACGCGCCGGCGCCGCCGGCGTGGTCGAGGTGCACGTGCGTCAGGATCACGTACTCGACCGCCGCGGGCGCCAGGCCCTGCGCGGCGAGCGCCGCGAGCAGGCGCGGCACCGAGTGGTTGGTGCCGACGTCGACGAACGCGGCGCGGCCGTGCTCGACGATCAGATGGCTGGCGTCGAAGCGCGGCCGGTGGAAGCCGGTGTCGATGGTGTGGATGCCGTGAGTCACGCCGCACGGCCCTCGGCGAACTCCAGATTGCGCTCGACGCGCGCGCGTTCGCCCGCCGGCAGGCGCGGATCGGCGAGCAGTTCGCGGCACAGGCGCGCGCTTTCGGCGCGGTCGCCGCACCAGTACGCCGCCACCGCCCATTCGTCGCGCGCGCGCCAGGCGTGCACCGCGCGATCGACGAACAGCACGTCCTCGCTCGGCGGCAGCCGCGCGGCGATCTCGGCGAAATGGCGGGCGAGATGGTAGCGCCGGTGCAGGCGCAGATAGCGCGCCAGCTCGCACGGCGCCTCGGCGCGCGACGGCCGCGCCTCGCAGGCGTCGAGATACGCCGCCACCACCTCGGCATAGGGCGCGCCGCTGCGTTCGCGCAGCAGCGCGATCTGCAGATGGGAAATGTATACTTCTTCCGACCAACCGCCCAGCGCCGCGCGGCGCTCATACGCGGCGATCGCCTCGGCGAGCTCGCCGGCGTCGCGCAGGCTCTGGGCGTAGTAGAACGCATAACGCGCGTTGTCCGGCTCGGTTGCCAGTGCGCGGCGCAGCACCTCGGCGTCGGCGAGGTATTTCTCGCGCGGCGGCCGCCGGCTGCGCGCGCCGTCGCTGTGCACGCGGATGCGCACTCCCGCCAGCCGCTTCGTCTCGGCGAGGTGCGGCGAAACCAGCGCCTCGTGAAGCACGCCCTCGAAATGCCAGTCGGCATCGAGCCGCGGCAGGGCGATGCGGCGATAGCTGGTCTCGCCGTAGACGATTTCGAGCAGGTAGCCCGGCGCGTCGAGCGTGCCCCAGCGGAATCCCGGATCGGTCTCCAGCACCTCGTCGGCGTCGATGATCAGCGCGTAGTCGCCGTACTTGCGGGCGAGTTCCAGCGCCTCGTTGCGGTTGGTCGCGAAATCCACCCATGGGCGTTCGATCAGTTCGCCGGGCCGATCCGCGAGCGCGCGGCGCACGAGCTCCTGCGTGCCGTCGCTGGAGCCGGTGTCGGCGATCGCCCAGGCGTGCACGTGCGGCTTGACCGAGGCGAGGCAACGCTCGATCACGTGCGCCTCGTTCTTGACGATCATCGACAGGCAGACGCGCATCGGCGGTTCCGCGCGAGGGCCGCTATTTGACCGGCATGCCCGGTTGCGCGCCGTCGTCCACGTCGAGCAGATACAACGCCTCGCCGCCGGCGCCGGCCGAGAGGATCATGCCCTCCGACACGCCGAAGCGCATCTTGCGCGGCGCCAGATTGGCGATGAACACCACCTTGCGGCCGATCAGCTTGTCCGGTTCGCGGTAGGCAGCGCGGATGCCGGAGAAGATCTGCCGCCGGCCGAGTTCGCCGGCGTCGAGCTCGAAGCGCAGCAGTTTGTCCGAGCCGTCCACGAATTCACATTGCAGCACCTTGCCGATGCGCAGGTCGAGCTTGGCGAAGTCGTCGATGGAGATGGTGGGGGGCGAAGGGCTGAGGGCCGCAGATTGAGGGCTGAGGGCTGAGGGCTGAGGGCCGGACGCGGGTGGCGCCGCGGATTGCAAGGATTCCTTCGAGGCTTCGATCATGGCGTCGATCTGTTTGCGGTCGATGCGGGTGATGAGCGGCGTGAACGTGCCGATGCGGTGATCGAGCAGCGGGCGATCCACGCAGTCGAACCGGGCGAGCGCATCGCCCAGGAACGTCTCGGCGCGCGCTGCGGTGGCCGGAATCACCGGCTTGAGATACGCCGTGAGCAAACGGAAGAAGTTGATCGCGAGCGTGCCGATGTCGTGCAGCTCGGCGCGCCGCGTCTCGTCCCTGGCGAGCTGCCACGGCTTGTTCTCGTCGATGATGGCGTTGGCGTAGTCGGTGACGTCGATGATCTCGCGCAGCACCTGCGCGTAGTCGCGCCGCTCGAAGCTGCGCGCCTGATCGACGCGGTCGCGCAACTTGTTGCGCGCGAAGGCGTAGTGGCCCGCGGCTTCCGCGCTGAGCTTGGCCGCCAGGCGGCCGTCGAAGAATTTGTGCAGGAACCCGGCGGTGCGGCTGGCGATGTTCACCCACTTGCCGACGAGATGCGAATTGACGCGCTCCTCGAAGGCCTTGAGGTCGAGATCGACGTCGGCGAGCGTGGGCCCGAGCTGGGTGGCGAAAAAATACCGCAGATAATCCGGCTCGAGGTGCCTGAGATACGTGCGCGCCTCGATGAAGGTGCCGCGCGACTTCGACATCTTGGCGCCGTTGACGGTGAGGAAGCCGTGCACGTTCACCGCGCTCGGCGTGCGCAGGCCCGCGCCCATCAGCATCGCCGGCCAGAACAGGGTGTGGAAATAGACGATGTCCTTGCCGATGAAGTGGACGAGCTCGGTGCCGGCGTCGTCGCGCAGGAAGCGGTCGAAATCGGTGCCGTCGAGTCCCGGTTTCCTGCCCGACTCGCACAGTTCCTTGAACGCGGCGAGATAGCCGACCGGCGCATCGACCCAGACGTAGAAATACTTGCCGGGTTCGCCGGGGATCTCGAAGCCGAAATAGGGCGCATCGCGCGACACGTCCCAACTGCGCAGGCCCTCGGCGAACCATTCCTTGAGCTTGTTGACCACCTCGGGTTGCAAGCCGCCGTCGGCGCGACGCTGCTCCAGCCAGCGCGTGAGGCGCTCCGCGAAATCGGCGAGCTTGACGAACAGGTGTCGCGATTCCTTCTCCACCGGTGTGGCGCCGGAGACCACCGAGTACGGTTCGATGAGATCGGTCGGCGTGTAGGTCTTGCCGCACACCTCGCAGGCGTCGCCGTACTGATCCTTGCTGTGGCAGTGCGGGCATTCGCCCTTGATGAAACGATCCGGCAGGAACATCCGCTTGACCGGATCGTAGAGCTGCGTCACCGGCCGCGCCTCGACGTGGCCGCCGGCCTTGAGCTGCTCCCAGATCGCGCCGGTGAGCGCGCGATTGGTCTCGCCGTCGGTGGTGGCGTAGTGGTCGTAGGCGACGCCGAAGTCGCGGAAATCGGCGCGGTGCTGCTCCAGCACGCGGCCGATCAGCGCCTGCGGCGTGATGCCCTCCCGCTCGGCACGCAGCATGATCGAGGTGCCGTGGGCGTCGTCGGCGCAGACGAAATGCACGGTGTGCCCGGCCATGCGCATCGCCCGCACCCAGATGTCGGCCTGGATGTGTTCGAGCATGTGGCCGAGATGGATCTGGCCGTTGGCGTAGGGCAGGGCCGAGGTGACGAGGATTTCGCGCTGGCTCATCCGTGCGGATTCCGAACGGGGACGCGAAATTATCGCACGCGTGGCGCCGCGGCGTTGCGCGCGCCGTGGGGGCCGCTTATCGTTGCGCCTTTCGTCCGCGAGGGTTCGCCATGTCCCGCCTGTTCGCCGCCGCCCTGGCCCTGCTGTTCGTCACGACGGGATCGGCGAAGGACGCCGCGCCCGACGCCGCGACGCGCAAGCTCGCGTTCGACCTCTTCCGCGAGCTCATCGAGATCGACACCACCGACTCGACGGGCGACGTCTCCGCCGCCGCGCGGGCGATGGAACGGCGGCTGCGCGACGCCGGCTTCGCCGAGGCGGATCTGCACCTCGCCGGACCGAACGAGCGCAAGCAGAATCTGGTGGTGCGCTATCGCGGTCGCGGCACGGCCCGGCCGATCCTGCTGATCTGCCACCTCGACGTGGTCGAGGCGCGACGCGAGGACTGGAGCACCGATCCGTTCCGTTTCGTCGAGCGGGACGGCTACGTCTACGGTCGCGGCACGCAGGACGTCAAGAGCGGCTGCGCGATCCTCGTCGCCACCCTGATCCGCTTCCGGCACGAACGCTTCGTGCCGGCGCGCGATCTGATCGTCGCGCTCACCGCCGACGAGGAAGGCGGATCGGCGAACGGCGTGGACTGGCTGCTGCGCCATCACCGCGACTGGGTCGATGCCGAGTACGTGCTCAACCCGGATTCCGGCGGCGTCGATGCGGTGGACGGGCGCGTGGTCAGCGTGCAACTCGGTGCGAGCGAGAAGCTCTACGCCGATTACCTGATCGAGGCCACCAATCCCGGCGGCCACAGCTCGCTGCCGCGGCCGGACAACGCGATCTACGAGCTCGCCGACGCGCTCGAACGCCTGCGCCAGGCGCCGTTCCCGTTCGAGCTCAACCCGGTGACGCGCGCGTTCTTCGCGCGCGACGCCGCGCTCGAACCGGCCGAGGTCGCCGCCGACATGCGCGCGCTGCTCGGTCCGGCGCTCGATGAACAGGCCGCGCAACGCCTGGCGCGGGACGCGCGTTTCAACTCGATCCTGCGCACCACCTGCGTGCCGACGCGGCTCGAGGCCGGCCACGCCAACAACGCCCTGCCGCAGCGTGCGCAGGCGCTGATCAACTGCCGCATCTTCCCCGGCCATTCCAAGGAGGAAATCCGCCGCGAGCTCGCGCGTATCGTCGCCGACGCCCGGCTGCGCGTGCAGTACGTCGCCACCGACGGCAGCCGTCACGACAGCGCGCCGGAGGAGCAATCGCCGGCGCCGCCGCCGATCCGCGCGGACGTGCTCGGCACGCTCGACCGCGTGGCCCGGGAAATGTGGCGCGTGCCGGTGATCGCGGAGATGGAGACCGGCGCCTCCGACAGCATCTACACCAACGCCGCCGGCATGCCTTCCTACGGCGTGTCCGGCATCGCCATCGACCGCGACGACGTGCGCGCGCATGGCCGCGACGAGCGCCTGCGCGTCGCCGCGTTCTACGCCGGGCTCGATTTCTACGGCCGCGTGTTGCGCGCGCTCGCCTCGGGAAGGTCCGATTGAGTCCCCCGGTTCCCGTCTTCGACGGCAGCACCGCACCTCCACGCCCCCCATCAAACCCTTGCTGCGCAGGGGTTTGATCGCCCCCTTGACTCAACGGGGCTCCTGATAGGCGGCGAAGCTCGGCAGGCGATTCCCTGCTCCCGCCAAAAGAGCAGAGCTTCCGCTCGGCCGCAGGCCGAGCGGGTCACTTCTTTGCTGACCAGAGCAAAGCTTCCGCTTGGCCACGCTTGGTCTTGATGACTTTCAACGCAAGAGCTTCCGCTCGGCCGCAGGCCGAGCGGGTCACTTCTTTGCTGACCAGAGCAAAGCTTCCGCTTGGCCACGCTTGGTCTTGATGACTTTCAACGCAAGAGCTTCCGCTCGGCCGCAGGCCGAGCGGGTCACTTCTTTGCTGACCAGAGCAAAGCTTCCGCTGTCCTTCGGACAGCGGGTCACTTCTTTGCTGGTGCAAAGAAGTAACCAAGAAACACCTCGAAAGCAGAGCATCCCCCGGAGGACCTGCACGAAGTTCTGCAAGCGGATGAATGTTCCGAGTACAACTCGGTCGTTCCAACTTGGAACGCCATTCGCTTCGCATTCAGGTCTTCTGTCACAAGCGAAGCGAAAAGCCGTCCGACCCGGAACGGCCGAGTTTTGCGTGGAATTTTCATCCGTTCGCAACGTTCTTGTGCAGGTCCTCCGAGGGATGCTCTGCTTTACCGTGCTTTCTTTTGGTGACTTTTCTTTGCACGAGCAAAGAAAAGTTACCCGCGCGGCCAGCGGCCGAGCGGAAGCTTTGGCTGTCGAAAGTGACCCGCTCGCCGGACGCGAGCGGAAAATCGCAGGATGCGCCTCAAGAAACGAACAAGATCCCTCCCGTGCCACCCTCACCCGCCAGCGGGCGGCAGACTGAATTTCGGCACTAATCGGGAGGGGCGTAACGAGTCGGAGCGGCATGCTCCACTGGCTCGGAGATTCCGTCAATGCGCGGAGCCGCCGGCGTCGCCCGCCGGCGCATCGTCCGCGGGGTGCTGCGCGTAGCGCCGCGCGAGGAAGGCGCGGATCTCCTCGCGCGACAGACGGCCGTCGTGGTCGGTATCGACGGCATCGAAGTTGCGCGCCATCAGCGGCGCCGCGGCGGCCGCTTCCTCGCGGCTGAGATAGCCGTCGTGATCGGTGTCGGCGGCGTCGAAGCGCTCGGCGAGATGCGGAAACATGGTGTCGATGTCCGGCTGGGCGGCGGGCACCGCGGGCGCGGCGAGCGGCGAGCGCGGCGGATGCGGCACGACCGCCGGCGTCGTCGTGGCGACGTTCGCGGCCGGCGCTGCCGGCGGCGCGGGCGGCGGATTCGAGCTCGAGCAGGCCGCGAGCAGCACGGTCGGCACGAGTATGCGAATCGGGTGGCGGCGGGCAGTCATGGCGCGGGGTTCGACGATGGTATCGCCGCGGATTGTAGCGCCGCCGGCGGCACGCGCTCCCACACCTGGGTGCGACCGAGCAGCGCAACGCCGAGATAGCCGCGCACTTCGAGCCGATCGCCCGCGGCATTCGCGTGCAGCGTGCAGCGGTAGACCCGGCCGTCCTCCGGATCGAGGATCTCGCCGCCGTCCCAGTCGTCGCCATGCCGGTGCAGATTCCAGAGGATGGTCATGCCGATCACGGGTTGGTCGCGGCGCGCGCCCGGGCAATCCGTGCAGCGCGGATTCGGCTCCTCGTCCGGCGCGCGGAACAGCTCGATCACGCGGCCGTCGAGGACGCCGTCGTGTTCGCGGATTTCGATGAGCGCGCGCGCCTTATGGGTCTCGTCGTCGATCGTTTTCCACGTGCCGACGGGCGCGGCCGAATCCGCCCAAGCGGGCGCGGCGCAGAGCAGGAGGGGCAGCAAGGACCAGCGCATGCCGTCGATCTTACGCGCGGTCCGGCCTCAATCGAAGCCGTTGGCGAAGATGTAGTCGCCGTCGTATTCGTAGGCGCCGATGTCGCAGGCGCCGAACTGCGGGCGGGCGATACCACGCGCATCGGTCGTCACCGGATTGGCGAACGCATCCAGACAATTCGCCGCGGCGTCCTTGGCCGGGCTCGTCGCGCCGATCGGCAGCGTCGCCGGCGCGCCCTGGGCGGTGTGCAGCGATCCGAGTCTGGGGTCGGCCGTGACGAAGCCGCCCTGGAAACCGCTCTGCGCCATGAGCAGATTGCCGTTGCCGCTCGACAGCGAGCCGCCGGCGCTGACATCGACCACGACATCGTGCGGCGCGCCCATGCTTTGTGCCGCGATGCTGTTGACCATGACGAGATGCGCCGTGCCGTTCGCGCAGGTGTTGCCGCCGGCGCCGCAGTTCTTGTCGCCGTAGCTGTACACCGCGCCGCCATCGGCCACGCCGCCGTCGCCGCCGGTGCCGGTGGCGGTCGCGTTCGCGGCGAAGGTGACGAAGCTCAGGTTCAGCGTGCCGGCGTAATTGAAGATCGCGCCGCCCAGGCCCGAGCCGTTGCCGCCGGCCGCGGGAGAGCCGGCATAGGTGGCATTGCCGCCGGTCGCGGAATTCGCCCGGAAGGTGGCGTTGACGATGGTCGCCGTGCCGGCGTCGTTGAAGATCGCCCCGCCCATGCCGGCGCCACCGCCGCCGGTGGGGACGTGATCGGTATCGCCGCCGGCATGGCCGCCGCCGAAACCGCCGTTGCCGGACAGGAACGCATCGCCGCCGCCGCCACCACCGAAGCCGCCGTTGCCGCCGCCCAAGCCGCTGGCACCGCGTCCGCCGCCACCACCGAAGCCGCCGTTGCCGCCCGGCGACACGGTATCGAGCGTGGCCCCACCGCCGCCGCCGAAACCGCCGTTCCCCGGCGGTGCACCCGCCGCGCCGCCGTTCGGACCGCCGCCGTCGTTCGTGGTCGCATCCTGGCCGACACCGCCGCCGCCGCCTTGGCCGCTGCCGAACAGGCCGCCCGAGCCGCCGAGCGCGCGGTTGTCGAGGAACGAGCATGCGAGGATGGTCAGATTGCCCTGGTTGAAGATCGCGCCGCCCGCGCCGAGCGCGCCGCCGCCGCCGTTCGAGCTGCCGCCGATGGCGGCGCCGTCGCGCAGGGTGAGGCCGATCAACGTCAGGCTGCCGGAGGGGGCGACGTCGAACAGGCGAAACGCCGGCTGCGCGGTGTCGCGCGCGATGGTGATGCCGTGACCGCCGCCGTCGATGGTGAGCGTCGTGCCGGCGATCAGGAACGCGGAGTGGCCGAACTCGAGGCTCGGCGTGCCGACGTCGTCGCTCGCGAGGCTGAGCCGGATGGTCGCACCGTCGAGCGCGCTCGCGAAGGCGATGGTATCGCCGCTGCCGGCGCTGTTGATGGCGTCGCGCAGCGTCGGGCAGCTCGTGCCGGTGCAGTTTTGCGAGCCGATCGTCGCCGGCTCGCCGGGCCCGGTCACCAGCCAGGTCGTGCCGCTCGCGTGCGCCGCGCCCGCGGCGAGCGCGCACGCCGCGAGTGCGAGTATACTAGTATACTTCATTTCCCCGTCCCGTCCCGGCATCCCCGGCCGGTGGCAAAACGCGAATAATGCGCCAAGCCGGCGGGCGGAGCAACGCGCACGACAGGCCGGGTCATGGTGCCGTTTGAAATCCTGTCGTTCGCGTCGAGCCTTTCGACTCCGGCCCTGCGCGCCGTAGCTGTGTCCTGAGCAAAGTCGAGGGACTCAGGGCGACCTGACAAGCGTCGAACCTCAGCAGGCGACTCCCTTCTCCCCACAGCCAAAGCTTCCGCTCTCCTGCGGAGAGCGGGTCACTTCTTTGCTGGCCAGAGCAGAGCTTCCGCTCGGCCGCTGGCCGAGCGGGTCACTTCTTTGCTGGTGCAAAGAAGTAACCAAGAAACACCTCGAAAGCAGAGCATCCCTCGGAGGACCTGCACGAGGATTTTGCGATGGGATGAAGGCTCCGTATACGATTCGGCCGCCGCAGACCGATACGTCGTTCGCTTCGCTTGCGACAAAAGAACTGCATGCGAAGCGCGTGGCGCTTCCGATCGGAGTGACCGAGTTGGACTGGAACATTCATCCGCTGGCAGAACTTCGTGCAGGTCCTCCGGGGGAGGCTCTGCTTTACCGTGCTTTCTCTTGGTTACTTCTCTTTGCACGAGCAAAGAGAAGTGACCCGCTCGCCGGACGCGAGCGGAAAACCGCAGGATGCGCTTGGAACAAAGAACAAGCTCACTGCCGTGCCACCCTCACCCGCCGCGCTGTGCGCGTCGGCCTCTGCCGCCAGCGGGAGAGGCGGCACACGGAATTTCAGCGCGAATCAGGCAGGGCGAACGGAGGTTCACCGTGAGAGCGCGCCTCAATCGAAGCCGTTGGCGAAGATGTAGTCGCCGTCGTATTCGTAGGCGCCGAGATCGCAGGCACCGAACTGCGGGCGGGCGATGCCGCGCGCATCGGTCGTCACGGGGTTGCCGCCGGCGTCCTTGCAATCGGCTGCGGCGTTGTAGGCCGGGCTCGCCGCGCCGATCGGCAATACCAGCGGCGCGCCGGGATAGGTGCTCAAGCTGCCGAACTTCGGATCGGCATTGAACGGTGTGGTGCTGTTGCCGTCGAGGAAGGAATAATTGCTGTAGCTCGGCACGATGTTGGCGCCGGCGAAGGTGAGGCCGGCGACATTCGGGTTGTTGCCGTTGACGGCGTTGTTCACCACCTCGCTCGCCGCGCCGGCGGTGGCGAAGACGATGCTGTTGCGGATGGTGAGCAGCGCGCCGCTCGCGCTGCCGTCGAGAATATCGTTGCCATAGGCGATGGAATACACCGCGCCGTCGGCGGGGCCGCCGGAGATAGGCATGCCGTTGCTGTTGATCACGGTGTTCCGGGCGATGGTGGAGAACGAAATCTCCACCGTGCCGTTGAGATTGAAGATCGCCGCGCCGAGACCGCTGCCGTATGTTGTGATGCCGGTGCCACCCACGGCGGTATTGCCGATCAGGCTGGCGTTGCGCAGTTGCACGGAGCCGGTGTGATTGAAGATCGCCCCGCCCATTCCGGCGCCGCCGCCGGTGCCGCCGCCGAAGCCGGGCAATGTGGGAGCGCCGAACTCCGTACCCGCGCCGCCGCCGAATCCGCCGGCGCCACAAAAGCCACCGCCGCCGCCGAATCCGCCTCCCGCCCCAGGGTGCCCGGCTCCATAAACATTGCCGCCACCACCACTGCCTACGCCGCCGCCGCCACCGACAGTGCCGCCGCCATCCCTGCCTTGGCCGAAGCCACCGCCATGGCCGCCAGCGGCTACACTGCCTCCTTCGCCGCCCTGCCCACCGTCGCCGCCGCCCGGAGAGCCGCCCAAGCCGCCGCGCCCGCCGCCCCGACCGCCAGGTACGATGTTGTTGCCGCTGGCAGTCATGCCATTGCCACCATTGTCGCCGGGCAGGAAGCCGCCGCCACCACCGCCGCTGCCGGGATTGCCGCCTAGGCCGCCGCTGCTGAGCGGTTGGAAGGCGCCGGGGAGCATGCTGCCGCCAAAGCCGCCGCCGTTGCCCTGCTGCCCGGCCGGGTCGCCGTCCTGGCCCATACCACCGCCGCCGAAGATGTTGGGGTTGTAATTTCCACCATGGGCCGTGCAGCCGAGAATGGTGGTATCGATCAGCGCCAAGGTGCCTTGATTGAAGATCGCCCCACCCATACCCGCGCCACCGCCGCCGAAGCCGCTGTCGCCACCCTTGGCATAGCCGCCGCGGAGCGTAAGCCGGTGCAGGGTGAGGGCGCCCGCCGGCGATTCCATGCCGCCGGAGACGTAGAAGAACCTGAATGCGTTCGCGGTGGCGGGCGTTGGATCGCCGACGTGCGATGCGACCAGGGTGGCGCCATTGCCCTCGATGGTGATGGCGGACTGGATCGGCGGCAGGGCGTTCGGGCCGTACCAGTCGTTGTTCTTCTGGGTGAAGGTGTAGGTGCAACCGGCGGCGAGCCGGATGGTGCCGCCGCCTTCGATATTGGCGAGATTGATCGCATTGATGAGATCGGTGCTGCGGCCGACACCGGCGTCGCAGCCTACACCCATATCGATGGCGGCGTCGGCCGATCCGGCAAGCAATGCGGCCACCAATGCCGGTGCCGCGAGCGCGCGTGCGTACATGTGCCTTCTCCCCTGTGCGAATCCCGGCATGCACCATCTTAAGACGGGAAAACGCGCCTGCAACTATCACGCGCGGGCCGGACCACGGCCGGTCTTCGTGGGCGCGCCCGGCTCGGCTACAATCGTCCGGTTACCTCCCGTCGCAGATTCCCGCATGGCCGGCATCACCGAGGAGCGCGTCCGCGAGCTCCTGTCCCGCATCGTCGATCCGCACACCGATCAGGACCTGGTCGCCGGCGGCGCCGTCAAGGGCATCGGCATCGACGGCGACCGCGTGGCGGTCGAGCTCGAGCTCGGCTATCCCGCGCGCGGCTGGCAGGATGCGCTGGCCGGGCAGGTGCGCGCGGCGCTCGCGGCCGATCCCGCCATCGCCGGCGCGGTGGTGAACGTCGGCTGGCGCGTGCGCGCGCATCAGGTGCAGAAGGACCTCACGCCGCTGCCGAACGTGAAGAACATCCTCGCGGTGGCCTCGGGCAAGGGCGGGGTGGGCAAGTCCACCACCGCGGTGAATCTGGCGCTGGCGTTGGTCGCCGAGGGCGCGCGCGTGGGCGTGCTCGACGCCGACATCTACGGCCCGAGCATCCCGCGCATGCTGGGCGTATCCGGCAAGCCGGACTCGAAGGACGGCCAGCGCATCGAACCGAAACTCGCGCACGGCGTGCAGACCATGTCGATCGGTTTCCTGATCGAGGAGGACACGCCGATGATCTGGCGCGGGCCGATGGTGACGCAGGCGCTGACCCAGTTGCTGCACGAGACCAACTGGGTCGATCTCGACTATCTCGTGATCGACCTGCCGCCCGGCACCGGCGACATCCAGTTGACCCTGTGCCAGCGCGTGCCGGTGTCCGGCGCGCTGATCGTCACCACGCCGCAGGACATCGCCCTGCTCGACGCGAAGAAGGGCTTGAAGATGTTCGAGAAGGTCGAGGTGCCGGTGCTCGGCATCGTCGAGAACATGGCGGTGCACGTCTGCTCGCGCTGCGGCCACGCCGAGCACATCTTCGGCGCCGGCGGCGGCGCGGCGATGGCGCGGCAGTACGGCGTACCGCTGCTCGGCAGCCTGCCGCTCGACATCCGCATCCGCGAACAGGTCGACGGCGGCACGCCTTCGGTCGTCGCCGAGCCCGACGGTCGCGTCGCGCAGAGCTACCGCGAGATCGCGCGCAAGGCGGCGGCGAAGCTTTCGCTGCGCGCGCGCAGCAAGGCGATCCAGTTTCCGAAGATCGTGATTCAGAACACGTAGGGCCAAGGGCCAAGGGCTGAAAAGCATAACCTCGCTGCCAGCCCCAGCCCCCAGCCCTCAGCCCTCAGCCCTCAGCCCTCAGCCCTCAGCCCTCAGCCCTCAGCCCTCAGCCC
>Ga0209581_1000311_pt1 | contig 124828 bp, 151 predicted proteins | sample Coa_R2_FD_187160 | JGI IMG/M metagenome (GOLD analysis project Ga0209581, IMG submission 187160) | Surface soil microbial communities from Centralia Pennsylvania, which are recovering from an underground coalmine fire - Coalmine... | ecosystem: Environmental > Terrestrial > Soil > Unclassified...
ATCTTGCTGAGGAGCCTTCTTGTGGAATGCATTGTGGTAGATATATTTCCAAGAAGTGATCCTTAGCTTTTTCTATTAACTCAACTTGTCACTATGGTAAAATGGGTTGGAATTGTGCCCAACCCTCATTTAGATTATCATATGTGTCGAGCTTTAGGATTACCAGTACAGGAATTAAATGAAGAGGAATCAGATCTATCAAAGGAAATCGTTCAGACATTAGATGCTTATACTGAGAACAATATTATATGCAAATTAGTAGAAAAAGATTATAGAGCGCCATTCGTAAGATTATATGATGTTACAAAGTAGGTGTTGCATAAATGTCTGAAAGTGAGTATGAGAATGTTTCTACATTGGAAGCACAGGAACGAGATTATCAGAAAATAATAGAAAGAAGAAAGTTCACCGAAGGTCTTGACCGTAACGAATTACTACATAGAATAAACACACCACGTGAAGCAAAGAAAGCTAAACAATAGCCTCAATTATGGTACCATAAAGTTTTTATAATTATGGTGCCATATAGATTATGGTGCCATAATGCAAGACGAAACCACACGCAAACAAAGCGGAAAAGAAATTGCACAAAAATCAGATCAGATCAAGCGAATCGACGATAATTGGTATCAGGTAAAAGCTCAGTCATTATCTTACGATTCATGGTATGATGTTGTCGCTACCGAAATTGGCTTTGCTTGTGACTGTCCAGATTATCAGTATAGAAAGGCAAAATGCAAGCATATCTACGCAGTAGAATTTAGCCGAGCAATTAGAAAAGAGATTTGGAAACATGTCACCATTTCTCCCTTGTCAACTCAAAACTGCCGTTCATGCAGTTCTGAGAATATCGTAAAACAAGGTCTAAGGAAAAACAAATACGGTAACATTCAGAAATTCCAGTGTAGAGATTGTGGCAAGTGGTTCGTGTTTAATGTAGGATTTGAGAGGATGCGAGCAAGCCCTGAAGTAATCACTTCTGCTATGCAGTTATACTTTTCAGGTGAATCACTAAGAAATGTTACACAATTCCTAAAACTTCAAGGCGTTAAAATCTCTCATGTTGCAGTATACAAGTGGATAAAGAGATACGTAAAACTCATGGAATCATACCTAGAAAAGATAACTCCACAGTTAAGCGATGTATGGCGAGCAGATGAAATGTTTGTAAAGATCAAAGGCAATATGAAATATCTTTATGCCTTAATGGATGACGAAACCAGATTTTGGATTGCAAAACAGGTATCAGATACAAAATTTACCGAAGATGTAACACCAATGTTTTCAGCGGGAAAGATGAGGGCAGGAAAGCGACCATTGGCGTTAATCACAGATGGAGCACCAAACTTTCACAAGGCATGGAAAAAGGAATTTTCCACTTCAAAGAGAGATACAACCCATATCAGCAGTATCACTTTGAAGGGTCAGCACAATAATAACAAGATGGAGAGAATGAATGGTGAGATCAGAGATAGGGAAAAGGCTATGCGTGGAATCAAGAAAGATGATTCTTCTATAATCGAAGGTTATCGCATTTATCATAATTTCATTAGAAGCCACCAAGCATTGGACGGTAAGACGCCAGCAGATTTGGCTAGCATAACCATAGAAGGTAAGAACAAGTGGAAAACAATTATTGAAAATGCTAGCAAAAATAATCTAACCTGATTTTGTATTTTTTCGTTCAAAAACAATCTTAATTATAGAAAAGAAGTTAATCTCCAACTTTGTCAGAGTCAAGGGAAATTTTCTACAGATTCGCCTTATGCTCTTTTTCAGTGGTTTTTTCATGCACTACACTAAATCTTTCTCATGACTTTACTTACACTGAGAAAAGTTGATCTTTTAGTGCAAACTTTATTCTTCATGTCTTAAGAATATCACCTGACGAAAGTTAACAGGGAGAAAAACTGACTATAAGTTAACAGAACCCTACTCATAAACGTTAAATATCAGTACTTTAAAGTACGGTATAGGTACATAATATGCCAAAAGCAGGTTTCAAATCAATAACGGTTTCAGAAGAAGTCTACAATAGATTCCATGACGTATACAAGAAAAATAAGCAAGAGCTTGCAATGAAAGGTATCAACAGCTTTGCAGGATACATTACTTTCATGATGGAAGATCTGATGCAAAAGGATGAGACCTTTGCACGATATGCACCCAAGCTAGAAAAAATATCTGCTGATGATAACCGAGTTGTAATAAAAGATAATATGAAAAATAGGATTGCTGAGGTTACTGTCCAGAACGGCGAGCTTTATTGTTTGCTGTGCGAAGAAAAAGACTGCGTCCATGTAGGGTTTGTGTTTTCACTTTCCGAAGTGTACGAAGTTCTCAATGCAAAAGGAATCAAACACCAAAGATAAAAAGTGCAGGAGGTGGGATTTGAACCCACGAACCCCTAAGAGACGGGATCACCCATTTTTATGATCTTAAGTCCCGCGCGTCCAAAGGCCAATGTTGCCTTCTTTGGCCAGGCTCGGCGACTCCTGCGTTTTATTAGCACAAGTCTGGAGAAATTAAACGTTTTATGAAAAAATTTTTTGAAATCAAGTAAGATTAATAAGGATTCATCAGGTCGAGCATCTCATGCTTCGATAGCTCAGCCTGGTAGAGCGTTACCTTGGTAAGGTAAAGGTCGCGGGATCGAATCCCGCTCGGAGCTTACAGTGTTTTCTGAGAACTCGAATCATTTTGGAATTGTAAAGTAAAATGTAGTTCCTTCTGCTTCTTTGCTTTCAAACCAAATTTTTCCCCCAAGGTTTTCCACAATTCCCTTGCAGATTACCAGCCCAAAGCCGCTTCCGCCATATCTACGCTTCATGGATATGTCAACTTGGTAAAATTTTTTGAATATGGATTCTTTCCTTTTTTCTGAAATCCCAACGCCGTTGTCTTTTACATAAAATAGAAGAGTTTCCTTCGTCTTGCCCGCCTATCTCTATTTTTCCCCCCTTTTGAGGCACAAAGTCTATGGCGTTTTGTATCAGATTATAAAAAACTTGGGCCAGCCGCGATTTATCGCTCCTTATAGCAGATTTAGAGCTGGTCTTGGCCACAAATTCAATATTTTTTTCAACCATCATACTAGAACAGGTATTGACAATGTCTTTCATGAATTTGTCTACCCCAAAGTCTTCTTTATGAAACTCCATTCTTTTACCGTCTAACTTTTGCACATCCACAATATCCTGAATTAATTGTTCCAATCTCACTGCATTGCTATAGATCTCGTTTACTGCCTCAACTTGTTTTGAGTTTAGCTTTCCAGCGGATGAATCCTTTAGCATGTCACAATATTTTTTTATCGGTTCTATAGGAACTTGAAACTCCTTTGAGACTGTAATGTAAAAGTCATTTTTTAGATTCTCCATCTTTGTCATTTCTTCTAGCTGGATTCCCCGCCTTTCATTTTCTTCCAGCATTTTTCTTGCCTGGTATACTTCCGATATGTCTCTAATGGCAGTATTGCTTCCTACCAGCCTACCCTTGTCGTCATGAATATTATTTGCACTAATGAGTCCTGGAAAGATTGTACCGTCTTTTCGTTTGAACCAGATCTCAACGTTCTCTACCCTGCCAGTTGCCTTCCAAGTCTCAAAAGTTCGACGCATGTCGTCTAAACTTTTCTCAGCAGTATGATCAAAGAGGGGTTTTCCAATCACATCGCTTTTGAAATTGCCAAAGTTTTTTACATAAGCTTGATTGCATTCAATTATTATTCCATTGGTATCAACAGTTCTTTGAAGGACTGGAGAGTTTTCGTATAGCATCATGTATCTTGAGTTGTCTGCGTTTGAGCTAGCTTTAGTAGATTCTACCTGATACTTTTGTTCTAGAATTGACTTTGCGGGTTTTTTATTGCTTGACCACACTATGACCCCACCGACCACTAGCCCTGCAACTCCAAGCGAAAAGGCTTGAGTCGAGAACTTGTCTTCTGGATTTATTCCAATATCAAGTACTGCTAGTCCTAGAATTGCTATTAGTAAACCGCCTGCAGTGCCAAATGTATTCATGTTCTCCCCATAGGCGGATCACACTCACTGATCGTTCCAAGAGTAAAATAGTTCAAACCTAACACTAGATACACTGAAGTGGAATAGAGTATTCTCAAAGATTTCCAAGCAACCCCTTCCAATATCATATTAACGTGGTACTAGAAGATTAACTTTTCATCAAATAGGGAATGGCATCAATCAAACTCAAGAAGTGAGATTACCATGTCAAGAAATTCTTGTGCCTTATTCTTTACACCGCCTAGTATTTGGTTTATCTCATTTTTTGAAATTTTTGCCTCATGTATTCTCACATTTTTTGATGCATAGTCCATTCCATGTTCCGATATGAATTTGTTGAACTTTTCCAAAAATTGGCTACCGATTATAATCTGATTGCTACTTTCCAACTCCTCAATAGAGTGATACACTGTAGATTTTCCAAAAAGGTCTACTATATCGGGAGGCAAAGACACCATATTTCCATAAAGATCATAGAATTTCCAGTTGGTCTTCCTATAAGGCGGTAAGCCGTCACATAGGTGTTCCCTAGTTTTGTATTTAACCAAGTATCCATTGAGTTCAAGATCTATCCAAGAGTTCTCCTCAGATATCTTCAGCGTTTTTGCAATATTTTTGCAGGTCAGCAATATATCATGCAGTGATTTTTTTTCTTCCAAGAGGTCTACGCTTGTAGATTCGGCAAGCCGTAAAATCTCCTCCTTGATATTGCTCATCTAAACCAGACTGTAAGATATCTTTGATTTTACCTTATCTAAAAACGGGATTTAGATCAAAAAACTAGTAGTTTTTAATTAAAAGTTCGGTATGTCCAGTTCTTCTCTGAGATACTGAATTTATGAATCGATTTGCGTTTATTTCCACTATTCCATCTGCAAACTCATGGAAGAGATCAATTATCTTCTCAGATTTGGAATTTGACAGTAGGATCTTGACTCCCTTTCTGTCAAGAGACTTGAATTTGGCAAACAGCCTTTTCTGGTCATCATAGCCAAAGTTGCCATTAGTATAGCTTGTAAAGTTTGCAGTGTCACTAACTGGCTGATATGGAGGATCAAGATATACAAAATCTCCGCTAGATGTGTTTTTGAGCGCGGCTTCAAAATCTTGGCATTTTATAGAGATGTCTTTTGATTGGAGAGTCTTGCTGACAGAAAGCAGGTTTTCTTTATTTACAATGTTTGGATTGACGTATTTTCCAAGAGGCACGTTAAACTTGCCTTTGCTGTTGACCCTATAGAGTCCGTTAAAACAAGTCTTGTTGAGAAAAACAAGTCTTGACACTTTCTCAATCTGCCCTTTTGGGTTGCTCTCTCGAATTTTATAATAGTATGAGCTTGGGTTTTTGAAATAATTTACTGCATGCGCTTCGAGAGTAGAGATCAATTCGTCCACCCTGTCTCGAATTGTTACATAAGACAGGATCAGATCAGAATTTAGGTCAGACAACATCCATTTTGTGTCTTTTTCTTGCAAGACCAGATTGAAAAACACTGCACCTCCTCCAAGAAACGGCTCAAAATATCTCTCAAATCTTTGAGGAATGTGATTTGCAATTACAGGTAAAAGTTGTCTTTTGCCTCCAGCCCATTTTACAAAGGGCTTTGGTGTTGATGAAATCAGCCTATATTCTTGCTTCAATATAGGTTAATTTCAAAATCTTATTTTGTGTAATGTGGCAACAAAAGATCACACGTTGTGTAGCTTTTTTTAATCAAAATGGGGTTGAGACAAATCTAGCGATAGGATGATGGAATAAAATAAAGTAAAAGGAAAAGGGGAGAATTAATCCCACTTGGACCAAGCTGCCATCCATCTGTAAGTCCAGGTTGTTAGTTTGCAGCCCAATGCAGTCATTGTAACTGTCAAAACTGCACCAGCACCTGCTCCCAGAGCTACAGGACTATCATAGAACTTACCCACTTGGGGTTCTATTGGAGTCATGTATGGTGGCAATGTTGTTCTTGGATACTTGAAAGCAGTCTCTAACGGATCATCTATTGTCAATAGATTGATCATGTTGAACATCGACATTGACATTCCACACAGCACACCTCCTACCAAGATCAACATGTGCTTGTTTCTCTTGGTTGCCCAATATGCAAGATCCATCAGTATTGCAGACGGTATCCATATTGGTACAACGATGAAGCTGTACGGATATCCTAGAGAGAACCACGCGCCCTTTGCAATCCATGTATACACTGTCATTATCAGTGCATAGTAGGTTGCCGTTCCTGGTACACCAGTGAACGTAAGGTAATATGCTGCACCGACTGCGAGCATCAGGGATTGTGATAAAGTGAATATCACATATGATGTCCACATCCAGTCAGTATAGAAGATGTAGTCTCCCGCGTTGATTGTCAACAAGGTCGAGTTGACTGCTACCACTACTATGAATAAGTAGTGAGTACATCGTCTTAGCCAGACCATTAGCTACTAATGAATAGGTGATGTATATAAAATTTTATGACGTCTGAGATCAGATTTTAGCCTTCGCTATATTGCTTGTTGAATAAAAGAAAGGAAAAAGGGATAGTTCTTCTATCCGCCAAAGAAGAAGCTGTCTGTCAATATCGTGGCGACAGCGATTGCTGCGATCACACCGGCAATAAGACCATTGTATGTCTTTGCCTTGTCTGTGCCCTCAGTTGCTACCTTGACACATAGCATGTATCCGATAGCTTCAATGATTGTAAGCACAGTTAGCGCATAGTGTGCGCTTGGCGGTGGATATGCCCACGGATAGTAGGTAACTGCTACGGCAACTCCTCCCCATGTACCTAACCAACAGCCGATAAACACGCCTGTGATTACTCCAATGTAGTTCTCGATACGCTTGCCAATCATCTTGGAAACGTCAGAACTGGAGGCTCCGCCACCTGAACCGAATCCTTTTGGTAAGGTCATTTGGCTTACTTAGAAAGTCATTTGCTTTTAAGTTTTTCCTGAATGAGTGAGTTAATTTTGCATTAATTGATCTCTAAAAATAAGAAAAAAGGCGCGTTTTTGCGCTTGTTTATGGGATGGATCTGCTGTACAGTTTGCCTTCTAGGGCCATCTTGTACATTTCTGCAACATATGGGTTCTCACCTGGTGTTTCTGCGCCAAGTTCGACTAGACGTGCGTAGACTCTTACTACATAGGCAAGTGCGCCCATGAATGCTACGACGACACCCATGTTGAACATCCAGTGGTTTGGAACTGCAAAGATTTCCTCTACATACCAGAAGTGCCACAGCTCGTTGACACCGATTGTAAACATGGTTGCTAGGTAACCTAGAATTGTCATCTTTAGACCGGTGTTCATTGAGTTGTTTGGACCCCTCAGGATTGGTACCTTTCTGTCATACATTGCTATTGCTGCCCAACCAAGTGGTAGTGCAATAAAGTGGCTGTATAACCACCAGTGTGCTGGTGTGAAGGCACTGTCTCTGATTGATGTCTGGTGTAGAGATCCATCTACAAAGTTGTCGACCTCTACGGATGCAGCGATCGATCCCAATGCGATGATGACCATCCAGATCTTCTTCAGTCTCTGGATCTCAACTTCTTTTGGAATCAGTGCTGGCATTTGTGCCATGTATTTGGAGTTGTTTCTTGTTTATTTAAAGTATGAGTTATAAAAATTATAATCTTTATTCTAATTATTATATGTTATATTTAATATTAAAATAAAATATTCAATTTAAAAAATGTTTTTTAGTGATAAATTTCCAGCGCCAGACAAAGCTATGTATGAACAACATCAATGTTAATCATAATGTATCTCATGGATTGATAAAGATCTGGCCACAAATAGGGCAAAACATATATCATTGTAGTTTGTCAGTTGGATTAGTTAAGCGATATGGTCGATAAGAAGTTTATTGTAGCTGCAATCAGTGTGGTAGTCGCACTCGGAGCAGTTGGACCATCAATTGCACAAATGTTCCAACATGCAGAGGCTCACGGTGTACAAGCACAGCTTCAGAGCCGTTTCGTTAGGATAGACGATGAGACATGGTCTAAACAATCTGTCCAAACAGGCGATACTCTTACAGACTCTGGCAAGTTTACAAGCCTTGTAGACAGAGACCTAAGAGGCTGGTATACTGTATATGGTGACTCTCCAAACGCAGGTAACAGATGGGAGATTGTAGCAAGAGACCCACCAGGAAACGTAATTACGATTCCAGCAAACGGTGTGGTTCCATACAAGCTCACAATCAGGGCTTTAGAGCCAGCAGTTTACCACATGCATACGCAGCTTAACATCGCAAGCATCGGTCCAGGTCTAGGTCCAGGTCAAACAATAGTTGTAACTGGCAACCCAATCGTAAAACCAATTCCGTACACAAACATAGTGTACCAATCAATAATAATTGGATGCGGTTATGCAGTTACATTTGCGACAAGACCCTGGCAAGTGATTTAAAAAAATCACCCCCTCTCTTTTCATTTTATTATACTAAGACTCAGAACAATCCTTTAGGCGTACGATTAAATTCCAAAGTCCACTTGCGAACATAATACACCGGAATTCCCACAGTTATGGGTAGAGAGATAATCATACCGGCAGGCCACGAAATCACAACTTGTATGATCAAATCAATGAAGAAGATTGCAACTTCAATAATTATTCCGTAGACTAATTTTTTTATTCTGTAAAAAGCAATTATTTGTGAAATGAAGCTTGGGATAACTGCTAAAATTAGCTGAGTCCGAAGAGAAACATGCTCAGAATTTTTGTTTGAATCCACACCAAGTCTCAAACTGTACTAATACAAATTCTTGACTATGACAAGACAGATATGATTACTTGGAATCCAATCTCTTCATTACGTCTCTAAAGTCATTTATCGGTACAATCTTCACTGTACTAGTGGCAGATATGCCAACTTCGATGCATAGTTGTTCTATATCATGCGCTTTTTTTGCATCTAAGATGATTATCCATTCATGTTCAAGTACTGACATGTAAAAGGCAATAATTTTTGAAATGTTATTTTTCTTTAAACTAGATTTCATTTTGTTTTGAATTTCCATGAAAATTTTCTTGCTTTTTGTGTTGTTTAATGGACATGATTCAGGGCTGTGTACTGCAAATACACCAAATAGCATGTCTTGATTTTGAATTAACGTTAATTAAACTTTCAATTTGAATTTTGTAAGATGATTGAAATTTAGTACTTTGCCTGCAAATCATCGAAATAAGCTTCGGTATCGCCTTTAGTCCAAAGTCCTATCTGTCCTGTTTGGTAATATTGATTATTGGCCTTGATTATCTCATTGCCGTCAAACCATCCACCTATCCCTTCTGAAGAAATAGTGGCTTCCAGAGTATGCCATTGCCCAGTACTAATCGTGACGGTCTTCTCATAGTTACACACTACGAATTGAATATCTGCTTTACAAAGAGATAACCTATTGTTTAGTGGATCTGCCATCAGGACAAAATAGTGGCTGGGGTCAATGAAGCGAACCACCAAACCTGCTTGTTCTACTGTATGACCGGGCACTATCTTGAACTTGACGCTTATTTGAGCATCAGATACAGTAGGAGAATCAGGCATGATTTGCATATGATAGCCCGAACTATTTCCTACAGATAGCGCTGCCAGTACATTAGGTTTTGACGGTGCAGAGTCATCTGATTTTGCAACCCATAGCCCTTGTGGTGAATTTGATTGAAAAGTTGCAAAGTCAGAAGGTATAGTATTATTTTGGTAGGAGTCAAAATTCCACTCTTTTGTATGCGTGTAATTGAAGCTTGTCAGTGCGTTGGAAAAAGCAATTGTCACACCTATTGCTGTAATAATTGCAAAAATTGCATAACGCTGTTTTCGTGATAAACGAAATGATTTTGCTTTAGACAAATAAGATCAAGAGTACTCGAAAAGTGGCAGATATAAACAAACCTGATTTATGAAAAATATAACAATGATTACAAAATGTTGTTCTATCTACGTTTTCTTGGTTTTTGTTTTGATTTCCATCTATCATAACCCCATCGTGTTATAGCAAACACACCAAGTGAGAAAAAGAAACCACCAATATACATGAAGATCAGATTATAATGATGTGGATCAGTTCGTGCTGCAAATCCCCAGTAAAATCCTAGTGCTGCACTAACAAACTGTGTTGCACAAAATATTAACCATTTATCTACCATGTTTGAATCAAAGCCACCGTACTTTTTACCCTTTCTAAGATCAATTCATTGTCGTATTGTTCATGACATATTAAAAATGAAAAATGGGGGTCTAAAGCACTACTCCGCGAATTGCGAATATGCTCTTTCTCCGACTTGTGACAAGTCTAAGCCAATTTCTTCTTCTTTTGGCGTTACTCTTACACCACCTGGCCAAATCGCATCTTGTATTCTCCATATGATGTATGTAATACCAAACGACCATGCAGCACCAAAGCCTGCGCCCTCACAGTTTATCACAAACTGCATTGGGTTTCCAAAGAACAGTCCGTTGTGACCATATGGATTAATGCGTGTTTCACTGAATGCTCCTGTCAAAAGTGCACCAGTTACACCTCCCATACCATGGACACCCCATGTATCCAATGCGTCATCTATTCTAGCTCTGTTCTTTATTAGAACACAGTAGAAACAGACTGTTGCACATGCAAAGCCAACAATTATTGACGCCCATGTGCCAATGAATCCCGACGCTGGCGTAATTGCTACAAGTCCCGCCACTGCTCCGTTGCATGCACCTATCGCACTTGCTTTGCCAGTATGAGCCCAAGCCAAAAACATCCACCATATAGCTGCAACTGCTGTTGCAACGTTTGTGTTTTGGAATGCTTGTGTCTCAAGGAATCCAGCAAATCCTGCGCTTCCTGGGTTGAATCCGAACCAACCAAACCAGAGTATTGTTGCTCCCAGTATGACTAGCGGAATTGAATGAGGTTCAAATGGAGCTTTTCCATAACCTATTCTACGTCCAAGGAACATTGCTGCAGCCAGTCCAGCAAAACCTGATGTAATGTGGATGACTGTACCTCCCGCAAAGTCTTCTGTTCCTATATGTGCAAGCCAACCTACTGCTGTACCTTGACTTCCAAGTGACCAGTTTGCATGCCCCACAAAGTCATAGACAAATGTAGTCCACAGTACGATATGGATTAGAAATGCACTCATCTTAACCCTATCAGCATATCCTGCAATTGCAAGTGCAGGTGTGATAGCAGCGAACATGAGCTGGAACATCACATAGGCCAAATGTGGAATTGTCGGTGCATAAACATCAGCCGGTGCATTATGGAAGACGTTATTGAGTCCAAACCAATCCAAGTTTCCAATGAAACCAAATGAATCAGCAGATGGACCAAACATTATTGCATAGCCCCAAATGACCCACTGAACACTGACGATAGCATAGACCATGAAGTTTTGTAAGATTACTGTAAGTGCTTGTTTTCTTCTTGACAAACCACCATACAAGAAGCCTACACCTCCAGGAGTCATTATCATGACGAAGACTGCTGCTGCGTACATGAAAGTAGTATCTCCTGTGTCGATACATGGTGCTTCACTACCACCAAAGGTTCCATTTCCTGGCGGAGTCATTGGTTGTCCACAGTGAATTTCATTTGTCTTTTGTGGATCAGCAAGATTTCCAATTGGGCCAAATTGTGCTTGCGCGTCTTGCATAGCAGTGAATCCGGACATTGTAACGACCAGAGCTGCCACTGCAAAAACGAGCGGCCATTTGTGCTTAGATATTGTCGTCTGTAATGGCATTCTCGAGATTGTTTCCGACATCTTTTCGTAGAGATGAGTCCCGTCTATAAAAGGTATTTTATCCTAAAAAATTTTTTTTATGATACTATATGTCCCAAAATTTTGATCGTAATTATGGTATCATAAAATTTCAAAAAATCTTAAAAAAAATTATTATACAAGCATCAAAGTATCTCTGGCATGGCAGAAGCAGATATATCAATATTCGTCGCAACTGCAGTCTCTCTTGGCATCACCATTGCCATATACTTTGGCGAAAGAGCATACAGATACAAGAGAATCAAAGAAGGAAAACATGCTGGAACTTATGGAATGCAATACGAAGGCGAAGGTCATCCATAAAATCCACGTTATTTTTACCAACCCATACTAACAAAGATTGATTTACTATAACCACAATTGGTTTTCTTAAATGAGAATTAATTTAGATGATGAAGAGAACATTATTGCTTCACTTCCAAAGATTTGGGGCATAGCTCTTGGGTTGTCAGGTTTTTTTCATAAAAGTAAGGAGGGGGTCTTAGCATTAACAAACAAAAATTTGATCTTTGTTCCACATTATTTGTACATCACCCCAAAAGAACGAGAGAAGTACTTTGGCGATGACAAGGCAAGAGTGATGAAACTTGCAAATTATTCAGAGTCTGACCTAGACGAAGACATTTCAAAGAATTCCAAGAGTTGGGTGATTCCTTTGAGTTCCATAATAAATGCAGAAAGTGTTACATCTAGAAAAGTAAACTTTCTTCGAGTCACATTCAAAGATGAGAAAAACAGGATAAAAAAATACGAGTTTGCAATAACAAGATCCGTTATAAATTATCCCCAGCGACAACCGTTGATGTATTATAGTTTGGACTGGACTGATTGGGTAAACCTGATAAACTCTTACTTGTAGTAACGTCTTTCTATCCTAACTGCCCATTAGGATTGTGAAGTTTCTGCAACGATCGTGCAACTACAAAATCTTGTAGTGCTTCTTCTTCTTTGATGAATTTTACATTTGTGAGCCTTTTTTGATATTTGAATATCTCAAGTTCATTTTCCTTGTCTTTCTTTTTGATGTATAACGCCAATTTGAGAATGGCTGCTCCATCGTAGTCTTCTTTGAATTGCCTATAGTGCTCAGATAGGTTTAACGATTTATAGAAAACCCAAGTACTTTGTAATATGCGTGACTCGCAGTAAAGAACAAAGTTGTATTTAGAATCTGTTTCCACAAATCTTACTTTGATTTCATCATCAGGAAGGTACTTTAAGATTTTATTCCATGTGTTTGCCACCTTTTTTCTTTGATCTATGAGTAGAAGTAGTACTGGCCTTACGTCGTATAGGTGATATCCAAGACCCAGAAAGTCGTCAAACCAATCGATTTTACTGTCGACCATGCAGAGGTTTCAAATAAGATCATATTTAACATTAAACATGGTTGTGAAGATTCCGTATTGTGTCAAGATGTGTTATATACCAGAATTGAATCCTGAACATATTGAGTTCAGGTAGAAAAAAAATCAATGAAATACTTGGAATGTCACAAAAAGAATTGATGAATTACCTAAGAGAAACGGATAACACTTTGCAGCCGACTGATTTGATTCAAATAACATCTTTTGAGCATGGCATTAAAGCATTGTACTATCATAAAGGCTCACCAAAGCCGTTCAAGACTCGTGTTTTTCTAAAGAATGTAGAAAATCCAGACGCGCTCAAATAGTTTGCAGAATACATAACTTCTACTTTGTTCATTATATTCTTGTGAAAGGAAGTCAGTATGCAGAAGATAGATGGTCTTTCATTGAAAATATACAAACGTGGTTCCAGCACAAGAACCAGTTTTGGCTTTTGCTTAGTGTTTTATCTTTTGGTGCAATTTTTGTTTTGCAGATTTTTCTAGTTTTTGCCTCCGAGGCAAATCCATCTGCAAGACAAGAGGCAGAATTTCTCATCGTGCCCATCCTTGCAATATTTATCTTGAGTACTTTTTGGAGGAGTACAGTACACACTTTTCTTTCACTTACAGGATCTTCAATGACCTATGGCGGAATGTTTTTGTTTCATGTTACTAATGCAGCATCGCAGCTAGTTACTCCCTATACAGCTAATCGACTTGGATATGGGATAAAACATGCCCTAGTCGTATCGCCAAGTATGATAGCTGATAGATATTTTATTGTTGGAATGTTTGCACTAGCTTTTTGTCTTGCAATTGCAATCAAGCCAAACTTTTTCAAACCAAGGGATCCTGATGAACTCCCATATCCAGTATGGAAGCATAGTAAAAATTTCGGAATGACCCAAAAATCAGGCCTAGTGAGATTCATTCCTCTTTCTGTGCTGCTGACCTATGAGGAACAACAACTTGTTGCAAGATACAAGTATGTCGTTCTAGTAATTGCAGGCACAAAATACCTAGTTACTCCCTATGACTGGGTTCCAGATAATTCAGTTGTAATAAGAGATGAAGAATCAAATTCTATTATTGGTATTTTATAAAATAAAATTAGAATAAAAAAGTGTAGTTATAGGATGTTTTCTTTTGGTTTGAGTTCGCGCCACTTTCCACGAGCCCAGAATCCCCACTTTTGTTTGTCTTCAGATGTATAGTAGCACTTTTCGTTGTGTGGGCAACTAAGACATCGCTCAGACGGCTCGATGGCAGGAGCTATGTTGTTTTTGAGCAGTGTATTCAATATTCTAGCTCTGCGTTTTGTTTCACCTAGAAGTTTTTCGCTCTTTGGAACTTGGAATTCCATCTCGTTTCCTTCTCTGTCAAAGTAAACGATGACTCCTTCTGGTTTGTCAAACATATGCAGGTAGGAATTTAGTTGTATGAAATGTTCAGCATATGGCATTTCAGGCAATTCCTCCACTGCTTTGAACACCATCACCACATCGTCTTCTACTCTCTCAGCTCTGCCAACTAATTTTACGCCAGAACCAGCATCTAGCTGACCCTCAACAGGTTTTTCCATGATGCTCAATGCACTCTTTTGCATAATTTTTGTCAGCATCTGTTTGTGAGTTTGTTCAGACGGATCTTTTCTATCTAGATATGAAGCTCGGAGGCAACCGCTGATTTCATCTACAGTCACTTTAGTTTGGTCAGCTACCTGTGGATTGATTGCTGCAAATACCTCTTCTATCACATCATAGACATCATATTTTGGTGCGGCGTCACTTGCTGCTCTGTAATTATCTATTCCTTGTTTTAGTTTCTCCTGAACTTTTTCCACTATTCGAACCTTTTTTGTTTTAGATTCGGTCATTCTTTGAAAAAGCGGTTTTTGGTCTATAAAAGGTATTTTATCCCAAAATCATTTTTCTATGATATTATTCTTTCTTTAACATACTTCTAAACAATAATTTTAATAAAAGCATCTCATAGTTGCACTGAATTCAAGCCATGAAAAAAATAGAAGCAGTAATTCCAGAAGACAAGTTAGATCCAGTCTTTAGTGCATTAACGCAACTAGACATTGGTGGCTTCACATACTTCACAGCAAAGGGTAGAGGTAGGAGACCGAGGGAGATGGTTGCATCCGGAAGAGGCGGACGATTTCAATCTGCCTATAACGTGAATGTGAACATCTTCGTTGTGGTACATGATAACATGGTGGACAAAGTCATTGATGCTATAACATCTCATGCAAGTACTGGTATGGCAGGAGAAGGAAAGATATTCATCTACAATGTGGATGACGCCATAGATGTAGGAACCAAAAAACGCGGCGAGTCCTCACTCTAAATTTCTTTTACTATTTTATACAAATACATCCCCCAAAAGCAATTGTCAATGTATATAACTCGAGCAACCTAAGCAAGCTTGTATGATCTGGCCTGGGATGGGAGACCCTTCCAAACGAAGGAAGACAATCAGGTACCTCGCAATTACTGCTGCCATAGGAATAGGAGTGGCATTAGCCAACACTCTAGTCATACAGAAGATAGTAAAGGCAGATGATCCTCTCTACCAGTGCATAAACGACCGCGATATAAAATACCAACTTTCTGCCACTTTGGAGATTTACATAGATGGAGTAAAACAAAACATACCTGCCAATGTAGGAATCACTAAAGACTGTCAACGGTCGCTTTACACATTATCAGACGATGGAGTAATTCATGCAGGCTGGACAAAACAATATCCATTTGAGGTAGGCCAGTTCCTTTGGATAATGGGTTTTGATATACGCAGCGTGGATGATGCCAAATCAAAGATCTATGTAAATGGTATCGAGTCGCCAAACTACATACACACACTTCTACAGGACGGCGCCCATTATAGAGCAGAGTTTGTCTCTATGAACAGTCAAGGCACACCTACTTTCACGCCACCAAAATAGGAAAAATTAGTTTTACCAATAAGTAGCAAGGTAAAAAGAAGGAAAAAGGATGGAATTTACCAGTACTTTCCGTTGTCTGGTATCAGACCAATGCCTTCTCTCTCAAAGTGCTTGTCAAGTTCAGCGACCCATCTTTCTCGGACAGCACCTGAACCCATACCGTGTGCTCTGAGCCAGAAAGCGATGACGCCGAGTAGGAATACTGCGAACATTATGGTTGCAAATATGTAGGTCATGACATCGTAGAATAACGGGTCATAGTTTGGACCTATTTGACCTGCATAATTTGACAGTACGCCTACGAGCATAGCAAATATCGCGCTCATCATTATTCAGAACAATTTATGTACGATATATACATTTCTGTGAGATTTGGCAAAGTGGGATCTAACTAGAGTATAATAAAATAAGAAAAGGAGAAGATCTAGCGTTGTTTTCTTGCTTTTTCCACTTGTTTTGCTCTTATGACGAAAGCGATGAAGATTCCGCCAAAGATCGCGCCGGAAATGATTGTTGCACCAATGACACCGTTGGCGTCAAGATATGGTGTACCAGAACCGGTGTGTGGATTTGCCTGTACATCGGCAATTCTTGAGCGTGCTAGCTTTAATTGATCTTCCAGTGTAATTTGGCCACCGCCACCCACACCTGCGTACTGTGCCGCAGCGAATGGAGCAAACGATGATACTACAAAGAGACCAAGTAGTGCGGCTCCAATAATTATTGGTTTGTTCATTTTAGCACCTATCTCAAAATGACTTGAGTTAGTATTTAACTCTTATGCAAATCAAGACTCTCGATCTCCAAGTAACATTTATGTTTGCTTGAAAAACAAGCGGTTCGTGGGTCGACTCCATTCACATAGACATGGCAAGTCTCATTCTATAAGACCTGTCACACCTAGTGCACCAACATGGGTGAAACAAAGTCCAGATGAGATAGGGGAACTCATAGTAAAATATGCAAAGGAGGGCCTCAGGCCAAGCGAGATCGGAGTAAAGTTACGCGATCAATATGCAATTCCACTGACCAGACAAATTGTCAAAAAGTCAGTTGTACGAATTTTAGAAGAAAAGGGAATCAACCCTGACATGCCTGAAGACCTCAATAACTTGGTCACAAAGGCGCTAGGCCTACAAAAACACTTGAGAGCAAACAAATCTGACAGAAGGAATGTCAGATCGCTTGAGTTGCTAGAGGCCAAAGTACACCGACTCTCTTCCTATTACAAACAGATTGGGCGCATTCCTAAGACTTGGAAATATAAGGCAGTCATTGCTCAACTTGAATAATGGGCAATCGCGACCAAGCACTATCCTATTTTCACGACAAAGTTTCCGATTGTATCAAGTCTGGTAAAAACATCTCAGTGGTAACCCATCTTGATTGTGACGGAATAACATCTGGCAGCATTGTTACAAAATCACTTATCAGATCTGGTGCAAAATGTACAGTAAAAACAGTAAATGAGTTCAGTAAGAACCTTATTGATAAACTCAAAAACGATTCTAGACAGTTTCACATCATAACTGATCTTGGAGGAGGATTTGCTAAAGACTTGGATAATGCCTTAGATGACAACTGGATAGTTGTAGATCATCATCAGATTCCACAGGAAGAGTTCGATAATGAGCGAGTAATCAACGCGTGGAAATATGATGTCGATGGTGGACTAGATGTATCGGCTGGAGGCATGGCATACCTAGTTTCAAAAGCTTTGCACAAAGAAAATACCGACTTGGCATGGATTGCGGTAGTTGCTGCACTAGGAGACAGGCAAGATAGAGGCGAAAAAAAATCATTTACTGGAATCAACGTAGAAATTGCAGCGGAGGCAAAAAAGAATTATCAGCTAGAGATTGATCTTGATGTACTTCTAGTGGGAAGAGAGACAAGACCGCTACCTGATGCGCTTGCTTTTACTTCACAGCCTTTCATAGAAGGTCTTACGTGGAATCGCGACGCGTGCCTTTCGTTGTTAAATTCGTCTGGAATAAAACTGAAAGATGGCGGTAGATGGAGGGTGCCAGCAGAGCTTAGTGAAGATGAAAAAAGAATTCTTTTACAAACCATTTCCAAATTTATTCCAAACAAAAATGCAAGCGATATAATCGATGAACTAGTTGGATACACATATACGTTAGCGGGGGAAGACAGGCGAAGCTTCTTACGCGATGCAAGGGAATTTTCTACAATGCTAAATTCATGTGGCAGAATACGCAAAGCTGGGGTAGGCGTAGCCATATGCATGGGAGACAGAACCAAGATGCTGCAGGAAGGAGAAAACATTCTAGTTGAATACAGAACATTTCTGAGAACGTATATGAACACACTCTCAAGTGAGCGATGGAGAATTACTGATAATGGTTCATATCTTCTGGTAAATGGCGAGGGACTGGTACCTGAAAACATGACCGGAGCAGTGTCTTCGCTCCTTGGTGGATCACAAAAAAATACTGGGAAGATAATAATCCTTAGAACAAATGGTGAGGAAGGCACCATAAAATTCTCTTCACGAAAATCAACAGGATGCAAGTCAGAAGTGAATTTAGGTCTGCTTATGAGAGAATGTGCTTCCAAAGTTTCAGGCGTAGGGGGCGGTCACGATGCTGCTGCAGGAGCTAGAATTACCAAGGATAAATTAGACGAGTTTCTGGATTATTTAGAAGAAAATGTCTCTAGAATGCAAAGTGCAAGTGTTTCTAAATAACATATCAGAAAAAAGAGCGGAGGTAATCAGTAAAGCTTTGGAGCCTGACAATGTGGATTTCCCAAAAGATCTCTCCTTTAAAATTGAAAAGAGTAAAGAATCGCTGGTTTTTACATTTGAGGGGAAAGGAAATATACGAACATTGATCTCTACTATTGATGAAGTTCTTGAACAGACGCAGGTTATTCTCAAAGTGACTGGTTAATGCTTGATCCAAAACTAATCAAGGACAATCCTGAAAAAATAAAGGCAATGCTTAGTGCAAGAGCCCTTGATTTTCCACTAGATGAATTCATAAAAGTCGACAAAGATAGAAGGGAACTGATAGTAAAAACAGACGAGCTGCGAAAGACAAAAAATCAGATATCGCTTGAGATTGCAAAAAAGAAAAAATCAAACGAAGATGCTACAAAACTAATTGAACAAATGCAATCGGCCTCACAAGAACTACAAAGGCTAGAAGAGTCTCAAATCAAAGCAGAGGACACTTACAGAAAACTTTCTTTGACTATGCCAAACATGATTCACGATTCTGTCCCAATAGGAAAGGATGAAACAGCAAACAAGGAAATAAGAAAATGGGGAAACATCCCATCGTTTGACTTTAAGATACATGATCACATAGACTTGACACAGAATCTTGGTCTTGTGGATTTAGAAAGAGCAGCAAAGGTGGCTGGTGCAAGGTTCTACTATCTCAAAAATCAACTTGTTAGATTAAACCACGCTTTAATTCAATTCGCTCTTGATTTTCTATCTGAAAAGAATTACACACCGGTTCAAACGCCATATATGATAAACAAAAATTCTATGGAAGGTGCAATTATAGCCAAAGACTTTGAAGATGTAATTTACAAAGTTGAAGGCGAGGATCTCTATCTAATTGGAACATCAGAACATGCACTTGCTTCTATGCATTCAGATGAAATTATTGAAGGAAAAAGTTTGCCGCTCAGATACGCTGGAGTTAGTCCGTGTTTTAGAAAGGAAGCTGGAGCCCATGGCAGAGACCAAAAAGGAATATTTCGCGTACATCAATTTGAAAAAGTAGAACAATTTGTCTTTTCAAGGCCTGAAGAATCGTGGGCCGAGCACGAAAAAATGCTATCTAATGTTGAGGAGTTTTATCAAAAGATCGAGATACCATACAGAGTCATGTTACTTTCAAGCGGAGACATGGGAAAGATTTCTGCAAAAACTTACGATCTTGAAGCATGGATGGCAGGACAAAACGACTACCGTGAAGTAGCATCGTGTTCTAACTGTCTTGATTTTCAAGCAAGAAGACTCAAGATAAGGTTTCGAGACAGAACAGATGAACAACCCCAATATCTCCATACACTAAACAGCACTCTTGTTGCAACTACAAGAACAATGGTTGCAATACTAGAAAACTTTCAAACAAAGGATGGCCACATATCCATACCCAAATCCATACAGAAGTACGTTGGCTCAAGTACGATCTAAAATGTCGTACAACTTATATTTTGGCTTAAGAGGTTGATTTTAGTTGGCACGCCAAAAGACTACAAGAGTCAAAGATAAGTGGAGAGAGAAAAAATGGGTTACAGTACTTGCTCCTTCAGCATTCAATAACGCACCAATAGCATACATTCCCATAACTGATGATGAGAGTGCAATTGGCAGAGTGGTAGAAGTAACCTTATTTGACATTGTAAAAGGCGATCCTTCTCAACATCAATTCAAACTGTATTTCCAGATAAACAAAGTTGAAGGCGAAACTGCAACTTCAATCTTTAAACGATACGAATACGCTAAAGAGTTCCTAAGAAGTCTTGTAAGGCGCGGCTCATCTTTGATTAATTTCATTGGAGATGTAAGGACCAAGGACGGTTATCTTTTCAGAATTAAGATCATTGCCTTAACGCATAAAAAACTCAATACGTCTAGAAAGCATGCATTAAGGCTTATTGCAAAGGATGTAATGGCAAAAACCATTCCAGAAATGACAATAGATCAGTTCATACAGGCTACTGCATTTGGCAAGATAAATTCCGATATCATGGCATCAGTTAAGAAAGTGATTCACGTAAGACACATAGGAATCGAGAAGGCAAAACTTATCAGAACAGCCGAGGCCGAAACAGTACTGTTGCAGGCCAAATAGATTTAATCGCCACATAAGATACTAGTCTCAAATGGCAAACCAGATCGAAGTCAGTATTGAGATAATATTTCATGCAACAGAAGATAGCAAAAAGATTTTCGAGCCATTTTTCGAGATATTTCAGGTAAAAGAGGAAGAATTCTCAGAGGAGAAAATAATAGGTCATTATGGGAATCCAATCCTATTTTTTAGGACCACAATTACAAAGAAAAGAGCAGAAGAATTTGTACGGGTGTTGGTTTCCAAGATTTCTCAAGTGCAGATAAATGAAGTTTTAGATAACATAGACATGTATTTTGAAAATTCTTCCCTATTTCTCAGAATAGGAAAAGGAGAACTTGTAAACAGGACGATTAGTTTGCAACAAAATAATGCAATAAAGATCAAAATTAAAGTACCGATTTACAAAAAAGATGACATCATAAAAACATATACCGAATTATTAAAAGCATAAATTACAAAAATCATCTGCTTGAAGGATGGTTTAATAGTATTTGCACACCAAAGATAGAAGGGAATGAGGTAATATTTTTGCCGCTCCAGTCTGAGCACGTGCTGTGAGGAAGCCGCGACGAACCGACCCAAAAACCTTGATCCGTATTGATACGGTTCTTTTAAATAGAGTCGATCCTGTTTTGTGGCTGTGAAAACGGATTACGACATCATAGTAGCAGGAGGAGGTCTTGCCGGAATGATCTCTGCCCAATCGGCTGCTTTCTATTCTAAACAAAAACTATCAATTCTTGTAATTGACAGAAATCCGGAACCAACTCTTGGCAAAAAAACGATAAACGGTTGGATATGTGGAGATGCAGTAGGTAAGAATACAGTAGACTACATGACAGAGAGAATAAAGATCAGTTGGGGGAGTCCAGAGATTGAACATCCTGTTAAAGGAGTAATGGCTTTTTCACCAGACAGAGAAACTTCAATTCCTTTTGATGGCGATGGCTACATGCTAAACAGACAACAACTTCCAAAACGTCAACTTAGCGATGCAAAGAAGATGGGAGTCAACATACAATATTCTGTAGCGTTAAGGAACCTCATATACGAAAATGGCACTGTCATAGGAGTTGAAGGAACCAACCTTATCACTAATGAACCATACAAAAAGACAGCAAAGATAGTAATTGATGCCACCGGTGTCACCTCAATGCTAAGAAATGGGCTTTCCATAAAATCAAAAATTGAGAGAAAGATTGACCGCGATGATCTAGAATCTACTGGTAGACACATAATGAAGTTCGAACAAGGTGTTGTCGATAAGACCGATTTTGACCCAGATTATTGTATAATACATCTAGATCAAGATATTGCACCTGGAGGATATGGTTGGGTCTTTCCAAAGGGCCAAAACAAGGTGAATATAGGCCTTGGAGTACAACAAAAAGAACTTCAGAAAAGGAACCAAAGATTAGGAAAGAACGATGATGTTACTAAATTGATAAACGATTATGTGAAGATTAACAAGGCAATGAAAAATCCAAAATTGTCAGACGATCCTAGCGACTCTGTAAATGTTTCTGGCAATTGGCAAGTATCGGTAAGAAGACAAAACGACTGCCTCGTTGCAAACGGCTACATGCTAGTAGGAGATGCTGCATGGATGCCAAAACCGTTAGATGCAGGAGGCATTGGTCCTGCAATAGTTGCAGCTACAATAATTGGGAAGAATGCGGTTGAATCAATTGAGGCAGGAGATGTTAGCGAGGCCGGTCTATGGCAATATAATATTGATTTTATCAACGACTATGGTTACAAAACTGCAGGATTGGAAATTTTCCGAAGACTGCTCCAAACTCTTACAAACGATCAGATAAACTACGGCATGAAGCACTTTTTGTCAAAGTTAGACGTAGAGGCCATCAGCAAAGGAGAGCATCCTGACTTTGGAACTGTCGGAAAACTCGGCATGATAATCAGAGGTGCCCTAAACAAGAAATTGGCTGATGGTCTAAGATATACTGCACAACAAAACAAGCTTTTGACAGAGCACTATTATGATTTCCCAAAGAATCCAGATGGCTACGATGCGTGGCACAAGACTCTACACAATATTTTAGACGAGTCTTACGCAAAACTTGGAAACTAATTTCCCCCCCCCCAGATAAAATAACAATCTAAGACAGTCTTAAATTAAGGAAACTACACCTACTAGTCGTGCTGGCGGAATCGTTGTACATAGATTGGAATAACTCCTTTGAAGTTTTAGACAAAGCCTACGAATCAGGCTTGTTTGTTCTGATAATAGGCCCAAAAGGCACTGGCAAGACCACTCTTGTAAGAGAGTTTGCTGCAAGAAAAGGAAAAAAATTAGAATCAATTAACTTTAGTTTAAGAACTCGTGAGAGCCATCTGGTTGGTTCAAAAACATTAGAGAGCGGAACAGTTGACTTTGAAGAGGGAATACTAGTGAAATCCATGAAAGAAGGCAACATGCTATATCTTGATGAAATAAATTCAGCAGAGGCAGATGTCTTGCTTAGACTAGATGAAGCGTTGGATGATAGAAGACAGCTAGTACTCAAAGAGGCTGGTGGCGAACTTGTCGAGGCTGCAAAAGGATGGTTTGTGATTGCAACCATAAATCCACTTTCCCATGTAGGCACTAAAGAACTCCCCCCACAACTTCTCAGCAGATTTCCGGTCAGAATTAGACTTGACTATCCACCAGAAGACATTGAGTTGCAAATAGTGAAAAAATACGTACAAGGATCTCATGAAAACGAACTTGTCCAAGGAATAAGACTTGCAAATACATTACGACAAGCGGCGGCAGTTGAAGAGCTCTATTATTCTCCTAGCTTGCGTGAGACTATTGCGTTTGGAAAGATACTTGATTCAGGTCTGAAACCACGACAGGCTGCTGACATTGTATTTGCAAATGTATATGCCCAGTGGGGCAACGTAGAGTATCAAAAGGTAAATGATATCATAACGTCGATGTTTGGAAATTGATGCATTCATTACAATTAAGAAATGACACATTACTTGAGATAGGCACATTCCTAGTTAGACGATGGTCTGGAAGAGAAGAGGTTACCTTAAGCATAAAAGACCAAAAGGAAATCCAGACGAAGCTGCGTGAAAACAAGGTCATAATGTTTCCTTTAGACAAATATCACGGCACAGACTTTCAAAAGTATAGACAGTTTAGGACTGCATTGTGGTATGAATCAATGAGAATAAGATATTCAAACAAAATTCTAAGCAACGACCATGCGTTTGGCTTCATTCTAAACACTTTAGATACAAGAAGGATAGAGACGGTTGGAAGAAACTACTGGCAAGGAATGGATGAAGAAATAATATTCAATTATGGATTTTCGTGGTTGTATAGACCTCTTCTCAATTCATTATACGGACATAGTAGAATTGTAGAAGGGTTTGCACAGTATTTTCTGCTCGGTGACATTAAAGGAGAGATACAGCCAAGTGCATTTGAAAAGATTCAGAAAGCTGTTGGAATAGCAAATGAGGCAATAAAAGAGGCAATAGAAAACAACCATGGAACAGACTGGCTTGAAAAGAAGGCCTCTGAGATTATAAGAGTTTTAGAGATAGATCCGCTTCTTACCATACCTATTTCCTTACCAAAAATCGCTTCAGGCATCGCCATGTCTGAACAAGATTTCATGAAAACGTTGAGCAAGTTTTCAAAATATAGAGAAAATGACTTTGGAGAATTAGATTCTGTAAAAATAATGGGAGGTAAGCAGGTATTTGATGAATTCAAGGTGTTGCTTGAAGAAGCAAAAAGGAGTGAAAACAAGGGCCTCATAACAGAAGTTGTTGGAATTAGCATACCCACCCTAACAAATGTAGACGAGACCAAGATCTACGATATGGATTTGATCAATAATCTAAAGGCCAAATTCAAAGAATGGAAATCAGGATGGAAAGAGCAACATGTCATTGCTGGAGATGAATTTGACCAAGAAACCTACATGGAAGGTCATAAGCCCTTCATTACAGATAAAAAAATAGCAATCAAGACCAGGATGTTCATACTTCTTGATCATTCTTCCAGCATAGCAGAAGAAGAAACGCAGTACAAAAAAGCAACACTTGCCCTTTGCGAAGTTTTAGATTTCTTAAAAGTAAAGTTTTCAGTATATGCGTTTAACACAGAACAGAAACAAGTTACATGTTGGTTGATAAAACCTGAAAATTTACCATGGAATAATTCAGCCACAAAGAGGCTTGCTCAGATAAAAGCAAACGGCAGTACGCCATTGGCCGAGGTTTACAATCTTTTGCTTCCCACTTTACGTTCAAAAAAACCAGACATATTTCTTACATTAACTGATGGAGAGCCGTCAGATCCAGATGCCGTAAGATCGGTAATGATGGATTTCAAGCTTCTTGGAGTGAAGATGGTTGCAATAGGTGTTGGCCCTAACACGGGTGGCGCAATAACCATAGCAAACAACTTGAGGCGGTTAGGCTATGAGCGAACCTTAGCAGTAAGCAGACTAAATGACATTCCAAAACGGGTCTTAAATTTACTTGGAACGGACTAGCATGAAATGTTTGTCTGTCTCTCAACCATATGCAGATCTTATAATCCAAGGAAAGAAAACAATTGAATTAAGAACGTGGAACACTAAATTCAGAGGAGAGTTTCTTGTTCATGCCCCCCTCAAAGTAAAAACAAGCGTTTGCAAAAAGCTAGGTATCAAGATAGATGGACTTGGAACAGGCGTAATAATAGGCAGAGTTGAACTCTACGATGTTAAGACATACAAGAATCAAGAGGAGATAAAGGCTGACTATACTAAACATTTTGCAAGCAAAGAATATTTCGATCACAGATACGGATTCCTACTGAGAAATCCAAGGGAGCTTAAAATACCGATTCCGTATAAAGGAAGCCTAGGTTTTTTTGAAGCCAAGATAGATTCTAAGATAAGTAATAAGGAGCTCAAGACAGAATTATTTGATGAAGAGCATAGGTATCAATGGATTGGAAAACATTGAATGTGCTATTGTTTGCCAGTTAAATTCTGATACTAGGATTTTCTTTCTTGAGTTTTTCCCAATCTGCTAGAAAGTTTTTCAGCCCAATGTCGGTCAATGGGTGTTTTAGCATCTTTCCCAATACATCCGGCGGTAGTGTTACTACATCGGCTCCAATTTTTGCTGCCTCTACAACATGCATTGGATGTCGCACACTTGCAACTAGAATTTGTGTACTGAATTTGTAATTTTGGAATACCTCATGAATCTCTTTTATCAAATGAATTCCATCTTGACCATTATCATCTAGTCTTCCTATGAACGGGCTAACATATTTTGCACCTGCCTTTGCTGCCAATATTGCCTGATTTACAGAAAAACACAAAGTAACATTGACTGGAATTCCCTCTAATGTTAGAGATTTACATGCTTTGAGTCCATCTGCAGTTAACGGACATTTTACAACAACATTGTTTCCATATTTGCGCAGTCGTTTTCCTTCCTCTATCATTCCTGGAGTTTCTGTGCTAACCACTTCAAGGCTAACATCGCCTTTTACTATTCTAACAATTTCTTCCATCGTTTTTTGCGGGTCTCCTCCCTCTTTTGCTAAAAGTGATGGATTAGTTGTAATGCCATCCACAAGACCCATGTCATTGTACATTTTTATCGAAGCAAGATTTGCAGTATCAAGGAATATTTTCATTGTTTCTTACTCCTGATATCCTTAACAGCATTAGATATATGAATTGATGTTATGCCATGTTTTTCTAACAATAGTGAAACTTCACTATCTCTAGCAGATTCTCCAAATTGGTCTCTAACTCCTATTCTTCTCATGGGTACAGGATAATTCTCAGAGACAACCTCAGAGACAGCAGAACCAAGGCCTGCCATAATGTTGTGTTCCTCACATGTAACAATTCCACCCGTCTCGCGAGCGGCTTTTTCCAAGAGTTCAGAATCTATGGGCTTTATTGAGAACATGTCTATTACTCTGCATGAGATTCCTTCCTGCTTCAACAGATTGGCTGCATCAAGAGCCATCTGTACTGTGATTCCACACGCTACAATAGCGCAGTCAGAACCGTCTTGCAATACTATTCCTTTTCCTATTTGAAATTCTTGGGTTTGTGAATGTATAATTGGAGTTTTTGATCTAGCCATCCTCATATAAAATGGACCGTATAGTTGCGAGGATAATCTCACTAGTTTTTCTACCGCAACCGTATCGGCTGGAATTAACACTCTAATATTTGGAATAGAACGCATTATTGCAATGTCTTCAATTTGTTGATGAGAACCTCCATCAGCTCCTACGCTGAGGCCTCCATGGGAAACGATCATTTTTACATTTAGTCCATTTTTGCCATTTCGTGTAGGATAGGCAACGGCATTTCGTATCTGATCTACACATCTACCTGGCAGGAAAGCGGCATAGGTACTGGCAAAAGGAATCTTTCCTTCGTTGGCAAGACCAGCTGCGATGGTAATTAAATTTCCTTCTGCAATACCTACATTGAAGAATCGGTTTGGAAATTTTTTACCAAATGGCTTTGTTTTGAGCGAATCAGTAGTGTCTGCCCCAACTACAACTACGTTTGGATTCTCCTCCCCTACCTTGATTAGAGTCTCTCCATAAACTGTCCTCATATCAGCAAACTCGGTCATAAAAAGCCAGACTCCTTTGCAATTTGGAGAAGTTCAGATTTTTTCTTTCCTACCTCATGCAGATCTATCCATTTGGTTACAAGTTCAGAACTGCCAAGACTGTAAGCTTTATTTATCAAGAGTGTCCTCCTTGCACGCATCAAGCGTTTTCTAAATTCAGATATAACAAAACGCACATCTTTCTGTCCTATTATGGCGCTGCCGCCGACAAATACTCTTGCACCATCTAAAAAGCATGATTCTACGTTTGTCAGATCAACTCCTCCATCGGCTTCTATAAGACCTTGAAAATTCCTTTCAGCAAGGAATTTTGATATCCGACGAGTTTTTTCATGAGTGGTTTCTATGTATTTCTGACCTGATTTTCCAGGAACAACTGACATTATTATTAGCTGATCCAAGTCTGGAATGAATTTTTCAGCCCACGATGGAAACTCTGTTTCTGGATTGATTGCCAGTCCTAGGCTTACTGAACTTGAACGCAATACATCATGAATCTCGCCAAAGCTTGATTCGTCACAGACCTCGGCATGAACTGTAATAATGTCACTGCCAGCATTAACATAATCTCTTACATGTTTTACTGGTTCATTTATCATCAAATGAGTATCAAATGGTATTGGAGTTATTGGCCTGAGTTGTTTAATTTTTTCATGATCGAATGTTTTGTTGGGAACAAACTGCCCATCCATGACATCAAGATGAATAAAGTCAGCCCTTCCATGAGAGGCCCTTTTGACTTCATTTTCTAGATTGGCCATATCGCCTGCGATGATGGATGGAGCTATAAGGAACTGGCAATCAATTTCAAGTTCTATTATAGGAGCAATATGCGGATTTGGAGCAACGCCATGCCATTTTGGATTATCTTCCATGTGTTCTACAGATTTGCCTTTTATGGTACGGGCTACAATTATTGAGGGAGTTCCTTTGGTCTGCAATGCAAAGTTTAGTGCCTTTTCAATCTGTTCTATGCGATGGCCATCTATTTCTAAAACATTCCAGCCAAATGATCTCCATTTATCACCCACTCTCCATCTTGCTGCATTTTTCCACATTTCAGAGATATCATCCCCAATCAGTTCTTCGTCAAGAGGCATAACACGTTCAGTATAATCGTCTTGTTGAATGAAATTTCTGTCTAAAAAGACTGTAAGGTTATCGAGTCTAAATTTAGAGCCTGCCATTGCAGCTTCCCAGACCTGTCCTTCGTCAGATTCACCGTCTCCAATTATAGTGTAAATATGATGACTTTTTCCGTCCATTTTTGCTGCAAGTGCCATACCAATTGAAAACGACAAACCCAATCCAAGGGATCCTCCACAAAATTCCACCCCAGGACACTTGAAGTCTGGATGGCCCTGCAGTTTACTTCCAAATTTTCGCAAGGTTTCAATTTCAGACTTGTCAAAATATCCCGCCACCGCAAGATTAGAAAAGAGTCCGGGAGATGCGTGTCCCTTTGATAAAACCAGTCTGTCCCTGTCTTGCCAAAGAGGGTTTTTTGGATCGTATCGCAGGAACTTGGAATACATGCACCCCATAATTTCTGCCATGGAAAAAGAACCGCCAGGATGGCCAGAACCTGCTGCCGTTGTGCCTTTTATGACAAGTTTCCTGGCTTCTCTTACTCCTTTTAAAATGTGATAGTAATTTAGGCCCATGTCTGTTCAAAAATTTGAATTTTTAGATATTCATTGTATGAACTCAAATTCATGAGTTTTAGCGTATTTGGAGACAATAAAAAGTTATTTTCAAACACTGGTAGGTTAGTGTCTATTGTCACAAAATTTTAATCCCAAGTTCGCCAATTAAAGATATGAATATTCGGGAACTCTCACCCATATTGATTTATGACGATAGTTGCTATCATTGTTCAAAATTTGCCAGCATAGTAAAGTCACTGGCGGGAAAACACATCTTGATTGTAGGCCATTATACTAATTTGGGCAAAGAGATCAAGTCAGAGATCTTCCCAAAAGATTATGATTCAACCAGAATGTTTTGGTTTGTGACAAACAAAGCAGCATATGGGGGAAGAGCAGGGGTCTTTCCATTATTGTTATCCATATTAACAAAAAGATCTAGAAAAACACCCATCAGAGACGTTCCTTTGATATACGGAAATGACTGTAAGACTACAAAGGCATTTTTTACGAGAACAAAAACCCTTCTCTCAAACAGCCAAAAGATACCATTAAAACAATTTCCAAGCTAGTTATAGCATACAGCGCTAGTATCCCCTGCTATTTCTATCAGGTGTTCCCGTGCTTGGATTCCTAAAGCCATGTTTTTCCATCATATGGTTTAGAAATCGTATATCGTCAGAGAACTTTTCTCCACAGATTGCACAGTTGGTCAACAGATCTACAGATAAACAAGATCTTTTTAGGCTTTGTTGCAATATAGATTAGCATGGCAAGACTGCAAAAGTTGCCTAGGCTAACTTTTACTATTACTCCAAATGCCAATGGCTACGTAGTAGGATGTAGCGAAATACCCTATCTTTTTACCGATATAACATCGGTAGAAAAGATTGACCAGACAATACGGACGCTGATATCAGAATATGTAGACAGTTTTCCTGACGATGCTCAAAAAAGAGGAGTAGATAAGAACATTGCTACGCAGACAGTATGGAAAGGATCTCCCAATTCAGTTGCTTTGGAATAGAAAAGGCGCCAGCACTACTGCTTCCCAAGGGCTCTCGCACCTTAGTAGCACAGTAGCGACATTGGGTTTGACTTCCGGGTTCGGAATGGGACCGGGTCGGACCCCAACGCTATGGCCGGCTTGATCATTTCAATCAATAATGTTCTGTATTAATCTTACCTGATAGAGATATAAATTAAGGAAAGACGTGATTAGCCAATGACCCACCGCGTAGCAGTTCTTGATAAAGACGCCTGTCAGACAAAAAAATGTGGCCTGGAGTGTATCAAATACTGCCCAGTAAACAAATCAGGTGCAGATTGTATAATACTGAATCAAGAGACTGCCAAAGCGCAGATTGATGAAAATATATGCAATGGGTGTGGAATCTGCGTCAAAGTTTGTCCGTTTGATGCCATAACAATTGTCAATTTAGCAGAGGAGCTCAAGTCAGACAAGATTCACCAATATGGCATGAATGCGTTTAGGTTATATCGCATTCCCAGTTTGAAGAAAGGCCAAGTAATGGGCCTGCTTGGAAGAAACGGCATAGGAAAAAGTACCGTAGTGGGCATTTTGTCAGGAAACCTCAAGCCTAATCTGGGCAACTATTCCTCTCCCCCAGAATGGAGTGAGATTTTGAAGAATTTTCATGGTACGGAATTAAAGTTTCACTTTGAAAAGATTGCAAACAAGGAATTGAAAGCATCCATCAAACCGCAACAGGTATACAATCTCGCAAAAGCATTTGACGGTACTGCAAAAGAGCTGCTTGAAAAATATGATGAGCGAAACAAAATTCCAGAACTGGTCCAAGAGCTTGGTTTGCAAAATGCGCTTGATACAAGATTGCCCGAATTGAGCGGCGGAGAACTGCAGAGAATCGCTGTGGCAGTAGCAGCCTCAAAAGAGTCTGATTTTTACTTTTTTGATGAGCCGTCTTCGTATAATGATGTCTTCCAAAGAATGGGAGTTGCTCGTGTCATTCAAAGCCTTGCAAAGATTGGAAAGAGTGTCATGGTAGTAGAACATGACCTCACCTTGCTTGACTATCTAAGTGATTTTATCGAGATCATATATGGAGAACCTGCAGCCTACGGGATTGTCGCAAACGTCCTTTCAACAAAAGTGGGAATAAACGTATTCTTAGATGGATACTTGCCAAATGAGAACGTTAGATTCAGAGACTCGGCGTTCAAGTTTGATGCATCTACTTCAACTGATGAATTTGTCATGGCTGAGAATATTATAGAGTATCCTTCTTTGGAAAAGAGGTTTCCTCATTTTTCGTTAACTGTTGATGCTGGCAGAGTACGTAAAAATGAAGTGTTAGGAATGGTTGGAGCCAATGCCTTGGGAAAAACAACCATGATGAAGATGATAGCTGGTGTTGAAAAACCAGAATCTGGAACACTAGATACCCAAATAAAGATAGCATACAAGCCGCAATATCTTTCAAATGATTATGATGTAGAAGTCATATCGTTATTAGAAAAAGCAAACAATGGCGGAATTGACGGCACTACAGAAGAAGAAATAATTCTGCAACCAATGAAAATAAAAAAACTTTACAACAAATCTGTTAAGAATTTGTCAGGGGGAGAACTTCAAAAGGTAGCAATTGCTACCTGCCTTCTACAGAAAGTAGATCTCTATGCACTTGATGAACCATCTGCATTTCTTGATGTAGAAGATAGAATAGCCATGGCAAAACTAATTCAAAGATTTGTTCGCTCCTATGGCAAGTCAGCAATAATAATTGATCATGATATTCAGTTAATGGATTTAATCTCAGATTCGCTTGTAATCTTTCACGGTAACCCTGGTAGAGAAGGCCATGCAACAGCTCCTATGCCAAAAGCAGATGGGATGAATCAGTTTTTGAAGTCACTTGACATCACTTACCGAAGAGATGAAACAAGCATGAGGCCAAGAGTAAACAAATCAGATAGCAGATTAGACAGAGAGCAAAAACAGACGGGACATTTCTACTACAGAAATTGACAAAAATGCTAAAACAAGCAATGGCAAGCATATTGACGCCAGAGGAAACTGAAGAGATGTACGGAGCCTTTGATCAAATAGGAAGTAAAATAATATTGAGAATCCCGGATTCTCTGCTTCCTAAAAGAAAATTGATAGGGCAAGTTCTCTTAGAAAAAGTAAAGACAGCCAAATCCATATTTTACCAATCATCTCCCGTGGAAGGATATTATCGCATACGCCAACTGGAACTTCTTGCAGGAGAGGACAGTACTGAAACAGAGTACAAAGAGCACGGATGCAGGTTTAAGGTTGATGTGGAGAAAACATTCTTTTCACCAAGGCTTGCAACCGAGCGCCTCAGAATAGCCGACTTGGTAAGTGACGGTGAGATAGTTATCAATATGTTTGGCGGAGTAGGCATGTTTTCTATCGTTGCTGCAAAAAAGAAGAGATGTCATGTCTACAACATAGATATCAATCCGTATGCAGCAAAACTTTGTTTGGAAAATATTGCCATAAACAAGCTAAAAGGCACGATAGAATCAATTGAAGGAGATGCATCTGACATTATAGAAAAAAGACTTGCTGGAACGGGAGATAGAGTTTTGATGTTGCTTCCTGAGAGATCAGATGAGTTTTTACATTCTGCAATAAAGGCATTAAAACAAAAAGGGATACTGCATTATTATTGTCACATACATTCAGACAAAAAGAACCAAGTAGCCGCTGTAGCTACTAGCCATTTCATGTCGGTCATCAATGTCAAATCAGAAGTGCTTGGCGCAAAAATTGTCAGGCCAATAGGCCCTAGATTTTACCAAGCTGTTGTTGATGCAACACTGTCAAAATAGCTACTTTTTGTCATCAGTTATAAAAGAAGAAGGCGGGGGTTTTGATGTTGCCATGTTATACCCTATCCACGATATGACACCCAAGATGCCCCCCACAGCCATAAGGACTGAAAGTTGAAGCACTATAGGGCTCCACTCTGAAAGCATCAGCAGGTATGCGTATACAAAGAATCCACCTATAGATAAAATAAAGATCATTATTCCAACAGAGCGTCGTTTTGTCATAACGCTAAACACTTTTGCAGACTAATTTATTTTAATCTAGTAGGAAAATTCGATTGCCATAAGATAGGCATCTTCGCCATCTCTATAGTATGCTTTTAGCCTCTGCTTTATTGTAAAACCAAGTTTTTCATACAATCTTATAGCCTCATTATTGCTGCATCGTACCTCCAGATACAACTCGTCCGATTTTTTCAATTTTACACCTGCTATAGATTCTTCAACTAGTGCCCTGCCTATTCCTTTTTGTCGATATTCAGGCAGAACAGCAACAGAAACAACATGCCCCTTTTTTACAAATCCAAGTTTTTTGAAGTTTGAAAAACCATATTCAATTTTGCACATTATATAACCAACTAATTTTTTTTCAACTTCAGCCACAATAAATGCCTCAGGCAATTCAGCAAGCAGACTTTCATAGAAATAATCAGAGTAGTGTTCAGGCAAGGTTTTGAGGTTAATCTCCATTACTGGGATTATATCAGAAGGATCACATCTTCTAATTATACAGTTGCCAATCTCTCTGAGTGCCACTTGCATTCCGAGAATACTTGAATTATTAATTATTTAACTTTAAGTGAAATAAAAGAATTAATGTAATTAGGCTCCATGAATATCGTTTGAGTATACCTACTGTAGATGAAGTCATAGACGTTGTTTCTACCTTTTTTACAATAAAAGGAATAACCCAAACCACTCGGTCTCTAGAACTTGAAATAAATGAAACAGACCTAAAAGAGAAATTTCAGGTTTTAGCGCAGAGGATGGAACAGAAAAATCTTATTGCAAGATTAGAGAAAAATTTAGGAAGTACGTTTATTATAATATCAAGATTTCAGCCTCCTGCTGCCAGAAGATCATGGATTCCCCGAGTATTATTTGCTGGAACCATTGCAACTGTAATGATAGATGGCTATTATCGCGCAATAAGTACAAATTCCATTGCAAAAGTGGGAGACCCCATAGTCATCGCTGTTTTCTATACCATATCTCTAATGGGAATTCTTGGCATTCATGAATTGGGTCACATCATCGCATCAAAAAGACATAAACTCAAGATAAGTTGGCCGTACTTTATCCCAGGAATTCCGGTAGTTGGATTCATCCCTACATTCGGAGCGTTAATCATGTCACGAGGCCTTATTGTAAATAAGAACATGTTATTTGATGTTGGAATATCTGGCCCTATAGCAGGCCTTATTGTTGCCGTTGTTGTCTCAGCTTATGGTGCATATTTATCCCCCTTGATACCAAGTGCTACAGCACAGGATCTCTCTACAAATCACGGCCTAGTTGAGATACACTCAAGCATTCTCATGGATGCCACAGTTGCTCTTGTAGGTAAACATATTCCTGGAAAAGAACTCGTCATGTCTCCAGTACTATTAGCAGCGTGGTTTGGATTTCTAATCACTTTCTTGAATCTTCTTCCAGCATGGCAACTTGATGGAGGGCATGTAGCACGAGCAACATTAGGAATAAAGTGGCACAGGATTCTCACTTATGCAAGTATAGGCATACTTGCTGCCACAGGATACTTTATCATGGCACTTTTTGTATTGATGTTCAGCATGAGGAGTCGAGATGTAAAGCCACTTGACGACATATCTCCACTTTCTTCCAAAAGAAAAAAGATGTTTCCATTTATCATGCTTCTAGCATTTCTTTGTGCACCTTTACCATTCTCCATATTACCTCAATAAAACACGAGAGCCGTCTGACACTATAACGGCTTTTTGTCTCTCACCATATGTTTTTAGTACATATTCCATAGACTCTTTTGTTCCTTCAAAGGCAATTAACGACAATTTGTCTTTTACATAGTACTGCGGCAAGATTGAAACAAGGCCGATTTTGAATTGTTTTTGAATTTCAGTTAAAAAAAGAAGATTTTCCATGCCGTCAATATATTTAGCAGGGCTCTTCAATCTGTCCAAACTCATTCTTCCTTCTGCATATTGAAGAAGCGATTCTGACCCAAGACCATTTTTACATTCAGCTAAAAGAATTGCAAGACCCTCTTCTTTTACAACGTTAGCACAGTTCCACAAGGAAGAGAGCGATTTGTTAAGTGTTTCATTACTGGTTTCCTTTCCAGTGCTGATGAATAATATCCTGTGTTTTCCTATTTCGTTTATTGTCATTGATGACATGGATTTGGAAAGCGTGATCGTAGAAGATGGGTGACCTGCAGACACATCAACTATTCCAGATGAATTTGCAACTATTTCAAGTGCCGATATATCAAAGCCATCGGTGAATTTTTTCGCAATCTCAATAGATGCGATATCTTCACCCGGATGTGGGATATTCCCATTTCGTTTTTCGTACGCTTCTAACATCTGATCCTTGCCAAATCTCCGTAGCAATTTAGTAGCTACTGTATCGTATCCAAACAATCCATCAAACCCCATTTCTCCTACAAACATGAGGTTTGCATTTGTCAGCTGAGAGTTATCAAATTCTGAGATGGTGATGGAAGGATCGGAAAACATGTTTTTTGCAAGATGGAGGTTTGATTTATCCACAAGAATCCGCGGTTTAGGGATTGATTTTTTAGTGCATATTTCAAATAGAGATAAGATAGTTTTTTGAACAGCTTTTGTGGATTCTAAAATTACTATTTCTGTTGGTTTTGTAAGATCTATAGATTCTAGTTTTGATGCGATTTCCGGATCGCTCAAGTTTTTTCCTTCGGAACCTATTTGTCTCTCAAGATTTTCGGCCTTTATATCCAAGACAACTTCTGTTGCGCCGTAACTGAGCCAAATCTCTGGCATACATTACCGATGGGACAGTTAAAATAAATCTAGTTCAGTAAATTTTGCTGTGGATTTTGTCAAAGAATTTGCAATATTTTTGCAGGAAAGCTCTGCAATAAAATTTGGAGATTTCAAGCTTTCAAGCGGAAAAGAAAGCGCATATTATGTAGATCTTCGACTGGTACCAAGTTTTCCACATCAATTCAGAAAGATGATAAAATATCTTCAAAATACTATATCAGAGAGTGTAGGTCTTGATAGCTTTGATTGTATTGCATCGGTTCCAACATCAGGGCTTGTGATAGCTTCTGCCTTGGCAATAGAGACTGTAAAACCACTTGTATACATCAGACAGAAACCAAAGGACTATGGTACAGGCAGTCTGATTGAAGGAAAAATAAGAGAAGGATCAAGGGTGCTACTTGTTGATGATGTAGGGACAACAGGTCAGTCCATAATCAAAGCGGTCAAAGCTCTAAAAGATGCAAAAATGGTTGTAAGAGACGCGTTTGTGATAATAAATAGGCTAGAGGGTGCAAGAGAACTCTTGGCGTCAGAAGGTGTGAAACTGCATGAGGTTACAGATGTAATGAAAATTTCAGATATACTTTACAACGAAAAACTACTTGATGGGCAGACTTTTGAGCGAATCAAGAAACAGATGAATCGAGTCTAAATCCAAAAGGTTTCAGATTGGCTTTAGCTCTCGTAGATCATTAATTCTTTTTCTTCAAGCAGCGTATGTAGGTTGTGCACTGCCCTATATACTTCAGATTCTTTCTTTGCGCCGGTACACACCAGTTTGCCTGATGCAAACAACAGAATAACGGTCTTTGGGTCAAGCATTCTGTGTATCAGCCCTGGGAACTGCTCTGGTTCATACATACTTCTAGGAAGTCCTCTTGCTGCCTGCTCTAGGTGTATCTTCCCTCCAAGGCTTGCTGATGCCACGATATTTTGGATGACTATGACGGCATCTTTTTTGATCTTGATGCCTCCTTTCCTTAATTTTTGAACTACACTTTGTACTGCCTTGATTGACTGCTCCTCAGATTTTGCTCCAGTGCAGACCATTTTTCCTGAGCTGAAGATCAGCGTTGCAGTCTTTGGCGATTTTAATCTAAAGACTAAACCTGGAAACTGATCAGGATGATATTCAACGTCAGGAAAAGTTTGTGTGATGACATTAAGATCGATGCGTTGATCAACAGAAGCTGAGGCCACAACATTTTCAATGCTAACAATCGGCTTTGTCTGAGGCATCTTGCTGCTTATATATGGGCTTTATATATACTCTGTAACGTTTTATGTTGATGTTCTTTGTGTCAAATTTAACAGATCTATTGTAATTTTCGGCAGCTCAGACAAATGCCTTCACATCACCATATCAGCCATAACTCTGATTCCTCATTGCAGCCAAATCAAAATAGTTTACTGATTATTTTAAAATTGGTTTTATCGAGTAGATTGTTGTAATACAATTGTGATGTACATGCGTTAGTGCAAATTAATTGAATGGTGGGCCCAAAGGGCTTCGATCCCTTGGCTCACCGGTTATGAGCCGGTTACTCTACCAAGCTGAGTTATGGGCCCAACGACAGAACAAGTTGACATGCAGTATAAAATGGTATAGAGCTAACAGTATGCCTCATAGCAACTGTCCAGCAAGAGATTCTGAGCTGCCAAAGACCTGGTAGCTATTTGTACAAGATCATCTTCTGGTATATGTGAGTTCTCAAGAACTTTTCTCCAGAGTGCAGCGTGCCTAATGTCTGCCTCGGTGTGAAGTCTGAAATACTCTATAGCATCATCATCTGCTATGCCATAGAATTTCCTCAAACCATCGATCTTTGAAAGACTAATCTTTGGAATTTCTTGCTCTAGTGCATACATTGCAGCCGCACCACCCTCAAAAGAAGTCATAAGAGCTGAAAGATCAGAGACAGCACGTCTAGTCTTATCAAGACCTTCATAATTTTCCATTACTTCTCGTGAGACACCTAAAGCACTTGCAAACTTTAGCCAAGGCTCTATGTGTTCTTCTTCTTCCTTCTGGTTGGCAGATATCTTTCCACGTAGTTCAGATGGGCCATTTTCCATTATAGCACCAACATAGGAAGGCACTGATTTTACTAGCTGAAAATATTCTTTTGAATAACCGCTAAGAGATTCAAGCGATAATTTACCTTCATTCCACATTACATAGAATTTGTGTTTGAGTAAGCTCTGCTCTTCAATAATTTTGTCAATTCTTTCAATCAGAGAATTCATGCGATTTATCAAATTCGGTACTAAAAAAATCTTTTGAATGACTTCAAAAGGATTTTATGGATAAGAACATGGATGCAAGGTCGGGCTCCAGTGGTGTAGACCGGTCAAGCATATCGGCCTTTCAAGCCGGGGATCCCGGGTTCAAATTCTATATGATGAAAATCCCGGCTGGAGCACCTACAAAAGCATTAATATGCATACTATTTCCTACGCAAGCTAGTGCAAGTTTTTGGATAGAAAAAACTTTGAGATTAACCCATTAATCAAGGATTACAAAAGCTACATCGATTCAATAAACTATGCTCTCAAAAAAGAGTTAGATCTTTACTCTGCTTCAGAGTTTTTTGAACCGTTGCAGTATGCGCTAGAAGGAGGAAAAAGAATAAGACCCATCATTCTTGTCCTAGCCTCAGAATGTGTCGGCAAATGTGATGAAAATGCCTTCATTGCAGCTTGTGCAGTCGAATTGTTGCATACAGAATCGGTAATTCATGATGACATAATCGACAATGAGATCTTGAGAAGACGAAAAGACCCATTTCACATCAAGTACGGATACAATACAAGCATAATTACTGGAGACTTTGTTTTGGGATTGATTTTAAACATCTCTTCACGTCTTGACAATCCCAGAATTGCAAGGGAATTGGCCAATACGGCCATGATGATGAGCGACGGCGAGATGATTGAGACTAGATTGGAATCAAGTGAAGACATTACCTTTGATGACTATCTTAAGGTAATTGAATACAAGACCGCTACTGCGTTTGAGGCTGCAACAAAGATAGGAGCCATCTTAGGCGGGGGCAACGAAGAACAGATAATGGCATTTGCAGAATATGGTAAAAACATGGGAATTGCTTATCAGATTCGGGATGACTTGCAGGATTGGAACAATGAAGACAAACTGTTCAACATCCTGATTAAAAAGAGCTCAGATCCACGTGATGTTTTTGATCATATGGAGATGCTGCTAAACAGTTACTCAAAGAAAGCAAAGGTGGCTCTCAGAAAAATAAATGATAGTCATGTAAGAAGAAGGCTTGAAAGTCTGATAGATCTTACTATGCTTAATGTACAGTAGCTAGGCTTGCCAAAGAAGGTACTGCAGATTTTGCAAATTGAATAAAGGGATCTGGATACACACCTATTCCTACCATGAAGATTATTGAGAAGATCATCACAGCTATTATAGACTTGGGTTCTTTGACTCTCTTCTCAGACTCACCTTCTTCAAAGTACATCTTTCGTATTATCCAACCATAATACGCAAGTGATAGCGCACTGTTTAGCACACCTGCCACTGCAAGATATGGAGCCCATGATACAGATGCGCCCGCATTTATTGCAGAGCCAAAGAGCATGAGTTTGCTCCAAAATCCGTTAAGTGGTGGAACTCCCGCAAGAGCTAAAAGTGATATAACAAGTCCAAGCGAAGTGATTGGCATCCTTTTTCCAAGTCCACGAAGTTTGTCAATGTGTGATATAGACAATGTCGCAATTATTCCGGCCACAGCGATGAATGCCGCTGCTTTCATAACAGCGTGGTTTAGAATATGGAATAATGCTGCGGCTATGCCTATTGCAGAAAATGGAGCTATGCTCAGACCAATCAGAATGTATCCAGCATGACCAATACTAGAGTATGCAAGCATTCTTGGAAGGTTCTTTTGCCTGATGGCAGCCAAGTTGCCAAAAGTCATGGTGATTATGGCTATTATTGCAAGGGCAAGCGACCAGTTGAGATTGAGTGCGATTGCACCCATGATTATAACACGTAATGCTGCAGCAAAACCAGCCTTCTTTGTACCCGCTGCAAGCAGTGCAGAGATCGTTGGCGGAGCTCCCTCGTATGTATCCGGTAACCACATGTGGAAAGGCACCAGACCAATCTTGAATCCAAATCCAGCTATGAACATACCAACTGCAAGAATAGCTAATGGTGTCATATCTGGACTGAGGTGCGAGAACCCAGCTATCACCTGTTCTATGTTGGTTGAGCCTGTGAGACCATAGGCAATAGAGATTCCCCAGATTATTATGCCTGATGAGAGAGCTCCAAACAAAAAGTACTTGATGGCAGCTTCGTTAGAGGTTGGATCTTTTTTGAGGTATCCTGCCAGGACATAAGTTGGAATGCTCATCAATTCCCAAGCTACAAATAACATTACCAAGTCGGTCGAGTATGCAATCAAGACCATTCCTATTGACGATAGTACTATCAGAGAATAGTAAACTGCAGGATTTGCGCGTCCTCGCATGTAATTAAAAGAGCCAACAGTTGTCATTATGCCAACTATCAACATTGCAATCGCAAAGAAGGATCCAAACATATCATTTGCAAGGACATCCTTTGAGAAAATTGCCGCAGGTGTAACATTCTTGGATATTATTTGATACACAACAAATCCAATTGCAGCAAGTAAGGCACCTAATGCAATTCCACCATACAGAGAATCATTCTTTTCTTTTCTTACTACATTAATTACTGGGATGATTACGCCAACAGCTCCCAGCATCAGTGTTAAAATTATTGGTGTTGAGGTAAAGTCTAACATATTTTCCACCTAAATGAATAACAGTAACACCACAATCAAGATGCCAGCTCCGAAGATGTACAAGTAAGATTGAGAAATTCCCGTTTGTGTAGACTGCATTATCTTTGCTCCTCCTGCCATTGTCTTTTCTGGTACAAGATTAAATCCCTCGATGACTTTGTCTTCAAAGTATCGGTATATCCCCCTTGCAACGTATAACGGCCCTACAACAAATGTCCAGTTGATTAGCGCGTCTAGATACCATCTGTTAAGGAAAAACTTGTGTATTGCATAGAAGAAGATGTTAGAGTTTACAAATTTGGCCGGATCTGCAAATCTTCCAATATAGAAGACATAGCCTAGCCCAAACCCAATCGCAAATGCAGAAAGGGAGGATGCAAGCGCTATTGGGTTGATGCCCTCTAAGAATCCCCCAAGTAGTTGTTGAGACTCTGTGGCAACTGTTCCTATCTGAGATTGAATTCCAAAGGTTGATGACAGGTAGTTTGTGAAAATGTTATGTATCTCATGTTCAAATGTCAAACCTAGAACACCGACTCCAATTGTGAGTGCTGCTAAAATTCCATATGGAATCCACATTACTGGGCTTGCTTCGTGCACATGATATCCTTCTTTTTCCAAATGTTCTATGTGTTTGCTCTTGTTTCCAAAGAAGACCATTCCTATCATTCTGGTGGTATAGAAGGTCGTCATTACCGCAGTAATTACAGCCATGATAAATATTGGCAAGGCCCATGTATTTCCAGACTGGTACACTGCACCAAAAATCGCATCCTTGCTCCAAAAGCCCGTTGTGATAAATGGAGCGCCCATCAGCCCAAGTCCTGCGGCCCACATGAACGCATAAGTCTTTGGCATCAATCTTCGCAGCCCTCCCATATCGGTCATAAATCTAGAACCAACTATGTGCAGCAACGAACCTGCAGCCATGAACAAGGAAGCTTTGAACATTGCATGTGAGATGAGGTGGAAAAAGCCTGCAGTATAACCATCAACAAATTGCCGCGAAAGTCCAGCAATTCCAAGTGCCATCATCATGTAACCAATTTGTGACCCTGTAGAATATGCAAGTACCTTCTTTATTTCAGTGTGAACCATTCCTTGGGTGGCCAAGAGAAATGCTGTAATTGCACCAACCCATGCAACCACTTCAAAGAATTGATCCATGTTAAGACCAGCCGCTGCCAAGGCAAAGAATAGTGGACCTAATCGTGCAACCAAAAATACACCAGCTTTTACCATTGTAGCTGCATGAATGAGTGCAGAAACAGAGGTAGGACCAGTCATTGCCTCAAGTAACCATTCATTTAGTGGAAATTGTGCAGACTTGCCAATTGCTCCTCCAAATAGCAAAATTGCAGCAGGAATCAGCAGGTTTTGGGAGGACATGGCAGTTGCCCAACTTGTGTTTGCGGCTAACTCTTTGAAACCAAATGTTCCTGCAAAGGCAAAGATAAGGAACATTCCAGCTAACATCATAATATCTCCAACTTTGGTCATGATGAATGCCTTCATTCCTGCCTGGGTTGGGGAATAGTAGTCCAACAAGCCAAGAACTGTGCGTCCTTCGGTTCCTACATGATCCTTCTTCTTGTCTCGATACCAAAATCCTACCAATGCATATGATGCAAGGCCTACTCCTTCCCAGCCAAAGAAGAGTTGCAGGAAATTATCTGATAATACAATTAGTTGCATAGAACCTATGAAAAATGACATCCAGAAGAAGAACCTCATAAGATCCTTGTCTCCTTTCATGTAGCCAAGACTGTATACGAAAATTAGGAATGATATCCATGCAACTATGTTGGCCATCAAAGCAGCCAAGGGGTCAGCCAAGATTCCTGCTTTTAGTCCAATTGAAGATATCCATGGGATTTGATTATGAATTTCTTGATTATGTAATGCAATTGGAAGAAGAGTTGTAGCTGACACTGCGCTAGCAAGGGCAAATGCTACTGCTACATATCCCGAAGAATTTTTCGATATTCGGGCAGCGGCAGGTATTATCAACGCACCAACAAACGGCAATATCCAGATTGCCCAGACGTTTAATGCGCCAATATTGAAACCAAGAGAACCAAAATCCATTTTTTTAAACTCCCACCAATCCTTTCATGAAAGGAATTATTTTGTTGAAGAAGATGTCAGGATATATTCCAATGACAATTGTAAATCCAGCTAACACCATCATGGGGCCTGTTACATACCAATTTGCTTCTTTGGTGTTTTCCAAATGCTCAGGTAGTTTTCCAAAGAAAACTCTTTTTATCATCCACAACGAATATGCCAATGTAATAACAGTAGCTATCAAGCCAAGAGCAAATGAGACCATTCTAACTGTAGAGCCCTCCTGAATTGCAGTCTGCAGCGCGCCGTTGAACATGGTCCACTCTGCCATAAACCCACTGGTCGGCGGAATTCCCGCTATTGTAAGCACTCCAATCATTGCACATGTAGCAGTGATTGGCATTTTTCCTGCAAGTCCGCCCATTTTTGTAATGCTTCTGGTACCTACTTGAAGAATGATTGCCCCAACCATCATGAAGAGAATTACTTTGCCAAGACTATGAGATACAAACAACATCTCAGAACCAGAAAGTCCTAGTGATGAGACAGTTCCAATTCCAAATAGAATGTATCCCATCTGGCTTATACTTGAATATGCAAAGAATTTTTTGATGTCATCTTGAACCAGCGCCATTATTCCACCATAGAGCATAGTTGCAACACCCCACAGGTTCAGAAACAATGCAAAGTGTGCATATTCTCCAGGCAAGAGCATTGCCAGTAATCTGAAGAACCCGTAAGCGCCTACACCCAACATCGCGCCCGACGATAACGCGTTGAGCGGAGTAGGAGCCGCCCTATACGTATGCGGCAGCCAAATGTGTACAACAAATGCAGCCATCTTCACGCCAAGCCCTATGATTATACCGACTGCAGCTAGCACGAGAATGTTGTGCGGAATCGCATGCTCGTGAATATCAGAATAGTTGAAGCTTCCCACATAGAGCCCTATTGCAAGAAAGCCAAGAAGAAGAATTACTGCACCTACATGAGTCCAGAAGAAGAACAGCAGTGCAACTCTCCTCTTTGCCTCATATCCCCAGAATGCAATCATAAAGAATCCTGGAATCAGCATGACCTCAAAGAAGACGTAAAATTCTACAAGATTAGTTGCAAGTACAGAACCTAACATTCCCATGGCCATGACAAGATAGAGCGCATGGTAGATTCCCATCTGGTGATTCACGTGGGCTTTGAGCGATGATGATTCTACCATTGCGGTGGGACCGTCTCCGACCACTTGTTTTTGGCTGTTTATTTTTTCCTCATATTGTGCTGTGAATCTTGCAATCATGTATGGTTTTGAAAAGAGAGCCACAACTGTGGAGATAACATAGATTATTATTGCAAAAGGTGATGCAAGACCATCTAACACTAGTCCAAACTCTCCAAATTGTTGAGTCCATGGATAATGTTCTTCATATGTTCCAGACAGTGATGCCAATGTCATTATTGCAGTGCAGTAAGCCAATATTCCAAAACTGAACCACGTTACAGCATTGGGTCCTGATCGTTTACCTAGAATGTATGCAACTGGAGACAGTAGTAGCGGCAGGAAAATTGCCTGAAGTAAGACGTATTGCATCATCCTTTCAGGCTCCTAAAGTCTTCAATATCAATATTCTTGTACATTCTATATGCCACTATAACCAATGCAAGTCCAACTGCAACTTCAGCCGCCGCAATTGCAATTGAAAAGAGAGCTAGTGTTTGACCTTGGCTGTTTGGGATAAATCTTGCAAATGCAACCAGATTTAGGTTTGCAGAGTTAATTATCATCTCTACTCCAAATAGCATTCTTATTGCATTTCTCTTCACAGACATGCCGTAAATCCCAATAGCTAAGAGAGCCACTGAGACTAGAACAAAATCAATCAGTCCGTTGGTCACTTGTTATATCCTCCCTTCTTGCCAAAGTCAAGGCACCTACTACCGATGCCGCTAAAATTAATGCCATTACTATAAGAGCTGGTGAATAATAGGTCAGAAAGTCCGCGCCTATTTTTTTGTAGTCTACTGATGCAGAATTTGTTTCCATAGATTTCATGCCAGAACCAATGATTATCATTCCTATACCAAGCATTAGTGCCAACATAAGTCCTATTCCCGCATACCTTCTTCGTTTGTCCTCAATCTTGTTGAATATCAATTCACGCCTTACTAGCATCACAGTAAACAAGATTAGCACCGCAATAGAGCCTACATAGACTGAGAGCTGGAACATTGCAACAAAAGGTGCATCAAGCAACAAGAAGAAACCTGCAATACCAGATAATGTCAGCATGAGGGCTATTGAACCGTAAATTAGCGAGCGTATCTCAAGCGCTACTATGGCGCTACCAATTGTTAGGACAGAAAGAGCTAGAAATACAGCATCAACCATGTGTAGCACCCCTGTCATCGATTTTTATTTCTACATCTTGTGAGATCTTTGGTTTGATGGCAAGCTGAGCAGGGGTATAAATCAAGGCAGATTTGGTAAAAGATGAAAGCTCATAGTCATTTGTCATATACAGTGCATAGAACGGACATGCATCTACACATAGACCACAAAACACACACTTGCCATAATCTATCTGAGGCATTATTGCTTTCTTGTTTTGTTTCCATGTTTCATTTACCTTGACCATACCAATGGCTTCTGCTATTCCTTCACATGCTACGGAGCAAAGCTGGCAACCTGTACAGTGCTCGTGATACAGTATGTGACGTCCCCTCAGTCCAGCTATTCCAACTCCTGTCTCTGGATTAAATTGGAATCCATCACCAACGAATTTTAGCTTCTGCTCTGGATAACGCAGTGTAAATCGTCTAATTGCAAGATGTTTGACACCTGAATTCAATGCCCTTATGATTCCACCAGCGGTGCTCATTGAATCAATCCTCCCGGTCCCAAGACACCTGCGTATAGCAAGCCAAGAGCTATAAAGATGTTAATGAAGGCCAGACCAATTAGTTTGTACCATCCTGTGTGCAACAGCATGTCTATTCTGATTCTTGGAAATACACCACGTGGTAATAGAATCAAAAGTATCACTCCTACAGTTTTTATCACAAACCACAGAGTTCCATTGAGCATGTCTTGATCAAATAGAGGAAGACCTGGGATCTTTGCAGTTATTGGACCTATAGTAATTCCATGAGTTACAATATCAGCTGGAAATGGAGGCCAGACCATCGGCCCATTCCAACCTCCAAGGAATAGTACCGTAAACAATCCGGCAAATGCGTATAGTTTTAGATATGTTCCAAGTTGAATAAGTCCGTACATCATACCTGAGAACTCGGTCAGCCACCCTGCTACAATCTCGCTTTCAGCTTCTGGAAGATCAAATGGTATTCTCTCAAGTTCTGCAATTATACAAATGAAAAACACTATGGCGCTAATTGGTGCAAAGACAATCCACCAGTAGTGCTGCTGCGATTCAACAATTTGTGAGAGGTTTAGTGTACCTGTTAGAATTACGATGCTGAGCAGAGATAGAATCAAAGGAATTTCAAATGCAATCATTTGATGTAATGCTCTTAGGCCTCCAATGAACGTCCATTTGTTGTTTGCAGCCCAAGCGGTAAGTACTGAGATTATTGGGAAGAATCCAATGGTTGCAAAGACCGCAAGCAATCCCACAGAAGGATTTGCAACAACCCATCCCCGTGCTACTGGAATCAGGGAAACAAAGGCACCTGCGGTTCCAACAAATAACAATGGCCCGACCCAGAAAATTGGCTTGTCAGCCTTTGCAGGAATTATGATTTCTTTTGAGATTAGTTTCAAGCCGTCTCCCATCAGTTGAAGTATGCCCTCTATCTTTCCACAGTAAAGAGGTCCAACCCTTAGCTGTATCTTAGCGAGGAATTTTCTTTCAACAAAGATGGTTGCCGCTGCAAGTAGCGCTGCAAATCCAAATCCTGGAAATGCAATCACATGGAAGAATGTGGTATGAAGTAGAGTCTTGATTATAGGCAATGTACGTGAAGGGTCTGCCATCCATGTCATGGCAAGATAAGGTGTTAACATTTGGCCGTTGACGATTGGCATCTTAATGTAGAACAGTATGATGAAGACGATTGGAAGTCCGACCAGTGAGAAGATCAGTAAAACCCAGAATATGATATCAAATAGAGATGCGATGAACCTGCTTAGTCTAAACTGTGGTGCAATTGTTGACATTTACCTATCTGCCTCCACTGGCCAATAATTGAGACTCCAATAAACAGATGGCATATTACCCAACAACTCTCCCTTTAACAAATATGGCATGCAAATTAGATTTCTAAAAGATCCAACACTTATTTTGACTCTATATGGCTCAGGTCTGTTATTTGAGACAATGTAGTATCCAAGCGCGCCCCTACCTGATTCAACCCTTTTGTAGACCTCTTCATTGCCTCCTTTAGGATTGGGTTTTAGTTTGGTACGTACAGAACCAGACTTTGGCATCTTTCGTATTGCATCTCTAATTATTCTACAGCTCTCAAACATCTCAAGATATGGAACATATGAGCGTGCATAGGAATCACCTTCTTTCATCACCACAGTTTCAAAATCAAGATTTTCATAAACATCGTATGGTTCTTTCTTTCGTATATCAAAGTCCACACCAGAAGCTCTAAGAACAGATCCTGTGGTGCCAAGCCTGATTGCATCAGTTCTTGATAAGATACCGGTTCCTTCAGTTCGACTTATCAAAATTGGATTTTTGTAGAATACCGCTTGATATTCCTTGAGTCTTTTTTCGAAATAATCCACTTGCCTGAGGCATCTTTCTTCAAAATTTGCAGGGAGGTCATTTCGCACTCCTCCTGGTACAAGGTATGCATGAGTCACACGCGCACCTGACATTGCTTCCAAAAGATCGATGAAAAGTTCACGATCTCCTGCAGGCCACATGAACATTGTAGAGTGCCCCAAGAAGATTCCGTATATTGCAAGCCAGTACAGTGTGTATATGCACCTATTGAGTTCAGACGCTATGACTCGAATGTATTTTGCCCTTTCCGGTACTTCAATTCCCAGTAGTTCTTCTACTGCAAGACAGTAAGGATGGAGTATGTTTGACGAATCATGAATCACAGGTCTTTCCAAGTGTGGAATATTTTGTATGTAGTTCCTGTATTCTGCCATTTTTTCTTCACCGCGATGTACATATCCTGGATCTGGATCACATGAAACGATGTAATCACCATCAATTTTTATTATGAGTCTCATATGGCCCGACCCTGGATGTTGGGGGCCTACGTTGAGTGTCATTATTCTGTCGTCCACTTTCTCAAGTTGAATGCCAGGAGGTAATTGTGCAGTCATCTTATCTTCCCTTTATCTTGAAATCTTTTCTAAACGGCGGTATGTCTGCCCAGTCCTCTGGCAAAAGTAATCGTCTATTATCTGGATGACCTTCAAAGTAAACACCAAACATTTCAAAACATTCCCTTTCATGAAATTCGACACTGTAGAAAACTTCTCTAAGGGATGTCATTCTTGATCTGTCCTTTCCTGGGTTAGGTATTTCTTCACGCGGTACTCTTGTTGCAAGTGCTAGAACTTGTTGGGCTAGTTTTTCATCAGTATAAGAGCCAAGGTGATAAACAATCTCAATTTCTTTTGAGTCAGGGTAGTCTACACCAGAAACAGACTCGGCGTGATCATATCCAAGCTCATCGCGTATAAAGTGAGCAACATCTAAGATGTCTTCCTTCTTTGTAGAAATTCGCATTCTGTTTGCTCGCACGTAATCTACAGTTACTTTGGAGCCAAATTTTGAAGCAATTTTATCAGAAATTGATTTTTCAAATTGAGGAATTGGTCTAGGTTTAACAGGCGCGTCTGGAGAAAAATCTATGCCTTTTTCTTCATAAAATTTTCTAGCTTCCTCTTTTGATAAAGGTCTAGTACCCTCAGAAGGCCCTGTTGAAGTCTCACTGGGTTCCCCATCCTTGTCGTTTGCTGAGCTCATTGTTATGCTCCTTTCATCCGTTTAATTTTTTCTTGAAGTAACATACAACCTTGAATTAGAGTTTCAGGTCTTGGAGGACAGCCCGGTACGTAGACATCAACTGGAAGCACGCCGTCGATGCCAGGAAGTACATTGTATGAATCAAAGTATAGTCCACCAGTAATTGCACAAGCCCCCATTGCTACAACATACTTGGGATCAGGCATTTGATCATATACCATTCTTAATCGAGGTGCCATCTTTCTAGTGATTGTACCCATTACAACGATTAGATCACATTGCCTAAGAGAGCCAAATGCTTCTATAATTCCAAATCTTTCCACATCATATCGTGGACTTGAGGCAGCTCCAAATTCTACACTACAGCATGCTGTTTCAAGATGTACTGGCCACAACGACCACAATCTACCCCAGTTTATGGCATAGTCTAGAGGTTTGCCAACAGCTCTAACCAATACCTCACCTAGCTTTCCAACTAAAACATTGGTAGCATGAGGTGCAGTATCTTGATTAAAGAATTCTTTTAGCAATACTCTTCCCTACCTCGAGGTCTTTCAATATTTGATTTAAAAGTTACCAAATGTTTTTCCTCCCCGCTTGATACAAGGCGTAGGCAAAAGCCGCAAACATTACCCCAAGAAAAGCAATAATGGGAAGAGTTGCAGTTTTTGGCAAACCAAGTATGCTACTGCCCCACGCATATAGGAATATGGACATTACATCAAAGACTACAAACATCAAAACGTAGGAATAGTATTGCATCATGAAATGAGTACGGCCTTCTTCTTTTGGGACTTGGCCTGATTCCATAGGAAGAAACTTGACTGGGCTGCTAGTTTTTCGGGGTGCAATCATTCGAGAAAGGATAAGAGCCGGCCCTGTAGCTACAATTGCAAATCCGAACATTAGTAAGACTGGACTAAAACTACTTGCAACTTCTCCTACCAAAGTAGCTAACAACCTCATCGGAGAGTATAAAAAGGTATGCGCATGGTGCGATCATTTTTTCAATTTAAAAAGAATCTTTCGTCAATTTTCTAGAAATTTAAAATACCCATAAGTCATCTGGGGATTTCTTAAAAAAATCAAGTGACTAGTTATGAAGATGATTGATATATGACCGCAAATCACCTTCTATTATGGTAAACGTTGGAGACAAAGCACCACCTTTTACCTTGGTAGACACAGACCTCAAGATGCGAAGTTTAGATGAGTTCAAAGGAAAGAAAGTAATTCTTTCATTTTTTGTTGCGGCAAGTTCTCCAGTATGTACAAAAGAGATGTGTACTTTCAGAGACAGCTGGAATGAGATCTCAAAACTTGGTGCTCAAGTGATAGGCATAAGTAATGATGGTCCATTTGCTAACAAGGCTTTTGCTGAAATGCATCACCTAAACTTCCCAGTGCTTGGAGATTACAAGAGCCAGACTATTCGTGACTATGGAGTGCTAATGCCAGATTTACTTCATGTCAAAGGATATGATGCTGCTAAGCGTTCTGTGTTCATTGTGGATGAGAAAGGAACTGTAGCATACAAGTGGGTTTCCGATAATCCTCTAATTGAACCAAACTACCAAGAGATAACCGACTTTCTAAAGAAAGGAAAGTAATTCCTTCTAAACTTTTTCTGATTTTTATCTATGTATTATTCGATTTCTGCAAGTACATCATTTTTTGCAACTGATGCACCTTGTTTTATTTTTAGGGATCTTACCACGCCGTCCTTGTGCGATTTAATCGAGACTTGCATCTTCATTGATTCTAAAACACAAACTACATCGCCTTTCTTGATGCTATCCCCTTGAGAAACGTTTATGGAAACAACTCTTCCAGGGATTTGACTTTTTAGATTAATTTGTGAGTCGATAGCCGATTCCATACCAGAATTTTTGTAGACAATCTTATCCATGTCTGGACGTTTGTTAAAGGTTAACTTGACGCCGTCTACTACTAGGGTGATTTTTGAAGTGCTACTTTCGATGTATTTTGCAGTATGAAAAGAATTATCCAGCATGAACTCGATTTTTTGATGATTCATGTCTAGTAGTTTTAGATTGCGTTCATGGTTTCTTATTTTTACAACAAATTCGTTATTTCCAAGCGATTTTACTATTGCCCCGTCTAAAGTTTCATCAGTATTTTCAAGTTTGAACTTCATCTTAATTCCTATCCAATTGTGCTTTCCACCTAAGGCTTTGTTCCTTGTGTGCTCTTACTCTAGTTTTGAGAAATTCAGAGTGTATCAGTGTAGCAGCTAATGCCACATCAGATTTTTGTGATGCCTCTTTTTTTAGATTGTCACGTAGTATGTCAAGAATCTTGAATCTTTCAAGAAAGTCAGTAGACAGGTCACCTGAAATGAATTCTTTAGTGTCAAGTATGGTCCTGTAGAGAGGAATTGAAGTTTCAACACCCTCAATGTAAAAGTCTGCAAGTGAGATCTGCATTCTCTGTCTTGCTTCTTCAAAGTTTTGTCCCCATGTGATGAGTTTGGCCATCAGTGAATCATAATATGGAGAAACGCTACATCCTGGGTACAGATAAGTGTCAACTCGTACTCCGGGTCCTGATGGGATATTTACGTCATAGATTCTTCCTGTAGATGGAGCAAAGTCTAGAAATGTATCTTCAGCATTTATCCTACACTCTATTGCACAGCCATTCACTTTGAGATCTTTTTGCTTGAACGGCATTTCTTTTCCGTTGGCAATGTCGATTTGCAATTTAACAAGATCTAATCCAGAAACAAGTTCTGTTACGGGGTGTTCAACTTGTAGTCTAGCATTTATTTCAATGAAATAAAATGTGCCATCATCTAATCTGAGGAATTCAGCAGTTCCTGCATTGTGATAGTCTACCGCTATGGCAGCATTTACTGCCAATTGTCCTATCTCATCACGAGTCTTTTGGTCAACCACCGGAGAGGGAGACATTTCAATTAACTTTTGATGTCGTCTCTGTATGGAACATTCCCTTTCAAATATATGCACTGCATTTCCGTGCTTGTCCCTCGCTAACTGAAATTCAATGTGTCTTATTTTTGGCAGAAATTTTTCAACAAAAAGTGCTGACTTACCAAATGCAGCCTTTGATTCTCCAGATGCAAGTTCAAATGCTTGCTTGAGTTCTTTTTCATCATGTACAAGTCTGATTCCTCTACCCCCTCCACCAAATACAGATTTTAGTAAAACAGGATAACCTATGTTGTGTGCAATATCAAGTGCTTTTTCAACTTCCTCAACTATACCAGGACTTCCAGGAACTGTGGGTACTTTGGCTTTTGCCATTGCATCCTTGCACAGCATCTTGTCGCCACAAAGCCTCATTGATTTTCCAGATGGGCCTATAAAGTTGAGTTTCTTTTTCTCACAAAGATCAGCAAAGTCAGCGTTTTCTGAAAGGAATCCATATCCTGGGTGAATTGCATCTGCACCAGAATTTAATGCTGCTTCGACAATTTTTTCCATATTAAGATAACTCTGCGAAGGAGCGGGAGGACCTATATGATATGATTCTGAGGCCATCTTGACATGTTTTGAGTTTACATCTTCATCAGAGTATACTGCCACCGATTTTATTCCTAAAGCATTACATGTCTTGATTACACGGATTGCAATTTCTCCTCTATTTGCAATAAGAATTTTTTCAATCATGTCAAATCACAAGTTTATGTTTCCATGCTTGCGCGGAATTCTTCTTTCTCTTTTGTTTGCAAGAGACTCGAGTGCTCGAATAATAGCTGGTCGTGTTTCAGCTGGATCTATAACTGTATCAATAGTACCATATGATGCAGCAACATATGGGTTTGCAAATTTTTCAGTAAAGTTGTCTACAAGTTGTTTTTTCAAGGCCGCTGGATCCTTTGCAGTCTCAATTTCCTTTCGATTCATTATTCTTACTGCTGCTTCTGAACCTAAAACTGCAATCTGGGCAGTAGGCCACGCAAAATTCATGTCTGTGCCCAAATTCTTGCTGCCCATGGCAATGTACGCACCTCCATAAGCTTTTCCGATTATGATAGTTATCTTCGGCACTGTTGCTTCACAGTATGCATAAAGTAGCTTGCTTCCATGTCTTATTATGCCACCATGTTCTTGTTGAGTTCCCGGCATGTAACCTGGGGTATCAACAAGAGTAACAATTGGAATATTGTAACAGTCACAGAACCTGACAAACCTTGCTGCCTTGTTTGACGAGTCTATGTCAAGTGCTCCTGCCAGCACCATCGGCTGATTTGCAACAATTCCCACAGTTCTTCCATGTAGCCTACCAAAACCCACAATTACATTTGATGCAAACAATTCATGGATTTCAAAGAACTGATGATTGTCAACAATTGAGTGTATAATTTCTTTCATATCATACGGCTGTAATGGATTTTCTGGAACTATAGTTATTAGATTATTATCAAGTCTATTTGGATCATCGCCTGTGTCTACTATGGATGGTTCTTCAGTACTATTTTGCGGTATGTATGACAGGAGAGTCTTGACAATGTCCATGCATTGATATTCATTCTTTGCAACAAAATGAGAGACGCCACTAATTTTTCCATGTGACATTGCACCTCCAAGTTCGTCAAATGAGACCTCTTCACCAAGAACGGTTTTGACTACCTCGGGACCAGTCACGAACATGGTTGCAAGTTTGTCTACCATTATAACAAAATCTGTCATGGCAGGTGAATACACAGCACCACCAGCAGATGGACCTATGCTACAAGTAATCTGCGGCACTACACCAGAAGCAAGCTGGTTATGATAGAATATGCTAGCAAAGCCATCAAGACTTAGGATGCCCTCTTGAATTCTTGCTCCTCCTGAATCAATTATTCCAATTATTGGACATCCAACACGTGTTGCATGTTCCATAACTTTAGTTATCTTTTTAGCTCCCATCTCACTTAATGTTCCACCAAGAACAGTAAAGTCGTATGCAAAAAGGAAAACTTTGCGTCCATTTATTGTTCCATAACCAGTTACTACACCATCTCCAAAGAATTTCTTATTTTGCATGTCAAATTCGTAATAGTGATGAGTTACAAGTGCGTCTATTTCTGTAAAGCTGCCTTCATCAAGTAAAAGATCGATTCGTTCTCGCGCAGTAAGCTTGCCTTTTTCATGTTGGGAAACTATTTTTTCTTCTCCACCACTCTGTTCTGCTTGCCGTTTCTTTTGAAGAAAATTTTTTATCTTATCAGAGTGCATGTTTCGAATTAGAAGAAATTCCTAACCTATATTAATTTACTCAGTTTTGACTTCTCGGATACCGTCGCGACCACCTTTTGCATTTCTAAAAACGTTCATTCCGATATGATAGTTCTCCCACAAAGTCTCTAAGACCTGTAATTTTTCAGTTGCATCCCTTAAGGTTTCGTCGGTTGTGTGCGGATCAGACTGTAACTTCCTAACCTTTTCCCTCGTCTCTTCAAGCAAGGTTTCAAGTCCCACTTCATAGTTTGATTCACCATGAAATGCAGGGTCAAGTGGAGCAATTTTTGTGGTTTCCTCAGTCATCGATCTCATTCGAGAGGGGGTAAATTTTAACTTTTTACTTTGTAAGCTATCAACTTTACAGATTTAGAATCGGATAATGCTTTGAAATTGCTTTTTGATACAAAGTGAAAGACTCTTTTTCTTCATAGCATTTTTTGCATATGCACAGTTGTGAAACTCTATTCCTGTCACAGTCGTCCATGAATTCACATCGTTGGCATCCTGCCGGTCCACCACAAATGGCACATTTTAGTTCAATTACTTCAGCACAAGCCTGATGTTTGACTCCCTGTCCTTTTGCCCACAAGGCTACCTCATTTACTTCAATCTTCTTCTTGCATACTATGCAGGTACCAGGAAATTTCATTGGTATGGCACGCCAGCTCATTTCAAAGTCATCTCCTTTTGGATTACTTCATTTTCTGTAGCATTGAGATCCATTTCCAAGGTCTTGTTTTTAACACATGCCAAAAGATAAGGAAAGTAAAAGGTTGCAAAGGCGCTTCGGGAAACATGCATTTGTTTTGCAAAACGTGCCTCGAGTTCTTTTATGGCTTTGCCATCCCATCTTAAGCGAGTTATCAGAGGCCACGGAAGATTGTACTGGGAATACCTGATGGGAACATCTTTCTTGTAAAGTCTAGCAAGAATTGAATTCAGATACCGTAAAAGTCTCCACTGCTGTTCGCGCATTATTTTACCATATAGCATGTCTGCTTCCGAGATTACATCAAGCATCTCACTCATGTCCTCCTTTGGCAATGGGCTTGTTATCACACTTGAGTAAAAGGCGTTTATCTTTTCCTGCGGATCAATTCTCAAAGAATAAAGTATTGCCATTGCTTCCTCTAATGATTTTGCTTTGAAGAATGCATTGATTGCAGATTCTACATCTGTAGTTTCAAATGATTTTTCGGTTTGTGGTTCAAATCCGGATACAAGCACCTGAGCAGAGTTTAGGATTGATCTGATATCACCGCGTGAATCAAGTACTAGTTTTATCATGGTACCAACATTCAACGATTCACCTTCTTTTCTTAAAATTGACTCTAGATAGAATCGTAACAGCCTTGGAGGAATTGGTTTCATTTTTATCGTTGTTGTGACTTTTTTGATGTCCTTCATTTTATCCGAAGTATCAGAATTTGCAGCCAGTACTATTGGAACTGTTGGTTCCTTTAGAATGTCTACGAGCGCACCCGCCCCACCAAAATCATATCTGCCATGAATTCCATCTACTTCATCTACAAAGATCATAATTTTTCCAAGGAGTCCCGCATTTCCTAGAGCTGGATTTAGCACTTCCTGTATACGCTGTTTATTTCTGACATCACTTGCATTGAGACTGACCAAGTCATACCCAAATTGTTTGGCGCCAAGATATGCCATCGTAGTCTTTCCAATGCCCGGCGGTCCAACCAATAACAATGGTTTTGTACCCTTGACCCATTTTGTAATCCACTTGACAAATGATTCCTTTGCCTCCTCATTGCCGATCATTTCAAGGAGATTTTTTGGCCTATATTTTTCAGACCACATCATTTTACATCACCGGGGAAGTTTTGAATCAAACTCTGACCAAAGTTTTTGTTTTTGGAGTTGGTTAAACCAAAATGAATTGTAATGCTCTACAGTAAGAAATAAAAACTCAAGAAAGTCTTTGTGTGAAAAGTTTTCAGGTAAAAGATCCAAGGCAAGCCTTGCTTCATTGAGATACATTTCACTCTTTTTCATGGTAAACTCAAATCCTTTCTGTACATCATTTGTAAGCATTGTATAATAGAGCGGCCACGAAGGTACCTTGACAAACTTGTTTTTTATAGAATCTTCGATCTCGTTGCCGCATCCCACGGATTCTGCCGCCTTTGCCATTCCAAGATAGAAAATTTCGCCCAAAGGAAGACGTGCAAGCGCCATGTTTTTTCCGGCCGTACCCATAACGGCTCGATATTTTTTATAACATTCAATCATTGCTTCTTCTGTTATGCTCTGCGGTTTCATTTTCAGTTTAAAATCGACATACTGACCTATTCTGGCATCTTTGAAACCTTTTTCAAATTCTTCTAAAACTTGTTGTCCACCGGTTCCAATCTTGATTCTTGCAAGCTGCAAGATGTACGGATTCATCAATTTATAGTCATCAAGATATTCCACATCTTCATCTTTGTCCATTATTCTGTCCATTGGTTCGCTTAGATCTATTGCAATAATGTGGCCATCTATTAGGTCGGTTTTCATTTTGGCATCGCCATCTCCAAAATGTTGCGATGATGCATCGTAAAGGGCACTAAAGACTGGAAATGTCATCTTGACAAAGTTAGAATTAAGGATTCTTGTGACCCTATCAAGTAAGATGTTGTAATCCTCAAGCTTTTTTTTGACTGGGTCAATCTGTGATTTTTCAAGAATTATATCATTTGAACCTACTTCGGACGCAAATTTTTCTTGTGTTTCATGAGGAGTATTGTCAGATTTTATTTGTCTATACAGATCATCAGCAAACCTCTTTGTGAATTTTGGGAGTTCTTCCTCTGCCTCTTTTTTGTATTTGTCAAATTGTCTGTAACCCTTACTCTTGAAGAGCGCTTGTTTTACTATATCCTTGCCTGGTTTTGTTGACATTAAGGCTTCTTTGCTAAAGATCGATTCATCCTTACTGCTCACACATTGGCACAACTTTCTTTGCTATTTATGCATTGAGCTCTTTTTGGTATTATTTGAAATAAATATGGATTGAAAATAAAAAATCTGTGAAAAAAATCGAAGTACTTGAAGAAGCTGCAAAGAGAGTCTATAACAACGTCAAGCATCTACCGGGAACAAAAGAATCTGCAGGAGATTTTGGCATAGGTGCAGGCGGAGACATATCAAGAAGAATAGACATACTGGCAGAAAAAACAGTTTTAGATTATCTCAAAGAAATCAATTTTTCATGTATAGTTCTAGGTGAAGAATGCGGCAGGGTGGAGATTTCAGAGAATCCCCAAGGTTTTGTAATAATGGATGCAGTAGACGGCTCTACAAACGCCGTTAGAGGTATTCCCTTTTCTTGTTGTTCTCTTGCATTTGCTACAGGAGAGAAGCTTAGCTCTGTCACTGATGCAGTAATCATAGACTTGTACAGTGGTGATTTGTATTCTGCATCAAAGGGCCTAGGTGCTTTGATGAATGGGAGAAGGATCACAGTTCACAAGGAAAAACCACTTTATTTTGTAGTAGGTCTTGATTTGTCAGGAATATCACTGGATTCTTTACAGAAATTAGCTCCAATCATTTCAGCATCAAATCACATTAGACATTTTGGTGCAGTGGCACTAGAGCTTGCTATATTTGCTCGTGGCTTGGTAGACTTGTTTGTAGACCTTAGAGAAAAGCTGAGAATTACAGATGTTGCAGCTGGATACCTCATAGCGTCAGAGGCAGGAGGAATAATAGTAGACAGGAATTCAAAGCCGCTTGATTCCGAATTTGGGTATGACAAAAAGATCTCGTTCATCGCAGCTGCGAGTCAAGAGATTCTTGATGAGACAATTGAGAAGTTGAACTTACCTAGCTGAAGTTTATCAATTACATCAAAGAAAAATGTAAGCGCCCTTGGCGGGATTTGAACTCGCGTCGAGGCCGTGACAGGGCCCCATTCTAGACCGGGTTATACAAGGATTGGTTTTACCCAAATCCTCTCTATACTACAAGGGCGTTGAAGTATTGTGCACAAAAATCTGAGTTTAAAGCTTTCTTTTCATCTAAGAATTTTTTAAAATACCACTATTATTGCCTGACTATTCAACATAGTCTAAAAGACTAAATTATACACAACTATGACCCTTCGCTATGGGTTCGTAGCTCAGCCAGGTAGAGTACCGGACTTTTAATCCGGCTGTCCGGGGTCCGAATCCCCGCGAACCCGCTGTTATACCGATTTGAGAAATTTACCTACTCCTAAAACTTGGATTTTATTGGATAGTAGCCACTATGAGCAATTCCTCTAAAAATAAAGGAATTCTAACTAATGCAGGTTCAGTTCTGGAAATTCTGCCTGTTTTATTCCCAAGTCATTCTGAAGGGTTCTGATCTTCTTGGCATATTCTGACATTTTGGCGTGATCACTTTGTACTTTAGCAATCTTATATCCTCGCCATGCCTTCTTCAAGGCCCCCCAAGTTTGACCTACAGTGTAGTTAGGTTTGTCGGATTGTGGTTGTACGAATTGGTACATACTTGCATCTCATTGCAAGAATTTGTTATCTATAGCCATGTGAAGTAAAATCAATGAAAAAGTCAAGATTACTCCATTAAAATCGTGCCTTTAGACTCTGCTGATTGTAAAAAATTCAATTAAACTAGGTTTTTTCGATTTTTTGCGGTACTGTCTAATACCTGGTTGTTTTCTCTAGTTGTTTCACATTGAAGATGGTGGTTACTGCCAAGCTCTAATCACCAGAATCTTTTTTGTCGATCTACTCAGAGCAGGTAACCTAGCTATAGTAAAAGGTAATGTCCAACTAAATTGTTATGAACCTCATTTTCTTTTTCGATGCAAAATTTCTGATTATAGTATAACCACCTGTTGATATAGATCCTAGCGATCCACTTTCTATCCATTTGCTATATCTTATTACAGTAAAGAAATCGCAACATAAATTTTATACTACAAAATTTATATAATATTAATAGTATAGTTATTGTATGAAGGTAAAGTTTGATCCTGACGTAAAAAGAGAAACAACGTCCATTAAGATAGATCCATCACTATGGAAAGAAGCAAAAAAAGACGCCATAGACAGGGATATCGATTTATCGCAACTAGTCGAGATTGCATTAAAGACTTGGCTTGAGGATGAAGATCCAAAGAAGATTAAAAATGTACTAAAGGAGAATACCTAGTTGCCATATGTAACACAGCTCAGAAAATACATGAAACATCTAAAAGAAAGCGGAGACTTTTTGCTTGAAGAGTCAAATAATTTAGAAAAATACTATGATGCCATAAAGGATCCCTATCAAAGACTAGCATGGGCTACGTTAATTTATCTCTGCCCAGTTCAAGGCATAGAACGTCGTATTACCTTTGCTCAAATAGAAGATTTGAGCACGTTATTTGATTTGATAGAAAAATTACCAAAAGGACCTGAGTTTGATGAGATCAAGGAAGCAGTACGTAAAACAAATGAGAAGGTAAGAGAGACGCTAGAACCCATCAAAGAAGCATATGATAAAGCAAAAGCTCTTGAAAAGAAGATGGCAGAGAGTGGAATCTATGCATAGTCAAATCATCAGTAAAGAAACTTTATCCAATCTAAAAGACTGGCGTGCAGACTGCAAGTGTATGAAAGACGCATTCTTGATTGAATCGTCTAGAGAAACAGATCCATTAACAAAGACTCTCTACAAGTCTCTTGCAGCTTCCTTTGTTAATGCGGAACTAATATCATCATGGATTGAATTATCACTTGTAGCGATTAATGATTTAGGTAAATCAATAGAACGCATTCCCAACAAACAGGCATTTAACTCAGTTAAAGAAATGTCAAATCCAAAATCTGCTAGAATAAAGCCAGCACACAAGATAAAGGAATTAAAAAACAACAAGGAACCTCGATAGATACAAGAATTGTTACATCTAACTAGTATTTTTTATCAGCGACATCACACTATTATTTAGTATTTCAAGAGACGCCCTTACTTCATTAGTTCGTTTGTTGGTTCCTGTCATGTATGCCTCTACTTTGCGTTTCCTATTTTCTATCATGCGTTGCTGCTCATGTTTTCCTGCAGACCCTTGTGATTTCCTAATCTCAAGCGAGTATTCAGGGGTAGTGGACTGGATGATTTTGTGTAGTTCCTTTGCCTCAATTTCATTGTCATGAATCACAGTTTTTATCTCCTCTAATGGTAGAGTTGAGAGAGATTTTTTTGAATTTGACGCAATCTGAACCAGATTACCTACAATTTTGTGCGCATTCCTAAAAGGAATCCCTTTTCGTACTAGGGCCTCTGCAATATCAAGCGATATAGAATATCCACTGTCTATTGCTTGGCGTAATTTTTTTTCATTTACTTCCATGGTTTTCAGAAGCGAGTTTACAACTAGCAGAGATGATATTATTATCTTAGATGTTGGCCATATTGATGCCTTGACCTGTTGCAAGTCTCGGTTATATCCAGACGGCAACCCTTTCAAGTTAGACAATACTGCCATGTGATATCCAATTACTTGTGCTGTCTTACCACGAATCAATTCCAAGACGTCTGGGTTTTTCTTTTGTGGCATTACGCTTGAGCTAGAAGTAAACTTGTCAGACAACTCTACAAAGGAAAACTCCGACGTAGACCAGATTACAAAGTCCTCTGCCATCCTGCTGAGGTTTGTCATCAATATTGCCGCGTTTCCAATGTATTCAGCTACAAAGTCACGGGAAGTTGTTGCATCAATTGAGTTTTCTACCAGTCCCTTAAATCCAAGCATCTTGGCAGTAGATTGCCTGTCAATTGGAATGCTGGTTCCCCCTACAGGTCCTGCCCCTAGTGGAGACTCGTTAACTCGCCCATATGCCACATAGAACCTATCAAGATCTCGGAAAAGTGCATCTGCATATGCAAGGAGAAAGTGAGAAAAGAGTCCTACCTGTGCTTGCTGCATATGGGTATAAAGTGGCATTATGACCTCGTGGTTCTTTCCAGCTAGATCGATGAGCGTCTCTATTGTTTGATTCAAGCAAAAACATACCATGTTGATGTCGTCACGAATTTTCATCCTAATGTCTAGTGCAACCTGATCATTTCGTGATCTTGCGGTATGCATCTTTCCCCCTGCCTCCTTTCCTGCTTTCTTTATCACCAAAGACTCTATGAGCTCATGAACATCTTCAGCATCTGATTCTTCTGAGATGTTTTCTTTTTTTATCTTCTCAAGTGCATTTAGAATTTTTGCAGCGTCTTGTTTATTGATGATTTTGTTTTCTAATAGCATTAACGTGTGAGCTTGGCTTCCCAAAATGTCATATTGTGCAATCACAGAATCATCAGAGATTGATGAAAGAAATTCCAGCGTTATATCGTCTAGTTTTCCGTCTAATCGAGATCTGTACATCAATTTAGAAAATAAAATGGTTATATATAGCATAGACGCTTTTTCGATTTATGGCGCAGGCATCTACAGATTTAAGAAGACAAATTTTTGACGAGTTGACTAAGATAGTTGATCCAGAAATAAACGTCTCAATAATGGAGCTTGAATTGGTAGACAACATAGACATTACGGGTTCAGATGTCAAGGTGGATTTACATCTGACAAGTCCTTTCTGTCCTGCAATATTTGGATTCAAGATTGCCCAAGACGTTCATGACAACCTCTTGAAAATTGATGGAATAAATGACGTAAAGGTGAATGTCTCAAATCACTTTATGGCAGAGGCAATCAACAATCAAGTAAATTCAAGCAAAAATCCCAAAAAACCCTAAAGAAAATTTATTTTCCAAATCCTAACAGATAGCCCCTAAGTAATTGTATTGCCATTGCAGGATCTACACCTTTTGGACATACATTACTGCATGAGCCAGCAAAATGGCATCTCCATATTCCATGGGATTGATCTACGATTTTCAACCTATCCTTCTTTCCCTTGTCCCTATTGTCTGCCGTATATCGATAAGCCTGTGCAAGACCCTGAGGCCCAATAAACGATGTGTCGGTAGCCATGGTTGGGCAAGCAGAGTTGCACAAACCACACTTGATGCAATATGAGAACTGCAGGAATTTCTCCAGATCTTGCGGAGTTTGGATAAATTCCTTTGTGTCAGAGTTGACTTCCGATTCTTCATTTATGATAAATGGCTTCATCTTTTTATGGGTGGAGAAGAGCTGCTCAAAGTTAACTGCTAAATCTCGGATTATTGGGAAATTGTTCATTGGTTCTATTGTGATAACATTTGATTCTAGTTCAGAGATCTTGGTATAGCACGCAAGACGAGGCTTGCCATTAATCTTCATCCCACACGAACCACATGATGCCTGTCTGCAAGAATATCGGACAGCAATGGAATGATCAAGGTTCTGCTTTACATATAGAATTGATTCTAGTACGGTAGTCCATTTTTGGACTGGTACCTTGAACTCTTCAAACTTTGTTTCAGTACTTTCTGGTGGGTTTATTCGCGCTATTCGAAGTGTTACTGTCTTTTGTGTCGATTCTGGCGAGGTAACCACCGCTGTCTTTTCCTCTTTTGGTACAGTTACTGTTGCCATGCTTATGATATCCCCATTCCAGCCATCAATATAGTTCTTGAACCATATGCTATCAAAATTGCCATTGCTGCAATAGACCCATAGTTAATTGCTCGCTCATAGGTAGCACCTTGTTTTAGCTCCAGTAGGATGACTCGCAGTCCATTAAATCCATGTACTGACAACAAGACAAGTATAACTTCTAACATAAGCGCATAAGGTAGAAAGTGATAGTTAGCTAAGACATTCTGGTATGCTAACGAATCAGAAAATTTCTGTGACATTCGCATGAGTATGTGCACAGCTACTAGCGCTACTGCTCCAAGTGCAGTTCCATAATGTATTTTCATGATTATGCTTTCTCTCATTTTAATTACCAAACAATACTCCGGCGCCATACATCATTGCTAATGCTGCCAGCGCTATTGAAACCCAGATACAAAGTCTTTGTTTTGAATTCAGAGAAGACGCTCGGTATGGGTATTCTGGTTGCCCTGGCTTGCCCACTCCTTTTCCACCCTCACTTATCATTACTCGTATACCGTTGCCAGTATGAAATACGCACATTCCAATTACAATCACGAGCACAATATGTCCACCTGGAGTTTCCGTTAACGACAACATATTGTCCCATGCCGCCTTGCCGTTGAGAATCGTGCTTGTTTCATAAATATGACCTATCAAGTATGCAAGCAGACCAAGACCACTTAGTCTCTGTAACCAATATGCAACTCGCAATATTCCATAACGAGTAGGATTTGCCATCCCTTTGATGCCTTCACGATTAGAGAGTCGTTCAGCCATCAGTATTTTCTCTCCACCGGCTTGTATTTAGTAATAGTGACTGGGTGAGTCTTGATGATGGGTTCTTTTGTGTCATAGTATACCAGAGTGTGAGCCAAAAAGTTTTTGTCATCCCTGTCAGGATAGTCTGTTCTTGCATGCGCGCCTCTAGATTCTTTCCTCCAAATTGCACCCATTAAAATTACTTCAGCAACACGAAACATGGAATCGAGTTCCATTACATTTGTAAAGTTAGTATTATACTCTTTAGCTTTGTCGTCTACATGTTTCCATGTTTTTTGTCTTAATTCTCTTACCAACTTGAGACCTTCTACAAGATCAGTTTCATTCCTATACACGTAGGCTTTGTTATTCATTATCTCGGTCAATTCCTGTCTTACTTCATATGGATTTACGCTGCCAGTGCCCCTGAATATGCCATCATAGATTCTTTTTTCTTCATTTGCAACTAGGTGTAATGGAAACGGCGGAGGAGATGTGCTTTCTAGGACATATTTAGCAGCAATCTCTCCCGTAATTTTTCCCCATACTAGACACTCGGCAGTAGAGTTTGCTCCCAATCTATTTGCACCATGAACACTGTTACATGCAACTTCACCTGCAGCCCATATTCCTTGAATTTCAGTGGCACCATCTATGTTAGTGTGAATACCACCCATCATGTAATGGCATACTGGTCTAACGTCTATTGGCTCATCAGCAGGGTCAACTCCTGAAAATTTTAACGATATCTCTCTTATTGCAGGCAATTTTCTTATGATAAGCTCTTTACCCAAATGCCTCAAGTCTAACTTCAAGCAATCTACACCGGTATCATGTTTGAATCCACGACCTTCATTGATCTCAGTAATCATTGCGCGAGATACGACATCTCTTGATGCAAGCTCTAGTTTAGTTGGTGCATATTTTTTCATAAAACGTTCGCCTTTGTTGTTAAGCAGATATCCTCCCTCACCTCTTGCTCCTTCCGTGATTAGAATTCCTGATGGCAGTATGCCAGTAGGATGGAATTGGACAAACTCCATGTCCTTTAGTGCCATTCCTGCTCGATAGGCCATGTCAAGACCATCTGGAGTTGAAGCTAATGCATATGTTGAAAAGCTGTATACTCTTCCCGCTCCGCCAGTAGCAATAATTAGTGCCTTTGATTTGAACGTGTAAAAAGTACCAGTAGACATCTCAATGGCAGTTATGCCACAAAATCTTTGACCGTCATGGATTATTGAAGTAACAAACCATTCATTGAAGAACTCAATGTTGTCAAATTTTTGGCATGTATCATACAGGGTCTGCATTTCGTAGAATCCCACCTTGTCCTGAGCAAATGTTGCCCTTGGAAAGCTATACCCACCAAAGTTTCTCTGACCAATCCTACCATCTTCTCTTCTTGACCATGGCATGCCCCAATGTTCAAGCTGATAAACCTCTGACGGCATTTCAGAGACAAGTTTCTCAATTACATCTTGATCACCTAGAAAATCACTTCCTTTTACAGTATCGTACACATGGGATTCGATAGTGTCTCCATCCTCTGGATAAAGTACTGCAGCAGTTCCACCTTCTGCAGAAACAGAGTGTGAACGCATGACTTGGAGTTTTGAGATAACAGCAATCTTGATGTGGGGTGCTACCTTTGCTGCTTGGATAGCGGCTCTTAAACCAGCAAGGCCTGAACCTACGATCAGAAGATCTTTTTCTATGCTGTTAACCATGATTCGACATCTTCCTTTTCAGACTTCATAAATATGTCTTGTGAAGGGCAGTGCTTCGGTCCGGATCATTAATATATATCGCTAGTGATATCACTAGTGATGATTTCGGACTGGTTTCAAAGGGTAGGAAGTTCAGTACCAAGAGGATTTTCAAGATATTTCATTTTAGAGACATTGAAAAAAAGACCCTGTACTGGAAAGGAGATAATTGATGTGGCAGTAGCTCAGAGCGGAGGAAAGTGGAAGCCTTCTCCAGGACTGATATATCCTCTTCTTGGAAGACTACTAGATGATGGACTAATAGAAGAGACCAAAGAAGGAAAATACCAGATCACCAAGAAAGGAAGAGTAATTTCGGCAGATCTTGAAACTTTGGATAGAATAGTCAAGAACCAATTGGATGTAATTTTTAGAATGGGTAATGTAGGCAAGTTTGTTGCCATGGATCTAATAGAACGCATGAGTATAATCGGTAACTCGTTGAGTTCAAATATCTCACATATGACCAAAGATGAAGCTCAGAGGTACAAAAGGTTCCTAGAAACAGAGCTAAGAAAGATCGAAGCTAGCGAAAAAAGATCACAGGGTAAGGAAATTAAGATCAACTAATCCATAAATAATTGTAGAGCGGTATAGCGGCAGTTGTCAAGCATTAGAAGATTAGTCCATGACAAGTCAAAACCTCTTGTCTTCCCAGGGGTTTATGATGCAATAACTGCCAGAATTGCCCAAAAGGCAGGATTTGAAGCAATGTTCCAGACAGGTTATGGAACCTCAGCTGCTTTACTTGGGATGCCTGATTATGGCTTTATTGGAGCAACAGAAACTATTGAAAATGCGAGAAGGATTTGCAAGTCAGTTTCAGCCCCCGTAATAGTTGATGCAGACACTGGGTATGGAAATCCCCTAAGTGTATGGAAGCTTGTTAATGAGTTAGAGGCAATAGGCGCTGCAGGAATATTTCTAGAGGATCAGAAATGGCCAAAAAGATGTGGCCACATGTCAGGAAAAGAGGTTGTTCCTAAAGAAGAATATAGAGAAAAACTAAGAGCCGCGCTTGATGCTAGAAAAAGCAAAAACTTTGTAGTCGTTGCAAGAACAGATTCTCGGGCAACCGAAGGACTTGACGCTGCAATTAGACGAGGTCTCTTGTACAAGGACATAGGAGCAGATGCCATATTCATAGAAGCTCCCAAGTCAATTGACGAGATGAAAAAGATTGGCAAATCAATAGATGCGCCACTGGTGGCAAATATGATAGAGGGAGGGGCGACGCCGTTGCTTTCTTCTACCAAGCTACACGAAATGGGATTCAACCTAATTCTTTATCCACTGTCAGTTTTGTACGCTAACACATTTGCCACACTACAGGTTCTAAGACAATTAAAGAAAAGTGGAACGACATCAAAGGTAAAGAATCAACTCGTTAATTTTGATCAATTCAATGAGATTGTAGAATTGTCAAAATTTAAGAAAATGGAAAACAAGTACACAACGAAATTACAGAAATAACAAAAAAGGAAGAATTTTCAAGGCTTCCTTAAGAGGTGTTTCTTTTTACTTCTATTTCTATTGTAGAAACATTCCTAGAGCGTCCATCTTGTGATTGAAGCTGTTCTGATCCAATCTTGATGTTGCCTATTGAGTAACCAGCGTTTTCGGTCTTGCGTGCAATTATTTGCGCTACGTCAACCGCGCGACCAATGCTTAGTCCTCTTGCCTTGATAGATATTTTTGGTTGATTTGCCAACTGTATGAGCGTAGAAGTAACATACGCCATCAGAGGCTTCTTTCCGATGTAGATAGTTTCTCTAGATTCGGACATGTGCATCCTATTTCTTGGGATAATTTAAATCTAAGATTGCAAAAAAACTTGCAATGAAATTTCTTCTTGCGGTATTTTCTTCTCTTGTGATAATTGGAATCAATTATGCTTATGGCTATGACGAAATTTCCACGTCTGACTTTAGAATAGTTAATTCTCTCAATGAGGTTGTTCCTTCTCCAGTGGTGGATCAACAACTTAACTTACAGACATCGCTGAAAAATGTAAGTCAGAAGAATGTCAACTGGGTTTATGTAGTCCAAGTTGTAGACTCTAATGGCGCGATATCAGATCTAAATTACGCTACAGGCTCCCTTGTTGTAAACCAAACCCTTGCCGCCGCTCTTTCATGGACTCCACATGCGAGCGGAACATACAAGATTCAAGTATTTGTATGGGATAATTTGCGGGACATAAATCCACTTGCTCCAATGTCTACGTTTACCGTAACTGTAACTTGAGTTTTAGGAAGTGGACCGGGTGGGATTTGAACCCACGATCTCACCCATGCCAAGGGCGTATCCTACTAGGCTAGACGACCGGCCCGACTCTAATCAGAGTTTAGATCTGATTTGCATTAACTTTTTTTGTGAGGTTATTAACGTTTAGTGTAACTTGAAAATTAGCTTGACCAAAATAGCATAAGATATTTAACTATCAAGATTTGAATCCTTCGCGTGGTCATAGAGAACAAAGCAATAATTTCATACATCCAAATTCAAAAAGAAGATTTAGCAGTTTTCAGGTTTACTCCAAAAGAAGGAGAACTACCCCAATACAAGTCAGGTCAGTTTGTGACTCTTGGTGCACATGTACAATCAGAAAACAAAGTGATAAGGAGAGCTTATTCCATTGCGTCAAATCCAGAAAACAGAAAATACATCGAGCTTTACATCAGATGGGTTAGAAAACCACTACCAGGTCGTCTTACCACAGTCTTGTTTAGTTCAAAAGAAGGAGACGAGATTACTTGGGTAAAACCCACAGGTGCTTTCACTATTGAAGAAAAGAAACCAAACGGTGAGCCAGATGATAGAAGAATTGTTTGTCTTGGCGGAGGTACAGGGTTAGCTCCCTTTGTAAGTTATGCACGTCACTTACATGCCATAGGAAGCAAGAGAGAGATTGTGGTTCTACATGGTGCAAGCTATGTGGATGAGCTCGGATACCGAGACGAGCTAAGTCGCCTTGAAGAAGAGAGTTTGGATAGAGGCAAAGACAAGTGGAATTTCAGATACAGAGCCACTGTCAGTAGACCTGACGAGTGGTTCAATAGAACCTGGAATGGTCAAAAGGGACGAGTGGAAACTTTCTTACAATCAAAAAACAGTGAAATGTCCCCCCTTGAAAACCTAGTTGGGGAGAAGATTACAAAGGATAATACAGTATTTTTCATTTGTGGTTGGCAGGGAACCATAGACGGTTGTTTAGATGTTCTGACGCCAAAAGGATTTGTTACTGAAAGAAACAAAAGGGCAGACAAGAGCTTCGAGATAAAGTACGAATCATACGGATAGTCAGATTTCATTTGAAAAGATAATATTCTATTAGTCTGGCGAAACTACGGGGACGTAGGTTAGCTTGGTAGACTGCCAGCCTCGGGCGCTGGATGTCGTGGGTTCAAGTCCCATCGTCCCCACTCTGAAAATTACAATTTTTGGTCAATTTCAATCAATGATTGAAATATGCCAGATAAATAAGGAAGGCAATTGATGCTGGCAATTTATCTTGCACATTTAAACCCCGTTACCAAGGCGCATGTAGAGATCATCAACGAATTAAAAAGCAATAGCAATGTAAGAGTACTTCCAGTAATCTTCAAAATCGACGGTAAAGAAGTCAACAGTAAGAGTTTTCCGTTTAGCTATGAATTAAGGAAAAAAATGTTGGAAGCAATTTTTGGAGATTCTATATCCATAATGTCAAACTATACGTTTTATGCTCCATTTGCAAAATACATGCCACCTTTACTTTCTCCATATTCATGGAATATCAAAAAGCAAATTTTAGACGGGATCAAAGCAGATTATTTTACATATACTGGAGACAAGGCAGAGGCTTTTGTACTAAGGCTCTACGGATTGCATCCTAGGGTTGGTAAAAGAAAAGAGACATCTGCCTCGTTTGTAAAACAAAAGATGTTTGAGGCAGTAAGCGGAAAGGATACCGGCTGGGAACAGTATGTAGAACCAGAAATTGTACGGATAATACATGATAACTGGGACATTGTAGAGAAATTTGCGAAAGGCCCAGATCTTACCTACAGAGTACTTGGAATGAAATTTCCAAGCACTGGCTTCTGGTAGGACACCAACTAAGAGAGAAATAGATTAATTATAGTCAGAGTTGGTTTTTTATATGAAAACTTTTGTTCCCAAGTTTGTTTGGTTCGATGGGAAGTTTGTAAAGGATACAGAGGCAAATGTTTCTGTGATGACACATGCAATACATTATGGAACTTCTGTTTTTGAGGGACTAAGAGGTTATTGGAATTCTAAAAATCTATACATCTTTAGATTGTATGATCATATCAAGCGATTTAGAAATTCTGGAAAAGTCTATTCGATTTCACTAAAGTTCACCGACAAACAAATAGCTGATGCAATAACAGGGCTTTGTAGGAAGAACAATGTAAGAGAATCTTGTTACATAAGACCATTTTATTTTGTGGGGCGCTATGGGATAAATCTTCATGTGACTGAGAAGAGTCCAACACATGCAGCAGTTGTAATGTTTCCCTTTGGAGACTTGTTTAATAAAAATGGAATTAGTGCTGGGATCTCATCATGGAGAAGAATTCATGATACTTCCACCCCACCACTTGCAAAGATGGGTGGCAATTACCTAAACTCCATCTTGGCCACTCAAGAATGCAAACGAAATGGCTATGATGAAGCAGTCTTATTAGATCAGCTTGGAAACATAAGCGAAGCACCTGGCGAAAATATCTTCATGCTAAGAGATGAGAAATTGATAACTCCCCCTACTAGTTCTTCTGCGTTAGAAGGGATTACCAAAAATTCTGTAATGGAGATAGCAAGAGATCTAGGCTACAAAACAGTGGAGCGTGAGATACCAAGAACAGAGATTTATTTCTCTGATGAAGTGTTTTTGACTGGCACAGCGGCTGAAATAACTCCAATTATTTCAATAGATGGAAAAAAAATTGGCACTGGCAAGGTGGGTAAAATCACTCAACAAATTAGACAAACTTATGCAGATATCACTATAGGAAGAAACAAAAAGTATTCACACTGGATAACCCCCGTGTATTGATATGAAGATTGTACAAATAGGAGTTGGCGGCTTTGGCAAGAATCACGCTAGAATTCTATCCCAGCTTGGTGTCCTTTCGGCAGTTTGTGATGCAGATTCGTCGAGGGCTGAAGAATTCGGTACAAAATATTCCGTTAAGCATTACACTAGTATTAATTCTCTTTTAGAAGCAGAACAGTTTGATGGCGCATTTGTTTGCACACCAACTTCAACCCACTTTGGAATTGCCAAGACGCTATTGCAAAAAAGAAAGAATGTTTTTGTTGAGAAACCTATGACATATCTTTCTCGCGAAGGTGAAGAACTATTCGAGTTAGCAAAGAAGAATAAAGTTGTCCTAACATCAGGCTATATCGAGAGGTTCAACCCAGCAGTCTCACTTGTAAAGGAATACGTCAAGACCAAAAGATATGGCGAACTGATAATGCTGGAATTTCATCGAGAAAACAGAATGCCTCTGCACATCAAAGATGTAGGCATAATTTATGACACTTCAGTTCACGACATTGACACTGCAATGTGGCTTTTCGATGACGTGCCTGAGGTAATTTTTGCAAGGTCTGGAAAGTTAAGACATGACCATGAAGATTTTGCCACCATAATGCTAGGATTTAAAGAAAACAAAATAGCCATCATTTCATCAAACTGGATAACTCCAATCAGGGTCAGAAGGTTTAACGCTGTCTGTAGTGATGCAATAATTTCATCTGACTTTATCACTCAGGAAGTAAAGATTGAGACACACGGTGGAACCGAGATCCCACGCAAAAATGTAGAAGAGCCACTTCTTTTAGAAATTAAAAATTTCATTTCAGCATCAGAAGGCAAGGAGGACATCAGGGTCAAACCAGAACATGCAGTAAATACTACAAAGATAGCTGAAGCGGCACTTTTATCTAGTCAGAAAGGGACTCCAATTTATCTAGATCTGAAATGAACAAGAAAATGATGGAGATTCTTGCCTGTCCTATAGACAAACATTTTCCACTTGACATTTTCGAGATTTCAACAAAAAATGAAACAATCTCAGAAGGTGCCATATTTTGTTCCGAATGCTCCAGATTTTATCCCATAATAGACGAGATCCCCATCATGTTACCAGATGAACTAAGAGACAAAGAACAAGACATGGAATTTCTAAAAAAATACAAAGACCACCTGCCTGAAAAAATAGTTAACAAGGGATCACCCTGGCACCTGTGATGATAAAATGGTTACAAATTTTGTGTCAGAGAAAGCCAAATTGGGCAAAAATGTGAGGATATGGCATTTTGCTTATGTTGGCGACAATGCAGAGATTGGGGACAATGTAAAGATTGGATCTCTTGCCCATGTTGATTATAACGTAAAGATTGGAGAAAACACCATGATAGAAGGCATGGTATACATTCCACCTCTCTCAAGAATTGGAAAAAATGTTTTCATAGGACCTGCCGCTTCACTCACAAATGACCCTTATCCACCAAGCAAAAAAATGATTGGGGTTACCATTGAAGATGGTGCAGTAATAGGTTCAAGAGCAGTCATAAAGGCAGGAGTTACAGTTGGCAAGAATAGTGTTGTAGCTATGGGTGCAGTTGTCACTAAAGACATACCTCCAAATACAGTAGTTGCCGGAATCCCTGCCCGAATCAAGTATTCCAGAGAGGAATACGACAAAAAGAAGAAAGACTGGGAAGATAGCTAGTTTTTAATCTGTTTGTGAAAGATCAAGTTCTTTATCTTAGACATGATGAAGATCCAAAGAACTACAAGTAGGATTGAGATAGCTGCTTTTATAGTAGAGTCCAAGAGTTCGCTATATTTTCCAAAACCATCTATCTTTAGAGGTCCAAGTATTGCAATGAGTATTCCGCCTCCAACCACAATCATCAGCCACATTACAAAGATGTAAACATAAAGTGATGCTTTCATAGACGAACATCCATCATAAATGCAGTAATTATTGCAAGTGCGGCAGAAAACAGCGCAAGTTTGAATATAGCAAACCCTACCTCCTTTTCAGTCATGGGCCTATTGGCTACAATTAGGCGCACAAGTGTAACTGGAGCATTCTTGTCTGCAGTAGCCTTTAGCTTAAAATCTTCTGTGTGTTCAACTGGGTTTGCTTTTAGTTGTCTGTGTTCAATTATTCGCTTTACGCTAGAGAGAAACAGAAATGAGTTTATCACTGCAGGTAGAAGAGCAACTGCAGCAATTATTTCAACATGGCCCACTATTGCAATCGTTCCATACATTGCACCCAACGTAAGTGCGCCAGAGTCACCAGGAAATATCTTACTTGGAAATTTATGATATTTGTAAAATGCCAGAGATACAAATCCCAGAGGTAGACTTGCAATTGCTATATCATAATTATGTACTATGAATAATGATATAGTAAGTGCAAAGCTTGCAATTGTCATAAAACCGCTTGCTACCCCATTGAGAACATCGATAGAATTTATTGTATTTCCAGTAATTGGAATCATAAAGACAATCAATGCAAAATACAGTAGTGGGATCTTGACATAGCCAAATAGTGGAAATGATAGTTGGGGCTCATAAACCGTGTGCGGTGCGTAAAATCCTAACAAGATTATTGGAGCTGCACTGGCAGCTAGAGCAAGTGGCTTGAACCACCCTCCCAAGACTTTTCTGTCATCTGCCAAACCTACAAGGAATGCCAGAAAAGTTGTAAGAATTATTGCCAGTACAGCAGGCGAAGAATAGAATGCATAAAGCACAGTTTCTGATGCCAGTATTCCTGCAATAACAGACGGACCGCCCGGTCTTGCCACATTTGCGCCTCCAACTCTATTGTAGTCTTTGACTACAAGTTTTCTTTTTTCAAGAGTTTTGATGAGCGGCGGCGTAACCGCATAAACTGTAACAAACGCTATGGCTGAAACTATAATAGCAACAATTGTCTTTTCAAGCATTATCTTATCTTTTTGAGTTGTGTCTTTATGTTTTCTGCAATTACGGGTCCAATCTTATCAATTTTGGCAAGTTTTTCAACAGGAATTAACGCCAATTGATCTAAATTCTTGATACCGTTCTTGTATAGGAGCCTTGCCCTTACCCTTCCAATACCTCGTACCTTGACAAGGTCTACAAGCTCCTCTTTGATTCCATAAGCCACCCTCGTCTGCAAAATGTCAAGTTCTTCCATCACGTTGTCCATTTTTTCAAGTTTTGCAAGCTCATAGAATGCATGAATGAGCCAATCCGACGTTTCTGTCATTCTGTGCATATCACCTGACTCGATCCCTAGGTTGTCAGAGAGAAAAATCTCGCTTGATTCGTTTATCCATGCATCCATCGCAAGGAGGCTTCTGTTGCAGTCATATTCTGAAATGTTTTCGATCAATTGTTCTGCATGATTTTCAAGAAGTGTTCCTACTGATTCGTAATCTTTGTTTCTCAGTGAGAATTTGGGGAAAAAGTCTTCACAACTTGTTATTAGATGAATTATTCCAATAGTGTGCTTTCTTCCTTTTGAAATTTTTTGTGATGCATTTCTAAAGTATACTGAGGTTAGTGGATCAATATACAAGGTCGAGGTTTTTTTTCCAAATTCTGTTGCGATAAAACGTCCTCCTTTCTGCTTTACAAGTTCTTCTGACTCTAGATAGCGTAGTGTTATCTGAATTTTGAATTTTATAGTTGATTTTCTTTCCTGAAATCCAACAAGCGTTTTTGCAAAAAAGTCAATTATCTCTTCACTTTTTATTCCAGGCGTAGTTGAGATTAAGCTTAGCGCATGTACTCTTAGTGCCTTGTCATCAGTAAGTTTTGAAGAAATTGGTTCTGGTAAACCGTTGATATAGTAATCAAAAAGTTCGTCGCTGTTTGAATTTGCGACAATTATTGATTCCCCATATTCATCGTATTGCGGTCTTCCAGCTCTTCCACAAAGCTGTTTGTATTCTAGTACACTAATTGCTTTGTTAATTCCATATTTTACATCATATCTACTGATACTAGAAATTACCACTCTTCTTGCTGGGAGATTCACACCAGCAGCAAGTGTTGGAGTGGAAGATAGGATCTTTATTTCGCCGTTCCTAAATTCTGATTCTATGATTTCTCGGCAGTTCTGATTCAGTCCTGCATGATGAAATGCAACTCCTTTTTTTACTAGCGTTGCAAGATTTCGTACAAGCTCTGTATGTTCATTGTCTTCAAGAATCTTCTGCGAGACCTTATCCAAGGTTTTCTTTTCCTTTTCTGAGAGATATTTTGATACTGCGTCCGATGCCTTTGTTGCAAGAGCAACAGAGCGTGTTCTGGTTTCAGCAAACAGGATTGCCTGACCTCCATTTTTGAGTGAATCCAAGCCCAAGTCAACTGGCAATCCACGAACACTTGTCTCAATTTGAAAGTTCTTTCTGTTCTGCATTATTACCGTTCCTTGGTCGCAAACACCCTCCCATAGTGGAACAGGTCTCCAGTCACTTTCTACAAGTTTACAGCCTAGCCATTTTGATATTTCATCAGCATTTGTTACCGTTGCGCTCAATGCAAGTATCTGTGGTTTGTGAAGCAATCCTAGTTTTGTTAATACTATTTCAAGTGTAGGTCCTCTATCTTCATCCCCAAGCAGGTGAACCTCATCAGCGATTACAAGACTGATATCATTTAACCACTCTGCACCCTGCCTTATGACAGAGTCCATTTTTTCATTGGTTAAGACAAGAATATCATTTGAACCCAAGGTTTTGTCGGTTTGATCATAATCTCCTGTAGAGATCTGAGTCTTGACTTTTCTTCCAATGTCTATGGATTCTAATTTTTTAAATTCCGAGTACTTTTCAGATGCTAGTGCCTTGAGAGGACTGAGGTAAACTATCTTGCCCTTTTTTTCAATCAGATGTTTTATCGTGGCGAGCAATGCAATTAACGTCTTCCCACTCGCGGTAGGAGCAGAAACTAGAATGCTTTGTCCATCAAGTAGGCCAGCCTTGATACTTTTTTCCTGCGGAGGATAAAGAGTTACAATTCCGCTTTCATGAAGGAATTCAATGATAGTTTTTGGGAGATCTAGTTCGGTTACTTTCATACCCGGTTATAATGACCGGGTTTTGATTCATAAATAGCTGACTCTCGCTGCAATTTCTTGATGTATTTTCTTGCTTCTTCCTCATTGAACTTTCCTGTCTTGACCAGTTCTTTTACAAAGGTTTTTTCTTCAACAGGTCTTTTCTCGTCCCCTTCTAACGATTTCATCACATCCATAAACAGCTGCATCTTTGAGACCTCGCTGTGAGGTCTACCTTGCAAAACTCCAAGGTCTACTTTCCCGGTGTTTACATCTACTCCTGCGTCCTGCAACATGCTTTGTATCAGAAATATTGCTCTTTCAGCATCTTCTGCTTCTACTTGGGTCTTCATCAAGAGTCTTGCCCTTGCTGTGGCAAGTCTCACAAGTCCTTCCAACTGCCTTGGTGTTACAGTTATCATCCCTTCAGATTCAACGTTTCTCATTGTCATATAGTATTGTAGAATCTTTTCTTCTGCCTCTTGTGTTAGTATTGGTTCGAATCGTTTTGCATACGTCAGATATTTTGTAAGGATGTCTACGTCGATTAATGATTTTGTGTCAGTGCTTGAGGTTCTGTGCAGACTCAATATGTGCCGCGCAATTCTTGTATCTCTTTCCTTTGATGGTATGTCCCTTACAACAAAGATAAGATCAAAACGTGTGAGTAGTGGAACTGGCAAGTTTACGTTTTCTGTAATATTTTTGAATGGATCGTATTTTCCATACATGGGGTTAGCGGCGGCCAAGATGGATGTTCTTGCATTTAGTGTTGCAACAATTCCACCCTTTGCTATGCTTACAGACTGTTGTTCCATTGTTTCGTGCAGCGCACTTCGGTCTTCTGGTTTCATCTTGTCAAACTCGTCTATACAAACAAGACCTTGATCGCCCAAAACTACAGCACCTGCTTCTAGCATCATAATTCCGATTTTGTCCCTTACAACCGCAGCTGTGAGTCCTGCAGCAGTAGAACCTCTGCCGGATGTATAAAGTCCTCTAGGGGCAATCCTTGCACAAAACTTTAGCATCTCACTTTTTGCTGTACCTGGATCCCCTACCAAAAAGACGTTAATGTCTCCACGAATTTTAGCCCCATCTGCAAGCAGTTTCTGTGTAGAACCTACAATCAACAGCATGATTGATTCTTTTATGATATCATGACCATTGACATGAGGGGCAAATGATGCCACGAGTCTATCATAAATATCTGGATTTTTTGCAAGAGACTTGATTATCTTTTCTTCATCAGGTGAGATCTCTTCCCTTTCGGTGCTTCTAGAACTCTTATGTCCTCTTCCTCCCAGAAATTCAATATTATTTCCCTGAATCCTCAATCTGTAAATGCCGCTCTTTCCACGCATAGAAGGTATGTGTTCTTGTTCGATTCTTACAATTCCCGTAAGAATTACACGATCTCCAGGCCTTGCGTTATCAACTAGGTCTTGAAGTACTGTAACATCTAGATAATGAGGCAATTGACCTGGAGGCAAGTCCTCTGGCAATTCCTGAAGTCTTACCATTTGAAAGTCAATGAATTTACTTTGTTCGGGGTTTAGTTCAAGATCTCTGTGAGTACATTTGCCGTTATCACATTTTAGAGGCTCTTTGAATTCAAGACCTTTTTCTTGGATTCGTTTGGTCTGGTGACCTTCAGGGCATATATAGATAAGTTCTTTTGCAAGCGGTTTAATCTCAGAAGCTCTTACAACCATTCCCGAAACGCTTATCATTTTTCCAATTACCTCGGCGTTTACTTCACGGAGGCTTCGCTGTGCAGGGTAGTTTGAGATTCTAACCCTAATGTCATGACGAATTTTTTCTGCATACTGCGGGAATCTTTCCTTCAGAATGTCCTTGATTGCACCGCTAAAAGCATGTAAAATTTCATCAGGATCAAAATTAAAAACAGATTCAATTTCTGGATATGATACTAGATCGTTGTAATCCACTACAATGTACTGGATTTTTTTTGCCATCATCTGATCTATTTCATCAACATATTTGTATGAGCCAGACTTGTCCTTGAATTGGCTTAGGAAATCTTTTACTTGATCTTGAAGTTTGCTTGATGAAATAGATTCTGTCGCTACTGTCATTTCTTATCACTTAATACTTGTTTTTTGAATTCAGCACTATTATTGTAAATATAATCAAACAAGACGTGTTCTTCCACTGTTAGTTTCTTTGCCAATTCTGCACTCATCTTTGACGAGTCTGCCAGTCTGACGATCTTTCCCTGTCGTTTACGAATAAGAGAATTTAACATACTTTCCAGCTTGTCACGATCTTGTTGCGGTAGTCTTTGCATGAAGGAATTCATCTTTATGTAAAACTCTGGTTCAAGTGTAGAAAGATCAAAATCACCTTGAACGTTTTCTTTTACAATTGCCTGCTTCAAGGCTACTACCATATCAGTGTCTTGGACCTCGGCAAGTTTTTCTGACGATAGTACTTGTGCTACCCATCTTGGAATGCTCAAGATCTCACCATGTTTTGCATCGATTGACACCTCTGGAGCCTCGATTTTCACATCATACCCAAAATTGACCTTAACATCCTGTAGATGATATCCTATGCTATGGATTTGTATCAGTTCTGAGATGTCCAAATTATGTCATGATCCTCCCCAAGACGTTAATGGGATCGATCGATCAAATCTGTTAACCATTTGCTCTGATCATTTGATCTAGGTACTCGTGCCTTGTTTTCTTTCGTGTGTATATTTTCCCTATTTAATACAAGATTCATTATCCGATCGCCCATAGCGAATAAGCTTTTTGTTAACTTAATACCTAGGTATTTTTGTTATTACCTACGTTTTCCAGCTTGTGCAAGGAATTTAGAATATTCCTAGACTTAATTTTATTAGGAGGGCAAAAAGGTAAGACCCTATGACCGAATCATCGATGTGGGTAGAAAAATACCGACCTATGAAATTATCAGATATAGTAAATCAAAAAGACGTGATAGGTAGTTTGAAAGCTCTTTTAAAAAATACTTTAGAAATGCCACATCTGATGTTTTCTGGCTCTGCAGGAGTTGGCAAGACAACTACCGCTCTATGTGTAGCAAGAGAGATTCTCGGAGACTCGTGGCGAGAATATACTCTAGAGTTGAACGCATCAGACGAGAGAGGTATAAACATGGTAAGGGATAGAGTAAAAAAGTTTGCAAGGTTTTCTGGGCTGGATACAAGCATACCATTTAAGCTTGTCATACTAGATGAAGCAGATGAGATGACTGCTGATGCACAGACTGCACTCAGGAGGATAATTGAAGATACTGCAAGTCATTGTAGGTTTATCATGATTGCAAATAACATATCAAAAATCATAGAGCCTCTCCAAAGTAGATGCGCGGTATTCAAGTTTACCAGAATATCAGAAGAAGAGATAATCGATTACTTGGAAGAGATTTGTAAAAAAGAGAAACTCAAGTATACCAAGGAAGGCCTCAAAACGATTTATTCGTACTCGGAAGGAGATATGCGCCATGCCATTAACGTGTTGCAGGCAACGGCAAGCCTTGGGACAATAAATGAAGAGAACGTCAAGTCGTCTGCGGGGCTTTCAAAGACAAGCGACGTAGGCGACATACTAAAACTTGCACTGGCAGGAAAATTAACAGATGCAAGAAACAAGATGATCGAGCTCATCAAGGTCTACGGCATGTCTGAATCGGACTTTTTAAAATATCTTAATGAAGAGTGCTATAAAATAAAGACTAGCAACCTTTCAGAAATTTTAGAGTCCATAGCCAAATATGATTATAGATTGATTATAGGCGCCAATCCAGAAATTCAGCTCTCTGCTCTTTTGGCAGAACTTGGAAAGATAGGAAAATAATAACGCAGAGAGAGGGATTTGAACCCCCGCGTGCTTGCGCACATAGGCTCTCAAGGCCCACGCCATGCCGGGCTAGGCGACCTCTGCGACTCTTTTTCAGAAATACTTGTTAAAATTTGTTTAAGACAGGTAATGTTACACAATGATTGTTCGCTTAATACCCATTAAGGAAATGAAGAAAAATAAAAAGAACGAAAGATTTCTAGTGGTGTGCGTGTGGGTTAGCAGAACCAACATCCATCTTGGTGTAAGTTCCTGCTGCCTTTTCATGGTGTTCTAGGTTTGATTGATCTACTTTGATTGCCTGTGGAGGACATACTGAAACGCATGCCATGCACCAGATACAGTCGTGTTCTCTTATAGGATCGGCTTTGTCAGTGTAGTCCTTTCTTTCCTCTTTTACTGAACTACCTGTGCCAGCCATCTCAATGTTTACCGCTTTGTTAGCTGGAACATCCTTTTCTGTTCTGTACCACTGAAAGACTTGTACTGGACAAGCCTCAATGCATGCACCATCAGCAACACAAGAATCCCAATCCACTGCGACCATGGTGCCACTTACGCCTACTGGTTCGATCTTTTCTCCTCTAGTCTTGAATGCAGCGATGCAATTCTCGTCTTTAGAAGCTTCGGCCAATCGACCTGGGCCCCATCTGAAGTGAAAGTGACCATCGGCGTGGTTTATTTTTCCAATTGGTTTGTATCCTTTTGGAAAGTCTTCGGGTATTGGCATGGTTTTTTGTCACAGGATATGTTATTTAAACCTAGACAAAGTTAGTTGAAACTAAGGTAGTTTAGCGATCTCTTTTTCATGGATTTCCTGATTTGCTTGATCAACCTTGATTGCTTTTGTAGGACAAACTTCAACACATGCCATGCACCAGATACAATTAGCCTCTTTTACAGGATTTGCTTTATCGGTGAAATCTTTTCTATCGTTTCTGCCTGTCTCTCCAGGATTTTTGTACCACTCAAATACTTTTACCGGGCAGCTCAAGAGGCATATTCCGTCCGCGATGCACGAATCCCAGTCTACGGCCACAAATGTTCCATGTATTCCCATTGGCGCAATTGGTTCCCCTGTAGATTTGTAGTCTGTTACTACTTTTGAATCAGATGCAGCCTCTGCAAGTCGTCCAGGTCCCCATACCAGATGATAATTTTCACTTAGTGGATCTTTGAATTTCTCTATTACTTTGTAATTTGAAGGAAAATTTGGATCTATTGGCACATAGTGCAGAAATATTGTTAGTTATTTAAAGTGTCGAGGTGCTGTCAAGTTATTGGATGTAAGTCTCAATACTCAACTTGACTGCATCGACTAGGCAAATTACTGGTTCCCTTTACCAGGTTCTGCCATCACCGCTTCACCTGCAGCTCCGTCTGGCACGACCCGCGTGCCTTGAAGCAATCCCTAGCGAACATTCCTCTTATCTAGCAAAATCTTTCAGGTATAATGCTTCAACATATGGATATAAGACAAAAATCCTAAAGCTTCAAAACATCTTGGTAACTAGCCAGACAAGATAAATTCATATCTTTCAGAACTTGGCTTTAATCAGTGGGAATTTTCAAGTATGATGTATATCGAAGTCCTAACGTAGGTATTTATGCAAAGTGTAACGACAGTTTTGTCTTTGTTCCAAATGGCTTTGCCTCAACAAAGGTTGAAAATTTATGCGAGTTTCTTAAAACTAAGCATGTATTCGCATCAGTTGCTAACACTAGACTCCTTGGTGCATTGATGGTAGTAAACAACAACGGTTTATTGTTACCACGAAACTCATTAGAAGAAGAAGTTATCCATCTGAAAAAATCAACCGGTCTCAATGTAGATGTTCTTGACACAAAACATACAGCACTTGGCAATCTGATTTGTGTAAACGATAAGGGAGGTATAATGTCACCTCTAATACCTCCTGAATACGTAAAGAAAGTTGAAGATGTTCTTGGAATTGAGGTGATAAGAAAGAGAATTGCAGGATACCATCAGGCAGGGGCAATGGCAGTAGCAACATCACGGGGAGGAATAATACATCCTGCAACTGAAGAAGAAGACATTAGGTCAATATCACAAGTGCTTGGAGTTGAATTGGAACCTGCCACCATAAATGGCGGCTCTCCCTTTGTTGCTTCCGGCATCTTGGCAAATAACAGTTCACTGGTAGTTGGCACTCTTACGAATGGTCCTGAACTTGTAATGCTCACAAAAGCATTCAGAATTGAAGATTAGCTCTTGGATCGTTTAAAATTGATTCAAGTTTGACTTGCTTTTCAGAGCCATCTTTCATGTTACGAACAAGAACTGATTTTTCACTGTACTCTTTCGGAGCAACTATTATAACATATTTGGAGTTTGATGCCATATCCATCTGCTTTCTGAGAGACTTGCCCCCAAGATCTACCTCTACAGATATGCCTTTGAACCGCAGTGCAGATGCTGTATTAATGGCAATTTTTTTCATTTCATCGTTTACATATACTACCCATATCTGATCTTTGTTTGTCAAATCTGCGATTCCTTGCATCTCAATGGAATGAACGATGCGTTCTATTCCACCTGCTGCCCCGGTGGCACCCATGTCATTTCTTCCAAATGCCTTTGTCAGAGTATCGTATCGTCCTCCTCCAACAAGTGCTCCAAGATCTGAACTGTTATCAAATATTTCAAAGACAATTCCTGAGTAATAATCAAGTCCACGTACAATGCCAAAGTTTACTCTAACATTTTCTACTCTTCTGTTCTTTAGTGATTCAAACAATTGCAAGATTTTGCTCCAATTCTTGAGCTTGGTAGTATCAATTTGCTTTTCAATTTCTTGTGGTGTTCCCTTGATTTGAGAAAAATCCAGAATTTGTTCCAGATCATTTGTAGAATATCCTTTTTCTTGATATTCTTTGATTATTTCCGATCTTCTTTTCTTTTGCACCTTATCTACTGCCCTTAGAATGTCGCCAATTTCCTCAGCCGAGTCTGTCTTGAATATATCTTTTACATATGATTCTATTAAGACTCTGTCACATATGTCAATTGTAATATTTTGTAGTTTTAGATTCGAGAAAAACTTGGACGCAAAATCAATTATCTCTGCATCAGACTCGGTGTTTGGTTCGCCATATATCTCAATATCCCATTGATGGAAGAATCTATAGCGACCTTTTTGCGGTTCGTCATATCTCCATACACCTCCGAAGGTGGAAAATTTTGCTGGAAGTCTCATCGATTTTTGTGACACTGCATATCTGGTAAGACCTATAGTGAAATCAAATCGTAGCGCAACTTCCCTGTCTCCCTTGTCTTTAAAGTAGTAGATTTCATTTTTTATAGAGGGTCCACTCTTAGTTTCAATTACTGAGACAAGTTCAATTGGAGAAGGCTCCATGAATTGAAATCCAAATAGATTTGATGTCTCTATGAATTTCTGTCTCACATATTCTATTGTGGCACATTCCTTTGTCTCTATGTCTCTCATCCCACGTGGTAAGTCCAAATTCAAGACTCCTCTTTTTCTAATGCATTTAGACTTTCTGATTTTGTAAAGTTTCAATTGTAATAAATTAATAACACAAATGAACCTAGCAGATATCTACGATGACATATAGAAACTTGGAACACATGACTGATGCGTTCATAGAAGTAACAGGACGGACTTTGGAAGAGGCCTTTGAGACTGCTGGAATAGCAGTAGTTGATACAATTCTTGATATTAAATCAGTTGAGAAAAAGACAGAAAGAAAGATCGAGATAAAATCAAAGGATTTGAACAATCTTCTTTACAGTTGGCTTGAAGAAATAATCATACTTACAATAACAGAAGGATTTGCGGGTGCCGGCTTTCAGGTTCGCATAACTAAGACAGAGCAATATGAACTTGAAGCAACAATTAGTGGAGAAGAAATTAATTTTGAAAAACATCATTTCAAGCTAGAGATCAAAGCACCCACTTTTCATTTAATGGAGATAAGAGAAGAAAAACCAGTTGTGATGAGATTTCTGCTTGATCTTTAGTATAAATTATTAAATACTGTTCAAATTAATTTTATCAAGTTGGTAGACGAAGAAATTGAGAAGATAATGAAAAGGAAGTTGACTGAGATGACTTCTCAAAAGGAACAAGAAATTTTAGAACTAAATGATATGAATTTTGACAAAGCCATAGCTGGTGATACACCAGTAATAGTAGATTTTTGGGCTACATGGTGCGGACCCTGTCAGTTTATGTTGCCAATATTTACCAAAATTGCAAAAAAATACAAGGGCATCAAGTTTGCCCGTGTAAACGTAGATGATGCACAAGGAATTTCGCAGAGATATCAAGTGTATGCCATTCCCACATTCTTGGTTTTCAAGAATAGCAAACTCGTTGACAAGGCCGTAGGTGCAGTCGGAGAACCTGGACTACACATGCTTGCCCAGAAATATTCTCAGTAGCCATAGGCTGGATTTGTTTTTCTCTGAATTTCTATAATTTCTTTGAGGATCTGAGATTCTTCAGGAGTCAACTTGTGCGCAAACTGCTTGAGTAAGAGTTTGGCCTCATGAGATGGAGGTAGCGAATAGAACACTTCTTCTTCAGAGACCTGCCTTCCAACAGTAACATTTTGTATTGACATGGCTACTTCTTGACCTTTTTTTGCGTAATCCAAATTTTTTCCACTGTCTTGAAGTTGGTGAACGATTCCTACTTTTCTTCCATCTGCATTCATTATGGCAATTTTTTGTTTGAGCGTTCCTATGTCTACTCTTACTCCAAAGACTGCCGGGTTGCTTTTTCTAAATACATATCCTTTCAGAAATGTCACTTTACATATAGGAGTGAGTTCTTGAAATATTGCATTTTCTTCGTTTGCAGTATCCTCTTGAACCCACTTCAGGTAATTGTCAATGAGGCTGTAGATTACTTGATCATGGAAAATTCGGACATGGTTTGACTCTGCCTCTTCTTGCGCATCTTGCAATATTTTTACATTGAACGCGATGACAACCCCAAGATGCCTGTCATTTTCTTTTATTGCCTGGGCTTCAACGACGTCACGTCTTGTGACTGGCCCTATATCAGCCATCGAGACTGGTACGCTTTGCCTCTTCAGCATATCAGTCATGGCCTCAAGTGAGCCAATGGTATCACATTTTAGAATCACGCCCTTTTTGTCAGTCTTTACAAAGACTGATTTCATTTCAGACTCGATCAATTTTTTATACTCATCAATCTTTGACTCGCCAGAGGCTGCATAGACTGGACTGCCAGGCAGAACTCCTTCTAGATCTGGCGATGCAATTTTTATTCCTGCAGCCGCATAGACTTCATTTACTGGCCTAAACTTGTCACGTGGGTCGCGCATCTCATCTAATGGTTTTGGTAAAAGTATCGCCTTTGGTTTTGTAATTACTGTAGAATCCCTTTTGGCAAGAACTATAGAATCAGTTTTTCGAAGTGTGCCATCAATTAGTATTATGTTGGCAGTAACGCCAAGGCCAACCTCTTCTTTTACCTCAAGAACTATGCCTCGTGTCGGCTTTTCTGTCTGGTCTAGTTTCTTTTGCAAGTATTGTTGTGTTAATCCTACAAGTACTGCAAGCAATTCAGGAATTCCTTCCCCAGATCTTGCACTAACCGGGACAATAGAGACTTCCCTTGAAAAGTCTTTAATTCTGTAAAACGCTTCAGATTGGAAGCCAAGTATAGATAGAGTTCCCACAACATTATAGAGCAGCTCGTCAAGAGCTGTTTGAACTGACGGATCCTGTTCTTTTATTGATTGACTGATAAATTGAGTTGAAGTCTTTTTCCAGCCTCCTATCATGTCAACCTTGTTGAGCGCGACAACAAACGGCACCTTTCTGCTCTGCAATATCTTCAGGCTTTCATTGGTTTGTGGTTGAAAACCTCGGTTTACGTCAACTACCAAAATAGCAATGTCTGCAGCAGAACCTCCCCTTGCCCTAAGGTTTGTAAAGATTTCGTGTCCTGGTGTATCAATAACTAATAGGCCTGGAATCTCTTGTTTGTCACCTGCCATCTTTGCAAACAGTGGTCCACATGCCTTCTTGATTGCCTCGGTTGGAAGAAAGCTTGCCCCTATGTGTTGCGTAATTCCACCCGCTTCTCGGGCCTGCACTCCTGTTCCCCTAATCTTGTCTAATAGCGAAGTCTTACCAGAGTCTACATGACCTAGAACTGCCACTATTGGCTGTCGTATTTGCAACCACTTTCACTTGAATATTACAGCTACCTCTTTTTCAAAACTTTCCTTGGAATCGGAGGCATGAATTATGTTGTCTGATATTCCAAGTCCATAGTCACCCCTAATTGTACCAGGAGCAGCTTCATAGGATTTGGTGGAGCCTATCATCAGTCTGGTTGTTGCAATTGCGTTGTTTCCTTCAATCACTGCAGCGATAACTCTTCCCGATGTGATAAAAGATACGAGTTCTCCAAAGAACGGTTTGGTATTGTGTACAGAATAAAATTCTTCAGCCATCTGTTTTGTAAAGGTAAGCATCTTTAGTTTTACAATTTTAAAGCCCTTCTTTTCGAATCTCGCAATAATTTCGCCAGCAATCTTTCTTTCTACACCATCAGGCTTTACTATGAACAATGTTTGTTCAGTCATTTTACTTTTTGACCCTAATTCCGCCTTTTACATACTTGTTTGTCCACTTGAGTCTTCTAGGATCTCTTTTGAGAACAAGCATGTTCTTTTTGCATTTGGAAGAACAGAACCAAAATACAGTACCGTCATTTTTTACAAGCATTGTGCCTGAGCCCTTGGCTACTGGTCGGTTACAAAAACTACATGGTTTAACTAGAACGCTCATTTTTTGATCACTTTATCTTCCTTGCTTCGCGCTCTGTCTCACGTAACATAAGGATATCTGACATCCTTACAGACCCTTTTACGTTTCTTGTAAGAATTCTTCCCTTGTCTTTTCCTTCCAATATCTTCACTCTGACTTGAATAACTTCGCCTGCAATGCCTGTTCGGCCAACAATTTGTATTACTTCAGCTGGAATTGGTACTTCTGTACTCATTTACTAGCTTGACCACCTTTAATCTGCGACAACGATGCCACAATTTGGTCAACGATGTGTTGAGCATCTCCCGAATCTATGATCGCAGCAGCAGCTGAGGTTACATCAATTCCTAATGCTTTACCAAGTTCTTGTCTGTTTGGTACAAAGGCATATGGAATGTTGTGTTCCTCGCAGAGGATTGGCAAGTGTGCTACTACCTCTGGTGGTTCTACATCTTCAGCTATAACTACAAGCTTGCTTATTCCTCGCTCTATTGCTTTAGTAACTTCGTTTGTGCCTTTTTTCACTTTACCACTCTGATGAGCAACCCTTACTGCTTCATAGATAGGGCTAACCAGGTCGGTCGGGACTTGAAACTTAACGTAATAAGCTTTAGCCACATGTATCACCCAATGGGATCATTTCCATTCCTTGAATGCTTTTAATTGGTTTTAAAAGTGTTATCTGTCAACTGCTTGCTTTATTTTGGACATGTATTTATCGAAAATTTCGTTCAGATTATCTTCAGTGTTTGACTCTGCATATATCCTTGCTATTGGCTCGGTTCCACTAAGCCTTACCATTACCCAGCTTGATTTGTCAAGAAACATCTTGATTCCGTCTGTGAGGTCCTTTTTGTATGGTTCACTCTTTAAGGCAGATAATATTTTTTTAAAATCATCTTTAGTACATTTTATCTTGTCCTTTGTTGTAAATGATTGCGGCAGACTGGCAGACTCTTCAGACATTGTATTGCTAGTCTTTGACAAAAGATCAAGTACAAGTGCAAGAGTCATTGCACCATCTCTTACCTGATTGTGTCTTCCGTACATGAATCCCCCGTTTTCTTCAAATCCTATTACTGCGTTTTCTTGAACCATTTTACGTGAGACCTCTACACTGCCTACTCTAGTCCTCAATACCTTGGAGCCGGTCTTTTCAGCGATTTGTTCAATTGCAGATGTCGAATTTATAGTAGTAACAACCTTTGATTTTGGATATTTATCCAAGACGAATCTTGATATGAGAAGAGCTGACCTGTCACCTGTAAGAATTCGCCCTTTATCGTCACAAAATATACTTCTATCACCGTCCCCATCAAAGGCGATGCCAAAATTTGCTCCTGATTTTACTACTGTACGTGAGAGATTATCTAGATTCTGCGGAGTTGGCTCAGAGCCTCGTCCTGGGAACAAACCGTCAATCTTTTCGTTTATTGTTACCACATCGCATCCAAGGTCTTTACACAGTAGAGGTGCTGTTGCTGCCTGTGCACCGTTGCCAAGGTCAAGCACTACCTTAAACCTGCGTAACCTAATCTTTGTAGAGTTTACTCTAGATTTTATTCCGTCAAGATATGTTTTGATGGCCAGATATTCACATCCTGTAACGCCAACCTTTTTTGATTCCTTCCACCTTTTTTTGAAATAAATCTCCTCCACCTTAAGTTCATCTTCTCGCGAGATCTCAACCCCATCGCCTGCGGTAGGTTTTAGTCCGTTATACTCCGGAGGATTGTGCGAAGCAGTTATCATTATTCCTCCACCATATCTCAGTTTTTTTGTTGCATACTGCAGACATGGAGTTGGCACAAGGCCACACAACATCGAATTCAAACCCATCGCGTTAAGCGACGCACACACTATTTTAGACATTAATTCGCTTGATTCTCTTCCGTCATATCCTACAAGTATGGGGCCTTTTCTGAAAAATGTTCCAATAGATGATGTGATATCTGAGACAAAGTCAAGAGTCAGATCGTCGCCAAAGACTCCCCTTACCCCATTAGTGCCAAATAATTTTGCCATTTATACTCTCAACAATAGATAAATTTGTCTTAAAAGTCATGGTGCATGCGGGAGTTGCCAAGCCTGGTCAAAGGCGCAGGGCTTAGGACCCTGTCTTTTAGGAGTTCGTGGGTTCAAATCCCACCTCCCGCATCTTTTAATGAATTATACAAAGCTGCATTTCTTTGTGGCTGTGAAAGTGAGTGCTACAAAAGTTGTTTGAGCATTCGTAGCAATGCCAGTCGCCTATAGTAGAGCACACCTTGCAGGTTTTTATTGGATTGTTGTGATCGTAACTGTTTATCCTGCCTCTGTTCCTGTTAGAATTCTTTGATTTATCCATTATTTTTCCTCGGAATACAAAATTGAGAAAGCGTCCTCGTTCATTCAACCACTCATTACAGAGTCAAGATATCTAGTTCTACTAGCATTTGATAATTTTCCATATTCCAAAAGGCTATTTAAGCATTAATAAAGCGCAGGATGCGTACCAATCAAAATGGAAAAGACGAAGGTAGAGCTCACAATAGTTGGAAAAGACCACGAAGGAGTAGTTGCAGGTTTTACTAATTTCATTTTTCAAAATGGTGGAAACATTGAGAAAATAAACCAAAACGTAGTCAAGAGCCTTTTTGGGATGTATATGGAAGCTTCCTTCACAAGAAAAATCGACATAAAAAAATTCAATGCGGAAGCAGAAAAAATTGCAAAGAATCTCAAGATGGAAGTAAACATACATCATGAGTTGTCAGAGAGGAAAAGAGTTGCGGTCTTGGTCACCAAAGAGCCACACTGTCTTGAGGCCATACTTGATGCAAGAGCAAAGAGACAGCTGAGAGGCGAAATCGCGGTAATCATCGGTACAGAAAATTCATTGGCAAAGATTTCCAAAAAAGCAGGAATTCCTTTTGTGCTGGTAAACGAAAAAGATCAGGCCGGAGCAGAAGAAAAGATAATTTCCATTACAAAAAAATACAATGTTGATCTCATAGTACTTGCAAGATACATGAGAATACTTTCTCCAAACTTTGTGTGGAGATATCCAAACAGAATAATCAACATACATCCATCACTTTTACCTGCTTTCCCAGGAGCCTTTGCATATGTTCAAGCATATGAACGCGGTGCAAAGATTGTTGGCTGCACGGCGCATTATGTTACAGAAGATCTAGATCAGGGACCAATCATATTCCAAGATGCCTTTGCAATAGATGAAAATGAGACTCTTGAATCCCTGAAAAAGAAGGGTCAGAGGTTGGAGGCAAGAACACTTCTTGAGGCGGTAAAGATGCACCTTGAGGGAAGACTTGAAGTATATTGGGGGAAGGTGCACGTCAGGCCAAGACGATCTAAATGATAGTAAGGAATCTTTCAAACCCAATCATTCTAAAGGAGATTAGAAAAAATCCTGTTGCCATCATCCCGGTGGGCTCTATTGAGCAACATGGTCCACATCTGCCAATCTCTACAGATACGGATATTGTATACCACATTGCAAAAAAGGTCTCAGAAAAGACAGGATTCCTTCTGCTTCCCACCATAGAGTGTGGCGTATCGTTTGAACACCATCCATTTTTCAACCTAAGTACAAGTCCGGATGCTCTCCAAAGGTACCTAGTAGATATGTGTATATCGCTTTGGAAAAACAAGATCAAGACAATAATAATACTCAACGGCCATCACGGAAACCAAAAGGCACTAAAGGGGATCCCATCCAAAGTTGCCAAAAATAAGAAGAATGGGCCTCGGGTCATTGTCTGGTCATATTGGCACTTTATGAAGCAAAGGTTTGACCATGCAGGATTTGTAGAGACGTCCATCATGCGTGCAATATCAAAACAGGTAGAGATGGACAAGGCAGAGAAGGGGTTAGTTGAGAGCGACCATACAAAAAAAGAGCTGAAAAGGCTAGGCAGGATCGCAAACAAGTCATTTATCGCTGTCACAAAAAATGGTGTCTGGGGAGACCCAAGGCATGCAACTGCAAAAGATGGGAGAAAAATCCTAAAAGAAATAATCACATCCATTGTAAAAGAGATCAAGATATCTAGGCTTTAATAATAATTGAATGGTTATTCTATCATTACCTCTAGATTTTATTATTAAAGCCTATTTGATTTCTGAATTGATTGTAACAAAGTCAGTTAAACAACCTCATCATTGCCGGCAACTAGATAGACTTATGGAAGAATTCAGACATATGGTAAATGAGGCAATTAGGATAGGAATTGAAAAGAACATTACCTCAAAATTAAGATTGCGAAATGAACTCTATCTAAAATTCAAGAATGAGTTTCATACGTGCTACATAAGCATGGCGGTTTTCAAAGCCCATGCGTTGCTAAAATCTTACAGAAAGTCATTCAAGAAAAACTCTAACACAAAAAAACCATATGTACAGAAAAAATTTTTTGTTGTTAATTCTTTTGTATACCGAATATTAGATGGCGATATGAGGATTCCAACAAGACCTAGAGAGTTTGTGAAAATCTCTCTCAATAAATATACATTAAATATACTTTCAGAACCTAACCTGAAATTTGGTAATGCTACAATCTCATCTGATACTATTTCAATATCATTTTCGAAAGATATCGATCAAAAGAAACCTCATGGGTATATGGGAATTGATACGAATCTAGCTAATGCAACCTCTATTGACGAGAGGGGAAAGACTACTGTCGTAGATATGTCAAGTATTATTTCAAGGAAGATAAAATACCGAGATATTATATCTCATTTTACCAGACACGATGTAAGGATACAGAAGCGACTCAAGTCAAAATACGGTCAGAAACAAAAGAATTATGAAGATACATACTTGCACCAGAAATCAAAAGAAATCATATCAATGGAAAAACAAATTTTTGTGGAGAACCTCAAAGGAATGCGTAATTTGTACAAGAGGGGTAATGGACAAGGTGTTAGATTTAGATTTAAAATGAATTCATGGACCAGATTCAAGTGGCAAAAGATGCTAGATTACAAATCTCAATGGCAAAACGGATTTCCAGTAATTTTTGTAAATCCCAGCGGAACAAGCTCAAAGTGTTCGATATGTGAGGCAAAGATGATCCTCGAAGAGAACCGAATGTTGTATTGTTCAAGATGTGGTTTACACATTGACCGTGACGTCAATGCGGCCAGAAATATTTTGGCTAGAGGGATGCAGTTCGTCCCCGACGCAGTGCAAGGTGAAGTTATGAAGCAGTCAAAAGAGGCTGAGCAGATTGCACCGAACTTATTTGTCGGCATGTTCCGATGAAATAGTAGAACTTCAAACTTGCCTTACTGGCCCATATAAAGAATCAATCAGATGGCAAAGACAAGAGGATACAGAGTTAAGCCATACCATTACACAGGCTTCCTTTGTTCGCTGTCTTAGACCGATTTCCATTACGAAGGGTTGAAGATAAAAGGCGGATGCAGTTTGCCAAATCTGATTTTATAGCTATTGATGATATATTGGTTTAACAGAATCTACCAATGAAATTTTAATATATACCCTCGATAGAGTGGGTAATAAGTGAAATAAATGTCAGTCGACATGGCAGTAAAAGTACTTGATGAAAGCCTCAACAAGGTTGTTCTTATCAAGCTCAAAGGCGGCAAAGTGATAAGAGGTAATCTACATGGCTTTGATCAGCACATGAATCTGCTACTTGACTCATCAGAAGAGATCCCTTCTGAGGGTGAGGCAAAGAGCCTAGGAACCATTGTAGTTAGAGGAGATAACGTGGTTATCATATCTCCTCCACCAAAGTGAAGACACAATGACTAAAGGCACAACCTCCATGGGAGGATACACAAAGAAGCACACACATATTAGATGTAGAAGGTGTGGAAAGAATTCCTTGCATGTAAGACATAAGAAGTGTGCAAGTTGTGGTTATCCTGACGCAAGAATAAGAAAATATACTTGGATCAAATGGTATACGTAGATGGAAGAGATCGCCCTAGTTTTTAGTTCTCTAGCGGGCGCATGCACAGCAGTTGCATTAGATAAGATCCCAAGACGAAGATACAAACAGACAGTTACGATAAGTTCTGCAGTAGAAAGCCAGTTACATTCATTGAAAATTGAGAGAGAGATTCTAACCAAGACAATTACAAGGCTACACAGTGAAGAGTCAAACGTCTCAAGAATCCAGCGCGACAAGCTGCTCATTAGATACCAGCACCAGCTTGGAGCCATATCAGCCAAGATAGAAAAACTTGAGATGGCAAGCAAGTATGCCGACCTTGGACCAATTGGTGACAGTCTCATTTCGCTAATGGACTCCAAGCTGTCAAAAATGGACCAGAGGTTGCATGAAATTTCATCAAAGATAACAGTTAACGCTACTCCATCTGTTGTGCAGACAGTACAGACAGCACAGATAGTACAGCCAACAGTACAACAACAAGTTCAGCAGACAAAACAAGAAACAAGACAAGTGGTTCAAGAAAAACCACAAATTGAAAAAACAGAGCCAAAAGTAGAGATCAAGCAAGAAAGACTGGAGGTTCCAAAAGAAAAGATTCCAGAACCACTTCCTCCAATAGACATGCACTTACCGGAAAAACATGTGTCAGTCGAACTAAGTACGTTAACTACAATTCCAAGCAAGATGCCGGAATTTCCTGTGGAGTTTATCAAGCCTACTGCAACAATTGAGACTCCAAAGAGCGTAGAACCGGCACCAAAGATAGAGACACCACAATTGATTGTACCAGTAGAGCCTACACCCCTTGTTACTAAAGAACCTCCAGTTATACAGACGCCAAGCCCAGAACCTTCAATAGAAAAGAAGGTACAGATCCCAACACCTATCAAGATTCCCGAAGAAGAAAAAATTGAAGATGATGATAAAGATCTAGATAAGATAAAAAGCGAGATAATGAAGGCACTTTCTAAACTGGAACAAGTAGAGGTAGAATAGTTGACAGTAGATGATGCCATAAAGGCATTGTCACCTCAAGCGTTAAAGATGGTGAAGAACAATTACGTGGTTGGTCTTGGCAGCGGAAGAGCTGCAACTGCGATAGTCAAGCTTCTATCAACACACTTGAAAAAAAACAGTTTTTCCATAAAAGCAATTCCAACATCCTTGCAAATCAAGATGGAAGCAGAAAGAGGAGGCATACCAATTATCGAACCCGATCAAATAGATCATATCGACATAGTATTTGATGGAGCTGACCAGATAGATGCGAAAGGCAACATGATAAAGGGTGGAGGGGGAGCCCTACTCCGTGAAAAAATTCTTATCAGCATAGCAAAAAAAGTTGTAATCATAGCAGACGAGACAAAATTTGTAAAGAAACTCTCTCGGAGTGTACCAGTTGAGGTTCACCCCTTTGCAAGAAATACTGCAGCTATGAAGATCAAATCATACGGAGGAAAACCCAAGATACGTTTATTTGATAGAGGATATCCGTTTGTGACAGAAAACGGTAACATAATACTTGACTGTGAGTTTGGTGATATTTCAAACCCAAAATTACTTGCAACAAAAATAATAGAGATTCCTGGCGTCATGGAAGTTGGGATATTTACAAGACCTGATGTGATCTTTAAGGCAAAAGAAAACGGCAAATTTGAAATATTATGATGCAGGTCTTGCGATGAACTTGCCAAAGCCTTGCTTTACTACAACCTTTGAATCTTCAGCAACAACTGTTCCCCTCACCAAAGTTTTGACTGGCCACCCCGTTAGTTTCCATCCTTCGTATACAGTATAGTCAGAAAATCCATTCAAGATCTCGGCTGAGACCTTTTTTTCTGCTTTCATGTCTACAAGCACAATGTCTGCATCGGTGTTTTTTTGAATTATCCCTTTTTTTGGATACAGACCAAATATTTTTGCCGCATTCAGACTAGTAAGACTTGAGAGCTGTGGCAGAGTTAGTCTTCCCTTGTTTACCCCTTCGCTGAGCAAAATAGGTAATGCCGTTCCCATTCCGGGAAACCCCGCAAGGGCTTCCCAAACTGTATCTCCGCCTATTTTGAGTCGTAGTTGGTTTGCTACATGATCGGTTCCAATTGTATCTATTGTTCCACTCTTCACCTCCTTCCAGATCCTTTCTGTATCACTCGATGATCGAATAGGCGGCATTACTTTTGCAAGGTATCCTTTTTGGGATTCGTATGATAACGTAAGATAATGAGGGCAGGTCTCTACAAAAATTTTGGTTCCATTTTTCCTCTCTTGTAATATTGCATCCATTGCTGCTTGAGAACCAATATGTACAAAATAAAGAGTGCAACCAGCCTTTCTTGCAATCCGTGACGCCACTTCGATAGATTTCACTTCTGACTCTGCAGGCCTGCTCTCCGACCAAGCGCCAAGCCCATTCTTGTTTTTGGCCTTTGCCTCTCGCATACCGCAAGAACACATCTGATAGTCTTCTGCATGGATAAGCACTGGACAGCCAAGTGAGGAGGCCTTTTCAATTACGCGTTCTACAATCTTTGAATTTATTTCCACCCTGTCTTCTACAAGTTCATTTTTTCCTGGCACCATGTCCATGTATACATGCCCTACCTCATCTCCAAGATTCATGTAGAGCTTAAATGACGTTATTCCTTTTTTTGCGCAAAACTCCATCTCATCAATCTGGCTTTGATGCAAGACTGATGCATGTATGGTATAATCGATGTAGTGCGACTTGGCACTATTGTCAAGATGCAGGTCAAGATCTTTTTTGTATGAACCGCCCATGCGCAACATCCTCATCATGGTGGTTACTCCTCCAACTGCCGCAACTCCAGATTCTGTGGCGGCTGCCTGTTCTATTGGAGAATACACACCGTAATGTACGTGTGGATCTATCATGCCAGGTAGTGCGACAAGGCCTTTTGCGTCAATTTTTTTGTCGCACTGCGGAGTATCATTTGTCAGACCAACTATTTTTCCTTCGTCGATTACGATATTTTTGTCAATAATTCCATTTGGTAGTATTACATGCGAATTTATAATTATTGTATCAAAAGTCATCGAAAACTTTGCTAAAATCCCAGTATTATTCTTTGACCAAATAAATAAAAGCAGATGACATTCTCGATAACAAAAGGGCCGGTAGTCTAGTGGTAGTGATGCCGCGTTCGCAACGCGGATGTCGGGGGTTCAAATCCCCCTCGGTCCATACATTTTTTATTATAATCTCCTGTGAGATTTTTAATCTCATATATACCAGGTATAGAACATATTTCATAAGGCAAGAAATAGAAAAGGCTAAGATGTATATCATTATAGTTGACCAACTATTACTATTGCCTTGATTGTAAGAAGATCATTGTGAGTGTCAACCGAGACTATGGACCGAGATGTCCAAAATGCAGAGATAAGGCAAAACAAGAATAATCAAAGATTCCCAACCAGATCAAAACTAGTCATACAAAAAACAATATACACCCAATACAACTAGTTTAAGTGATGAAGGTATTCAACGGAAAATTGGCGGCAGAAGATTACATGTCAAACCATACTTTGACCTTTTCGACACCAGAGCTTACCTTAATGAGATTTGCTTTTTGGCTTGGTGACATGGTTCCAGACCTCAAAAACCCAGGTCAGCAGATGCCACGAATTATGACATTTGTAGAAGAAAAAGACTTTGTTCCGACACCTGTTGTAGACGATGACAAGTTTGTTCCAACAGGAGCTGTAAAAACCATTAGTGGCCTTTACGGAAACATAAACACTGAGATAAGTTCAAGTTCAAAATTTTGTTCTGAATGCGGTACAAAACTTTCTGTAAACGCTAAGTTTTGTACAGAATGTGGGGCAAACCAAGACTAGATCTTGTTTCCACACTTGGTGCAAAATTTGGATGTTGGTTTAACAGGCGAACCACAAGAACTGCATACAGGACCTGTTTGCTGAACATCTTTTGGCAAAAGCGATGGGTCCGGTGTCGGTAGTACTCCCGGTGTTGAAAATGCCGATGCTGCTGAAATGATCGACGGTGGACGGCCAGCGCCAGGCAGTGTAGCTGCCGTTACCTGTGAGGCCTGCGGTCCTCCAAAACTCATTCCGCTTGGCATTGTACCACCACTTGATGGAACAGTTTTTCCTCCAGCAGATTTATCAAGTGATTTTTTTAGCTCAAAGATAACCTTGACTGCAAGAAATTCTAGAGCAGAGTAGGCAACAACATAATCTCCAAGTTTCTCAAAAAATTCCTTTTCTGATAACTTGCCTTGCTTGTACATACCATTGGCATCAAGAAATGACTCGTAGTATCCTTGTGTATCGTTGAGTAAATTTTGTAGCTTGTCAAATAAGAGGGTAAGAGTGTCTACTTCGCCAAATGACATGAAGACAGTTCACTCTGACCTGTATTTATTTTAGATCGAAAAAAGGTAGGTAAGGTTTTGTTTCTAGGCTTTCTCAAGGGCCCGGTCTATCATTGTCTTGTAAGACGACTTTGATGCGGCTCCTACCTGTTGTGCAACTATCTGGCCTTTATTGAATAGAGCAAGAGTCGGTATGCTAAACACGTTGTACTTTGATGCAAGCTCATTGTTTTCATCAACGTTTACCTTCACAAAGTTAACCTTTCCTGCATATTCGCCTGCAAGTTCCTCAATAACAGGTCCAACCATTCTGCACGGACCACACCATTCAGCCCAAAAATCTACAAACACAGGAAGTTGAGAATTTATTACTTCTTTCTCCCAATTTTGTTGGTTAACAGGTTTTGCTTTATCCATACTTTATCAAAGAATTGTAACCCTAAATATATTGAACGCTTTTTTACCAGCGGCTTCTCAGACCGTAATAGTTTCTTCCGCCGCCACTCCCATATCTTCGTCTTCCATCATGTCTCCTGTCATCGTGTCTTCTTCCTCCGCCGTGAGATCCATAGCCTCTCCTTTGCGGCATCTCACGCTTTAATGGATCTGGTATCTTTACCTCTATACCAAGTTCCTTGTTCAGATCACGCATGGCAACCTTGGTCTGGCTCGATATTGCCTTGAAATCGCCAATCGAAGAATATGATACGAGTGTGATTGCCCTGCCCTTTGCTCCAGCTCTTGCAGTCCTACCTATCCTGTGGAAGTAGACCATGTCGTGGCTTGGTACGTCATAGTTTATGACAAGCGCAACTTCTGGAACATCGATGCCCCTTGCTGCAACATCGGTTGCAACTAGTATGTCTGCCTTTCCTTTTCTGAAGAGATACATGGCCTTGTCACGCCTGAATTGAGACATGTCTCCCTGAATTGAGACCACGTTGAGTTTGCTTGCTTTTTCAAGCTCGTGTGCTACTCTTCGTGTTCTTTCTTTGGTTGAGCAAAAGACAATTGTCTGACCAGTTTTATTCTCTCTGATAAATCGTAGTAAAAAGTCTGTTTTTTCCCTGTCCCTGATAACAAGGAAGGCTTGCTCTATGCCTTCTCCACTGAGGTCATCAGCATCAATAAAGATTCGTTGTGGATTTTTCATGTATTTTTCTGCAAGCATTAGAATTTCGGGCGGCATGGTAGCAGAAAATAATGCTGTAATGTGCTGCTTTGGAACAAGGTCTAGTATGAACTTGATGTCATCGATGAATCCCATGTCAAGCATGGTGTCGGCCTCATCAAGTACAACATACTTTACATTGTTTAGTCTTATAGATCCGCGCTTGATATGGTCAATGAGCCTGCCTGGTGTTGCAACTACAATTTCTACTCCCCTTTCGAGTTCACTGAACTGTACATTGATGCTTTGCCCGCCATAGATTGTCACATATCTGATATTGGAATGTCTTGAAAACCTCTGAATCTCACCTGTTATCTGCACTGCAAGCTCTCTTGTTGGTGCAAGTATGATGGCCTGTATGCCACCCTTTGGTACGATGGTCTGAATTATTGGCAGTGAAAACGCCGCAGTCTTTCCAGTTCCTGTATGAGCTTGACCTATGACGTCCTGTCCTGACAGTAATACTGGAATTGCTGCTGCTTGGATAGGAAACGGCTCGTCAAAATGGATCTCACTTAGCGCTGTAAGTATTGGATTCTTTATCCCTAGTTCTTCAAATCTTGTCAACATTAATCATCTTTTTATGGAAAATGACAGAGAAGTTTGTTTGGTAAATTTCCGTCATTATTTTTGTTTAAACTTGCCTTTTGTCTCTAATAACTCTTTCCAAATTATTGAAAAAAACTAGATTATTTTTTAAAATTGTATAATCTGTCATTGCCATACGTGTCAGAGATTTGACCAATCGGTGTCATATACATACTTAAATGAGTTTTTCATAGACTAGAACCATGAGCAGTGAATTTCGCTTGAAAAAACTCAGAGGATCTGGAGGATATATAATGGCGAGCGTCAATGATGAGCAGCAGAGGAAAGGAAATCTTGGCGGGCCCGATTTGTTTCTGGCACCGGTTGGTCGCCTAGACTTTGAAAAGATCTCGAAATATTACTGCAACACTTGCGAGAAAGAGTACGAAGGAAGTCCAAGAATTGACTACGAGTCTCCAAATGAGGTGGTGGCTGAAAATTTGATTCTTTTGGAAAAAGGCCAGTATCTGTGCACTACCTGCGGTTCCGTTCTTGCAGAGTACAGAAATTTTAGTAAGCCTGACGAAAAGGCAGAAGTTGGCCTTGCAAGATCAGACAAGACAGAAGTTCCATATGTTGTGCCAGACCCTGAACCGCAGAGGTCACCGCAGACTGCAGAGAGTTCTGGAGTTACTGCATTCAATTCGGTCATAGGGCTCTCGGTGTATGACGCCGAAGCAAGAAGAGTTGGGGTTGTAAAAGAAATTGGCATACAGCCAGGACAGTCTGGCATCATTCTTGCGGTAACAAAGACTGACGGTACTACTGCCATAATAAAGTGGGAAGAGGTAAGAAAGATAGGGGAGATTGTTCTGTTGGGAGGACAGCTGAGTAATGACTTTAGATGTGCCAAGTGCGGAAACAGCAATGCTCCGTCATCGAAATTCTGCGAAATTTGTGGTAACAAGCTAAAGTAGAAAGAGACATTGTTAAGCAAGATTTATCTTACGAGGTTAGAGGACAAAATATAATTGAAAAATCGTGCTGCATCTGGTTTTGTAAAAGATATCATAATTGTTGTCATCGGTATTGCAATAATTTGGATTGGTCTGAGAGTAACATTTGGAACTGAGAATCCGTTTTATGTGGTGTCAAGTGGAAGCATGGTTCCAAACCTTAACGTCTTTGATGTAATTGTTGTCAATGGAAACATTCCCTTTGACCAACTCAAGATAGGAGACATTATTGTTTTCAATAGGCCTGTCATACACGACAAGGTCATAGTTCACAGGGTGGCCGAGTTTCTAAGCCAAGATCCACGCATAATTAGGACAAAGGGAGATGCAAATCCAGGTTCCATACCAGGTACTGACTATCCAATTTCAAAACAGGACTATATCGGCAGAGTTGTATACGTGGTACCTCAGATAGGATACGTTACAAGAATTCTTACGCCACCCATCAACTACATCATAATTGCTGTAATAGTTGGCATCATGATTGTAAAACAGTTTGGCAAACCCAAGACGGACGCTGATGTTGCTTTCAAAGACTCGCCTCAAGACAGCAAACCAGATGCAGACAAGGCAGCTAATCTGGTAGATAAGGAATACAGCGCTTCTGGTCTTGACACAAATTCTTCTGATAAAAAAGAGAAAACTGATCTTGGTTTTGACAAAGAACCTGAAAAGAAGGACTAGTTATTTTTTAGTGCTAATTTTAAAGACTCGCTGAAAGTAATCAGACTGTTCTGGAGAAGACGGCGTGTCGTCTTTTACGTTTGCCAAGTTTTTGGCAAGTTGTTTTTTGTACTCTAGCTGCATCTGCCTTGCAATCTGAATCCTTTGAGCCTGCGGCGAGCCTGCTCCATGCATAGATTCGGTAAGATATCCTACTGCATTTCTTCCAAGCGTCATGTTTTCTATCAAGCGCAGGATTCTCATCCTGTCTTCAACGTCTACTCCCTTGCGCCCACGGAGGTATTTTCTCAGTATTGGCCCGGTCTCTGGATTTCTAAAATCTTTTTCGGATGGCAGTGTGACCATCAAACCTCCTGCAATGTCTTGGGCCAGTCGCCCAATCTCATAGGGAAACCTTGTGACGTTGTGCTTGCAGACATTTGCAAGCATGTCGTCATTTAACCAGTTTCCAGACTTGGTGCGATGCGCTTGGTATGACGAGGCCACGCCTGCGGCGTAAATGGTCTCATTGAGATGAGTCATCTCTACCAGTTTGTCTCGGATGTGTGATACGTTTGGTATGCCGTTGTAATCAGAAATTGCCGCTGCTGCACCAATGAGTACGTCTCCAAGACCTGTCTTGCATACATAGCTTCGTCTGTGGTAGCAAGTGAATCGCTCAACCAACATTGATGCAAACTCATACTCTCCATTCATAAAGACGCGTTCCCATGGAACAAAGACATTATCGAAGATTATCATTGCCTCTTGGCCTGCAAACTTGGAGTTTCCTGCATCAAGGTCACCTTCTTCCATGCTTCTTGTATCACAGGATTGTCGTCCATAGATGTATGTGATTCCAGGAGCATCTGCGGGGACTGCGCCAACCACTGCATAGTCAATGTCATTTTCTTGCAATCTCATAGTAGGCATGAATATTATCCAGTGTGAGTTGATGCATCCAGTCTGGTGTGCTTTGGCTCCTCTTACAACTATACCCTTGTCATTTTTTTCAGCAATATGCAAAAAGACATCTGGGTCTTCTTGTTCGTGCGGTGCCTTACTCCTGTCTCCTTTTGGATCTGTCATGGCACCACCAATTACAAGATTTTCACTTTGAATCATTTTGATAAACTCAACTAACCTTTTGTGATAGTTTGTCTTGTGCTTCTCGTCAATCTCATATGTAACGGAATACAATGAGTTGAGAGCATCCATCCCCACGCATCTCTGGAAACACGTACCCGTGAGCTGACCCAATTTTCTTTGCATCTTGTTTTGGTTGACCAAGTCTTCTGCACTTTCTGCAATGTGTAAGAATCTGTTTACTTGCAATCCGCTCAATGATGATTTTGCACTGGCAAGTTCGTTTTCTCGAACTGCCAGATCATATGTTTCTGCTACTGCATTAATAGATGGACGAATCATTGGATGATCTACGGGCTCTTTAACAAGTTCGCCAAAAAGATAGACCTTCATCTTTCTACCCTTGAGGCTTTGTATGTACTCTGCCCCAGTTCTAATTGGCATATCTGCTATACCCTCCCAAAGTAATATAAATATTATAACAGAAATCGGCGGTCTTATGCAAGACCAATTCTCACATCAACTACTTTGCATCCCTTGCTTTTTTCAAATACAAGAACTGGATTTAGATCAAGCTCTTTTATCTCTTCAAAGTCAGTGACAAGCTGCGAAATTTTTTGGAGACATTCAGACAGTTTTTGTACATCAGATGGTTTTTCTCCCCTTACACCCTGCAGCAACTTGTTTGTCTTGATGGACGATATCATATCATCTGCTTCAGAGTCTGTGATGGGCGCTATTCTAAAAGTGACATCCTTGAGTACCTCGACGTAGATTCCTCCCATTCCAAACATTACAACAGGACCAAACCCAGGCTCTTGCTTTGAACCTATGATTGTTTCCTTGCCGCCCTTTACCATCTCTTGTACTAGGACTCCCTTGATTGTTGCTTTCTTGTCGTATCTCTTTGCATTTTTGATTATTTCCTTAAATGCCTTTTTCACCTCTTGCGGAGTCTTGAGCCCTACCCTGACACCTCCTGCGTCTGACTTGTGTATGATTTGTGGTGATGCAATCTTCATTACAACTGGATAACCAATCTTTTTTGCAGCAACGGTTGCCTCACTCTCCTTTGTAGCAAGGATGCTTTTTGGAAGCGGTATGCCATAGGCCTTGAGCACTTCTTGGCCCTCTTCTTCAAGTAGGTTCTTTCGTCCCTCTGCCCTCACCTTGGCAAAGATTTGCTCTACTCTTTTCTTATTTGCCTTAAACTCTTGTATCTTGCCTTCGTGTGCCTCAGACCACTGTGCAAATCTTATCATTGCCTTGAGTGCTCGAATTGCACCTTCTGCATACTTGTAGTGTGGAATTCCTCCCTCTACAAGTATTTCTTTGTTCTTTATTCCCTCATCTAGACCCATAAGGCTTGCAAGAATTGTCTTGCCATGCTTTTTTGAGACGTTTACTATAACCTCGGCAAGTTTGTTGTAATCAAGTGTGGCAGATGGGGTACACATCGCAATTACAGAGCCCACGTTTTTGTGTGCAAGAACTAGATTTAGCACATGATCAAATCTGTTAAAATCTGCGTCACCTACAATGTCCACTGGGTTTCTTGATGTGCCCCACGGTGGAATTACTGCGTTTATCTGCGGTCTTATGTCTTCAATGTTTGCCATCTTTATGCCAAGCTTTGAGCATGCATCTGTTGAAATGATTGCAGGACCTCCCGCGTTTGAAACTATAACTAGGTCGCCTTTTGTTGGAAGAGGTTGTTTTGAAAATGCTGTAGCATAGTCGAATAGCTCTTCCATTGAATCTACCCTTATTGCACCAGCCTGTGTAAGTAGCGCGTCGTAGATCTCGTCAGAGCCCATCAGCGCACCAGTGTGCGACATGGCAGCCTTTGCTCCCTCCGGACTCCTTCCTGATTTTAACACAAGTACTGGTTTTTTGAGCTGTCCCAATCTTGTTATTTGTTTGCACACTCTTAGAAACTCTCTTCCGCTAGTCATGTCTTCAAGATACATGACAATTACCTTTGTCTGATCATGCTCGGCAAGCATCTTGAGCATATCAACCTCGTTGAGGTCAACCTTGTTACCCATGCTTATCACAGCAGAAAAACCAATTCCTTGCGCACTGGCATCTTCTACAAGTGCGGCACATATTGCACCGCTTTGTGAGACAAGTGCTATTCCTCCTGACTTGGGAGTTACCTTTAGAAAAGTGGAATTCATCATTGTTTGTGGAGCAAGGTTCATCACTCCAAGACAGTTTGGACCAATTATTCTGATGTTGTACTGCTTTGAGATCTCGGCTAGCCTTCGTTCAAGTTTTGCACCCTCCTCGTCTACTTCCTTAAAGCCTGCAGTGATAACTACAGCTCCCTTGATTCCTTTCTTTCCACATTCCTCAAGGACGGAAGGTACTACCTCATTTTTTGTGACTATTACTGCAAGGTCAATTGGCTCAGGTACATCCAAGACAGTTTTGAAGGCCTTTTTATCAAATACAGTCTCTCTTGTAGGGCTGATCGGAAAGATCTTTCCAGTGTATCCCTTGAGAATGTTTGATGTGATTGCTCTACCTACGCTTCCTTCCTTGTCTGATGCGCCAATTATGGCAATTGATTTTGGAGAGAGAAATAAAGAATCTGTCATTTGAACGAGATGGTTTCAAAGTTTTATATATAATAAGTTTATCCGCGAGCACAAGCTTGGCTAGTTTTAACTTCCAAGCATTTTTCCTGCCAAGTTTTCTTTCCTTGGAATCCACTTTATCTGCAAATCCTTGTACTTGCCCATGAGTTCCCAGGCCTCCATTGCAAGCGATCTTAGCTGAGCGTTGTTTATTGCAAATTCATGGTTTAGCTGAGATACTGTGTTTTTGGAGTCGCTGTAGATTATGATCTCTTGCGTAGTTCCTAGATATTTTTTTAGTGCAGCAATTATTGCTGTGTACTCTGCTTGGTTGTTTGTTATCCCAGCTTCCTTTTGGTAGAATGACTCGCCAGTCTCCTTGACAAAAAATCCAAAGCCCCCCTCCTGCCCTCCGGAACCATCAACAAAAATGCTAAGTGCCATCTCGGTACAACCTCATTATCCTAGCACTCAGGTTTACTGTTGCCATATAGATGCAGGTAGAAATTGACTGTGAGATAAGAGATGAGGCATATGCTGGATGAGAGTCTCCAAGCAAATAGTATTGCAAAGACCATCTAGATATGGTATATACGACTTCCCCTATTCCAAGAGACGAGATTATTTTTACAAGGTCTCTTTTCAGTGCTTGCCTCCTGACCGTTCCTGAATCCAACAGGTACTTTTTTCTGTTGTCAAAGTAAAATAGCGTTCCAAAGGTTGTAAAGTATACGATATAATCTACCACCAAGGTAAGCGTTGCGTTCACATAGTTTTGTTGAGTCGATAGCAACTGTGATGCAATTGCAGAAATTACAAGTGAGGCAGAGAACCCAAGAAGAATGTTTTTGTTAAGATTTAGATATTCTTTGTATTGTTGTTTCACAAGTTTGGTTTAGCCAAGTCACAAATAAACTAAACAACTATTCCAGAGTTATTTTCAAAAGTATCAAGATTCCTGCAAGTTCAGCCGCATGTATAGCAAGCAGATAGGGCAGAAGAGCTGTTGCATAGAGTTCCATCATAGAAAAGTATGCATAAACTGTAATTACATTGTGCAAAAAGAGCAGGCCTGCAAAAAATATCATTCCAAGCGGGAGCTGTGCGTGAGTCTTGGAATAAATTCCTCCAAAGACCTTCATAAGAATTCCAAGCACCACCATGTTGGCGCCAGAGACAATAGTGCTTGCAGTCATTAGAGGTTCCATTTAAAAACACTTTGCCGCTACTGCGCTTATTTACTTTTTTCCAATTTGGTCACAATTTCATCAAAGGCTTCCATGTTAACCTCCAAAAAAGTAGAGACAAAGTAGGTTGCACCATACTTTTCGCCAACTCTAGTTATGAGGTTGTTTTTTTCAAGGACCCCAATGTGGTGCTGTATTGCCTTGTAGTCAAGCCCTAGCTCCTTTGCCAGCTGGTTTGCATTAAGCGGTCTTTGGCGTATTGCAGAAACAAGCCTCATCCTATTTATGCCTCCACGCGATCCTGCAAAGACGAACCAGAGCAAGCGCTTTGCATAAGGGTCAGCAGGCATCGTATGCCTTGCTGTGTTACTTGCTAATTAAAACATCTCATTATTTTGAAGTGAACCGCCAGCAAACTGATAAATTGGATAAAGCGCAGTCGTACCTTAATGTTAAACTATGATTATCCACTCTACAGGCCTCCATCAGAAGCCCAGTCGCTTATTTTTCAAGTAACGCTTGGATGCTCGTTTAACAAGTGTTCATACTGCAACATGTACAGAACAAAAGAATACCAAGAGAGGCACTGGGAGGAAATAAAAATGGAAATTGATATTGCTGCAAGACACATGCAAGAGACGCGCAGAATATTTCTTGCAGATGGTGATGCGCTCAACCTTTCAACTGAGAGATTGATTCAGATTTTAGATTATATACGAACCAAGTTTTCAAATATTGAAAGAATATCATGCTATGCCATGCCAAAAAACATCTTGGAAAAATCTCCAGAGGATTTGAAGAGACTCCATGATGCTGGACTTGGCATGTTTTACATTGGAATAGAAACCGGCGCTGACATCATATTAAAAAAGATAACAAAAGGGGCAACAAGTCAGACCATAATCAAGTCGTGCCAAAAGGCAAAGGATGCAGGATATACCATATCATGCATGATAATCTTGGGCCTTGGCGGAAAGTACTACTCCAAGCAGCACATTGAAGATACTGCAAAGGTTCTAAGCGCCACCTCGCCTCACTATGTGGGTGCACTGACACTACAGCTTGAGGAGGGTATTCGCGATGAGTTTTTGACAAAGTTCAGGGAACCCTTCTTGCCAATTGATGACACAGATGCGCTAGATGAGCTAGAGTTGCTAGTAAGAAAGATGGAGCCTGCAACACCTGTGGTCTTTCGCGCAAATCATGGATCCAATGCATATCCAATAGGCGGAACATTTCCTCAGGAAAAAGAAAGCATGTTAGAGAAGATCTCATATCTCAGAGAACACCCAGAATTGTGCAGGCCAATCGGTTTTAGAGGATTCTAGATTTACATTCTAGCCTGTCACTGTGAAATGGTTGACCATGACATGTCCCCACTGGTCATCTCCCACTACTGTATACACACCTGGTGTCAGAGGCTGGAACTTTGGTCCGTCATAGAACCCATTGAATGCAATGCGGTATTGCATTGTAACTGGGAAATTTGTAGAGTTGTAGGTCTCAACTGTGGCCTTGTTGCTTGACGGCTCAAAGACATAGTCCACTATGCCGATTGTCTTGCACATGTAAACTCCTCTTGGATACAGCGGGAGGCGATGGCCCTCTGTCATGTTTTGTATTGTATAATCTCCCCGGAACAAGGCCATACCAAATGGTAGGTGAAAAAGGCAGGGGCCCATGCTCCACTGCCTCAGAGGCCAGTCGTGCTTTGGAACCACAACCAAAGTGTTTGGTGACGTATTTGTAAGGGAGATGTTCATTCCCATCCCCTGTCCTACCTTTACATCTGTAGAGTTCATTGATACAACAAGTGCAAGCTCTGACTCGGCCTCACCCAAGTTTGACTGTTGATTAAACTGAAACAGGTGTGGAGTCAATGCAGCCATTACTCCAAATATTACAACCGCAGCAACTGCCGCAGCTATAATTATTGATATGTGAAGTGTCTTCATTTTCATGCACCAAACATTTGACCTATTGCAGATCTACGAGTCAAAAGCATCGTATAAAAAATTAGCAACAACACAATTCCAACAACCAAGACAGGCCCCGAGGATGTAAATTCTGGCACGGGTGTTGTAATTGTCTTGCTTTGTGTGATAACAAATCCGCTGATTCTTGCACTTGCCGTTATGTTGAGGTTGCCTGATGAGGCAGTTGGAGGGATCTTGAATTCTAGTGCAAAGTTTCCATTTTGGTCAGCCTGTACGGTTCGAATCAAAATCAGGTTTCCCTTTGGATCCTTTACCTGTACTGCTACCAACTGCCCCGGAGTTCCACCGTTTACTGTACCGCTTAGATTCACCGTATCACCTGGGCTGTAGGTACTCTTGGAGATAATGATAACAATTGACTGGTCTTCTTGGGCCCAAGAGTTTGGCAAGCCAAGAACTAGTACAGCAAACAATACTCCAATCAAAGCCTTCATCTTGCAACTCCTACGAGAGCCCAACGAAATATGATAGTTCATGGGATTGCGATGTTCCACCTTTGTTTGGCCAGTCTGTAAGTACGTCAGCGTACATGCTGGCAAGCCCTGTAGAAGCCTGGGATGGTACGTAGTATGGAAGTACTACTTCAGAGTCTCCGGGATTTAGTGAGTATTTTGCAGATGTCGTTCCCAAGGTATCAAGATTTGAGTCAAACAAGTTTATTGTTACAAGTGTAGGAGTGGAATAGCTTGAGTGAATATCTACACGAACAAATCCACTCTGCCCTCTTGTAAATAGGGAGACCTTGTTTCCGTTCTGATCCGTCGGTTGTACTGACACTATCTTGATTCCGGTAGAGTTGGTAGAGTTGTTTTCAAGATTTGCAATGCATGGATTTGTTCCGTGTACAACTGTAAGATCACCATTGCTGTCAAAGCATGACTGAACATTGCTGTCTGCAAGGCCGTATGCTACATTGAGGTTTTGATTTATCTGCACTATTTGCGCATGGGTTACTGCAGCATAGTTGTTAAAGGTCTGAATTGCCTGGTCCCAGCTTCCTCCTCCATCAAGCACGTTCTGCATGGCAGCATTTGCTGCAGAAACTCGTTCTTGCATGAAATTAAATTCACCCTCAAAGACCTGCTGCGTTCTGTTGTCTGGTACCGTGGCAAGAAATGATGTATATGCTGCACTTGGCGTATTTGCTATATTTGATTGTGCAAGCGCAGTAAGGTCCTGCTTTAGTTGACTTGCTGCTGCTGCCCGTTGTTTTTGTATTAGATCATCGTTAATTTTTGCGGCGGTCGCGTTTCCAATTATGTTTGCCACTTGACGTTTTGATACCTCGATCTCTTGAAGAATCTTTTGTGCCATCGGGTCATTTTGGAGAGCCGGGCCTACCAGAGTAGTGAAATTTGTCACAACAGCAGGGCTTGTTGTGTTTGATGCAACGGTAGAGTTGAGGTCATTTAGGTTTAGGTTTACTAGAGCAATTGATTTGTCTCCAACATTTGATGCCGTACCATTTTTGTATGCAAGAGCCAAAAGCTGGGCCTGGGTTGGGCTCATAAACGTCATGCTGTCATTTTGCACTGCAATACCTAACGTGACTGATGCTTGGTCATTTGTCATTTTGTACTGGGTTGACACAAGTGTTGTTCCAGATATATTTTGGGGATGCTGAGTACTGCAAGACTGTGGAGGCGTTGGTTGGTATGAGACTGGTAGTGTTGCGGCATCTTCCAAGCTGGCAGATAGGCACAATTCTGTTGTAAGCGGAGTTCCGCCATTGGCAGGCCAGTCAGAATAGGCATCGGTAAAAATGTCAGACGTTCCCACCTGGGCGTTTGGAGGTATGAAGAAGGAGAGTGTTACTTGAGAGTCCCCTGGCGTAATGGTAGACTTGATTGATGCAGTACCAATGCTGCTTTGGTTGGTATCAAACAAGTTCATTGTAAGAAGTGCTGGCATTGTCTCGCCTGATGAGATTGAGACTTGGACAAAGTTGTTCTGGCCTTTCTTTATCATGGATACCGGGTTTCCTTGCTGGTCTATTAGCTGTACAGAATCTATTGATATGCCGTGTGTCTTGATGACGTTAAATTTTGTTGAGTTGGTGTAATTTTTTCCCTCAACCATAGCAGTTGCAATATCTTGATAGACACCCGTTTCAAAGTTGGATGGAATCTTGAACTGTAGTTGTGCAGTACCGTTCTCATCTGTAGTTATAGTCCTTGACACAATGTCGTTGCCTGTCGAGTCTGCAACCACAACAGCAATATTTTGCAGACTCGTACCCGGCAGTACTGCCTTTATGGTTACAACATCGCCGTAGGCATAGTATAACTGGTCATTAGTTAGCAACAGCTGTGGTGGAAGAATTGGTGCACCTGTGTATACGGTAGAGGCAGCTGAGCTGGAGTTTGCAACAGAGTCATTTACTCCTGAGATAACAATGCTTGGAGATATCACGGCTTCATTATTTGAAGAAGACTCGCTTGAACTGGGAGAAAGTACTGTTGTTGAACCTGAATCAGATGGCTGGGACTCTACTGGAGGCTGGCTTTGCACTGGGCTTGATGACTCGCTAGACTGTTGCGTAGATTGGTTTGTGGTATTGGTGACATTGGTAGAGTTTGATGTATTTGAAGTCATGTTAGTACTAGACTGTGTTGAGTTTGTGGTTTGAGTGTTGGTAGAGTTTGTATTAGATGTTGTGCCCGTATTAGTTTGATTAGTGTTGCTTGAACCTTGAGTCGACGTACTGTTTTGTGTCTGAGAGGAAGTGCTGTTTGTTATAGTGGAAGTGCTGTTAGAGTAATCGGTAAATGTCAACGTAGAAAATGCATGCTGTGGCACAAAAAAGATCATACAGACTGAAATGGCAGTAAAAACAATCAGGGCAAGACTTTTTCTATACGGCATTATACTGGGATTAGAGTTTGCCGGATTTTTTTTATTACAAATGAATTTTTTATTACAAATGAATTTTTTATTACAAATGAATTTTCTACATAGTCCCATTTCTAAACACCTTCTTCCATTGGGTGGAGTATCTGAGACAAGTGCCCGATCCCATGGTATCCAGTTTTTAAGTAATTTATAATGGATTGCGCCACCTTGTTAAGGAACAATGTTAGTGATGATATAAGGATTGGATAGAATTTATCCAAAGAAATTTTATACATGTTACTTTCGTAAGTTACCAATATTTTGTCAGTTTGTTTTCAATGCATTGAAGAATTTTGCTCCATCTATCCTTCCAAGTCCAGTACATGCATCCCAGCCAACTCCTGCCTTGTATGCGCCGTTATTTCCGTTTGTTATATCCACAAATATAGAATTAGAAATTTTTGTGTAAAGCAATGGGTTGAGATATCCCACTGAGTACCCTAATCCTTGGTTTATGATTGCCACAAGTCCTGCATAAAGGGGTGCAACGGCACTTGTTCCACCAATGACTGTATTTTTTCCATCCACTAGGACATCATAGCCTGTTACAGGATCCGCATCTCCTGCAACATCAGGAATTCCTCTGCCAACCCGCCCGCCTGAGTTTACTGATGGTGGAACATTGGCACCACTCTGCCATCTTGGAAGATCAAATGCGTCACTTATCCCCCCTCCGGTTGCACCACCAAATGGAAGATCGTTCCAGACAACCTCACCCGTAATTTTATTTTTTGAGGAGTTTACACGAGTCCCTCCACAAGCAAGTACATACGGACTTGACGCGGGAAAGTCTACATGGGCACGGCCATCGCTTATGCCATCAGATGAGCCGTCATCTCCTGCTGCAACACATACTGTGACTCCAAGAGCGGATGCATTTTGAAATGCCTGGTTGAATGCATTAAGAGACTGTTTTGTCCAGTTAGACTCGGTTCCTCCCCAGCTTATCGAGATAACAGACGGCTTGTTTACTGTATCATGTATGGCTGCATCTATTGCATCAAGAAATCCAATGTCTGTGTTTGTACCAAAATATACCACTATGGTAGACTTTGGTGCAATAGATCCTGCCACTTCAATGTCCAACATAACTTCACCATCAGGTCCGTTAGCGCTGCCAGTTGGACTGTTTGTTGCACCATCAACTGAAACTTCTAAAACATTTGGCATTGGTAGACCAAGTTTTGAGAAATATGATTTCAGATCAGGCATCTTGTATCCTCCGCCCAGCTCTATTATAGCAATTGACTGGCCAGTACCGTCAAGGCCCTGCGGAAAGTCGTATAGATTTGCAAGGGTAGTTGGAACATAAGATATACGAGAAATGTTTGCTTTCAATGTTCCAGATTCTTTGAGAAGACGAAAGTGAGGCTTGGCCTGCGGTCGGTTATCCAATCCAAAGACTCCTTGTACTATTTGTGAGATCTCTTTTGGTACATGTATTGGACCTGTTCTGCCTCGATATGTTCCGGAAGGATGGGCGTACATTGTCATTTGAACATTGAATGCTTTGGAGAAATCTGAAATCGTTCCTGAAAGTATTACCTTGCATTGAGAGAAGTCTGCCTTTACTACCTCAAGGCCATGGTTTTTGACAAACGACTCTATCTTAGAAACATCATCTTGAGACGCTCCAAATCTAGAATGAAATTCTTCTCGTGTGACGTGTTGTCGATTTTTTGGCAAGCGGGAAGCGTTTTGTTCTAGCTTGCTTGATACCTCATTTGATAAGGGTCTGCGGATAAGTACTGTTACCTGAATGCGTTCATTTGGATCGGGTGGACCAATGGGACTTGAATCATGTAACAGTGAGCGTTCGCTTCCTTTAAGCGGGGTTTTTTCATATTGTGACATTTTATCTTTTCAATGTACGGTACTCTAGAATTTAAGACTTGTTTACAATAGTACCGATACATTTTTCTGTAAAAATGTAAGTTAGGCTATATTTTTTCCGTAATCTACTTGGTATTTTTATTGGAAGACTTTTAAAGTGAGCAAAAAAGGGATTGTTATGTTCAAAAAGACCGTTTTTGTCTTTTTATCATCAATGTTTGTTACTTGTTCAATTCTTGTTCATCCTGCTTATGCCCACAGTTTCAATGATTACGAAAGCTCAGCTTTTATTGCAAAAATAACCGAAGTAAAAATTGAGACCAACTTGATTGCAACTCATGCTGGCAACAAAGAAGCCATTGATTACTATGAAAACTTGTTGAATAGATACTGGACTTTGAACGACACAAAAGAATTGAATGAACGCAATCCACAACTTGCAAACTTGATCTCGTCTACCATTAATGATACTGTTTCAGAGGCTAGAGCGGGTAATGGCGACAAGGCATATTCAGGTTTCTTTAGTATTGCAGGTTATATGGAACAAGCTGGGGTAGTAAGAGTAGATCCCATACCCTTGAATAATTCTACCATTCAGGCCACTGCAATAGCTATTGTTCTTAAAGAATCTCTTGAAAGATATGGTGATTCAATAGCATCATCGGAGCTGAGCAACATTTCTTCAATGAATATGAGTAATATGAAGAACACCAATATAATAACATCAACTGAAACACCAAAGATTGTTAATGAATATGCGTATGAAAATTCGAAGGAACTGGCAGATGAAGCACTTCAGATGTTTGGCCAGTTCGTTACGCATCATGATGACGGACATGGGTCCAATGACAGGATTGGCAGTTTCATGTCAAAGTACATCTCAGATCTCAAAAACAAATCTGACCCAAATATTATGATATCAGACGTGTACATGGGCATATTTCCCAACTTTGTATCAGGATACAAGGTAAATCTGGAATCAGTTCCGGAATTTCCAATACCGTTGTTAATTGTAGCTATCATAATGTCTGCAATTATTGCCATTACAAGATTTGATTTAAAGAAACAGTTATCATAATTTCCAAATTGCCCTTTTGGAAAAATGTGTATTTTTGTAATTTAGTTTATGCCTAGACAAACAAAGAAACCAGTTTAATTGTCAAATGGGTCCACAGGAATCCGAAGGGACTGTCGGTTCTGATACATTTGAAAAGTGACGGCAGAAGCTACGGGGTAGCGTCAAAAACCCCCTCCCAAATTTTTTAGACTGTGGTTCATGTTTCACTCTTTTTCATCCGTACATTTGATTCTGTGCGAAAATAATGTTTGAACTCAGATTGTCGAGTAGAGTGTGGGATTTCTGCGCTGCATGACGAATGGAAATACTGCATGAAACAATAATCTGATTGAAGGAACTGCGACCTTTTTGAACTCAGTCTTATTGTTGTCTGAATGGATTAACCTTCTCTTATCAACGATATAATGGTTATTGTACAAAAGGTGGATTTGAAACCACAGTAAAGGAGGGTCTAATGGTTACCGCCAACTGCGGAGTTCAAAACCGCCTTTCTCTCAGCGGCTCTTTGCATTAAGAGTAGATTATGCTTTGATCGTAAAATATTTTGTGGTAGTTATTTTTTTTATGGGAGACAAAATCTACACGTTTCTTTTTCAAAACGAGCGTTTGAGTCCCACTTGCAGAGTCGAGTGAAGGATTTCTGCTTTAACGTGACAAGTCGAAATCATGAGTAGTTGTAATTGCGACAAGATTCGACATTATGAGTGATGATTTTTTATTAAAAATTAAATGAGAAGAGTTTTATTGCATGTCACAAGAGGTCAAGTGATTTTACCAGATATGAGAGATGAAGAACAAATGATAGAAATATGCCTTTTTTCATGTAAAAGTAGTCTCAAATATATTAAAAGTCTAGCCCGTCAGGAATGGTAAAAAGTGAATACTTTACACAAATTCATAATCATTGGAATATCCTGTTTCTGTTTGATTGATCTTGTCTTCATCCAGTCGTACTTTTTTATTTCATGTCTTGAACCACAGAGAGAATACAGTACGTTTCATACTGATTATTGTCACGATCTCACAAGTTTTCTTGAGCCTGTCTTTGGCATGGCAGCAAGTTTGGGTATTGCAACTATAGTTGGCATCTTTGCATTCCACTCTCCCAAGAGGACCGTAATACCTGTATTGGCTCTTACAGGTTTGTACGTCTTCTTCTTTGTACTAAATAGGTCGTTTTGGATTCCTTTTGCAAAGGTACCTCCTGATGTCATGCGGCCGAGTCTTCAAATGTGGATTTGGAATAGTCCGTTGTGGCCAATAATACCTGCAGCTGCCATAGCAAGTGTTGCAATCTGGTCCCTTGTCGTACTGCGAAAAAAGCTTTATCATGTATGAAGATGAGCATAAAGATAATCAAACATGGTATGTAATGTTAGATTTCCTAAGTGAAGGGTTTTCTAGGCATAAAGTACAGGATTTTTGATGGTAAAATGTCCGATAATTCATGCCTAACTTCAGAAAGCTACTGGCCTTTTCCACACAATGTTATTCTTAGACAACCACGCATGTTTTTTCAAATAAATTCTCAATAAAGCGAGAGCTGAGGAAGGTCCACAAATTACAGTATTTGGCTTTTGATGACAAACGTATAAATCTTGACTCGTTTACTCGCTGGGGTAGAACGATTAAGAAAACTGTTGAGGTCAGAGATGCAAAGTACAGATATTCTGCAGTCATGTTTCTGATACAGGCACAGTAATCCGCAACGGGACTCGGTGGATTCACACCAAATTCTGTAAATGCAAATCTGTTTCATTTCGATTTTCAAATCGATAAATAATGTCATTTCAAAGAAATAACGTTTGAGTAGAACTGTTACATTCAACGTATTTTAATTAGATGAGTTTACAATGCCCAGCCTGTAATCAAATCACCTAGATTCATAAAACTTGTGCACAAACTATATTACTTGTCAGAGAGATTGTTCCTCGATGATCTCACGCCGGATTACAATAACAATTGGGAGTGGCATTACAATCCTTGCAGTACTGGTTGCTATCCTATCTCATATGGGGATGGCTGCTAATGCCAATACAGAATCAATCAAATCTTCTGTAAATCCCCATTCAAAAGAACGAGCAATCGATACTATCTTCGGCAATGATACTAAGGTGTATAATGCGGCTGATGCCTCTTCACTTGCTGGTTACAGGATAAAGTTTCCAGCCAGATTGCCAGACAATTATATCTTACAACAAGCTGTCATGCATCCAAATTTGCCGCAGCACAGGTATATCTACCTCTTCTACTCGAAGTCTCCCTATCAAAATGCCATGCCAATAGAGAGGGGGTACTTGAATGGTGGAGGAATACAGATAAGATATGATTATAATCCATACTGGATGAGTGATCCAATCTATGGAAATTGGACTGGTTACATTAATGGAGAAAAAATAAACGGATATCCTGATGCTCATAGTATACTAATCAATGGATACCCTGGATGGGCGGCAAGCAATCATATGTACAATTCTGAGGGATGGTCTGGACAGGAGCCTTCTGTGGTAGAATATGATGCAAAAGGCGTGGAAGTACGACTCATGGGAGAAATTCCGTTGGATGAGCTAACTGCCGTAGCTCAGTCGATGCAATACTAGATTGGATTTTGACGAATAGAATTGAATCGAGATTTGAAAGCGGCAATTCGAGACAGCGGTCAAGGATAGTAAAGGAGTATGTCTAAAGAAAACCCAGTTCGTTTTACCAGAAGGCTAAGGTATGCAATTTTTGCAGTAATTACTATAATTGGTATTACAATCGCACTCTACAACTCGCTTAACAGCTTCAACTATGCACATGAAAGGGAGTGGAACTTTGATTCTTACCAGAACAACACCCTTCCTCAGGATTTTGCTGCATTCCAGTCAGACTCCTCGCCTAGACTGTGGCAGGTCAAGACATACAGCTCAGCACCTTCGGCCCCAAATGTTCTGGCTACAGTTCCTAAGGAGAATAGCATGGGATATCACATTCAAATAATGCCAGACTCTCCTACCGCATCTGAGGCCAAGATAAGCGTGAAGCTGATGATACTGCCGGGTCACAGGGTGGAACAGGCTGGACTGATAGTCAGGTTCGTAGACCCTAGCCACTACTTTGTCCTTATGCTGGACCCACAGAACAGCAGGATCTCGCTTTGCAAGTCCGAAATCCAGTATTTAGTTTGCAACCCTGAGAAGGCGGCACAGGTAAGCACTGGAGTATGGCATACCCTTCAGGCCACCATCTCTTCGGAAGGCATAGGGGGATGGCTTGATGGCACTGAGATCATCAAGGCAAACAATGAGTACTATCAGACAGGCCAGTTTGGACTGTGGACAAATGATGATACAGAGGCTTATTTCGACAACATGAAGATAGAATACTGAGTTCGGATTTTCAGGATCCTTTTTTGGCAGAACGTAAATGGTTACCTTTCCAAAGTAATTTTACCCCAAGATCATCAACCGTTGATAGAATCTTTTCTGATAAGTGAGCTTTACACTGTGTAGTGTTAGGTCCTTTGTCTTTACGTGACGGAAGAAGATCTTTAACACTAATTTAGGATGATGCTCCATCTAGCCCTTGACCTAGTTCTCAAAGCCCTTAACCCTTCTCTCAAGCATGGTCCTGTGGTAAAGGGATCAGACGGACAGTCCAGACTTTTACAAAGAATCTGGGCAGAATACTGCGTGACGCACAAAGAACAGGAGAAAACTTCGGAAAGGTAACCATTTACGTTCTGCCAAAAAAGGATCCTGAAAATCCGAACTCAGTATTCTATACTTCTTGGATTCAATTAATTGTATGGTATCACCATATTATTGGCAGAATAAGAAAATTCTATGGCACAAATGAATTAGAATACACGAGGACTTTATTATAAGCATCAAAAGCGTCGACTCGGCCGTAGCCATATTCTTGGTTTGGAATATTTCCCGTGGGGCATGATGAATTTGAAGCAACATTGCATGTTGAATTGAACAAAATATCCTTAATTTCTGAAGGTGTCAAACTTGGGTTGGCAGATAACATTAAAGATATTGTACCAGAGACCTGTGGCGTTGCCATTGATGTCCCACTTAATATTTGATATCCGCTGCCTAACCATGTGGAATAAATGCCCATTCCAGGGGCCACTACTCCATGATCGGCCATTGGTCCTCCTCTACTTGAGAACCCTGCTAACACATTCATACTATCAGTTGCCCCTACTGCTATCACACTACCCATACATGCTGGTGCGTCCACCCCAGCACCACCATCATTTCCTGCAGCAGCTACTACAGTTATCCCGTCTTTTACAGCCCTGTTAATCGCTTTGGTCAGACCATGGAATTCATTATCACAGTTTGGTTCAGTGGTATCAATTGGAGATGTACCTAAACTCATACTTATTACTTTGACATGTTTTTGAATGGCCCAATCTATTCCTGCAATCACTTTTGAAATAGAACCAGAACCATCTGCATCCAACACTTTGTCTATATATAAGGAACTGCTTGGTGCTACTCCCTTTGAATTGATGTCTATCTCTCCCGATGAACCTAAGATCCCGGCCACATGCGTACCATGCCCATTATCATCTTCACAACTATTTGCTTTCAAAAATTCACTGTGACATGCCATTATCCTGCCATTAAATTCGGGATGAGTAATATCAATGCCGGTATCAAGAATTGCTACTGGTATATTGTTACCAGCATCACCATTTTCCCAAACTTTGTTTGCACCAATTTGTTCGTCGGCATTAATATCCGAAACTCGCACTCCTATGTCAGGATCCATATTCTCAACATATGAATCGTTCCCCAGTTCATTTAACTTGTCTTGGGGTATTTCTGCGCTAAAACCTTTGAATGCATATTCGTAAACATGAGATATCAAAATCCCGTATTTTGATGAAAGCTCATGAGATACAGTGGTGGCATTTTTTACATCGTCCTTTAGTACAACTACATAAGCCGAACCGTTTGTTTCTTGTTCAGTAGCGTTTGCATTTGATAAAAAAATGCTACTTTGTATTATTAGAAATACAAAGGATAGAGTTATTGTTGTATTTTTCCACACGACGGTTGTTCATTCATAGAATAGATTTTTAAAATTTTTCAATTAGAAATTTAATAATACATTAATCTTAAATTATAGCTGAAAGTAAAATGTAGAGATTCCGCATATCAATTAGGACTAGACAACAGTCAAAGTGATTGACTCAATAAAGACTCGGTTGTTTATCAGTTCACGTACAGCCACTTGATAGGAACCTATCGGTGCATTATTTGTCGTTAACCCAAGTACATAATAATTTGGCTCATTTTCTTTCAAAGTTATTGGCAACCCGATTGTTTTCACATGTAGCCATAAAGGAAATCCGACTAGTTTTCCTCCGTCAAACATTCCAATCGGTTCAATGTCAGCATTTAAATCTGTCTGATGGGGTTTTCCCTGTGCATATTTATCGCTGGTTGGGTCATAAACGACACCATAAATGCAAAATGTGGTCGAATTGGAGTGGATGAAAAGTTCATTCTTGAATTTTATTGGAGTAGAATCTCTAATGGCAGAGATTTCGTTTATTATGTGATTTCTTAATATTGGAACCGAGGTTTCATACCTCGCGTTATCTGACTTGTCGATTATATAGAGCGATTGGCTCATAGGATTGGGAGTACCAGGTTTAACGTATCCCATTAAGCGCATATATTTTTCATTGCCGTCTTTGGAAGTAAGGAGTTTTGTCCAAATTTCATCAGGCAGATTAACTGCTAATATGTTACTTTTATTGAAATTATCTGAAATCTTTAGAGGAAAATCCTCGTACAATACAAATTTTGCATATGCGTGCCCGTACCGAAATGTACTCATGTTCATTATTGGGTCTCCAACCGAGAAGTTAGGATTCGAAAGGTAAGGATGGCTACTAACAGTAGAGGTCATAGCAAACGTATCTTCATATTTAAGATTCAACCATACAAATCCCGAACAAAACAAAATTGCTGAAATAGATAGAATGACTATCATGACTGATTTCTTCACGCGTGCAAATTAACGTTGTCACTCAAATAGTTTTTTACATGAAAAATCATGACTTAATTTAGTTGTACAGTAAAGAAAGTTAATTAGAATTTGTTTTTTAAAATAAAAAAGGTGGGAGTTATGCGGTCCAATCTACTATTGGTGCATTTTGATAAAACTCTGTAGAGCCACTGGCCCAATACGCGGTCTCTTGTGCTTCTAGACTATCTCCTGCAGTGTAATAGTCATTTTGTCCGGGTTGGCAGCAATCGTATATGGTATACCAAGTTCCACTGGTGTCTTCATAGTTATAGCTAACCACATCTTCAGATGTCCAGTAAGTTTTGTCTTCTATTAGCGAATTGACTTCCTCGAATGGTAGGCTACATACTGCTGAAGGGTACTGCCATGCAATATTCCACTGATCGCTTGTCTGTCCTAGGCTAAGTGCAACCGATGTCGGATCCCACCACGCGCTGTACTCTTGGCCGCAAGGGGTAGGTGTGATATTGAAGGTCTGTGTGTTGTCTTCTGCCTTGATGTGATGATTATTGATGTTCCGTGGAGAAGATGTTGCACCTTTTTCTGCGAATGCAGGAGTTGCTACTAGCACTAACATTGTTGCTACCAACAACGCTACTGCAGCTATTTTTTTACTAGTCATTGAATTAATGATTCATTTAACTTGTGATAAAAAATTTGAAACAAAAAAAATCAGTTGTAAAAGGTTAAAATATTCGGTTTCCTGATCACAGAAATTCTCACAAATGTATGTTAAACTAGGCCACATGAAAACATTAAGAAAATGATTTCGAATATTTCTTTCTTGACCTTATAGCTTTATCAATCTGTTCGTTTATAATTTTTTGCTGATACCATAAAAATTCATAAATTACAAAATTATCTTGAGCAAGGTTCAACAGCTCGTTTAATCTTTTCACTACTATCTTGAGAGCAATTATGGATTTATCTAGAATTTTTTCTTCATTTCCTTTTTGGGAATAACAAATGAACTCGTCTTCCGATCTCCTTGTGTCATTTTCTTTCAACGATTGCCTAAATTTTTTGATTGTCACATGTCTTTGTACGATTAATTTTGCTAACTCTGTTTGTTCTTTTTCATCTTTGACATATGACAATTCTTCTGCCATACTAGGCTTTATTCGACGTCGAATAATCTCTTCCTGAATTGCTTTTGGAAGTTCTAGCAAATTCAGACGCTTGCTGACATATTCCTGACTCTTGCCTATGCGCTTTGCCAACTCAGAAACGCCTCCCCACCCATAATCCTTAACATATCTACGGTAAGCATTGGCTTCTTCAATAGCATTCATTGTCTTTCTTTGAATATTCTCCATCAGAGCAACTTCGAAAGATTCTTCATCAGTAAGTTCTACTAAGTGAGAAGGAATCTTTCTCCACCCAATGCTCTTGCACGCAGCTAATCTCCTATTTCCAGCTACAATTTCAAATCTATCTTTAATTATTCGGACGATTACAGGCTGTAAGAGACCCTTTTCCTTTATAGACAAGGCAAGTTGACCAATATCTCCAAGATCTTCTCGTATTGCTATTTTACTTGTTTTGATTTTGTAAATATCGATATTTTCGATCAAACCTAAGGTATGGATAGTGGCAAGAGTCTTGCTTTGCATTCTGGTTCTTGTTTTTGTTTTAGAAAATAGTAGATAACCTTTGGGTGTACCTTATCGGATAAAGTATGAGAAGATATGAGGATGTATGATAATGTGTGATAAAGTATTACAAATGGTATAATTTGTGACCTACTTTGTCTGCCCATACTTGTCGTATAGGTCAAGTAGCATCTCAAGAAAGTCGCTTGTGTACATTCTTCTGTTCTTCTTCTTTGCCTTGTGGACTGCTCCTATGAACCTCTCATAGGTCTCGTTCCTTATCGTTACCGTATTGTACTCCCCTGTTGGCAACAAATGAATTTTTGTCATATCATTGATAAATTAGCGGTAACAATTTACAGGAAATTCAGTCTATAATTTCCTTGTATGTTACTGTATTATCATGCGGATCCCTTAAATAGTGAAAAATCCTGTAAATTATCCTGTTAAAGAGACAAGTGTTATGAACGATCCAAGAAGAGAAAAGGCAGTCAGGAGAACGTTTAGCATAAATGAAAACATCCTACAAGGTCTAGAAAAAGAATCTGACAGGCGTAATTCCAATCCAAGCGCACTGCTCAACCAAGTACTTGCAAAGTGGCTTTCTTTTGACTCCCCACTTGAAAAGATAGATCCTGTAACATTTACAAGGCATTGCGTCGAGGCACTTGTCTCAAAAATGGACACAGATACGCTGCGGGAGATAGCAAGGGATCAGGCAATGCGTAATTTTGGATCCCTGTTATCCTTGTTTCACGGAAACCTCAGCATATCCTCTATAATAGAATCATACTATGACAATTTTGGCAAGTACAGTGGATGGTACTCTTTTAGCTGCGAAAGTATCAGGAATCTGTACAGGCTAACATTCCACCATACAAAGGGCCTGAAATGGTCGCAGTTTATCGCAGAGTACAATCATGTCATACTGGACAAGGTAAGTGAGAGGGTAGAGTGCCATGTCGATAATAATGTCGTTGTATTCAATATAGTACCAAAGCAGAAGGTAATTTTAGACTATCAGTAGTTTCTGAAGGATGTACACTGTACGGCTTTGTTACCACAAGAAATTTCAAGTCTATACGGTACAGAAAACGACGAATTAAGTGAGGATAACTAATGAACAGTCCTGCTCAAGAACATAAAGCACTTCCGTCTTCTGTGAAGGTAAATACCATCACACCAACAATGCTTGAAATCTTGTCATTGTTGTCAAAGCCAGATGCATTGAAGATCTTTTCCTTTGCAAGAAAAGGATTAAGATCCAACGTAGGTACCCCATCAGAGGTGGGGCTTTCAAAAAAGCAGTATTACACGAGGCTTAAGCAGCTTGTGGATCTGGAGTTGATAGAAAAAAGAGAGATCATTGAGGAAAAGAAAGGTAAGGAATGTGCGGTTATTTACACCATCACTCTTCTTGGAAACCTAGTCTACAGGAGATGCGTGCTTGAGATGGAGGAGATGCTTTGCAATACAAGCACGCTAAAGGCTGTAGACATACTGTATCACAGCTCAAAGTTTGATCCTGAGGAGATTGTTCAGTTTATGTTAAGATATATGTAGCGTAGGTAGATGATGACAGACAGATCCAAATCTTGCCGATGATCAATCCTTCACATGGACACGAGAAAGATGTTAAGGGGCGAATACGAGAGGCGCTTCCAAAAGGACGACAGGCCAATAGAGAGGAACATATCCTAGAGTAAAGGTGCAAAAACAGGATTTCTTGAAAGAACTCAATGACATGAAAAACGGAGAATCGTATAAGAGGATATAGCAAATGCAAGGAAAGGATTAGAGATAAAGTGGCTGTGAGAAGAAGATTGGGTAGGGTGCAAAATATGTGTATGGAATCTGAAGTTGGACCAGACATGAGAAAAGAAGAGATTGATGAGATGATAAAGGACGAAAGGGATTGTGAGGGTGACAAGTATGAAGAAAGTAAGTGTCAAGGAATTGGGAAAAAGAAAGAAAAGAGAGATTGTAAGGTTTGTTAAAAAGTGATTTTGAAAGTAAGAGTAGAAGAGAGGTTTTGGAAAGATGTGTTTGAGAAGAGGTTTTGTGTAGTAATGGATTGTGTAGTGCGTAAAAAGTGTGTATAAAATAAGGTGCAGTTTCGTGCAGTCTCTGCAGTCTAGTGCAGTATTTCTTCACATTTGGACAGGCCTGTCAGTATTCTGACAGGTCTTTACAAAAAACCATGGTATCATGCCTGAAGGCTATAGTCTAGGTACCAAGTCCTGTCAGTATTCTGCAAGGCGTATACGCGTTTCAGAATTCTGAAGCTGCCAGAACAAGAGGTTATGGTCATAGGACAGAAACCGCGCACGATTTCCGCAAAAAGACTCCAGTCTTCTGGCATGTGGCGTTTCAAGATTCTGAAGCTCCCCCAAACGACAGCCTTGCGTGCAACAGTCCAGTTCTGTTTGGCAGTACGATCAAGACTGCCAGCCTGCTGTCCGCCTCCGCAGTCCTGCAAGATGCCCCCTCCAACTATCTGGTGGTGATCACGGCATGCTCCACAAACCCTGCAAGGCAAGACAGCAGTACCGCCAGAATAATCTCGCCCTGGGTAAAGGTACTGTCCAGCTTGGAAAACCGCCTTCTTCTGATTGAGATCACAAGAGTCAGGCTCCTGCACATCCCGATGTGATAGGCAACCAACTTTATTGCCGCGGCCAGGACAAGATACGCCAGGAATGGGCCTGACATATTTGCATGAAGGCTTACCGTCATGATTACCGCCCTGCCTACAAATCCCGTCGTAAAGCCTCCGAGGACGCCCCATGCCATGCCAAATCCCGGGATGAAAAGCGGCAGGGCGGCAAGTGCTTCATGTGTTATTGCCGTGAAATAGTGCGAGTTTGCCTCTACAAACTCTTCTGAGGCTGGCTTGTTGCCTCCTTGCAACTCCTCGGTCTGGCAGCCTGCAATACAGGAGATTAAGAGCACGGCTGTAACCAACGCCTGGATCTTCCTGCTGATCCTCACAACGCCAGGCCCTGCTCGTCTTGCCTGCGGATTTTCATTTTGTGGCATCTCAGGCGGCTCGTTCAGGCTTGCGTCATATGACATTCTCCTTTGCGGGTCAGAGAGTACCTCGTAGGCATTGTTTATTGATACCATTGCCTGCTTTGCAAGTGCGGAGTTCTCCCTGTCAGGGTGGAACTTGAGTACAAGTGCCTTGTATTTTTTCTTGATGTCATCAATGGATGCATCTTGGGCAACTCCAAGCATCTCATAATAATTTGGTTCTTCTGATGTTCTTTTCTGGAACGAAGCTCTCTGCCTATTCAACCAGCCTGCCTCCTGAATACAAAAAGATACTTACAATCTTACCAGAATACTCATTCATCATGATCTTGATGGAGACCATGATCCTCTTCAGTTGCCCAAAGGTCGTTCTGTTCCGGGTTGCCCCTGCGCCAGAGTTCTGAAAATGCAAGGGCCTCTACAGTTAACCCGGCAGCATCAAGCGCCGCATATGCGGTTTCTGCAATCTTGCGTCCTGACTTTTTGAGAAACTCTGCCAGAATCGCTCCCAGTATCTGAGTCTCTGAAGCAATCTCCGCAATGCCTTTCACAAAGGTTGTCTCCCGCTTTAGATCTATTGCAGTCCTCACGAGCTGGTTTACTAGGTCGTCGGAGAATTTCTCGTTTGATGCCATCCCACTTTTCACCTTGGTACATGGTAAGAAAATAATGAAGTTAGTATTGCATGGTCTTTCCCTCTTTCTGAATGCGTTGGTGGTTCTGCCCTTCTTTGGTTTCGATTGATATTAACCATTAATATTAATTGTTAATACTAAATATTAAGTCTTGAGTCTGATCAATCCTTACGATCAATATGTACGAATAATATGTATAATTAGTATCGATAGACATTATTAATAGACGATATGAAAATACTCTTTTCATGTCCGAGGAGACCATGCTTCAGGTTTACAAGGCGCTGACCTCCGAACCTCAGACCCCAAATGAGATAGCCCAGCGGCTCAAGCTCCATCAAAAGACCGTCCAGATGGCCCTGTTCCAGATCATGAATGAAAAGGACGATGTCAAAGTCAAAAAGGTTGGGCGCTTCCGCCTGTTTTGGCGGGATATCAAGAAATGATCAAGGTAAAATTCTGTTACACCAAAATAGCAAAATCTCTGCAGGGCTTTTCAGTCTCTGGTTCAAAATATCATAGTGATTCAAAGATTTTTGGATCTATTTTATCCAAGGCAGCTTTGAGAACAGAGAAAAATATACTGGTTTTGATTTTTTGCCTGCCTTCTGCAGTCTTTGTCAACTCCGAGAGGAACTTGTAGGCCGTAAGGGGCTTTGCCTTTTTGTATTTCTTTTCTTTATCCCAACCCAGTTTTCTTAGCTCATCCTCAAGGATCCCTTCTAGCAATACTACATCATTGTTTACTGGTCCATTGTAATCATGATCCGCCATTGCAACATATGGAATTTTGTAGACTTCTAGTAACGGAATGTATTTTTCTATATTCTCAGTCCCCCACGTGTCTACCAAGGCAATATCATTTAGGTCTAGAACATTGCCGTAACCTTCGGATATTGCCGCGAATGCTGCCAATTCATCTGCACCCTCCACAAGCATGTTGCATTTAGAGAAGAAAATTTCTGGCCTGAATAGATGTGACGTAAGTTCTACTTGAAAGTCATCAGGCTTGTAAAATATTCTACTTGCCCCGTCTTCCTTCTTTACATATACAAGACCAGCCGACTTGTTAGAAGACACCATGGCATAGTCAACAAAGTAGGGAGAGTGGGTAATTATCAAGACCTGATTATTGGAATTTCTTACAATTTTTAGCAAAACTCTACCTAAATGAGGGTTGGGCACAATTCCAACCCATTTTACCATAGTGACAAGTTGAGTTAATAGAAAAAGCTAAGGATCACTTCTTGGAAATATATCTACCACAATGCATTCCACAAGAAGGCTCCTCAGCAAGAT
>Ga0209581_1000314_pt1 | contig 124063 bp, 122 predicted proteins | sample Coa_R2_FD_187160 | JGI IMG/M metagenome (GOLD analysis project Ga0209581, IMG submission 187160) | Surface soil microbial communities from Centralia Pennsylvania, which are recovering from an underground coalmine fire - Coalmine... | ecosystem: Environmental > Terrestrial > Soil > Unclassified...
AAACCGCCGAACTGGAGCGCCGTGAGGTGCCCGCCTCTCTTCGGAGAGGCTACGGAAGACCGATTGCGCCAGGCGGCGCTCCGGTCCCTCTTCATTGCTCCGGACGGGTGAAATCCCGGGCGCGGAGTTAAAGGTGTTTGTGCAGAAATAAAAAGCCGGGCATTTGGCCCGGCTTTTCTTTTTCAGCGCCATCGCGCTTACGTATTCATGCTCTCGAAGAATTCGGCGTTGTTCTTGGTCTGCCGCAGCTTGTCGAGCAGGAACTCGATCGCATCGACCGTGCCCATCGGATTCAGAATGCGCCGGAGCACATACATCTTCTTGAGTACGTCGGGCGCGACCAGGAGCTCTTCCTTGCGCGTGCCGGAGCGCGTGATGTCCATCGCCGGGAACACGCGCTTGTCGGAAACCTTGCGGTCCAGAATGATTTCCGAGTTGCCGGTGCCCTTGAACTCTTCGAAGATCACTTCGTCCATGCGCGAGCCCGTATCGATCAGCGCGGTTGCGATGATCGTGAGCGAGCCGCCTTCTTCGATATTGCGCGCAGCACCGAAGAACCGCTTCGGCCGCTGCAACGCGTTCGCGTCGACGCCGCCCGTGAGCACCTTGCCGGAGGAAGGAACGACGGTATTGTAGGCGCGGCCGAGGCGCGTGATTGAATCGAGCAGGATCACCACGTCGCGCTTGTGTTCGACGAGGCGCTTCGCCTTCTCGATCACCATCTCGGAAACCTGCACGTGGCGGGCGGCCGGCTCGTCGAAAGTCGAGGAAATCACCTCGCCCTTCACCGAGCGCTGCATGTCGGTGACTTCCTCCGGCCGCTCGTCGATGAGCAACACGATCAGATAGCACTCCGGATGATTGGCCGTGATCGAGTGCGCGATGTTTTGCAACAGCACGGTTTTGCCGGTGCGCGGCGGGGCGACGATCAGCGCGCGCTGGCCTTTGCCGAGGGGCGCCACGATGTCGATGATCCGGTTGGAGTAATCCTTCCGCGTCGGATCCATGATCTCCATCTTGATCCGCTCGTCGGGATACAGCGGCGTCAGGTTGTCGAAATGGACCTTGTGCTTGATCTTTTCGGGGTCCTCGAAATTGATCGCGTTCACCTTGAGGAGGGCGAAGTAGCGCTCGCCGTCCTTCGGCCCGCGGATATGGCCCTCGACCGTGTCGCCTGAGCGCAGCGAGAAACGCCGGATTTGCGAGGGTGAAATGTAGATATCGTCCGGCCCGGCAAGGTAATTCGCATCCGGCGAGCGCAGGAAGCCGAAACCATCCTGCAGGACTTCCACGACGCCCTGGCCGATGATGTCCACGTCCTTGGCCGCGAGCTGCTTCAGGATCGCGAACATCAGTTCCTGCTTGCGCATGGTCGAGGCCCCCTCGACCTGATGCTCTTCGGCGAAAGCGAGAAGCTCCGCGGGGGATTTTTTCTTGAGGTCTTGTAGCGAGATTTCCGCCATTGGAATGAACCTTCGGACGGTTCAGATCCCGTCCGCATTGTAGAAAGGGAGGATCGCAGGTCGTTTCGGGCGAAGGTTGCTGCCTTGCTCCACGCGCCGGACAACCGGGAGGTTGCCGCCTTGGACGCGAGCGCCTGCGTTGGGAGGAAGTAGAATCAACATAGGTAAAATGCGGCCATCGCGCAAGCCGCTAATTATGGTGCGCTAGAACGGTTTCAACACGACCAGAAGCACAATCAGAACCATGAGAACGGCCGGAAGTTCGTTCATAACCCGGTAAAATTTCGCCGGCCGTTTGTTGCGGTCGTTCTGAAAGTCGCGGAACCAGCGCACCATCTGGCCGTGCAAGGCCGAGAGCAAAATCACCAACACGAATTTCGCCTGCAGCCAGTGCTCGCGATAGAATTCGCTGTCATAGGCAAGCCATAGACCGAAGATCCAAGTCGCCGTCATCGCCGGATTGATGATGACGGTCAAAAGCCGCCGCTCCATCAGCTTGAAAGTCTCGGATTGCTTCGAACCGGGCTCGGCGTCGCAGTGATAGACGAAAAGCCGCGGCAGATAGAGCATTCCCGCCATCCAGGCGATCACCGAAATGATGTGGAAGGCCTTGAGCCACAGATAGAGCCCTTGCGGCGACCAGTAGATCAGTGCCAGGACGCCGGCCGCCGTAATGATCAGTGCGATCAGCCATCGCCACTTCTGTGCGGGGGAAGTTTTTTCAACAGCGGTCATTTCGCTCCTCTCACCCGCGCGATCATCCGTTCCACGTTTTCAATCGGAGTCTCCGGCTTGATGCCGTGACCCAGATTGAAGATGTGACGGATACCCCGGAAATCCGCAAGAATTTCGTCGACGGCTCGATCAAGTGCTGCGCCGCCTTTGATCAGAATATCCGGGTCGAGATTGCCCTGGATCGCGCAGGTTGATGCGAGCGCCGCACGCGCCGCCTTGCGATCCGCATGCATATCGATGGAAATCGCATCCCCCCCGCAAGCGGCGACAATCTTCTGCATGTTCGCGACCGAAATTCCTTTCGGGAACAGAATGATTTTGGCGTCCGGTTTTGCTGAACGCACCCGGCGGACGATTTCGGCGGAAGGCTTCACGCACCACGCCTCGAAGGACTGCTCGTCCAGAACGCCCGCCCAGGTATCGAAAAGCTGCAAAAGATCTGCCCCCGCTTCCAATTGCCCGACCAGGTGAAGGGCGGTGGCATCGACCAGCCGATCGATAATCTCCGAAAACAGGACCGGATTGCTTTCCGCAAGCTGTCGCGCCGGTTCCTGATCGGGTGTTCCACGGCCCGCGACCATGTAGCTCGCGACCGTCCAGGGCGCGCCGCAAAAGCCGATCAATACCGTGTGATTCGGCAATTCGGCCCGGACTTTCGAGATCGCCTCGTAAACGCGACCCGTGATCCCGCGATCAAGCTCGGTTCGCATCGCCTGCAAGGCAGCCTGGCTCGCGACCGGCTCTAGCCTCGGCCCTTCGCCTTCCTCGAACCACAGCTTCACGCCAAGCGCATGGGGCACGATCAGGATATCGGAGAAAATAATCGCGGCATCGAACGGGAACCTGCGAACCGGCTGCAGCGTTACTTCGGCGGCAAGCGCAGGAGTGAGGCAAAGATCGACAAAACCTCCTGCCTTGGCACGAACATCGCGGTACTCGGGAAGATAGCGTCCAGCTTGCCGCATCATCCAAATCGGCGGCCGTTTTACGCTTTCGCCGCCGAGAATGCGGATGATCGGATTACTCACTGTACCTCCACGCGTATCCTTCAATTTCATTTCTATGAGAATCTTTGTTTAAGTCTGTTTGTGCGGGGATTGTGGTGTTCACCGCCATCCACTGCTTCTACACATTTATCCCACGCCGTTCCCCGCTTCGATAGCCGCAAGAAAGATGAAGAAACGAGCTTTATTCAGAACTTCCCGATTCTCACCCGGATTCCGTCCTAACTTTTCCATGAGCGGACGCTGTGGACGGGATGGGCGTTTCTCCCCAGGCATCGGAACCGGAGCCGTGATAGAGTGAATTCGAACCTTTTTATTCACAATGCCGCGGGATAACGCGTGCCGGCGAAGCCTCCGAACACCGAAAGCTATTTTCATCTGCATCTCGTCTCGGACTCGACCGGCGAGACCTTGCTTGCGGTCGGCCGCGCGGCGGCTGCGCAATTCGCGACCGTGACCGCGATCGAGCACGTTTTTCCGCTGCTCAGGAACCAGAAGCAGCTCGATCATGCGCTGGAGGAGATCGAGGCCAACCCGGGGATCGTTCTCTATACGCTCGTCGATCACGCGCTGGGCGAGCATCTCGAGGCGCGCTGCCGCGAGCTGAACATGCCGTGTCTTTCCGTGCTCGGCCCGGTGCTGTCGCTCTTCCATGGCTATCTCGGTGCCGAAAGCACGCCCCGGGTCGGCGCCCAGCACATGCTCAATCCCGCCTATTTCCGCCGGATCGAGGCGCTGAACTTCACCATGATGCACGACGACGGCCAGCACACCGAGGATATCGAGAACGCGGATGTGGTGCTCATCGGCGTTTCGCGCACCTCGAAGACGCCGACCAGCATTTATCTCGCGAACCGCGGCATCAAGACCTTGAACATTCCGCTGGTGCCGGACGTCGCCCCGCCGATCGAGCTCGAAAAGGCGAAGAGGCCGCTCGTTGTCGGTCTTTATGCGAGTCCCGAGCGAATCGTGCAGATCCGGCAGAACCGGCTCCTTTCGCTGAACGCCGCCCAGTCCGATTCCGCCTATATTGACCGCGAGCGCGTCTCCCAGGAAATCGCATCGTCGAAAAAGCTCTGCGCTAAGCACGGCTGGCCGAGCATCGACGTATCCCGCCGTTCGATCGAGGAGACCGCCGCCGCCGTGATCGCGCTCCTGCAGGAACGCCGCCGCATGGAGCAAGAGCAAGCATGAGCTTGTGGATCGGGGAGCCCCTCGTGCTCGCGTCAAAAAGCGCTTCGCGCCGGATGTTGCTCGATGCCGCTGGCATTCCGCTCATTCTCGACCCCGCCGAGATCGACGAGCGCGCGGTCGAGCAATCGCAGGCCGCGCAAGCCGGCGCGAAAGAAGTGGCCGTCCTGCTCGCGCGCGAAAAAGCGCTCGCGACGGCTTCCCGTCACCCCAACGCCGCCGTGCTCGGCGCCGACCAGACGCTCGCCCTCGGTACGCGCCGCTTCTCGAAGCCGCCGTCGCGGGAAGCCGCGCGGGATCAGCTGGCCGCGCTCGCGGGAGAGACGCACGAATTGCATTCCGCCGCCGCCCTTGTGCGCGGCGGGAAGGTTGTGTTTGAAGCCGCGGCAACGGCGCGCCTCACCATGCGCCCGTTCTCGGCCGGATTCATCGACGCTTATCTCGATGCCGCCGGTGAGCGCGTCACGAAGAGCGTCGGCTGCTATCAGCTCGAGGGTTTGGGCATTCACCTGTTCGAGAAGATCGACGGCGATCATTTCACCATTCTCGGCATGCCGCTTTTGCCGCTGCTTGCCTATTTCCGCGCCGCGGGGATGATCCGCGCATGAAGCTTCGCGCCTGTGTTATCGGGCATCCGGTTGCCCATTCGCGCTCGCCGCTCATTCACAAATACTGGCTCGCGGTGCACGGAATTGCCGGCGACTATACGCGCGTCGACGTTCCGCCGGAAAAGATCGAGCGTTTTTTCGACGATTTCCCGAAAAGCGGCTATGTCGGCGGCAACGTCACGATTCCGCACAAGGAAGTCGCTTTCCGCAAGGTGGTCGAGGCCGATCCGGTCGCACGCGCGCTCGGTGCGGTGAATACGATTTGGCACAAGGACGGCAAGCTTTATGGCGCGAGCACCGATGTCTACGGCTTTATCGCCAATCTCAACCGCTCGCAGCCGGGCTGGGAAAAGCAGGCCAAGACGGCGGTGATAATCGGCGCGGGTGGCGCGACGCGCGCGATCGCCTACGGCCTGATCGAGAAAAAAATTCCGAACATCGTGGTCGCGAACCGGACGCGCGCGCGCGCGCAGGACCTCGCCGCCCATTTCGAAGGGAAACTCGTGCCGGTCGCGCTCTCGAATCTCATGCCGCATCTCCGTGAAGCGGATCTTCTGGTGAACGCAACCTCGCTCGGTATGACAGGCCAGCCGCCGCTGATGCTCGATCTTTCGCCGTTGAAGAAATCCGCGATCGTCTATGACATCGTCTATGCGCCGCTCGAAACGGAACTCCTGAAAGCCGCCCGTGCGCGCGGCAATCCCGTGGTCGAGGGGCTCGGGATGTTGTTGCATCAGGCGGCGCCCGCCTTCGAGCGCTGGTTCGGCGTCCGCCCGGAAGTCACGCCCGAACTGCGTGCGCTTGTGGCGAGCGACCTCGCCCGCAAGGCCAAGCGATGATCGTGCTTGGGCTCACGGGTTCCGTCGGCATGGGGAAGTCCGCCACCGCGAAAATGTTCGCGGAGGAGGGGGTGCCCGTCTTTGACGCCGACGCCGAAGTGCACCGTCTTTACGAAGGAAAAGCCGCGGCCGCGATCGAAGCCGTTTTTCCGGGTGTAACGAAAGAGGGCCGGGTCGACCGCAAGCTCCTTTCCGCCCGCGTCGTCGGCGACGGCGAGGCGCTGATGCGGCTCGAATCGATCGTGCATCCCTTGGTGCGCGAGGCCCGGCGCGAATTTCTCGCCAGGGCCCGCGCTTCCGGCGCGAAAGTGGCGCTCGTCGATATCCCGCTCCTGTTCGAAACCAACGGCGACGAAGGAATCGACAAAATCGTGGTCGTGAGCGCCCCCCCTGAAGTCCAGAAAAAGCGCGTGCTCGCCCGCGAAGGCATGACGGAAGAAAAGTTCAACGCGATCCTCGCCCGCCAGATGCCGGATTCCGAAAAGCGCAAGCGCGCCGATTTCGTGATCGATACTTCAAGGGGCTTTGCCGCCACGCGGGAAGATGTGCGCGCGATCTTGCGCGAGCTTCTCGGCGCGGAGTAAGAAACGAATCATGCGCGAAATCGTTCTCGACACCGAAACCACGGGCCTCGATCCGGCGCAGGGCCACCGCGTGGTCGAGATCGGCTGCGTGGAATTGATGAATTACATCCCGACCGGCTCGGTCTATCACGCGCTCATCAATCCGGAGCGCGACGTGTCCCCGGAAGCCGAGGCGATCCACGGCCATTCCACGGCCTTTCTCGCCGACAAGCCGAAATTCGCGGAAATCGTCGACCAGTTTCTGGAATTTGTCGGCGACGCCCGGATCGTCATCCATAACGCCGGCTTCGATTTCGGCTTTCTCAATGCCGAGCTTGAGCGGTGCGAGCGGATGCTGCTTCCGCGCGAGCGGATCGTCGATACGCTGGCGCTCGCGCGCCGCCGCCATCCGGGCGGGCCGAATCGGCTCGACGATCTCTGCGTGCGCTACGGCATTGACAATTCGCGCCGTACCAAGCACGGCGCGCTGCTCGACGCGGAGTTGCTCGCGGAAGTCTATGCCGAGCTCGTCGGGGGTCGTCAGGCGCGGCTCGGGCTCGACCAGATGCAGCTTGCCTCCCGCGCGGCGAAAGCCGCCATCGCGCGCGCGCGTCCTTCGCCTCTTCCCTCCCGTGTGAGCGAGGAAGAGCGCGCGGCCCATCGCGGCCTGCTAGCAAAGCTCGGCGAAGCCGCGATCTGGAACCTGTACGCGGGAAAGAAAATGGACGCCTGAGAACTGGCCGACGCCGGATCTAGGTTTGCGCTTGCGGCTGGTCTTGCCCTGGTCCCGGCATGAAGCGCTCGTGATAAAGCCGGGTGAAGTCCACCGGGTCCAGCAGCAGCGGAGGAAAGCCTCCGCTTTGCGTGATGTCCGAAATGATTTGCCGGGCGAACGGAAACAACAAGCGCGGGCATTCGATCAGTACGATGGGCTGCCTTAGTTCCGGAGGAACGTTGCGAAGACGGAACACGCCGGCATAAATTAAATCGACATTGAACAGGACCTTATCCTGTTGCTCAGTGCGGCCCTCGATGCGCAGTTCGACTTCCACATCGTTTTCAGCCAGCGGCTTCACGTTCACATTGAAATCGAGCTTGATGGAGGGTTGCGGACCTCTGCCGCTCACGGATTCGGGCGCGCTCGGGTTCTCGAACGACAAGTCCTTGATATATTGCGAAAGGACCGAAACCGCCGGCGCATTGTCGGCGTAAGGATGTTGACCGCCATTAGTGGCCGCCATGGCATTCTCCGATTCTTGCTGAATTTCCCGCCGCGGCAGGGCCGTGACGCCGGGCTGGCTACCATGCCCATAAAAAGCACACAAGAATGGCTTGAACTGGCGGTCTGAACCGTCTTGGTTGGCGGAACCGGCCGGATCGATTAGTTTTCGACCCGCGGAGTGCTTCAATCGCTATGTACCGCCCCTATATATGGCGGTAATAACCGCAGAAGAAAGCCGAACGTGCTCGACATCTACACCATCATCTTTCTCGCGCTAGCCGTGTTCATTTTCGCGCGCCTGCGCAGCGTGCTCGGCCAGCGCACCGGGCGCGAGCGGCCGCCTTATGACCCGTTTTCGCGTGCCGAGCCGGGAAAACCCGTTCCCGCCGATAACGTCGTTCCGATCTCCAATAAAGGCGCCGAAAGCGCGTCCGACCGCACCATCGAAGCCACCGCCGAGAAGCCCGATCGCTGGGCAGGGGTGGCCGAAGCCGGCACCCCCGTCGCCGCCGGCCTCGACGCCATTGCCCGCGCCGAGCCCGGCTTCAACGTCCGCCACTTTCTCGCCGGTGCGAAGGCCGCCTATGAAATGATCGTGACCGCCTTTGCCGCGGGCGACCGCAAGACTCTGAAGGGCTTATTGGCCCGCGACGTGTTCGATAATTTCGCGACCGCCATCAGCGAGCGCGAGGCGCGCGGCGAAACCACCGAATCCCGTTTCGTCGCGATCGAAAAGGCCGACATCACGCATGCCGAGGTGAAGAGCAACATGATGCAGATCACCGTGCGCTTCCTCTCGCAGATCGTGTCGACCACGAAGGACAAGTCGGGTGAGCCGGTGCCGGGGAGCCCCAACGGCATGACCGACGTCACCGACGTCTGGACTTTCGCCCGCCAAGCCGGCGCGAGCGATCCGAACTGGAAACTGATCGCGACCGATTCCGGCTGACGATCGCGTGATGGCGCTCAGGCCACGAACGGCCCTCTTCGCGGCTTTTTTTCTCTCCGTTTCCCTGCCCGCGGCCGCCGAGCCCTTCAGGATGGCGGGCACCGAGCTCGAGCCGGCCTCGTTTTCCAAACTCGATCATTGGAACGCCGACGATCATGCCGCTTCGTTCGCGGCTTTTCGCAAAAGCTGCGATGCGATTTTGAAGCGGCGCGGAAAAATCCGGCCCTTCGCCGAGGATTTGCAAGGCGTCTGCCGGGTCGCGGCCGCGATCCCGCTTCCCGCCGATAAGGAAACCGCGCGAAAATTCTTCGAGGAGAATTTCCGCCCGGTGCGCATCTCGAAGCTCGGCGAGCAAGAGGGCTTTCTCACCGGCTATTACGAGCCGATCGTCGAAGGAAGCCGCACCCGGCACGGCGAATTTATCTATCCGATCTATAAAACGCCGCCCGACCTTTTCTCGCGCGTGAAACAATCCGTTCGCAGCCTCAGGCATCGCATCGGCCGGAAGATCGCGGGCTATTTCGACCGCGGCGCGATCGACGACGGCGCGCTCGAGGGCCGCGGCCTCGAAATTTGCTGGCTAAAGGATCCGATTGAATCCTTTTTCATTCACGTCCAGGGATCGGCGCGCGTCCGGCTCGAGGACGGGAAGCAGCTGCGGCTCAATTTCGACGCCCATAACGGCTATCCCTATGTTTCCATCGGCAAGATCATGATCGATCGCGGAATCGCGACGCGCGATCAGATGTCGATGGATTTGATCCGCACCTATTTCGCCGAATCGCCGGAAGACGCCCGCGAGATCATGCATCAGAATCGCTCCTACGTGTTCTTCCGCGAGATCAGCGAGCTGCCCGGCCATATCGAGCCGCCGGGCGCGCAGGGCGTGAATCTGACCGTGTTGCGCAGCATCGCCGTCGACAAGAATCTGCACGTCTATGGCACTCCGTTCTGGATCGAGGCGGAGCTGCCGATCGAGAGCGACAAGTCCGAAACGAAATTCCGCCGCCTGATGATTGCGCAGGACACCGGCGGCGCGATCGTCGGCCCCGCCCGCGCGGATCTTTATTTCGGTGCCGGGCTGAGGGCGGGATCGCAGGCGGGCCGCATCAAGAACTCGGGACTTTTTTATATTCTGGTGCCGAAGAGCGCCGATCCCTCGAAGCGGATCGATCCGGTTCCCTTGCCGCAGCCGAGGCCCGAGATCGCGAAGGTCGCGCCTAAGGAGGATACAAAGGAGGAAGAATCAAAAGACGAGCAGAAAAAGAGTGAGCCGGCTCCGAAGGAGAGCGCCAAGGCGGGCAAAACATGACGAAGGAGAGGGGCGGGGAAGACGATGGTAATGCGCTCTGGGATGCGCTGAAGAAAACCGTCGTCCCGCTGCGCAAATCGCAAGCGAGCCGCGATTCGAAAATCGAGAAACCCGAAAGACACCCGAAGCCGCCGGTAAAACGAAAACACGCACATGTCGCGCCAGCGCACCCCCCGCCGCGTGCGCCGTCACTGCCGCCGCTGGCAAAGCTCGATCGCCGCGCGAGAAGCCGCATCGCGCGCGGCAGTACCGAGATCGAAGGGCGTCTTGACCTTCACGGCTACAAGCTCGCGGAAGCAAAAGAACGCCTCATGCATTTTCTGGAGCGCGCGCAGGCACGCGAAAAATCGCTCGTGCTGGTGATTACCGGAAAAGGCGCCGCCGCGCCGCACGGCGCGGAGCGCGGCGTCCTGAAACGCGAAGTGCCGATGTGGCTCTCGCAGCCCGGATTCCGTTCGCTCGTGATCGGCTTTGAGGAAGCGGCGCCTTCCCACGGCGGCGCCGGCGCGCTCTATGTGCGCGTGAGAAAGAAAAGGTAGTCACCCCGGAAGCCGAGCGAAGCGAGGCCCCCGGATGACGGTGCTACGGTGCTAAAGAATAAACCGCGACAAATCGGCATTTTTCGCCAAATCCTCGACCTTCGAGCGCACGTAATTCCCGTCAATCACGAGTTTCTCGCCCGAGCGGTCGGGCGCGGTAAAGCTGATCTCGTCGAGCACGCGTTCGATCACGGTCTGCAGCCGCCGCGCGCCGATATTCTCCAGCTTCGAGTTCACCTCGACCGCGACATCCGCGATCGCGTCGATCGCGTCGTCGGTGAATTCGAGATCGACCTTCTCGGTCGCCATCAGCGCGACGGACTGTTTCACCAGACTCGCCTCGGTCTCGGTGAGGATGCGGCGGAAGTCGTCGCGCGTAAGCGCGGCTAGCTCCACCCGAATCGGCAGCCGCCCCTGCAATTCCGGCAGCAAATCCGAGGGCTTCGCGACATGAAACGCGCCCGAGGCGATGAACAGCACGTGATCGGTTTTCACCGGGCCGTGCTTGGTGGAGACGGTGGTGCCTTCGATCAGCGGCAGCAAATCCCGCTGCACGCCTTCGCGGCTCACATCGGCGCCGCGCGCGCCCTCGCGCGCGGAAATCTTGTCGATCTCGTCGAGAAAGACGATGCCGTTGTTCTCGACCGCGTGAATTGCTTCCTGAATGACCGCCTCCTGATCGAGAAGCTTGTCCGACTCTTCTGCGATCAGCAGAGGATGCGCTTCGGCGACGGTGACGCGCCGCGTGCGCGAGCGGCCGCCCAGCTTGCCGAAAATGTCGCCGATCGAGATCGCGCCCATCTGCGCGCCCGGCATGCCGGGAATTTCGAACATCGGCATCTGCGGCGCGCCGCCCGAAAGCTCGATCTCGACTTCCTTGTCGTCGAGCTCGCCCGCGCGTAAGCGATGGCGGAAGGCGTCGCGCGTCGCGCTGCTTGCGTTCTTTCCGACGAGCGCGTCGAGAACTCGCTCTTCCGCGTTCTGTTGCGCCTTCGCCTGCACGCCGCGGCGCTTGTTCTCGCGCACCATCGAAATCCCGATCTCGACGAGGTCGCGGATGATTTGCTCCACGTCGCGGCCGACATAGCCGACCTCGGTGAATTTCGTCGCTTCCACCTTGATGAACGGCGCGCCCGCGAGCTTGGCGAGCCGCCGCGAAATCTCGGTCTTGCCGACACCGGTCGGCCCGATCATCAGGATGTTTTTCGGCAGCACCTCCTCGCGCAGTTTCTCGTCGAGCTGCAGCCGCCGCCAGCGGTTACGGAGCGCGATCGCGACCGCGCGCTTCGCGTCCTTCTGCCCGACGATATAGCGGTCGAGTTCGGAAACGATTTCGCGGGGGGAAAAATCGCTCATGCGTCGCACACCATAAATAGAGAGCGGCCGTCCGGCGTATCCACCAGACGCTCCGCGACAAAACCGGCTTTTTCATAGGCGCGGATCGCGCGCCCGTTCTTCGGATCGGGATCGGTCACCATGCGTGGCGTGCCCGAGGCGAGCTTCCCGGCGACGAAGGCGCGGATGAAGGCGGAGCCGTGTCCGCGGTTCCCCATGTCGGCTTCGCCAATGAACTGATCGATGCCGCGCGTGTCGTCGGGATGCAATCCGAAGCCCGCGTTCCACGCCGTGAGTTCGTAACACTGCAGGTAGGCGAAAGGCCGCTCTTCGCGCACAACGATGTATTGCTCCATCGCGGGCCCGTCGAGATCGCCGGTCACGAGCTTGTCCTGCTCGTCCGGGTTCCCCCACCATTCCGCGACATGTGGCGCGGCGAGCCAGCGCCGCACGAGCGGCAGCTCGGCGGCAGTGAGCGGATGAAATACGTATTCGGCAGGCACGGATCAGCTTTCGATCGTTTCGATCACGAGATTGTTGTTGGTGTAAATGCAGATCTCGGCGGCGATCTCCATGGAACGCCGCACGATCTCTTCCGCGTTGAGGTTGCCGCCGGCGAGCGCGCGTGCTGCGGCGAGCGCATAGGCTCCGCCGGAGCCGATTCCGGCGATGCCGTTTTCCGGTTCCAGCACGTCGCCCGTACCCGCGACCAAGAGCGTGATTTCCTTGTCGGCGACCAGCATCATGGCGTCTAACCGCCGCAGATAGCGGTCCATCCGCCAGTCCTTGGCGAGCTCTACGCAGGCGCGGGCGAGCTGGCCCTTGTGCTGCTCTAGCTTTCCCTCGAGCCGCTCGAACAAGGTGAGCGCGTCGGCGGTGGCGCCGGCAAAGCCGCCGATCACGTTTCCGCCGCTCAGGCGGCGGACCTTCTTCGCGTTCGATTTCATAACGGTATTGTTGAAGGACACCTGCCCGTCGCCGCCGATCGCGACCTGTTTGCCCTTGCGGACAGCGAGAATCGTGGTGCCGTGAAACTGCTGAGGCTCGGAATTCATAAAAAACTCCCCGGAGGAACGCTTATTTAAGTAGGGATCGGCAGTCTGCAAACCATAGCGGCTTTTCGCAGGTCTGCGGCGGTGGTAAGCGCGCCCCCTTCTTGCTAGAAACCGCGCGTTTCGAGGAGAACCCTATGCGTTCGGGCAAGCTTTCCCGCACCACCAAGGAGACCGAGATTGCGCTTGCCGTCAATCTCGACGGGACCGGCCGCGCCGAAGTTGCGACCGGCATAGGCTTCCTCGACCATATGCTCGACTTGCTCGCCCGCCACTCGCGCATGGATCTTATTGTGAAAGCGAAGGGCGATCTGCACATCGACGCCCACCACACGACCGAGGACATCGGCATCGTGCTCGGCCAGGCGGTGAAACAGGCGCTCGGCGACATGCGCGGGATCACGCGCTACGCCGATGTGCACATTCCGATGGACGAGACGCTTACCCGCGTCGCGATCGACATTTCCGGGCGGCCGGTGCTCGTCTTTCGCGTCGAATTTCCGCGCGACAAGATCGGCGAGTTCGACGTCGATCTCGTGCGCGAATTCTTTCAGGCGTTCGCCATGAACGCGGGCGTGACGCTGCATGTCGAAACGCTCTACGGCGACAATTCCCATCACGTCGCCGAGAGTTGCTTCAAGGGGCTCGCCCGCGCGCTGCGCGCGGCGGTTGCTATCGATCCGGCCGCCCAGAACGAAATTCCCTCGACCAAGGGCAGCCTCGGCTGACCTTGGCCGAAACCGGCAAACGGAGTGCCGTGTTGAAAACCTATATCGTATTCGAACCCGAAAATGCGCGCGAAGGAGATACAGGCGCGCGCACCGAATTCGTGCGCGAGAAATTTTCCTGGGCGGCGCTCGTCTTCACGCCGCTCTGGCTGCTCTACAACCGGTTGTGGCTCGCCTTCGTTTTGTTTTGCGCGGCGGAAGTCCTGATCGCCTGCGGCGTCTATCTTCTCGGGCCGGGCGTGATCGCGGGTATTGCCGCGCTGATTCTGCCGCCGTTGATCGTTGCATTTGAGGCGGCGCAGTTGAAGCGTTACCGGCTGCTACTGAAGGGTTTTCGCGAAACGGATGTGGTGACCGCCGAAGATCTGGAGAGTGCCGAACGGCGTTATTTCAAGCGGCGCAAGCTTTCTCAGCGCGCGCCGGGCACGCCGCCGGTTGCTCCGCCGGGAAAACCGCACGCCGCCCCCTCTGTGATCGGGCTCTTTCCGGAGCGCGGGCAATGACGGTCGCGGTGATTGATTACGGCTCCGGCAATCTGCACTCGGCGGCGAAGGCGCTCGAGCGCGCCGCGCGCGAGGGCGGCACGAACGAAAAGATCGAGGTCACGAACGACCCCGAGAAAGTCCGCCGCGCCGATCGCGTGGTACTGCCCGGCGTCGGCGCCTTCGCCGACTGCAAGGCGGGGCTCGAAGCCGTGCGCGGCATGATCCCGGCGATGCGCGAAGCCGTGCTTGAACGCGGCAAGCCCTTCTTCGGCATTTGCGTCGGCATGCAGCTCCTTGCCGAGCGCGGACGCGAAAACGTCGTGACCGAAGGCCTCGGCTGGGTGAAAGGCGAGGTCGACAGGATCGCGCCCAAGGACAAGGTGCTGAAGATCCCCCACATGGGCTGGAATACACTCGAAGCGAAACGCATGCACCCGCTGTTCGAGGGCATTCCCCTCGGCGCGAACGGACTGCACGCCTATTTCGTCCACTCCTATCAGCTGAATCCGGCCGACAAGGACGATTTGCTCGCCGCCTCCAATTACGGCGGGCCGATCACGGCCGCGATCGCGAAGGACAACATCGCGGGCTCGCAATTTCACCCCGAGAAAAGTCAGAAGCTCGGGCTTGCGCTGCTCGCGAATTTTCTGCGCTGGAAGCCGTGATCTTATTTCCCGCCATCGACTTGAAGAACGGCGAAGCGGTGCGCCTGCAGCAGGGCGACATGAGCCGCGCGACCGTCTTCAACAAGGACCCGGCGGCGCAAGCGCGCGCCTTCGAGGCGATGGGCTTCGAGTGGCTGCATCTCGTCGATCTCGACGGCGCTTTCGCGGGCAAGCCCGTGAATGCGAAAGCCGTCGCTTCAATCCTGAAGTCGGTGAAAATGCCGGTGCAGCTCGGCGGCGGCATCCGCAATCTCGCGACGGTGGAAGGCTGGCTTTCGGCGGGTGTGAAACGCGTAGTAATCGGCACCGCCGCCGTACGCGACCCGGAATTCGTGAAGATCGCCGCGAAGAAATATCCCGGCCAGGTCGCCGTCGGCATCGACGCGCGCCACGGCAAGGTCGCGGTTTCCGGCTGGGCCGAGGACACGGCGTTTGAAGTTTCCGAGATCGCGAAGCTGTTCGAGGATTGCGGCGTCGCCGCCATCATCTATACCGACGTCGAGCGCGACGGCATGCTGCAGGGCCTGAATCTCGATTCCACGATTGCGCTCGCGGAGAGCGTTTCGATCCCGGTGATCGCTTCCGGTGGCCTCGCCTCGCTCGACGACATCAGGAAGCTCGTCGAGCCGCGCGCTTCGAGGCTCGCGGGCGCGATTGCGGGCCGTGCGCTCTATGATGGCCGGCTTGACGCGAAAGCCGCGCTTGAACTTATAAAGAGCGCCTGATGTTCACCGTCCGCCTCATTCCCTGCCTCGACGTGAAGGACGGCCGCGTCGTCAAGGGCGTGAATTTCGTGGAGCTCAAGGACGCCGGCGATCCGGTCGAAGCCGCGAAGGCTTACGATGCCGCCGGGGCTGACGAGCTTTGCTTCCTCGACATCACCGCAAGCCACGAGAATCGCGGCACGCTCCTCGACGTTGTCCGCCGCACGGCGGAAGCCTGCTTCATGCCGCTCACCGTGGGCGGCGGCGTGCGCACCGTGGAGGACGTGCGCGTGCTGCTCGCCTCCGGCGCCGACAAGGTATCGATCAACACCGCCGCCGTACAGCGGCGCTCGTTCGTGCGGGAGGCCGCGGAAAAATTCGGCGACCAGTGCATTGTGGTTGCGATCGACGCAAAAAAAGTATCGCAGCCGAAGGCCGTGAAAGACCGCTGGGAAATTTTCACCCATGGCGGCCGGCGCCCAACCGGAATCGACGCCGTCGAATATGCGCAGGAAGTCGTCGAACTCGGCGCCGGCGAAATCCTGCTCACTTCCATGGATCGCGACGGCACCAAGAAGGGCTACGACCTTGGACTGACTCGCGCGATCGCCGACGCCGTGCAAGTGCCGGTGATCGCCTCCGGCGGCGTCGGTACGCTTGAGCATTTGGTCGAAGGCATCCGCGACGGTCACGCGACCGCGGCGTTAGCTGCATCGATTTTCCATTTCGGCGAATATTCCATTGATGAAGCCAAGCGATATATGGCGAAAGCGGGCCTCCCCGTCCGCCTCGATGCGTGATAGGGCTCTTCCGGCTTTGCCCCGAGATGCCGATGTCTGACTTCGACCTCAACCAGCTTGCCGCTCTGATCGCCGAGCGCGCCCGCGCGGGCGGCGACAAGTCCTATACGAAGAAACTGCTCGACGAGGGCGTACAGAAATGCGCGAAGAAGCTCGGCGAGGAAGCGACCGAGACGGTCGTCGCCGCGCTGTCCGGCGATAAACAAGCCATGGTGAACGAAAGCGCCGACCTGCTCTATCATCTCCTCGTCGTGCTGGAAGCGCGGGGCGTGAAGCTTGCCGACATCTATGCCGAGCTCGAGCGCCGTACCGCGCAGTCGGGGTTCGAGGAAAAGGCGTCGCGCAAAAGCGGCTGACGGCGATCATGGAAAAGAAAATCGAAGACGGGCTATCGCCCTATCGCGTGTTCACCCGTGCCGAATGGGCGGCGCGGCGCGAGGACACGCCCATGACGCTGACGCCGTTCGAGATCGAGGAGCTGCACGCCTTCAACGAGCGCCTCTCGATGAAGGAAGTGGAGGAAATCTACCTTCCGCTTTCGCGGTTGCTCTCGATGTATGTCGCGGCGACGCAGCGGCTCTTCCGCGCGGCGCAGCGCTTTCTCGGCACCGAGGACGCGAAGGTGCCCTACATCATCGGGATCGGGGGCTCCGTCGCGGGCGGCAAGTCCACCACCGCGCGCGTGCTGCAGGCGCTCTTGGCGCGCTGGCCGAACACGCCGAAAGTCGATCTCATCACCACCGACGGATTTCTGTTCCCCAACGCAATTCTGGAACGCGAAGGCCTGATGCAGAAAAAGGGCTTTCCGGAGAGCTACGACACCGCGCTCCTTCTGCATTTCCTCACCGACATCAAGGCCGGCCGCGGCCCGGTGCGCGCGCCGGTCTACAGCCACCTCATCTACGACGTCGTGCCGGGCGAGGCGATCGTGGTCGACCGGCCCGATATTTTGATCGTCGAAGGACTGAACGTCTTGCAGCCACCTCGCTCGCCGAAGGACGGCAAGCCCTACGTGTCGGATTTTTTCGATTTCTCGATCTATATCGACGCCGCCGAGGACGTGCTGGAGCAATGGTACGTGCAGCGCTTCTTCCGGCTGCGCGAAACCGCTTTCCGCGATCCGAAATCCTACTTCTACCGCTATTCGAAAGTGAGCGAGGAGGAAGCGCGGGATACGGCGCACTCGCTCTGGCGGAATATCAATTTAATCAATCTGCACGAAAATATTCTGCCGACGAAACTGCGCGCGGACCTGATCCTCAGCAAGAATGCCGAGCACGAAATCGAAAGCGTGGCGCTGCGGAAGCTGTAATTAGGCGGCCGCAGCGCGCTTCGCGCGCGTCCCGCGGGCGCTCGCGATCGCCTCTTCCAGCGTTTCGCGATCGAACGGCTTCACGATGAAGGCGTCCATGCCCGCTTCGAGACACGCTTCGCGGTCTTCGTTCGAGGCGTTTGCCGTGAGCGCAATTACCGGCACATTGCCCGCGCCCTCGATCGCGCGAATGCGCCGTGTGGCTTCGAGCCCGTCCATGCCCGGAAGATGCAGATCCATGAGCACGAGATCGAACGGCGCTCCGACCGCATGCGCGCCCGCGATGGCTTTTACCGCCGCGATGCCGTCGCCGACCACGGTCGGAATATGCCCGAGCTTGCCGAGCGTCGCCTGGGCGAGAAGCGCGTTGATGTCGTTGTCCTCCGCGATCAAGACGGCGAGTGCGCGCTCGCGCGGAAGCGGACCGCCGGAGTTTTCGTGCGGCGCCGGGATTGGCTCGATTTCGGCCGCGGCAAGCTGCGCCGCGAGAGACGCGGCCCGCACGGGCTTCACGAGATAACCGTCGAAGCCTGCGCCGCGCAGACGCGCGAGCTCGGGCCGCTCCGCGGGCGAAAGCAGAACGAAAAGCTGCCGGCCGTGAATTTTGGCGCGCTTCGCGAGCGCGATCGCCGCCTCCGCGCCGAAGGCGCGGTCGACGAACACCTGCATCCAGTTGCGCTCGGGAAGAAGCGCTTCCGCGACACGCACCTCGGATGCGAGCGTCACGCGTGCGCCCCAGGCGGAGAGCTTGCGCTCGAGCGCGGGCCCGGTGACGGGCGAGGGCGAGGCGACGAGAATGTCGCGCCCCGAAAGATCGGCGGGCGTGAACGCGGGCTCGCCCTCGATCGCGGGGAGCTCGACGGAAAATCCGAATACCGAGCCGCGCTCTGCGCCGCTTTGCAGCGAGATTTCGCCGCCCATGCGCTCGACGATTTTCGAAGCGATGGCAAGGCCAAGGCCGGTCCCTCCGTGGCGGCGGGCGGGCGAATCGTCGCCCTGCTCGAACTCCCGGAAAATGCGTGCTTGCGCCTCCGCCTCGATGCCGGGGCCGCTGTCCTCGACAAGGAAACGGATCTTTTCGCCGTCACGCTCGGCCACGACGAGCACGCCGCCTTCGTCGGTGAACTTCACGGCGTTCCCCGCAAGATTGAGGAGTACCTGCCGCAGCCGCGCGGCGTCGCCGAAGACGCGCGCGGGAATGTCGTCGGCGATTTCCGCGGCGATTTCGATGCCTTTCGCCTGCGCGCGCGGCGCCAGCAATTCGACCACGTCGGTGACGAGACTGGAGACGTCGAACGGAACCGATTCGAGATCGAGCCGCCCGGCTTCGATCTTGGAGAAGTCGAGGATCTCCTCGATCAGCGACAAGAGCGCCTCGCCCGAAGTCTTGATCGACTTCGCGTAGGTCTGCTGCTCGGGCGAAAGGCCGCTGTCGAGAAGCAGATTCGCCATGCCCAAGACGCCGTTCAGCGGCGTGCGCACTTCGTGGCTCACCACCGCAAGGAAGCGCGACTTCGCGCGGCTCGCGCTTTCGGCGCGCTCGCTTGCGTCGGCAAGCGCGCGCTCTCCCGCGATGCGCGCGGTGATGTCGTGCCCCGTGCGCTGCGTCTCGACCAGCCTGCCTTCTTGGTCGGCGATCGCGACTTCCTTCCAGGCGATCCAGCGCGAGCCCGAGGGAGTGACGATTTCCTGGTCGTAGGTGATCGAGTTGTCGTCATGCACGATGGGGTTTACTTCGCCGCGCGTGTCGAGCATGAGATGCTGGCCGACGATCTCCTCCGCGTTTCGCTGCATTAGCGCGCAAAAGCCTTCGCTTACATGCGTGACCAGGCCTTCGGCGTCTTCGCGGATCACGATATCGCCTTGGGCGTCGGCGAGCTGGTTCGCCCGCGCGAGTTTTTCTTCCAGCATCCAGATTTTGTCGTCGCGCTCTTCGAGCTGGGCCTCGAGTTTAGCGATGTGGCGCTTCATCGCTTCATAGCGGCGGTAGCGATATCCGAGCGCGGCGAGCGCCACCACGAGAAGCCCCGCGAACATGCCGGCGAAACCGTTTTGCCCGGTATCGATTTGCCCCGGCACATTATCCTGGGCGAGAGCCGCGCTTTCTGCGGCGAAGAACAGGCAGAAAGCCGCGAACAAGAAAAAACGCCGAGCGGCTTCTCGAAGCAAAATCATAGCAAATCCGCGCGCAAAAATGCCGCGCTCCCCTATTCCGGATCGCCGGCAGGATCGCATTTCGAAAATTAATGTGAGCCGCGCGGGAGGCCGCGATCCGCGGGTTTTTGCGGGTTTGGTTGATGAACCGTTAACGCGGAAAAACGAGGCCGCGCCTCAGGCGGCGACCGGAATGCGGTCGTGCAACGCGCGATAGGCGAGCGCTTCCGCAAGATGCGAGCGGCCGATTCTCTCGGCGCCGTCGAGATCGGCGATGGTGCGCGCGACCTTCAACACGCGATGATAGCCGCGCGCGGAAAGATGCATCGCGTCGGCGGCGTCGCGCAGGAGTCTCAAGCCCGCGGCGTCGGGCGAGGCGATCTCGTCGAGGAGCGGGCCGTTCGCCTGCGCGTTCACGCGCAAGTCGGGCCGCCCGAGCTTCTCGAAGCGGGTGGCCTGAACTTCGCGCGCGGCGGCGACGCGCGCCGCCACTTCCTTGCTTCCTTCCGAAGGCGGCGGGAGCGTGAGATCGGATGCGCTCACCGCCGGAACTTCGATGTGCAAATCGACGCGGTCGAGGAGCGGCCCGGAGAGCCGCGATTGATAATCGGCGATGCAACGCGCGTTCGCGCCGCGCTTGCAGGTAAAGCCCGGGTCGTAAGCGCGTCCGCAGCGGCACGGGTTCATCGCGGCGACGAGCTGGAAGCGTGCGGGATAGGTGACGCGGTGGTTCGCGCGCGAGATCGCGACTTCGCCGGTTTCGATCGGCTGCCGCAGGGAATCGAGAACCTGCGGCGCGAATTCCGGAAATTCGTCGAGAAAGAGAACGCCGAGATGCGCGAGCGAAATCTCGCCGGGCTTCGCGCGCAAGCCGCCGCCGACCATCGCCGCCATGCTGGCCGAATGGTGCGGGCTGCGGAACGGGCGCTTGTTGGTGAGCGCGCCGTCCTCGATCGCGCCCGCGATCGACGCGATCATCGAAACTTCCAGAAGCTCCGCCGGCGAAAGCGGCGGCAGGATCGAGGGAAGCCGCGCGGCAAGCATCGACTTGCCCGAGCCGGGCGGCCCGATCATGAGAATATTGTGCGCGCCGGCCGCCGCGATTTCGAGCGCACGTTTCGCGCTTTCCTGCCCGCGTACGTCGGCGAGATCCAAGAGATTTTCCTGTGGCGCGCCGATTTTCGGCGAAGGCCGCGGCAACACTTGCGTGCCGCGCACGTGATTGGCGAGCTGGATCAAAGAGCGCGGCGCGACGATTTCCATCTCGGGACTCGCCCAGGCCGCTTCCGCCTCGCAGGCGGCGGGACAAATCAATCCATGGCCTTGCGCATTCGCCGCGATTGCGGCGGGGAGCACTCCCGCGACCGGTGCAAGCGAACCGTCGAGGCCGAGCTCGCCCACGACCGTGAAATTCGAAAGCGCGTCCGCCGGGATCGCGCCGATAGCGGCCATCAGCCCGAGCGCGATTGGCAAATCGTAGTGGCTTCCTTCCTTCGGAAGATCGGCTGGCGCGAGATTGATGGTGATGCGCTTTGCGGGAAGCGCAAGGCCTGATGCGACCAGCGCCGCGCGCACGCGTTCCTTCGCCTCGGAAACCGCCTTGTCGGGAAGACCCACGATGTTGAAGGCGGGAAGCCCCGGCGCGACCTGCGCCTGTACGTCGACAGGCCGTGCCTCGACCCCCTCGAAGGCGACCGTCGCGATGTGCTGGACCATGAAAAGCCCTCTCAGCCCCATTAAAAGGTAGCGAAATCAAGGGCCGGGGGCTATTATATACTTTACAAACCCTCGATTCGGAGTATAGTCGCAGATAATCCTATCAATAAGGAATTACTGCGATGTCGATTCTCTCGAAACCGTATTTCAAGAATGAAGCGGCGGCCTTCCGCCATCTAGAGAAATTGCTGTGGGCGGATGGCGTTGTTTGCCCACATTGCAAGTCCGTTGATCGCGCGGGCCGCTTGAAGGGCAAAGCAACCCGCGTGGGCCTGTGGAAATGCTATGAGTGCCGCAAGCAGTTCACCGTGAAGGTCGGCACGGTATTCGAGTCGGCGCATATCCCGCTGCACAAGATGTTGCAGGCGGTCTATCTGCTTAGCGCGAGCAAGAAGGGCATCAGCGCGCATCAGATCCATCGCATTCTGGAAATTACTTACAAGTCGGCGTGGTTTCTCTGCCATCGCATTCGCGAAGCTATGCGCGACCGTGCGCTGTCTCCGATGGGTGGCGAAGGCGAGATCGTGGAGATCGACGAAACGTTACAAGGTTTCACTACGGGCATGTCGAAGAAAAAACTTCGCCATGTTCCGCCGAAATATCGGAACAGCTCCGGCTATCGCAACGTCGTTATGACGCTGGTTTCCCGCGATGGTTCTGCCCGCAGCTTCCATGTAGCGGGCACGGCAACGACGGATCTCGTTCCGATCATCCGCGAAAACATCAAGCGCGAGACGCGGCTGATGACGGACGAGGGTACTTGGTATCAGCCGCTCGGCAATGAATTTTCGAGCCACGAAACTGTGAATCACACGCGCAAGGAGTACGCGCGCGGCGACGTGACCACCAACACCGTTGAGGGCTATTTCTCGATCTTCAAACGCGGAATGCGCGGCACCTACCAGCATTGCGCGGAAAAACACCTGCACCGCTATCTGTCCGAATTTGATTTTCGGTACAGCAATCGCGTTGCGCTTGGTGTGGATGATGAAATGCGCGCCGGGAAAGCACTGAAAGGCATCGTCGGCAAGCGACTGTCCTATCGAATAGTTCTCTAACAGCCGCAGTAGCCTCCGTAAGAAAAGTTAGGGGCAGACACCAGAAATAGGTGTCTGCCCCATCGAATCTGCTATATCTCGACTGCGCCGTCTGCGGAACGGTGATTCCTTCGCGGGGAACCGTCCCTTAAGAGGTGGTCGGCGCTGGTGGGTCCGTTAGCAACTCTGCTACGGCCCCCGGACTGCAAAGCCGCATAGCGGCCCGGTACTTGCGAACTTGGGGGGCGGGGAAACCCGCCCCTTTTTCCTAGCGCGTCCGCTGCAAAAGAGTCACGCAGCGAATCGCTAATTACTCATATTCACCTCATTTTTGAGTAAGTATCAACTCGGATTTGAGGTTATAGGCCGATTGCAATACCCTTTTTGCATGGCGGACAGCGAACGCTTCCAGGCTATGCTTTCGGTTCGAACGATGAACTATCTAAAAGCATTGGCGAAGAAAGGAACCCACGGGTCGAGCGTTCCGGCTGTGGGTCGAGCACTCATTGAAAGCGGGGTCAGGCAAGCGATAATTGACAAGTTCATCGCAGCTGAAGATGGGGAAATTAGCAATGAAACGGCAGAAAAAGCCGATTGAGGAATCAAAACAAATTGCCGCTTTCCGCAAAGCGGCGCGGTCGATCAAAGCCGATGAGCGCGAAGGCCAATTCGATTCGGTATTGAAGCGGATAGCGCAGGCTCCGCACCGCAAGACCAACGAAAAAAAACCGGCGTGAGCCTGTTCAAAAAAATCTTCGGCCACGACCGCGACGAAGCGGGCAAAAGCCTAGATCGCCTAGTTTTGACCCTCATTCTGGTCGGCATCGCGGTCGGATTTTACGCCTGTTCCGGTCGCTAGTTGGGGTTGGGGAAGTATATAAACCCGGGCCGGGGGCAAGAACATTTAGGGAACGAAATTTCGGGCGGTTTCGGGTGTTTTCGGGATCTCCCCGAGCAGCCGGTTGATCGCTGCGTTGAACTTCTCGAACTCGAAATTCTGCGGGTCGTCGTGCTTGTCGTAGATCCCGTCGTCGATCACGGCGTGAAAGGCCGGGATCATCCAAGCGCCCGCGCGTACGCTCGCGGCGATGTAGAGAAGCGCGAGCCGGTCATATTGTGCTTGCGAGAATCCCGGTGATGGGGCTTGGAAATCGTTCTGCCATCCGCGCCCCGGCACGCCGCGCCGCGGCTGCACGAGCTCGTTGTGCAGAAACAGGCCCCTCAGTTTCAGGCCGAAATTGGCGGCTGTCTCGAACTTCGTCGCCCTCCACGGCACGAGATAGTCGTGCGCTTTCAGAATCCGCCCGAGACGGTTGATGAAATAGTGCGCGGGCTCGACCGCATTCGCGCAGCGGAAGCGATCGAGGCTATTGATGTTGTTGTGGAGATCGATTTCGTCGGGGAAAGAGCCACGGGCGTAATTAGGAGCGCTCGTGTCATGGATGACGAAATAACGCGCGGCCGGTGCATTCGGGTCGCCGTCATTTGCGTGCGAGAGCGGCAGCGGCAACCCGAAGCCGATTTCGCTCGCGAAGCCGATCGCGAGCACATAGGTCATGAGCGCATCGCGTTTCGGCAGATCCTGCGCGGTTCCGACGCGCTTTAGAAAATCCTCCGGCAGCTTCCCCGGCTCCTTCGCGATCTCGCCGAACTGGTAGACCGGACGCGCGAGGCAGGCTGCCTGCTCGGCGGGCGTTCCCTTGAACGAATATTTTTCCGGATCGAATTCGCACGGCCCCATATTCTTGAGCGTCGTCGGCGGGCGTTTCGGAAAATTGCAATTGCCGATTTCCGCGAGCGCCGGGGAGAGCGCCGCAAAAAAAAGCAGAAGGGAAAAGAACGCGGGCTTCTTCACGCGCGTGTCTTGCGTTTATGCTCGATCACGTCCCAGATGATTTTCGCGACGTCCGGGCCGCCGAGATTCTTGATCGCGCGAATGCCGGTGGGCGAGGTGACGTTGATCTCGGTGAGCAGCCCGCCGATCACGTCGATGCCGGTGAAGAGAAGTCCGCGCTTTTTCAATTCCGGCCCGATGCGCTTGCAGATTTCGCGCTCGCGCGCGGTGAGCTCCGTTTCCTTCGCGGCGCCGCCGCGCACCATGTTGGAGCGAAGGTCGTCCTCGGCCGGCACGCGGTTCACCACGCCCGCGAATTCGCCGTCGACAAGAATGATGCGCTTGTCGCCGTCCTTCACCTCGGGAAGGAATCTCTGGATGACCCAGGCCTCGCGGAATGTGGTTGCAAAGAGATCGTAGAGCGAGCCGAAATTCAGATCGCGCTCCGCGACGCGAAAAACCGCCTCGCCGCCCTTGCCGTAGAGGGGCTTCATCACGACGTCGCCGTGTTTCTTGCGGAATTCCTTGATCTCCGCGAGATCGCGCGTGATCAGCGTCGGCGGCATGAGATCGTGAAAGTCGTTCACGAGCATTTTTTCCGGCGCGTTCCGCACCGAAGCGGGATCGTTCACGACGAGGGTTTTGGGATGCACGCGCTCCAAAAGATGCGTCGTCGTGACGTAATTCAGGTCGAAGGGCGGATCCTGCCGCAATAGCACGACGTCGAAGCTCGACACCTTCACGCGTTTTTCCTCGCCGAGCGTAAAGTGGTCGCCCGCCTTGTCGCGCACGGACAAGGGCTGCACCTTCGCGAACACTTCGCCGTCCAGCATCGCGAGCCGGTCGGGCGTGTAGTAGGAAATTTCATGCCCGCGCGCCTGCGCTTCGAGAAGAAGCGCGAAAGTGGAATCGCCCGCGATTTTCACGCGCTCGATCGGGTCCATCTGCACGGCGACTTTGAGCGTCACGGGATTCTCCTTCAGCTTTCCGCCTCGAAGGCGGAAACGATGTGCTGCGGCAGCCGGCCGGGCGCGACCAGCACCGCATCGAAGCGCATGTCATATCCCGCATGTTCGGGGTGCGCCGCAAGCCATGCTTCGGCGGCCGCGACAATGCGCTTTTTCTGGCGCGGAAGCACGGCTTCGGCCGCAGCATCCAGCTTTGCGCGCGCCTTCACCTCGACGAAGACGATCAGCTCGCCGCGCCGCATCACGAGATCGATTTCGCCGACCGGCGTTTTCCACCGCTTCGCCAGCGTGCGATAGCCCTTCGCCGCGAGAAACAGCGCGGCACGGCTTTCGGCCGAAACACCAAGACGGAACGCGGCCGTGCGCTTCGCGGCTTTTGCGGTCGGCATCAGCGTTTGTCCTCCGAAAGCGCGAGCGCGCGGGCATACACATCGCGGCGCTTCATTCCGGTTTCCTCGGTGACTTCCGCGACCGCGTCCTTGAGCGAGCCGCGCTTAAGCGCGCGTTGCAATTTTTCGTCGAGCTCTTCCGTAGAAACGCTCTGCGCGGAAGGATCGGGCGGCGAGACGACAATCACGATCTCGCCTTTTGGCGCGCCGTTCTCTTCATAATAGGATGCGAGCTCATCGAGCGTGCCGCGCCGTGTTTCCTCGAAGGCTTTGGTAAGCTCGCGGCAGACGGCGGCCGCGCGTTGCCCAAGCGTTTCGGCAAGATCGCGCAGGCTGTCGGCAAGGCGCGGGCCGGTTTCGTAGAAAACAAGCGTCGCGGGAATTTCTTTCAGCTCGGCAATCCGGTTTTTGCGCTGGCCGGATTTCACCGGCAAAAATCCCTCGAAGAAAAATCGGTCGGTCGGCAACCCCGCCGAAACCAGCGCGGCGAGCGCCGCCGACGCGCCCGGCACGGGATAAACCCGAAAGCCGCCATCCAGCGCTTCCGCCACGAGCTTGTAACCGGGATCGGACACGAGCGGCGTGCCCGCGTCAGAAACGAGCGCGATCGCACGGCCCGCTTGCAGTTCCTTCAAAATTTTCGGCCGCATCAAGGCCGCATTGTGGTCGTGATAGGCAAGCAATTTCGGCTTCAGCCCGTAGCGGCCGAGGAGCTTGAGCGTCACTCGCGTATCCTCGCAAAGCACAATATCGGCGGATTTCAATGTCGAAAGCGCGCGCAGCGTAATGTCGCCGAGATTTCCGATGGGGGTCGCCACCACATAAAGGCCGGGTGCGAGCCGGATCGTCTCGATCGTATGCGGGCGGGGATCTTCGGAAACGGCGCTCATTTGCGGCGGAATGTTAGCGCCCGCGAAGGTTCCCGCACAGCCGCAAGATTGAGGGGTTTCTTCTTTGACACGACTGTTACAGTGCCGCAAATTGCAAAAACGGCGGTATAGCGGAGGCCGGACGTTCGTATGAAGTCGGTTGTAAAGATAGCGTGGCGCGAAAAATTCGAGCGCGCCCGCATTTCCGCGCTGCCGCTGATGCTTATAGGCTTCGTGCTCGCCGGCTGCTCCACGTCGCTCCCGGGCGGCATATTCGGCAAGAGCGAGAACGAGCCGATCCAGACCCAGCCCCAGCAGGGCGGACTTCCCGGGATTCAATCGGAGCCCCTGGGCGGCCCGGCGACGCGCGTGGGGCTCATTCTGCCCTTGAGCGCGGGCGGGAACGCGGGCGCAGTCGCCCAATCCATGAAGAATGCCGCCGATCTCGCGCTCGCCGAATTCGGCACGACCAACATCCAGCTGATTGTGAAGGACGATCGCGGCAGCGCACAGGGGGCGCGCGCGGCGGCAGAGGCCGCGGTGCAGGAAGGCGTCGAGATTATTTTGGGCCCGCTCTTCAGCCCTGCGGTCGCCGCGGCGGGTCCGGTCGCGAAACAAGCGAATATCCCGATGATTGCGTTCTCGACCGACACCAACGTCGCGACGCAAGGCGTCTATCTCCTGAGCTTTCTGCCCGAGTCGGATGTCGACCGTATCGTGAGCTACGCGGCCCAGGCGGGAAAGCGTTCGATCGTGGCGCTTCTGCCGGAGAACGCCTATGGCTCGGTCGTGGACGCACAACTTCGGTCGGCCGCCGGATCGCGCGGCGCGCGGGTGGTCTCGATCCAGAAATATTCGGCCGACGGAAAGAACCTGAAGGAAGCCGCAAAACGCGCGGCGCAAGCCGCGCGCCAGGCCGAAACCATCATGATCGCCGACAGTCCCGAGATGACGCAGCAGGCCGTCGCCGCGCTCGCGCAGTCCGGGGTTCAGCCCGGCACCAAGCAGTTGATCGGGACGGGCCTGTGGGACGACAAGTCGCTCTTTTCCGATCCGAAAATGAACGGGGCCTGGTTCGCGGCGACGGAGATGAACGGCTACAATTCCTTCGCGCAGCGCTATCGCGCGCGTTTCGGGCAAGACCCGGTGCGGACCTCGAGCCTTGCCTATGACGCCGTGTCGCTGGTCGCGGCGCTCGTGAAAACGCAAGCGGAGGGCCGCTTCTCGGTCGAAACGCTCACCAACCCATCGGGCTTTGTCGGCGTCGACGGCATTTTCCGCTTCCGCCGCGACGGCACGTCAGAGCGCGGGCTCGCGATCATGGAAATCCGGGACGGCACGACACGTGCGATCAGCGCGGCGCCCCGCGCCTTCACCGGTTATGCTGCTTCTAACTAAGCCGCGAGATCGGCGACGATCGAATCCAGAAGCGGAAACCCGCTTGCCGTCACGCGCAGCACGCCGCCTTTCGACTCGATCAGGCCGTGCTCCTGCAATGCATAAATCTGCGCAGGGTCGAGCGGCTCTCCGGCAAGTTTGAGGTAGCGCGCAAGATCGATTCCTTCGCGCAGCCGCAACCCCATCAGCAGATATTCGTCGGCTTGCTCGCTGCGGCTCAAGCGATCGCTCACGACGAGGCCGTGGCCGTCTTGCTCGACCCGCGCCAGCCACCGCTCGGGATGTTTTTCGGTCATCGTGGCAAGACGTCCGTCACCCGTGCCGAGGCGTCCGTGCGCACCGGGGCCGGCGCCTACATATTCGCCGTAGCGCCAGTAGACGAGATTATGCCGGCACTCGGCGCCCGGCCGGGCATGATTGGAAATTTCGTAGGCGGGGAGGCCCGCCGCGTTGCAAAGCTCTTGCGTCACGTCCCACAGCGCCCGGCCTTGCTCGTCATCGAGAATTTTCAAGCTGCCTTTCCTGAACAGCGTTTCGAACGGCGTCCCGGGTTCGATCGTGAGTTGATAGACGGAAAGATGCTCCATGCCTTCATGAAGCGCGCGCGAAAGCTCCTCGCGCCATGCCGTGGGCGTTTGGCCGGGACGCGCGTAAATCAGGTCGAAGGAAATCCGCTCGAAATTCTTGCGCGCGATATCGACGGCGTTAAGCGCTTCTTCCGCCGTATGCAAGCGGCCGAGAAATTTCAGCGCGTCGTTGTTCAACGATTGCACGCCGAGCGAGACGCGGGTCACGCCCGCCGTGCGATAGCCGCGGAAGCGCTCGGCCTCGACGCTCGTCGGGTTCGCTTCGAGCGTGACTTCCATGTCAGGGGCGGGCGTCCAGTGCCGCTTAATTTCCTGCAAGATTTTCGCGACGGTCTCCGCCGACATCAGGGAAGGCGTGCCGCCGCCGAAGAAGACGCTGTTCACCGTGCGCGGGCCGGTGATTGCGGCCGCGTGTTCGAGCTCTTTCGCGATCGCTGCCGTAAAACGCGCTTCGTCCGGTTTCTCATAGCGAACGTGACTGTTGAAATCGCAATAGGGGCATTTCGCGAGGCAAAACGGCCAATGCACATAGACGCCGAAGCCCGGATCGGCGGGTAAATTCGGAGCCGATGTCGCCGTCCTAGACAAGAACGATCTCCGAGAGTTTCAGAAAGGCCCGCGCCCGGTGCGAAAGCCCTTTGCCGCGCGGCGGAAGCCCGTGTTTTTCCTCCGAGCTCATTTCGCCGAAGGTGCGTTCATGCCCGTCGGGCAGAAACATCGGATCGTAACCGAAACCCTTCGTCCCGCGCGGCGGCCAGACAAGCGTGCCTTCGACGCGGCCTTCGACGCTTTCCGCGAAGCCGTCGGGCCAGACGACGGAAAGCGCCGCCACGAACGCGCCGCGCCGTTTCGAAGGATCGTTTGCGCCGGCGAGCTTCAGTTTCTCGTCGATCACGCGCATCGCGCGCGCGAAATCCTTGTCCGGTCCCGCCCAGCGCGCTGAATAAATCCCGGGCTCGCCGCCGAGCGCATCGACGGTGAGACCCGAGTCGTCGGCGAGCGCCGGCAACTGCGTGGCTTCCGCGGCGGCGGCGGCCTTGATGCGCGCGTTCTCCAAAAAGGTTTTTCCGGTCTCTTCCGGCTCCGGCAAATTCAGCTCGCCCGCCGAAATCGCCGTGACGCCATGCGGCGCAAGCAATTCGCGCATCTCGGCGAGCTTGCCAGGATTATGCGTCGCGATCACGACTTTGCCCGTGAGTTTCCGTCCCATCAGCCGACCGCGATCTTCTGCAACGAGATGAGTTTCTCGACGCCCTTGCGCGCGAGCGAAATGAGCTGCGTGAGCTCGTCGTCGGAGAACGGTTTTTTCTCGGCGGTGCCCTGCAGCTCGATGATGCCGTGCGAGCCTGTCATGACGAAATTCATATCGGTCTCGGCTTCCGAGTCTTCCGCGTAATCGAGGTCGAGCACAGGCGTGCCCTGATAGATGCCGCAGGAAATCGCAGCGACATGATCCTTCAGAGGGTCCTTCTTCACCATCGCGCGTTTCTTCATCCACTCGATGCAGTCGTAGAGCGCGATCCACGCGCCGGTGATCGAAGCCGTGCGCGTGCCGCCGTCCGCCTGAATCACGTCGCAGTCGAGCGTGATCTGCCGCTCGCCGAGCGCCTGCAAATCGACGACCGTGCGAAGCGAGCGGCCGATCAGCCGCTGAATCTCTAGGGTGCGTCCCGACTGCTTGCCGGCGGAGGACTCGCGCCGCGTTCGCTCGTGGGTCGCGCGCGGCAGCATGCCGTATTCGGCCGTCACCCAGCCGCGGCCCTGGCCCTTGAGCCAGGGCGGTACGCGGTCTTCGAGCGTCGCCGTCACCAGGACATGGGTGTCGCCGAATTTCACGAGGCAGGAGCCCTCCGCATGCCGCAGCATGCCGCGCTCGAAACTCACCGGGCGCATCTCGTCGGGCGCACGTTTGCTGGGACGCATGTCTCGAATATCTCCGTGGCGGTTAACCGTTCTAAAGCATGATCCGGAAAAGTGGTTACCGGTTTTCCGCAAAGATCATGCTGGACATAAGGGGGAAAAGCGGCGGGATACAAGGCGTGGCTATATAAAGCGGGTTGCCGCAATCGCAGAGAAGAACACATAATTGCTGGGAATAGGGTAAATTGGACGCATGAAAATCGACCCGCCCATCGGGATGCCGAATCCCGGTCTCGCGCAGCTGGACGAACGCTCGCGCGAGATTTTCCGCCAGATCGTCGAGTCGTATCTTGCGACCGGCGAGCCGGTGGGCTCGCGCAATCTGTCGAAGCTGATCCCGATGACGCTTTCGCCCGCTTCGGTGCGGAACGTCATGGCCGATCTCGAATCGCTCGGCCTCGTCTACGCGCCGCACACGAGCGCGGGAAGGATGCCCACGGAACTCGGTCTTCGCTTCTTCGTCGATGCGCTTCTGGAAATCGGCGACCTCTCCGAAAGCGACCGCCGCTCGATCGACGCGCAGGTCAAGGCCGCGCGCGCCGGCAGTCTCGACAGCGTGCTGGCGGAGGCTTCGCAGTTGCTCTCGGGCCTCTCGCGCGCCGCCGGGGTGGTCACGACCGCGACCACGAATGCGCGGCTGAAGCAAATCGAATTCGTGCGGCTCGAGCCCGGCAAGGCGCTCGTTGTGCTCGTCTCCGAGGACGGGCAGGTGGAAAACCGCCTCCTCGACGTGCCGCGGGATCTTCCCGCTTCCTCGCTGACCGAAGCGACGAACTTTTTGAACGCCCGAATTCGCGGAAAGACCCTGAGCGAGGCGCGCGCCGATCTCGAACGGGCGCTCGTCGTCGCCCGCGCGGAGCTCGACGAGCTTACGACCAAGCTCGTCTCCGAGGGGCTGGCGAGCTGGTCGGGCGGCGACGTCGCCGATCGCCGCCTGATCGTGCACGGGCACGCGAAACTGCTTGAGGACTTAAAAGCCATGGAGGATCTCGAGCGCGTGCGGCTCTTGTTCGACGATCTCGAGGCCAAGCGCGGCGTGATCGACCTTCTGAGCAAGGCGGAACAGGCGGAGGGCTTGCGCATTTTCATCGGTTCCGAAAGCAAGCTCTTCTCGCTTTCCGGCTCTTCCACCATCATTGCGCCCTATCGCGACGGTGCGGGCCGCGTGGTAGGCGCCCTTGGCGTGATCGGCCCGACGCGCCTCAATTATGCCCGGGTGATTCCGATGGTCGACTACACCGCTAGGGCCGTAAGCCGGATTCTGGGCATGCGTTCGAACGCTTGATTTTTTCGCCTTAAGACCTGATATCCCCGGCAGCAAATGCAACGGATGGCCATGGCTGAAGAGCAAAAAAGTGCGGGAAACCCGGAAACGCAGGACACGAATGCGCCGGCGTCCGAAGCCGCGAACGAGAACGATCCCGTCGCGACGCTGGAGGCGCAGGTCGCGGAACTCCGCGACCGCTTTTTGCGCGCGGTCGCCGAAGGCGAGAACATCAGGAAGCGTGCGGAGAAAGACGTGGCCGATGCCCGCGCCTACGGCATCACCGCCTTTGCGCGCGATGTATTGACGGTCGCCGACAATCTCGCCCGCACCATCGAGCATGTCAGCGCCGAAGCTCGCGCGAATGCCGATCCGTCGCTCAAGGCGCTCCTCGACGGCGTGGAACTCACCGAGCGGGATCTCCAGATGATCCTGCAAAAGAACGGCGTGAAGCCGATCAACCCGATGGGCGAGAAATTCGACCCGCATTTCCATCAGGCGATGTTCGAGGTGCCCGATTCCGGTCGTCCGCACGGCACCATCGTGCAGGTCATTCAGCCGGGCTACGCGATCGGCGAGCGGGTGCTGCGCCCCGCGATGGTGGGCGTCGCCAAGGGCACCGCCAAGGCCGCCGGAAACGGCGCGAAAGCCGGCAGGGATTCCGCGCCGGAATCGCAATAAATTCGCGTATTTTCGCGGGCCTCCCGCAAGGGCTTTATTAACGCTGCGCGCCTACCCTGCGGCCTGCTTAGGCCTGGACCCGGTCGCAAGGCTCGATCATGCACGCGCAATCCGGCGATGCCATCCGCTACAGCATCGTCGTTCCCATCTTCAACGAAGAAGCGGTGCTGCCGCTTTTGCTTCGCCGCCTCGACGCGTTGCTGGCTTCGCTCGACGCCCGCGCAGAGATCATCCTCGTCGACGACGGCAGCAGCGATTGCAGCTCGATCATCCTGCAGGCCAAGGCAAAGGACACACCGGGCTACCGTTTCATCAAATTGAGCCGCAACTTCGGCCATCAGGTCGCGATTACCGCCGGCATGGACGCGGCAGCGGGCGATGCCGTGATCGTCATGGACGCGGATCTCCAGGATCCGCCGGAAATCGTCGGCGACATGATAGCGCGCTGGAAGGAAGGCTACGATATCGTCTATGCACGCCGCACGTCGCGCGAGGGCGAAAGCGCCTTCAAGAAGAAAACCGCGGCGCTCTTCTATAAAGTGTTGAGCTGGGTTTCCTCGGTGAAGATCCCGAGCGATGTCGGCGACTTCCGCCTGATCGACCGCAAGGTGCTCGACGCGTTTCGCGCCATGCCCGAGCGCGACCGTTTCGTGCGCGGCATGTTCGCCTGGCTCGGCTTCCGCCAGACCGAGGTGCTCTTTCATCGCCCGCCGCGCGCGGCCGGCGAGACCAAATATCCGTTCTGGAAAATGCTGCGGCTCGCCGTGCATGGCGTGATCGGCTTTTCCGACGCGCCGCTCCGGCTCGCGATCTGGGCGGGGCTCGCGGTTTCGGCGCTTGCCGGGCTCTACGGTCTTTACGTCATTGGCCTCTGGTTTGTCCGCAACGATCTTGTCGAAGGCTGGTCCTCGACCGTCGTAGTGATCTCGTTCCTGTGCGGCATGAACATGCTGATGACCGGCATTATCGGTCTCTATATCGGCCGCATTCACGCAGAGGTGAAACGCCGCCCGCTCTATGTCGTCGAGGAGCGCGCGGGCTTCGATACGTCGGAAAAACCTGCCGCGGATTCCGAAGCGCGCACGAGAGTCGCATGAGCGAACTTTTCGATCGGTACGATCGCAGCTATGGCGCGGTCGTGCAGTCGTCGATCGATTTCTCCGGCCTGCCGCACGATTTCTTTCTGCAGGCGAAGGCCGATCTCATGCGCGAGAAAATCGCCGCGCATTTCGGCCCGGGGAAAAAGCCGGATGGTCTCGACGTCGGCTGCGGCATCGGGTCGTTTCATCCCTTCGCGCGCGATCTTTTCTCGCGCTATTGCGGCGTCGACATATCCGCGAAAAGCATCAGCCAGGCGCGGGAAAAACGCAGCGACATCGAATACGCCGCCTATGACGGCGTTTCGCTCCCCTACGACGACGCTTCCTTCGATTTCGTAAGCACCGTCTGCGCGCTGCATCACGTTCCGCCGCGGGGGTGGCTTTCCTTCATGCGCGAGCTGCGCCGTGTGACCCGCTCCGGCGGGCTCGTGTCGGTGATCGAGCACAATCCGCTCAATCCGCTGACAAGGCTTGCCGTCAGCCGCTGCGAATTCGACCGCGACGCGGTCCTGCTGCGTTCGGAGACGGTGGAAAAGCTCATGGCCGAATCCGGCATTGCCGGCGCCGAAAGCGATTATTTTCTTTTTCTCCCCTTCCGCACGCCGCTCTCGCGCAGAATCGAACGTGCGATCCGGAAATTCCCCTTCGGCGCGCAATATATGAGTGTCGGGGAAGCGTGAGATGGCGGCTCAGTCGCAAGCGCGGCCCGCGTCCGCTCTTCCGCTCGCCAGGGCGCGTCCCTGGTTTCCGGTGTTTGCCGTGTTTGCTGCCGCGCTCGTGCTGCGCTTCTTCATTGCGCAGAACAGCGACGTAAGCTGGGGCATCACCGTCGGCGAAAAGCTTCTCAGCGGCGCGCGGCTTTACGTCGACGTCATCGAGGTCAATCCGCCGGCTACGATCTATCTCTATTTGCCGGCGGTAATCCTCGGGCAGACGCTTTCGCTCAAGCCCGAATGGGTGGTAAATGCGCTCGTATTTTTCGCAGCAGCGTTGAGCCTGTGGTTTTCTGGCGGCCTGTTGCGGGAAAGCCGCCAGTTGCCGCGAGTGGACGAGCGATGGCTCGCCGCTATCGCCGCCGTCGGGCTGCTGATCCTGCCGTCGAGAATTTTCGCCGAGCGCGAACATATCGCGCTGATAGCGGCGCTCCCGGCGCTCGCGGTCTTCATTCGCATGGCGGAAGGGCGGCGGGTACCGAACCGGGCGCAGCTCGTTGCCGGGATCGGCGCGGGCCTTGTCGCGATCATCAAGCCTTATTTGGCGCTCGGCGTTATTTTCGCCGCCCTGGCGAGCGCGTTCGCGGCGAAATCCCTGCGTCCTGTCTACGCCCTGCAAAACTGGATCGCGGCGGCGCTCTGCGCGGCTTACGCATTTTGGGTCTGGCGCTTTTTTCCTGCCTTCTTTACGGACATTTTGCCGCTGGTCGGCGCGGTTTATCTGCCGCTGAAGCTTCCGCTTTTCGAGCTGATCTTCGAAACCGGGTTCCCGCTCTGGCCGATCGGCGCCGCCGGCACGCTGTGGCTCGCACGCGGGAAAATCCTTACGCCCGTTTACGCGGTGCCGCTCGCGGCTTCCTGCGGCTTCGCGCTTGCCTTTCTGCTGCAGGGAAAAGCGTGGCCGTATCAGTCCTATCCCGCAATCGCGCTCTCCTGTTTCGCCTTGTGCCTCGCTTTTCTCGACCGTTTCCATGCTGCGGGTGCGATCAGGAGCGAAACGAAGCGGGTTTTCGCGGCGCTCTTCGTGGCGCTTGTCGCGGGCGGCGCCTTCGTCTGGTTCATGCTCGCGATCGACGTCTCGTCGCTCGCCGAGCCTGTCCGCGCCCTGAAAGCGCGCCCGAAAATCATCGCGCTTTCGGACGACAACGGCATCGGCCATCCGCTCGTCCGCGAGGTGGAAGGCACGTGGGCCGGCCGCACGCTTTCGCTCTGGGCGACGAGCCATGTGCGCATCTTGCGCGCGAGCGGCAAACTCGATCCCGCAACGGACGCGAAACTCGCCGCCTATGCGGAAGCCGACCGCAGGCGCTTCACGGAGGATGTGCTGCGCGAGCGGCCAGACATCATCCTCCTCGATAGGATCACGCGCTTCGACTGGCTCGCTTGGGCGAATGCTGATCCGAAAACGCGCGCGGCGCTCGCCGCCTATCGTCCGCGCGGCACCTACGATCAGGTCACGATCCTGCTGCGCGAGCGGTGATAAGTCCCGCCGAATTGCGCGAGTGCATGGCGTAGAAGAACGGCGCAGACGACGGCATTGCCGATCGCCGCGAACGGCAGGCCGACCTGTGTAATGCCGTCGAAGGCGAAATAGGCGAGCACGCCAGTGAGCTGCGCGGCGAGCGCAATCGCCGCAAATCTCCGGTCGAGACAGGCGAGCGGTATCGTGATCGCCTCGAAGGCGTAAAAATAGCGGTCGTGCATCTTCGGCAGCAGAAACGGCATCAGGAACAGCGACAGCGCCGCCGCGAGCAAGATGGCTTCCGTCGTGAATTTGATCTTGCTCCGCGCAATCGCGATCGAAAGCGCAAGCCCCGCCGCCGCTGCGAGCAGCAGCCCCGCGATCAAACCCTCCGCATAAAACCTGTCCGGCACGAACAGCCACAAATTCGCGGCATTGACGGAAAGCAGCTGGAACGTTTCCGCCTGCTTCCAATAGACGCTGACGATATCCGCGAGCGGTTGGCCGAAAAGAAGCGCCGGCAAGGCCAGCAGGAGATACATGGCCGGGATCGCGATAAGCCATGTCCAGTGGATTTTGCCGCGCAGCACGAAACCGAAAAAGAACGGCCCGAGGAAAACCGCTTGCGCCTTGATCGCGAAGGCGATGCCGAAAGCGATTGCGCTCGGACCCGGTTTCCCGCGGCACAAAAAATACACGGAAAGCAAACAGAAAAACGTCCAGAGCGAATCCGCCTGGCCCCACATCGCGCCGTTATAGAGAACTGTCGGCGCGAGCCACACGCAAACAAAGGCGATCGCCGGCATCGGTGCGTGCGCCGGCCCGAGCGAAACGAGCCGTGCCGCGGCGGCCGCGCAGCCGAACTCGAAAACGTAAGAAATTGTCTTGATGAGATGCCACGGCTCGGCCCAGCCGTCGAAGCGCGAGGCGATGAAAAGGAGATAGCTGTAGAACGGCGTGTAGTTCGTGAAGGTACGGCCGAGGCTCGCGGCCCCGTGCTCGCGCGCGAACTCGTACCAGGGCAGGAGGTAAAGCGTGGCGTCGGCAGTCTTGTGGTCGAGTGTGACGTATCGGCACACAAGGCCCGCGAGAAAGCCGCAGGCAATGAGGGCGAAGCCGATACCTCCGCCCCGATCTTTTCTCCCGCGATTGAAGCCTGCCGATGCCGAGTCCAAATACCTGCCTCCCGCCCTCAGCAGCCTGTATCGCGCAGAGGCAAAGAAAGGCTGAAAGCCCGTAAGCCCGTTAACCCCATGAAAGCTGCATTTTCCGCTAGCGAAGCGGAGGTTTGCGCCTTGCGGCCTAAAACGGCCTTACCTATATGGACGACACTGCCGCGGCGGTATCCGCGGCAAATCCCTGAACGCGGGGGCCGACAGGGACGGACCGGGCATATGGCCCGGCTGTCTCCGGGTGCTCATTAAGACCCGGCCGGCCTGCCGAAAAAGAGAGGTAGTCCACAATGTCTAAGGTCATCGGCATCGACCTCGGCACCACCAATTCTTGCGTCGCCGTGATGGAGGGCACGAGCCCCAAGGTGATCGAAAACGCGGAGGGCATGCGTACGACGCCCTCGATTGTCGCCTTCACCGACGACGGCGAACGGTTGATCGGCCAGCCGGCCAAGCGCCAGGCGGTCACGAATCCCGAAAAGACTTTCTTCGCGGTGAAGCGCCTGATCGGACGGCGCTATGACGATCCCACCGTCGAAAAGGACAAGAAGCTCGTTCCCTACGGCATCGTAAAGGCATCGAACGGCGACGCCTGGGTGTCCGACGGCAAGGATCAATATTCTCCTTCCCAGATTTCCGCTTTCGTCCTGCAAAAGATGAAAGAAACGGCCGAATCCTATCTCGGTTCCAAGGTCGAGAAGGCTGTCATCACGGTTCCCGCCTACTTCAACGACGCCCAGCGCCAGGCGACCAAGGACGCGGGCAAGATCGCGGGTCTCGAAGTTCTCCGCATTATCAACGAGCCTACGGCCGCGGCGCTCGCCTATGGCCTCGACAAGCAGAAGAGCGGCACCATCGCGGTCTACGACCTCGGCGGCGGCACCTTCGATATTTCGATCCTCGAGATCGGCGACGGCGTCTTCGAAGTGAAGTCGACGAACGGCGACACCTTCCTCGGCGGCGAAGACTTCGACATGCGTCTCGTCAACTATCTCGCCGACGAGTTCCAGAAAGAACAGGGCATCGATCTCAGGAAGGACAAGCTCGCGCTCCAGCGCCTGAAAGAGGCGGCGGAAAAGGCGAAAGTGGAGCTCTCAAGCGCGACGCAGACCGAGATCAATCTGCCGTTCATCACGGCCGACAAGAACGGCCCCAAGCACATGACGATGAAGCTCACGCGCGCCAAGTTCGAGGCGCTCGTCGACGACCTCATCCAGAAGACGGTCGAGCCGTGCAAGAAAGCGTTGAAGGACGCGGGCGTCTCGGCGGCTGAGATCAACGAAGTCGTCCTCGTCGGCGGCATGACGCGCATGCCGAAGGTGCAGGAAGTCGTCAAAAACCTGTTTGGCAAGGAGCCGCACAAGGGCGTGAACCCCGACGAAGTCGTGGCGATCGGCGCCGCGGTGCAGGCGGGCGTGCTGCAAGGCGACGTCAAGGACGTGCTGCTTCTCGACGTCACGCCGCTTTCGCTCGGCATCGAGACTCTGGGCGGCGTGTTCACGCGGCTCATCGAGCGCAACACGACGATTCCGACCAAGAAATCGCAGGTCTTCTCCACCGCGGAAGACAATCAGAACGCGGTCACGATCCGCGTCTTCCAGGGCGAGCGCGAGATGGCGGCCGACAACAAGTTGCTCGGCCAGTTCGACCTCGTCGGCATCCCGCCGGCGCCGCGCGGCGTGCCGCAAATCGAAGTCTCTTTCGACATCGACGCGAACGGCATCGTCAACGTCCACGCCAAGGACAAGGGCACCGGCCGGGAGCAGCAGATCCGCATCCAGGCGTCGGGCGGCCTCTCCGAAGCCGACATCCAGCGCATGGTGAAGGATGCGGAACAGCACGCTTCCGAGGACAAGAAGCGCCGCGCCTTTGTGGAAGCGAAGAACCAGGCGGAAGCGCTCGTGCACCAAACCGAGAAGTCCTTGAAGGACTATGGCGAGAAGGTGTCGGCTTCCGACAAGAGCGCGATCGAGAACGCGCTCTCCGATCTGAAGGAAGCGCTGAAAGGCGAGGACGTTTCCGCCATCCAGGCGAAGGCGCAATCGCTCGCGCAGGTTTCGATGAAGCTTGGCGAAGCGATGTACCAGGCCCAGCAGCCGGGCGGCCAGTCCGGCGGCGATACGGGCGGCGCGGCTTCGGGCGAGAAAAAGGACGACGTCGTCGACGCCGAGTTCACCGAGGTCGACGACAAGAAGAAATCCGCCTGATTCGCCGAAAGGCAATGACGAGCTTTTTCAAAATCGGTGCAACCCCCGGGCCCTGTCCGGGGGTTGCGATTCGCTAAAGCTGAGACGGGTTCGGCATGGCGAAACGCGATTACTACGAGGTGCTGCAGGTCCCTCGCACCGCGAGCGACAGCGAGATCAAGTCTTCTTTTCGCAAGCTCGCCATGAAGTGGCATCCGGACAGAAATCCGGGCGACAAGGAATGCGAGCACAAATTCAAGGAAATCAACGAGGCCTACGACGTGCTCAAGGACGGCGAGCGCCGCGCGGCCTATGACCGCTTCGGCCACGCCGCGTTCGAGAACGGCGGCGGTGGGTTCAGCGGCTTCGGCGCGGATTTCGGCGCAGCCTTCCACGACATCTTCGACGATCTTTTCGGCATGGCGCGCGGCGGGCGCGGCCGCGCCTCGGGCCGCGAACGCGGCGCAGACTTGCGCTTCAATCTCGAGATTACGCTGGAGGAAGCTTTCAGTGGCAAGACCGCCTCGATCCAGCTCCCGACGAACGTCACTTGCGTCGCCTGTTCCGGCACCGGCGCGAAAGCCGGCACGCAACCCGCGGCCTGCCGCTCCTGCAACGGCACTGGCCGCATCCGCCATGCGCAGGGCTTCTTCACGCTAGAGCGCACCTGCCCGACCTGCCAGGGCCGCGGCTCGGTCATTCAGGATCCCTGCAAGGCCTGCAACGGCGCGGGCCGCGTTACGAAAGAGCGCACGCTGGAGGTGCAAATCCCGGCCGGCGTCGAGGACGGCACCCGCATTCGCCTTGCCGAAGAGGGCGAGGCGGGCATGCGCGGCGGCCCGCCGGGCGATCTCTATATTTTCCTCTCCATCACCCCGCACCCGATGTTCCAGCGCGAGGGCGCCGATCTCTATTGCCGGGTACCGATTTCCATGACCACGGCGGCGCTCGGCGGCGATTTCGAAGTGCCGACGATCGACGGCGGCCGCACCAAGGTGAAAATCCCCGAAGGCACCCAGAGCGGTAAGCGTTTCCGGCTGGCCGGCAAGGGTATGAGCGTACTGCGTTCGAAAACGCGCGGCGATATGTTCGTGCAGGTTTCGGTTGAAACCCCGCAAAAGCTCAACAAACGCCAGAAAGAGCTGCTTCAGGAATTCGAGAAGGAAAGCTCGAAGGAAACGCATCCGGAATCGAGCGGGTTTTTTGCTAAAATGCGCGAGTTTTTCGAATAACACGCCGCGGTTCCCGCTTCGCCGGCACCCGCTGGCAAGGTTCCGGAACTGTGCGATACTGAAGTTCTTGCCGGGGTGCTGGACAAAAACATGTCCCGATCGTTTGTTGCGAAGAAACCGAAGCTCCGCCTCGACGACGAGGTGAAGTTTTTATCCTCCTGGCTGCAAAACCCGCTGAAAACCGGCGCGGTCTCGCCGTCCTCGCCCGCGCTCGCAAAAGCGATGGCGCAGCAGATCGACCTCGCGATTCCCGGCCCCATCGTGGAGCTCGGGCCCGGCACTGGGCCCGTCACCGAAGCCATTCTCGCGCGCGGGATCGCGCCCGAGCGGCTGATCACCGTCGAGTTCAACCCGGGCTTTTGCGCGCTGGTGAAGAAACGCTTCCCCGGCGTGCATGTCGTACAGGGCGACGGCTATGCGCTTGCCGAGACGCTCGGCGAGATCGCGCGCGAGCCCTTGGCCGCGATCGTCTCGAGCCTTCCCTTGATGACCCGGCCGATGCATGTGCGCTTGCGGACGTTAAAGGGGGCGCTGAAGCTCCTGCGGCCCGGCGCGCCCTTTATCCAGTTCACCTATGCGATGACCGCGCCGATTCCGCCGCGGCCGAACCGTTACGCGCTTTCCGCCTCGCCCCGCATCTGGCTCAATCTTCCGCCTGCCCGCGTCTGGGTCTATCGCGCGGCCGTCTAGCCGATGGCGCAAGCAAAAATCCTCGTTTTCGCGGGCTCGATCCGCACCGGCGCGCTCTCGCAGAAGCTCGCTTCGCTCGCCGCGAAAGAACTCGCGATACTCGACGCCGAGCCCTCGCTGATTTCGCTCTCCGACTATCCGATGCCGATTTACGACGGCGATCTCGAAGCGCGCGAGGGCGCGCCGGAAAACGCGCGCAAGCTCCGCCGCATGCTGCTCGCGCATCGCGGCGTCTTCATCGCGACGCCCGAATACAACGCGTCGCTGCCGCCGCTCCTGAAGAACACGCTCGACTGGATCTCGCGCGCGAAGGAACCTTTGACTGATCCGTTCAAGGGCCGCTTCTTCGCGATCGGCTCGACCTCGAACGGCCGCCTCGGCGGCTATCGCGCGCTGATCGCGCTTCGGCAGACGCTGGAACTCGGCCTTGGCGCGACAGTGCTGCCCGAACAAATCGCCGTTTCTGAAGCCGGGCAGGCGTTCGACGAGAACGGGGGATTGAAGGACATGCGCCAGGCGGGCTTCTTGCGCGCGTCGCTCACGCGGCTTATCGCATTCGCGGAGTCCGAATTGTGAGGATTGCGCCTTGAACATTCCGCCGGCCGAACGCCTAATAGTCGCCCTCGATCTTCCGGATGTCACGGCGGCGGAAAAACTCGTGGAAAGGCTCGGCGGCGCGGCCTCGTTCTACAAGGTCGGCTATGAGCTCGCGCTCGCGAAAGACGGGCTCGCTTTCGCGGACCGGCTCGCGCGCGCGGGCAAGAAAGTGTTCCTCGATTTGAAGCTCCACGATATCGGCAACACCGTCTCGCGCGCGGTCGAGCGCGCGGCCGAGCGCGGCATGACGTTCTTGACCGTGCATGCTTTCCCGCAGACGATGCGCGCGGCGGCCGCCGGGCGCGGAAAATCGAAGCTGAAAATTCTCGCCGTCACCGTGCTCACCTCGTGGGACGACAAGGATCTTGCCGAGGCGGGCTACACGATGTCCGTTTCCGATCTCGTCTTGAAGAAGGCGGGGCAGGCGAAGGAGATCGGAATCGACGGCATTGTCGCTTCGGCAGCGGAAGCGGCTATGATCCGCAGGAGGGTTGGCGGAGAAACCCTGATCGTCACGCCCGGCATCCGGCCCGCGGGCTTTGATTCCGGCGATCAAAAGCGGACCGTGACGCCGAAGGATGCCATTCAGGCGGGCGCAGACTATCTCGTGGTCGGCCGCCCCGTCACCGCCGCGCCCGATCCGGCCGCTGCCGCGAAATCGATCGGCGGCGAAATTTCCGCCGCGCTGAAATAGGGGAGAAAAATATGCCGAAAGGTTATTGGATCGCGCGCATGGATACGACCAATCCCGAACGTTACAAGGAATATGCTGTAGCGAACGGCAAAGCCTTCAAGAAATATGGCGCGCGCTTTCTGGTGCGCGCGGGCAAATTCGAATGCGTCGAGGGCAAAGCGCGCGCCCGCAACGTCGTGATCGAGTTCCCGAGCTATCAAGCCGCGCTCGATTGCTGGAATTCGCCCGAATACAAGGAAGCGCTCAAAATCCGGCAGGGCATTTCCGACGGCGACATTGTCGTTATCGAGGGCTACGAAGGCCCCCAGCCTTCGTAAGCGCGCAAGATGCCCAAGGGATATTGGATCGCGCGGGTCGATGTCACCGACATGACGCCTTATAAGGCCTATTCCGATGCGCTCGACGCGGTGCTCGGGAAATACAAGGGCCGCTTTGTCGTGCGCGGCGGCAAGTTCGAGACGGTCGAGGGCACGACACGCGCCCGCCATGTGGTGATCGAGTTTCCGGACATGCAAACCGCCCTCGATTGCTGGAATTCGCGGGAGTATCGGGATGCGCTCGCGATCCGCGCGCCGGTGACCGAAGCCGATATCGTCGTGATCGAGGGCTATGAAGAGCCGCAACCTTAGCCGCGTCTCGCGCGTTTTCATCGCATATCGCAACGATGCGATGGAGATGCCAATGCCCACGACGCTGCCCCCGCGTCCGCCCCAGCCGAAGCTCGAACCCGAAACGCTCGCGCTGATGCTTGCGTCGTTAATGCTGCTCTTTGTGCTCGCGCTCGTTTGCCATAAATTTTATCCAAACCTGCCCGGCTACATGCTGCTTTCGCCGTAACAATTTTTGTCATTACCGGGCCGTCGCGCCCGGCGAGCGGAACGCGAGCCGTGGCGCGGACGAGTCCCGGTAATCCATGATGATTTTCCGCGTATGCCGCACTTCGCCATGGATCACCGGGTCTCGCAGCGGCAGCCGTTCGCTTTGCTCACGGGCCGCTGCGACCCGGTGATGAGGAGGAGGGGATCGCGGCTGCTTTCCCAAGCCCGCGCTGCGCGTTATACCCTTTCGAGAGAAGGGCTTGGGCATGGCCGATTTGCGTATTCTCGTCACTGGTGCCGTCGGCCGCATGGGCCGCACGCTGATCCGCGCGATTTATGAGACCGGGGGCATGACGCTCGCGGGCGCGGTCGAGCGCATGGGCGTCACCGAATACGGCGAGGATGCGGGCCCGCTCGCGGGCCTGAAGCCCTTGGGCGTGCAGGTCGTGGGCGAGGCGGCGGCGCTGATCACCAAGGCCGATGTGATCGTCGATTTCTCGACGCCCGCCGCGTCGGTCGGCTTCGCCGCGCTCGCCGCCGAAAACAAGATCGCGCATGTGATCGGCACCACCGGATTTTCCGCCGAGGACGAGAAGAAGATCGAATCCTGCGCGCGTCATACCGCGATCGTGAAGTCCGGCAATATGAGCATGGGCGTGAATCTTTTGGCGGCGCTCACCAAGCGCGTCGCGAAGACGCTCGGCAACGATTTCGACATCGAAATTCTCGAAATGCATCACAACCAGAAAGTGGACGCGCCTTCGGGCACGGCGCTCCTCCTGGGCGAAGCCGCCGCGGCCGGGCGCGGGATCAACCTCAACGAGCGCAAGCAAAGCGGGCGCGACGGCCACACCGGCGCGAGGAAGCCCGGCGACATCGGCTTCGCCACGCTTCGCGGCGGCAGCGTCGTCGGCGAGCATACGGTGATCTTCGCCGGGCCCGCCGAGCGGCTGGAGCTTTCGCATAAAGCCGAGGACCGCATGATTTTCGCGCGCGGCGCACTCGCCGCCGCGAGATGGGCAAAGGGCAAAAAGCCGGGGCTTTATTCCATGGCCGACGTCTTGGGGCTTACCGATTTTTGAAATAACGCGCAGGGAGTGAGATGACCGACCGAATACTTGTGCTCGTTCGTCACGGCCAGAGCGAGTGGAATCTGAAGAATCTCTTCACCGGCTGGAAGGACGTCGACCTCACCGAGCAAGGCATCGCCGAGGCGAAAAAGGCCGGTGCGCGGCTCAAGGCGGAGGGCCTGAAATTCGACGTCGGCTTCACGTCGAACCTGAAACGCGCCCAGCGTACGCTCGAAATCGCACTTCAAGAGATGGGCAACACGGGAATTCCCATCATCAAGAACGTCGCGCTGAACGAGCGCGACTATGGCGACCTCGTCGGCATGAACAAGGACGACGCGCGAAAGAAATGGGGCGAGGAGCAGGTGCTGAAATGGCGCCGTTCCTTCGACATTGCGCCGCCCGGCGGCGAGAGCCTGCGCGACACCATCGCCCGCGCGCTTCCCTATTTCGTGCAGGAAATCCTGCCGCGCGTGTTGCGCGGCGAGCGCACGATCGTCGCCGCGCACGGCAATTCGCTCCGCGCGCTCGTGATGGTGCTGGAGAAGCTCACGCCGGAAGGCATCTTGAAGCGCGAGCTTTCGACCGGCGTGCCGATCATCTATCGGCTGAACGCCGACTCCACCGTCGCCGGCAAGGTGGATCTCGCCGCATGACCTGCGCGCGCGAAATCGCTTTCGCGCTGGCATTGACGACAATTTCGATTCCGGCGGTCGCGGCCGAGCGCCCGCCGCAATTCATTGCGATTGCTTTCGACAATTGCACGGAGCTTTCGCGCTGGAAGGAGCTTTCCGAATTCGTCGCGCGCCTGAACGAAAAAGGCGTGACCGTCCGTTTCACGTTTTTCGTGAGCGGCATCAATTATCTCGCCAACGAAAAGCGTGCGCTCTATCAGGGGCCGTACGAGCGCCGCGGCTATTCCAACATCAATTTCGGCGGCTCGCCCGAGGAGATCGCGGAGCGCGTCAAATACATCAATGAGATGCACGCCGCGGGCCATGAGATCGCCTCGCACGCGGTCGGGCATCTCGACGGCAAGCACTGGTCGAGCGCCGACTGGGCGCAGGAATTCAAAAGCTACAATCAGCTCGTCGATCACGTCGCGGAGAACAACGGGCTGCCGGAGGACGTGAAATTCTCGTTTCCGGCATCGGACATTAAAGGCTTCCGCGCGCCGTATCTCTCGACGAGCCCGGGGCTTTATCCCGCGCTGAAGCAGGCCGGCTTCCGCTACGACACAAGCGGCACGATGCCGCCGGATCGCTGGCCGGAAAAGAAGGACGGGCTCTGGCGTTTCGATCTCGCGGAATTGCGCCTCGCCCGTTCCCGCAAGGCGACGCTTTCGATGGATTACAATTTCTTCATTGCGCAATCGCTCGGGCTCGATTCGAGCGCGCGGCGCGAACGCGACCGTGACGAGATGCTCGAGACCTATCTCGCGTACTTCAAGGCGAACTATTCCGGCAATCGCGCGCCCATCCACATCGGGCACCATTTCACGAATTATCACGGCGGCGTCTACAACGAAGCGCTGCTCGCCTTCGCCGAGCGCGTCTGCGGCCTGCCGGAAGTGAAATGCGAGACGTATTCGAAGCTCGCCGATTTCATGGATGGGCTGAGCACGGAGACGCTCGCCGCTTATCAAAAGGGCGACTTCCCGCACGCACCGCAGCCTGTGATCCTGCCCGACAGGCCCGCGGCGGGATTGCGGTAGGGCGAAACGCATTGCGCGAACCTATCACAACCCGTCATGGCCGGGCTTATGACTTTTAAACGAGCCGAACTCGCATACATGCGAGTTCGGATGCCATCCATGTCTTAACGGCAGCACAGCAAAGAAAGGCGTGGATGCCCGGTACTTCAGGCGCTTCGCGCCTTTCGGCCGGGCATGACGTGTGGAGAGGGGCGAGCGCGAATGACGCTTGACAGCCCTTCTTTTCATGGACTATATTCCTATCACCCTTTCCCGCCGAGGGGCGCGCTCATGAGGCGTCATGGTGCGGGGAAAGGTCCGGCGCTCGCTGTTCCGCTTCGCAAGCGGAGCACCGGGACGCTCAAGGCAGCCGTCCGTGGGGTAAGACAGGCCCCGCCGTCTTCAGTGGCTGGACGTGGTGCGGTTTGGGCGAGGGAAATCCTCGTCCGCGTGCGCGGCTTAGGCCTTCAATGGCCTCCCGACGCCGCCTGGTAGCCGGCACCCGGAAGCACGGCCCTTACGAGCGAGAAATCGCCGAGCTGGAGCGCTGCGAAGCGCCCGCCTCTCGAAAGAGAGGCAAACGGAAGGCCCGATGCGCCGTAGCGGCGCTCCGGCCCCCTCGCTTCTTTGAAAGGAAACGAGGGCTGTGATGAAGGAATGCCCGGACGCGTGAAAAAACGCGGGCGCGGGGACGATGGAGGCTGCTCAAATGGACGCAACGATTCATTCCCGTCATGCCCGCGCTTGTCGCGGGCATCCACGCCTTAACGGCATCTCAGCAAAAAGACGTGGATGGCATCCGAAGTCGGGCTTGCCCGAGTTCGGCACGTTAAATGCCCAAGTCGGGTAAACCCGACTTGGGTGACAAGCCCCGGCCATGACACGGAGGAGGACTCACGCCACCCGTGCCGCTTCCCACCCTAACATTGCGCGCTTCCTGGTGAGCCCCCAATGATAGCCGGTGAGCGCGCCGCTTTTGCCGACGACGCGATGACAAGGCACCACAAAGGAAATCGGATTCTTGCCGACCGCAGCACCCACCGCGCGCGCGGCCTTTGGCTTCTCGAGTTTCTTCGCGATGTCCGAATAGGTCGTCGCCCGGCCCATCGGAATTTTGAGCAACGTCTCCCACACCCGCACCTCGAAATCGGTGCCGATCAGCACCACACGCAGCAGCGTGTCCGGCCGCCAGTTTTGCGAATCGAAAATCCGCTGCGCGAACGGAACCGTCCGCGCGCTGTCTTCGAGGTAGCGCGCATTCGGCCAGCGGCCCTTCATGTCTTCGAGCGCCTTGCGTTCCTCGCCCGCGTCCGCAAAGGCAAGCCCGCACAGGCCGCGCTCCGTCGTCATAACCAGAGCGTAACCAAACGGCGAAGCGTGGAAGCCGTAATAGACCGTGAGCCCTTCGCCTCCCGCCTTCCATTCGCCCGGCGACATCGATTCGTGCGTCACGAAAAGATCGTGCAGCCGCCCCGGGCCGGAAAGGCCGAGCTCGTAGGAGGCGTCGAGAATGTTCGGGCTGTCGCGCAAAATCTTGCGCGCGTTGTCGAGCGTCACCGACTGCAGAAACACGTTCGGCGACAGGCCGCACCAGCGGCGGAACAATTCGTTCAGCCGGCGCGGATCGGTGCCGGCGGCGTGCGCAATCGCGTCGACCTGCGGTTGCGCGCGGAAGTTCTTGGTGGTGTAGGCGATCGCGCGCTTGACGATTTCGTAATCGCTCGCGTCGTCGTGTTGATGGAAGTCCAGTTTTTCGGCGGTCAGCATGGTCTCTCTCCTTTCCGCCGATATAGGCGGCGCGCCCGCGCGCGCCCACCCGATTTCACGCTCTCAACGTTTCGCAATGGCAAGCGCGCTCGCAAGGCGCGATGCGAGCTCCTTCTTGTAGAAGGGCGGCAGGAAAGAGCCGACGATGAGCGCAAGGCCGCGCGAGACGAGCGCGACCTTGGTAACGCCCATGAGCTCGTCCTCGGTTTTTTCGAGCCGAGTCCAGCGCGGATTGAATTCGGTGTCGCGCCGCTCGCCATGCTTCGACACTTGGCTGACCGACAACGATACCGGCGTGATGCGGATATCCTCATAGGCGTCGGCGTCGCGATAATTGACGCGCAGCGCGAACCACAGGAGGAGAACGTCGAGTCCGAAAAAACCGAACACCGGCCACGCGCCGAGCGAAAGAAACACGACGCCGACAATGAAGCTCAAAATGCCGAGGAACAGCATCAAAAGATTAAAGCCCCGCGCCGAGAGGGAGCGGTAGGGCGAAAGCCGCGCCTCGAACAGCACCGGATCGGAAATCGTGTTGCCTTGCTGCATCGTGCCTCATTATAGGGATGAAATGGGCGGAAAGAAAAACACCAGGCGGGCGCGGGTTGTTTCGGCAAAACGGGCCGAAAAACCGGTAAAGCCCTGGACCGGGGCCGAAATCGAAGAGGCTTTCCGCCGCTTCGAGAAGGCGAATCCCCACCCCGAAGGCGAGTTGCACCACAAGGACGCCTTTACGCTGCTCGTCGCCGTCGTGCTCTCCGCGCAGGCGACCGACGCGGGCGTGAACAAGGCGACGCCCGCCTTGTTCAAGGCCGCCGACACGCCGCAGAAAATGCTCAAGCTCGGCGAGGCGAAGGTGCGCGATCTGATCAAGACGATCGGGCTTTACCGTATGAAGGCGAAGAATGTGATCGCGCTTTCAAAAAAGCTCATCGCCGACTTCGGCGGCAAGGTACCGGGCACCCACGAAGCGCTGGAGAGCCTTCCCGGCGTCGGGCGCAAGACCGCGAATGTCGTCTTGAACATTGCTTTCGGAAAACCCACGATCGCGGTCGACACCCACATCTTTCGCGTCTCGAACCGCACGGGGCTCGCAGCGGGAAAAGACGTGCACGAAGTCGAGATGGGGCTGCTTGCGCGCGTGCCGGATCGCTTCAAGCTGCATGCGCACCACTGGCTCATCCTGCACGGGCGTTATGTGTGCAAGGCGCGGCTTCCCGATTGCCCCGGCTGCCTGATCAGCGATCTCTGTAATTGGCCGGAGAAGCGCGTCTAGTCGGGCACTGGCGAGGGCGCCCGCACCGCGGGCCGCCGCGCGATTTCCGCGGAAATCTTCTTGTGCATCCGTACCATGAAGGCGGTCGCGAACACCGGCGTGATCAGGTTCAGGATCGGCACGAACACGACGCAGGCGATGATCAGCCCGCAGGCAAAAATACGGACCGCGTGCTCCTTCCGGAGTGCGCGCGCTTCGGGGATCGGCCGGAAGCGCATCGCCGCGAGCTCGAAAAATTCCCGGCTCAGCAAGTAAGCGTTCGCGGCGAAGAACACGCCGACATTGATGCCCGGAAGAATGAGCAGGAGGAGCGCGCAGAGGTTGACGAGAAGCACGATCCCGAAAAAGCGGATCGAGAGCATCGTCGAGGTGGTGATCGGAAGCGCCTTGCCCGGCGCGTCAGCCGGAAAATTGCGCCGCTCCACCTGCTCGGCGATGTCGTCGAAAAAGAGCGAGGCGACGAGCGAGGTGATCGGCGGCACGAGATAGACCGCGCCCGCGATCAGCCCGAGGGCGGACACGACCGCAAGCGCCGTATCGAACGGGTAGGGGAGCGTTACAAGATGCGTGATTACGCCCTGCAGCACCATGCCGAGCACGAGAAGAAGCAGGAATGCGAGGCCGAGCGATTTCAGCAAAATCTTGCGGAGCGGCGGCGAGAAGGTTTCGCCGAAGGCTTGAATGGCGGCTTCGAACATGGGCTGCGGCTCCGAAAAATCGATCCCGCAGTTAAGCAAGGAACTGCGGCGGCGCAAGGCCATGGCTGGCGTGAATTGAACCGCGTGCTATCAAACATGCCGGATTCGCATTGATGCCATACCGCCCTTCCCGCCGAGATTTGCTCGTGAGCGCCGCCGCATTTGCGGCGATGCCGCGCGTTGCCCGTGCCGCGGGCGAATACGACGTCGCGATTGTCGGCGCGGGTGCGGCGGGATTGGCGGCCGCGCACAAGATCAAGGCGGCCGGCCGCCGCGCGATCGTGCTGGAAGCCGCCGGCGGCCCGGGCGGGCGGATCGCGAGCGCTCCGCGCGTTTCCGGCGCGATTTACGACAAGGGCGCGAACCGCTTTTCCGCGCCCGAGCAAAATCCGCTTGTCAGGCTTGCGCGAGCGGAGCGCCTGACGGTTTACGGTCCGCCTGTCGGCAAGCGCCTCTATATCGGCGACCGCGAGGCGCGCGACAACGAATATGACGATTTCACCGCCGCGCTTGGCCGCACGAGCCGCACGATCGCCGCCGTCGCCGAGCTCGGCCGCGACGTTCCGGCGAGCCGCGTGCTTCCCGATATCGGCGACTGGAAGGGCACAGTGTCGTTCGCGCTCGGGCCGCTCCCGCACGGCAAGGAACTCGACGAAATTTCGACCGTCGATCTCTCGCGCCTCGAGGAGCGTTACGACGACGTGATGATCCGGCAGGGCACGAACGCGCTGATTACCGCCATCGCGAAACCGCTGGAGCTTGAAACCAACACGATCGTCCAGCGGATCGACATGACGAACCGAAGCCGCGTGGAGCTGGAGAGCAACCGAGGGACGGTGAGCGCAAGAGCGGTGATCGTCACGGTCTCGACGGGCGTGCTCGCAGCAAACCGTATCCGTTTTTCGCCCGCGCTTCCCGCATCGGTTATGGACGCGATCAACAAGCTTTCATTGGGTACGCGCGAGCGCGCGGTCTTCGAACTCCCCGGTAATCCGTTCCGCTTCAACGCGGACGAGCGGGTGATCTTCAAGACGGAAGACACGCGTTCGGTGATGTTCACCATGCGTCCCGGCGGCTCCGATCTTGTGTACGCGGATTTCGGCGGAGCGTTTGGGCGCGAATTGTCCGCGGCGGGCGATGCGGCTGTCGCCGATTTCATCGCGAAGTTCGTGCGCGAGCATTTCAGCGGCGGCAAGAAGGTCGAAATCGGAAAAGTCGACGTCGCGCGCTGGAGCCGTGAGCCCTATGTGCTCGGCGGCACGTCGGCCGCGGCTCCGGGCGCCGGCGGCAGCCGCCGGGTTTTGATGCAGCCCGTCCAGGAGCGGCTGTTTTTCGCAGGCGAAGCCGCGCATGAAACGCTCTGGGGCACGGTCGCGGGCGCGGCGTTTTCCGGCGAGCGCGCCGCCGAGCTCGCACTGAGGCATCTCACGGCTTCCGAGAAACCGGCCCCCGCGCCCGCGCGCGAGAGCGCGCGCAAGCGGCGGTGATGCCGAAAAAAGCGCTGATCGCCTGGTCGAGCGGCAAGGATTCGGCCTGGGCGCTATATGAGGCGCTTCAGTCCGGCGAATATGAAATTGCGGGCGCGCTTACGACCGTGACCGAAACCTTTGGCCGCGTCGCGATGCATGCGGTGCGCGAGGAAATCCTGAAACTTCAGTGCGAGGCGATGGGGCTCAAGCAGAAAATCGTGCCAATTCCGTTTCCCTGTCCGAACGAGATTTACGAGACGCGGATGAGCGCCGCCCTTGCCGAAGCAAAACGCGAAGGAATCGCGCACGTGATTTTTGGCGACCTGTTCCTCGAGGACGTGCGGCGCTACCGCGAGGAGAAAATGGCGGGAAGCGGAATCGAACCCGTTTTCCCGCTCTGGGGCCGGCCGACTTCCATGCTCGCGCGCGAGATGATCAAAGGCGGGCTGAAGGCGAATCTCGTCTGTATCGATCCGAGAATTTTGCCGAAGCCGTTCGCGGGCCGTGCCTACGATATTTCGCTGCTCGCCGATCTGCCGGCGGAGGTCGACCCCTGCGGCGAACGCGGCGAGTTTCACAGCTGCGTCATCGGCGGGCCGATGTTCAATCGTGAAATCAAGGTGAAGCCGGCTGAAGTCGTCGAGCGCGACGGCTTCGTGTTCGCCGATCTCGTGCCGGTTTAGCCGCGGAGCACCGCGCCGGTTTTTTTCGTGACTTCCGCGACGATTTTGCTCGCAATCGCCTCGATCTCGGCGTCGGTCAGCGTTTTTTCGACCGGCTGGATCGTCACGGCAATCGCAAGCGACTTTTTGCCCGGCTCGATGCCCTTGCCTTCGTAGAGATCGAAGACATCCACCGCCGCGATCAGATTCTTGTCTGCGCCCTGCGCCGCCTTCACGATATCGGTGGCCTGCACCTCGCGGTCGACGATGAAGGCGAAATCGCGCTCCACCGGCTGGAACGGCGAGAGCATGAGCGGCGGCTTCGCCCGTGTCGCCTTGGCTTTCGGCTCGGGGATACGGTCGAGGATCGTTTCCGAAACCGCAACCGGCCCTTCGACGCCGAGCGCTTCGCAGGCCGCTGGATGCAACTCGCCGAAATAGGCGAGGATATTTTTCGGCCCGAGCTGGATCGTACCCGAGCGGCCGGGATGCAGGTAAGCGGGCCCGCCCGGTACGATCTGCAATTTGTCGAGCGGCGCGCCAGAGGCCGCGAGCGTCTCCAGCGCATCGGCCTTGGCGTCGAACACGTCGACATTTCCGGCGCTGCCCGACCAGTGGCGGCCAGCGCCCGCGACCTTCGCCGTGCCCTTTCGCAGGCTGGTCGCCGCCATCAACTGCTCCTCGGGCTTGTCGCCGAGGAAAATCTGGCCGACTTCGAAAAGGGCCGAGTCCGCGTAGCCCCGGTCGGCGTTCCGTTGCGCGGCGAGCGCGAGCCCCGGGATGAGACTCGGCCGCATGTCGGAAAGCTCCGCCGCGATCGGGTTCGCAAGCGCAAGCGAAGGCTTGCCGCCGCCGAAGGCCTCGGCCTGCTGTTTCGAGATAAACGACCAGGTCACCGCTTCCACGAGGCCGGCGCCCGCGAGCGCGCGTTTTGCCGCGCGCGTGCGCTTTTGCAGCGCCGTGAGCACGGGCTTCCTGGCAAATTCGCCGCGCTCGAAAGGAGTCGCCGGCACGCGGTCAACGCCAGCGATGCGGACGATTTCCTCGACGAGATCGGCTTTGCCTTCCACGTCGCCGCGCCACGAGGGCACCGCGACTTTCACGACCTCGGTATTCCCCGAAACGATGAACCCGAGCGAGGTGAGGATGCGCTTCGCTTCGCCCGCCTTGAGTTCAAGCCCGGCGAGCCGGTGCGGCTCGTGCAGCGGAAAATCGATCACGCGGTTGGCTTCGGGGATCGCGCCCGCGAGCACGATCTCGGAAGGCTTGCCGCCGCAAAGCTCGATCACGAGCTTGGTCGCGAGATCCAAGCCCGGCACGGTGAAGGCCGGATCCACGCCTCGCTCGAAGCGGTAGCGCGCATCGGAATTGATGCCAAGCTTGCGGCCGGTATGCGCGATGTTGACCGGGTTCCACAGCGCCGATTCGATCAAAACGTCGATGGTCGATTCCGAGCAGCCGCTCGCTTCGCCGCCCATGATGCCGGAAAGCGATTCCACGCCGTTGTCGTCGGCGATCACGCACATCTCGGAATCGAATTCGTAAGTCTTGCCGTCGAGCGCCAGGAGTTTTTCGCCCGCCTTCGCACGGCGAATAACGAGATTGCCCTTCACCTTCGCCGCGTCGAACACATGCAGGGGCCGCGCGCGGTCGAAGGTGAGGAGATTGGTGATGTCGACGAGCGCATTGATCGGGCGGAGGCCGATCGCGCGCAGTCTGCGTTGCAGCCATTCCGGCGAGGGGCCGTTTTTCACGCCGCGCACGAGCCGGAGCGCGAAAGCGGGGCAGAGCGAAGCGTCCTCGATCTTCACCGACACGGGGCAGGGGAATTCGCCCTTCACCGGCATCGTGCGCTCGTCCTTGAGCTTGCCGACGAGCGCCGCTGCGAGATCCCGCGCAATTCCGCGCACGCCGAGGCAGTCGGCGCGGTTCGGCGTCACCGCAATCTCAAGCATCGGATCGTCGAGCCCCATCAGCGGCGCAAACGGCTTGCCGATAGGCGTGTCGGCGGGAAGCTCGATGATGCCTTCGTGCTCGTCGGAAATCCCCATTTCACGGGCGGAAACGAGCATGCCGTGGCTTTCCTGCCCGCGGATTTTCCCGACCTTGAGATCGAGCCCCGTGCCCGGAATATGCGTGCCGGCTCGCGCGAACACGCCGATTAGGCCTGCGCGCGCGTTCGGCGCGCCGCAGACGACCTGCACGGGCTTCCCGTCGCCCGGATCGACCTTGCAGACGCGCAGCCGGTCGGCATCGGGATGCTTTTCGGCGGAAATCACGCGCGCGGTGGTGAACGGGGCGAGCGCCGCCGCCTTATCCTCAATGCGCTCGACCTCAAGGCCGATCATCGTGAGCTTGTCGGCGATCTCCGAGAGCGAAGCGTCGGTCTCAAGGTGCTCTTTCAGCCAGGAGAGGGTGAACTTCATCCGCTTAAGCCTCCCGCGAGCGTCGGGAAATCGAGCGGCCTGAAGCCGTAGTGCGAGAGCCAGCGCACATCCGCCTCGAAGAACGCGCGCAGATCGGGCATGCCGTATTTGAGCATCGCGATGCGATCAATCCCCATACCCCAGGCAAAGCCCTGGTACTCGTTCGGATCGAGCTTGCAGTTTTTCAGCACGTTCGGATGCACCATCCCGCAGCCGAGAATCTCCATCCAGTCGCTGCCCTCGCCGAAGCGCACTTCGTTGCCGCGCCGGTCGCACTGGATGTCGACCTCCATCGAGGGCTCGGTGAACGGGAAGAACGACGGCCGGAAGCGCATCTTCACCGAGGGTACTTCGAAGAACGCCTTGCAGAACTCTTCGAGTATCCATTTCAGATGGCCAAGGTGCGATCCCTTGTCGATCACGAGCCCTTCGACCTGATGGAACATCGGCGTGTGTGTTTGATCCGAGTCGCAGCGATAGGTGCGGCCCGGCATGATGACGCGGATCGGCGGCTTCACTTTTTCCATCGTGCGGATTTGCACCGGCGAAGTGTGCGTGCGCAGGAGCTTCCGCTGGCCGTCAGGGCCGGGATTGAAGAAGAACGTATCGTGCATCTCTCGCGCCGGATGGCCTTCGGGGAAGTTAAGCGCGGTGAAATTGTAGAAATCGGTCTCGATGTCAGGACCTTCGGCGACGGAGAAGCCCATATCGGCGAAGATTGTCGTGACCTCGTCGATCACCTGGCTCACCGGATGAATGCGCCCGCGCTCCAAGGCGTTCTCGCGCAGGGGCAGCGTCACATCGGCTTTGTCGGCGGCGAGCTGCTGGGAAAGCGCCGCCTGCTTCAGCGCATTTTTCTTCGCATTCAGCGCTTCGCTCACGCGGTCGCGCAAGCCGTTGATCAGCGGACCGTTTTGCTTGCGCTCTTCCGGCGTCATGGCGCCGAGCGTCTTGAGTAACTCCGAGATCGAGCCCTTCTTGCCGAGCGCCGAGACACGCACGGCCTCGACCGCGGCCTCGTCCTTGGCCGCATCGATCGACTTCATGAGTTCGGCTTCGAGTTGCTTCAGATCGGTCATGAACGACTCGGAATTCGGGATGGACACCGTACACGAACGAAAACCGCGCGGCACCCGGGAAGGCGCCTCGCGATTTCAGGCCTCGGAAAGGCTTAAAGCCGGCTCAGTGAGGAAGCGCGGCGCGGGCCGTATCGACGATCGCCTTGAACGCTGCCGGCTCGCGCACCGCGAGATCGGCGAGCACCTTGCGGTCGACTGCGACCCCGGCCTTGCCGAGGCCGTCGATAAATCGGCCATAGGTGAGGCCGTGCTCGCGCACGGCGGCGTTGATGCGCTGGATCCAGAGGGCGCGGAACGAGCGCTTGCGGTTCTTGCGGTCGCGATAGGCGTACTGGTTCGCCTTTTCGACCGCCTGCTTGGCGATACGGATCGTGTTCTTGCGGCGGCCGTAGTAACCCTTGGCGGCCTTCAGAACCTTTTTGTGCTTGGCGTGGGACGTTACGCCGCGTTTGACGCGTGCCATGATGATCTCTCCAAAAACTTAAAGCTCAGCCGTAGGGCATGTAGATCTTGCGGACGTGATGCGCGTCGACCTCTTTCATGGTGGTCGTGCCGCGCAGCTGCCGGATTTGTTTCTTGGTCCGCTTGATCATCCCGTGGCGCTTGTTGGCCTGCGGAGCGATCACCTTTCCGGTGGCGGAGATTTTGAATCGTTTCTTCGCGCCGGACTTCGTCTTCAGTTTGGGCATTTGGCTCTCCGTGGGCCGGCATGGAACCGCAGCGGCCCGTTAGTGTGGCTTGATTTTGCTCGGTTGAGCGGATGGAACCGCCACGGCAGCCCTTTTGAGCCGGGCAATCCTCGAAAGGCGTGTTGATAGAAGGGTTAGCGGGATTTTTCAACCATCGCGGCCTTTGAATAAAGCGTTGAAACACCTAGATTCTCTTTTGGATACCCATCCAAAACCACGTCTGGAGGTTGAACTCGGCACGCAAGCCGACAAAAGAGAAAGGACTGCCAATGCAGCGACCCTTGAGTTTTTCCGTGATTAACCACGACAAGGCCAATTTCGACGACATCTATATCGCTAAAGACCCTCGACAGTATTTTCGAGTCCTTGGCCAGCTCGACTACATCATTCCGCATCTCGCTCAGCCAATTATCGAGCAGTTGATCCTCGCGCGCGCCAAGCGGCAGCGCGAGCCGGTCACCGTGCTCGACCTCGGCTGTTCCTACGGCGTCAACGGCGCCCTGATGAAATACCGGCTCAATTACGACACGCTGCGCGAGCGTTATACCTCGCCCGCTTTGCAAGGGCTGACGAGCGACGAAATCCTGTCCCTCGATCGGGCGTTCTATCGCGCCTGGCCGAAGAACCTGAATGTCCAGGTGATCGGTCTCGATGTCTCCGAGCCTGCGGTCCGCTACGCGGAGGCGAGCGGCGCGATCGATTGCGGCATTGCGCTCAATCTCGAGACCACGGAGCCGACGCGGGAGCAGGCCGGCCTGCTCGCCGATGTCGATCTCATCGTGTCGACCGGCTGTGTGGGCTACGTCACGAGCCGCACCTTCCAGCGGCTCGCTCGGCTCGCGCACAAGGGACGCCCGGCCTGGGTCGCGTCCTTCGTGCTACGAATGTTTGCTTACGACGACATTATCGAGACGCTGATGAGTCAGAATCTGGAAACCGAACGCTTCGACGGCGCGACTTTCATACAGCGCCGGTTTGCCAGTGTGAGCGAAATGGAAGCGGCAGTACGTGCGGTCGAAATGCGCGGGCTCGATACGCGCGGCTATGAAAGCGACGGTCTCCTGCACGCAGACCTTTATGTGTCGCGCCCGGAGGAAGAGATCGAGCGCATGCCGCTGCAACAGATGGTGCATGTCGTCAGCGGCGTAAACAAACCCTGGCGAATCGGAATGAACGCCTTGCGCGGGGCGCGTGCGATCGGCGTCGACCGGCGCAAGAACGCGCACACCGCCGCTGCGGAACTCGGTCTCCGTTGAAGGCTCCGCGCCGTTATTTCGGTGCGAGAATCATCACGATCTGCCGGCCTTCCGACAAAGGCTCGGATTCGACCTTGGCGAATTTGGTGTTGTCCTCGCGGATGCGCTTCAGGAGATTGTAGCCGAGCTCCTGATGCGCCATCTCGCGGCCGCGGAAGCGGAGCGTGACCTTCACCTTGTCGCCTTCCTCGAAGAATCGCTGCATCGCGCGCAGCTTCACTTCGTAGTCGTGCTTGTCGATGCCGGGCCGGAGCTTGATCTCCTTGACCTCCACCGTCTTCTGTTTTTTCCGTGCTTCCGCCGCTTTTTTTTGCTCCTGGAAACGGTACTTGCCGTAATCCATGATCTTTGCGACCGGCGGATTGTTGTTCGGCGAAATCTCGACGAGGTCGAGGCCATTGTCGCGTGCTAGCGCTAATGCTTCATGGGTGGGGACGATGCCGCGGTTGGCACCGGTATGATCGATCAATTGAACTTCGCGAATACGAATATCTTCGTTCGTGCGCGGTCCGTCCTTCTGGACCGCAGGGGCAGCTCTCATAGGGCGGCGAATGGTCGTCTTCTCCTCTTGCCGTTGATCCTGCGCTTCATCGGGGCCAAAACCCCGCGAAGCAGGCGGGGAGGATTGAAAGAAACGCCGTTGAAGTCAATGGATATCACGCATGGTTGAGGAAAGGTTAGACCGGCTCACGGTGGGGGCCGGGGATGAGGCGCGCGAAATCGCAATCCGGGCATTTCCCGGAAACTCACCCGGCATCTTTTGGCTTGGGGGGTTCAAGTCCGACATGCGCGGCACGAAGGCCGAGGCGATCGCGGAATACGCGAAGAAAACCGGCCGCTCCTATATGCGTTTCGACTATTCCGGCCACGGCGAATCGGGCGGCAAGTTCGAAGAGGGAACGATCTCGCGCTGGGCCGAAGAAGCGCGCGCGGTTTTTGAGCGCGCGAGGGGGCCACAGATCGTTGTCGGTTCCTCCATGGGCGGCTGGATCGCGCTTCTGCTCGCCCGCATGCTGGCAAAGGTGCCGGCCGAGAACGCGTCGATCAAAGGCATGGTGCTGATCGCGCCGGCGCCGGACTTCACCGAGGCGCTGATGTGGCCGGCGCTTTCGCAAGACGCGAAGCGGGAAGTAACGGAGAAAGGGTTCTGGATGCGGCCCTCGGCCTATGGCGACGGGCCTTATCCGCTGACGCGTGCCTTGTTCGAGGACGGAAAGAAAAATCTCTTGTTCGACAAGCCGATCGAGACGCGCTGTCCCGTTCGCATCTTGCAGGGCGTGAACGACATCGATGTGCCCTATCGTCACGCGCTGAAGCTCGTCTCCTGCTTTGCGCAAGACGACGTGGTGCTGACGCTGATTAAGGACGGCGATCACCGTCTGTCACGGCCGGAGGATTTGGAACGGCTGGTGCAGGCGGTGGATGAGCTCGTGGCGGAAGAAAATTAAGCGGCGAGTGCGTTCCATTCCTCGCGGACATATTCGTCCCGCTCGTCCGCTTGCATGGTCTGTGCGGCGATTCTCAGCCTGTCCGGAGCGAGCTTCGATAACGCCCACACGGCCGCACCGCGCACAAGCGGCGAGGAATCGTTCAACAGCCGCTCGATATTCGAAACCAGCGAGAGGTCTCCGGAGTTTCCGGCCGCGATCAGTACATTGCGAAGAAAGCGATCGCGTCCCGTGCGCTTGATCGGGCTTTTCGCGAAGCGCGCGCGGAATGCGGCATCGTCGAGCTGCAGGAGCTCGGAAAGCATGGGCGTGCGATTTTCAGAGCGCGCGGCGAGCTTCGCCTCGCGTCCCGCTTGCGCGAATTTGTTCCACGGGCAAACGGCAAGACAATCGTCGCAGCCGTAAATGCGATTGCCCATCTTTGCGCGCAGCTCGCGCGGGATCGGGCCTTTGTGCTCGATCGTGAGATACGAAATGCAGCGCCGCGCATCCAGCTGGTACGGCGCGGGGAAAGCTTCCGTCGGGCAAATATCGAGGCAGGCGCGGCAGGAGCCGCAGTGGTCGGTTTCCGCTGCATCGATCGGCAAGTCGAGCGTCGTGAAGATGGAGCCGAGAAAGAGCCACGAGCCGAATTCGCGCGAGACCAAATTCGTGTGCTTCCCTTGCCAGCCGAGGCCGGCTGCGGCCGCGAGCGGCTTTTCCATCACGGGCGCGGTATCGACAAAAACCTTGATCTCGCCGCCCGCCTTCGCGGTCAGCCACTGGCCGATCCGTTTCAGCTTGCCCTTGATGAGATCGTGATAGTCGCCGCCCTTCGCATAGACCGAAATCGAGCCGCGCTCGCGCTTCTCCAAAAGCGAAAGCGGATTTTCGTCGGGCCCATAATTCAGTCCGAGCACGATCACGCTTCTCGCGTCGGGCCAAAGCACATGCGGGTCGGCGCGCCGTTCTTTCGTGCGCGCGAGCCAGTCCATGTCGCCGTGCTCGCCGCGCGCGAGCCACTCGTCGAAATATTTCCGGAAGCCGACGGCCGAAGGTTTCGTGATGCCGAAGGCGTCGAAGCCTTCCGCGCGGGCGCGCTCTTTCAACGCGTCTAGAAGTCGAGGTCCGCGTAGACTTTCGACGGCGGCATGCCCGGCACGAGATCGGCGAGAAGCGGCCGGAAACTCGGCCGCGACTTCATTTTCGCGTACCAGTTCTTCGCGTTCTCGTCCTCGTCCCACGGCACATCACCCAGATAATCGGCGACCGACAGATGCGCGGCCGCCGCCAGATCCGCAAAGCTCATCTTTTCAGATGCGAGCCAGCTTCGCGTTTTCAACAGCCAGCCGACATATTGCAGATGATAGCGGATATTCTTCTTCGCCGCTTGCAGCACGGCCGAATCGGGCGGTCCGCCGCCTTCCGCGGAAGAAAGGCGGAGTTTCAGGATTTTCTCGCGCTGGAGCGGCTCGCTCACTTCCGCGAAAAATTTTTCGTGGAACCAGCCTGCGATCCGCCGCGTCTCGGCGCGCGCTTTCGGCTCGGCGGGAAGCAGCCGATGGCTGCCCAAATTCGAGCCATGTGTCTCGTCTACATATTCGGCAATCACGCTCGCGGGTGAGACAGGAAAGTTCCCGTCAACGAGCACCGGTGTTGTGCCGGCTGGGTTCAGTTCCAGAAATTCCGGACGGCGCTTGCGCACGTCTTCGTCCGCGAGCTCGAACGGCACTTTGTATTCGGCAAGCGCAAGCCGGATAAAGCGCGAATGCGGACAAAACGGGTGATGAAAAAGTTTCATGGTCCAAGAATAAACGAGCGGAGCGCGCAAATAGAACGCCGATCGGGGCAATCCTAGGGCGCGAGCGTTACCAGAGCCTTGATCGGTGGCAAGGCGTCTGGGAAAAGGACTGCGGGATTCGCACGAAATCGGGAGTAGGGCATGGCAGCCGGAATCTGCACACAAGGCTTGGACACTGGTTTCGTTGAGCTTGGCTACGCCAAGGTCGCCTTTCTCGGCGTGGTGCAGGGGATCACCGAACTGCTGCCGATTTCGTCCACCGCTCACATGCGAATTGTCCCCGCCTTTCTCGGTTGGCGCGATCCGGGCTCGGCCTTTTCGGCGGCGATGCAGCTCGCGGCGCTCGCGGCGGTAGTCAGCTATTTCTGGAGCGACGTACGCACGCTGTTCTTCGGCTCGATCGATGCGATTCGCCACCGCGATTTCCGCGACTGGAATCTGCGCTTCTCGATCTGGATCGCGCTCGGCACGATCCCGATCGTGTTTTTCGGCATTGTACTCTCGCCGGTCCTGAACGCCTGCAACACGCCGCTCCGCAGCCTTTGGGTGATCGGCCTCTCGTCAATGGTGATGGCCGCGCTTTTGGCGTTTTCCGAACTCTACGCGAAGCACATGCGCACGATGGAAGACGTGAAGCTCAAGGACGCGCTGCTTGTCGGCCTCGCGCAAGCGGGTGCGCTCATCCCCGGCGTCTCGCGCTCGGGCTCGACGCTTACGGCCGCACTCGCGCTCGGCATGAACCGCGAGGAAGCCGCGCGCTTCTCCTTCCTGCTCGGGGTGCCGGCGATCGCCGGCGCCGGCCTGAAGGAACTCTACGAGCTGCAGAAGGTGCACCTTTCGGCGCACGGCTGGTCGGTGCTGCTCGTGGGCCTGATCGTCGCGTCGCTCTCGGCTTTCGCCGCGATCTGGGGCCTGCTGCGGATTCTGGAAAAGTTCTCGGCCTGGCCGTTCGTCTTCTACCGCGCCTTCATTGGCGTGGTGCTGATCATAGGCGTGATGTTCGGCTGGCTCTCTTGATCAGGCCACAAGCCGCGTGAACTGCCCGGCTTTACGGAAGCGCCAGAGATAACCTTCAAGTATCGCTTCCATCGAGGTCGGCGTGATGCCGAGTCCTTGCAGCGTGCGCCCTTCGCGCTCGGCCTTTTTGGAAACGACGTTGTCCGTCTTGAGCAGCTTCACCTGATCGCGCGTGAGCAATTTGCCCGGAAGCAATTCGAGGATCGAAGCCTGCGCCGAGGCGAGGCCAAACGGGAGCGAAACCAGAAGCCGTTTGCGCCCGATCACGCGCAGCATGAGCTCCATGAGTTCCCGGAACGATTTCACCTCGGGTCCCCCGAGCTCGTAAATTGTTTTCGGTGTGGCGCGGCCCTTGGCGGCGGCAAGGATTGCCGCGCCGACGTCGCCGACAAACACCGGCTGGAACAGCGTATGCCCGCCGCCGATCAAGGGCAGCGCCGGCAGGAAGCGCGCGAGCGAAGCAAAACGGTTGAAGAAGTCGTCTTCCGGCCCGAACACGATCGACGGCCGGAACACTACGGCGCCCGCCGCGAGCGCGGCCTTCTCGCCTTCCGCCTTCGTGCGCGCGTAAGCCGAATCCGATTTCGGATTGGCGCCGATCGCCGAAACATGAACGAGCTTCGCGCCGCTTTTCTTCGCGGCTTCGGCGACCGCTTCTGCGCCTTCCGTCTGCACTGCTTCGAATGTTTGCGCTCCGGTCGGGCTCAAAATCCCCACGAGATTCACGACGGTCTCGGCTCCCTCGGCGGCTCGTATCACCGAATCCGGATACCGGACATTCGCCTGCACCGCATGAATTTGCCCGACACGGCCCAGGGGCTGCAGGTCATAGGCGAGATCCGGCCGCCGGACGGCGACACGGATCCGGAAGCCGCTTTGCGCAAGCGCCCGCACTGCATGGCGGCCGAGAAAACCGGAGCCGCCGAAAACGGTCACCAGACGGGCGGTGGGGGTATCGGTCATTGCACGAAAAACCTTCAAGGAAAGCTTCAATATTGCACGGAGCGATACTCGAACGCGCCGAATGCGTACAGTAAGGTGTTTCGATTGACAATGCGCGAGCCCCTGCCCTACCTAGCGGCCGAGTGCCCAGGTGGCGGAATTGGTAGACGCGCAGGTTTCAGGTACCTGTGCCGCGAGGCGTGAAGGTTCGAGTCCTTTCCTGGGCACCAAGAGCAGAGCGTAGCGTAGCGGAACCAACCTCACGGCAGGCTTGTTCTCCTGAAAAGGAGGAAAGCCATGCGTCTTTTGATTCCCCGTCTCATTTCCATAGCAGGTGCAGCCGCGCTTCTCGTTTTTGGTAGCGAAATGGCGGCCGCGACCGCGAGCGTCGGCAACGACAGGGTGCAGTCGCCGGAGAAGCCCGCGCTGCATCTCACTAGTGACCAACAGAAAATCGTCGTTGATGCCGTGAGCTGGCGGGATACCAGCGATAAGTTACCAGCAGGGTTTAACCCCGTGGTCGGCGCCAATATCCCAACTCAGAAAAAGCTCCCGATTCACCCCGTGCCGCCGCCGGCGAGCGACAAAATCCCCGCGCTGAAGAACTATGATTACGCACAACTGCCCGACAGAATTTTGCTGATCGATCCGATGACGAGGAAGGTCGCGTACGTAATTCCGCATGCGAGCGAAGGGCGCCCAATCGAACGGCCGCAATAGGAAAAAGCGGGAATTCCCCCGCATATCGCGGCCCGCCGCAAATCAGATTATCTTGGAAAGGTGTGGTCTTTTCCCAGGCATCAATTTTTAACCGCGATGTGCCACGGTCGCGGAGATTTGTTATTAACGAAGCATTCATGACCATTCGCTTGCATCGCGGGGATCTCCCCGATCTTTCAGCCTACGGCAATTCGGTGGCGATCGATACCGAAACGCTCGGGCTCAATCCCTTGCGCGACCGGCTTTGCGTCGTCCAGCTTTCGCCTGGCGACGGCACCGCGGACGTCGTGCAGATTCCGGCGACGGGAATTTCGAGCCCCAATCTTGTGAAATTGCTCACCGATCCGAAACGGCTGAAGATTTTTCACTTCGCGCGCTTCGATCTCGCCGTGCTCTTTCACACCTTTAACGTCATGCCGCTGCCGGTTTATTGCACCAAGATCGCGTCCAGGATCGCGCGCACCTATACCGACCGGCATGGGCTCAAGGATTTGACGCGCGAACTTCTGAACATCGAGCTTTCGAAGCAACAGCAAAGCTCCGATTGGGGCGCGGAAGAGCTTTCCGAGGCGCAGGTGGCTTATGCCGCGTCCGACGTTCTGCATTTGCATGCACTGAAGGAAAAGCTCGACGAGATGCTCGCCCGCGACCGCCGGACGGAACTCGCCCAGGCCTGCTTCGGTTTCTTGCCCGCCCGCGCGCTGCTCGATCTCGGCGGCTGGCCGGAAGATATCTTTTCCCATTCTTGAACGGTGCGAATTCGGGCATTTCTCGGCGTCAGGTGCGGCAATTTCACCGCCGGAAAGCCTTATTTCGCGGTCATGTCCTACGCGATGAACAATCTGAAGCAGAAACTCGCGCCGAGCCGGCAGCCCGCGCCCGATCCTTACACGGATCCGGAAATTCTTCGGCGCCGTGAGGTGGCGTTCGGCGCTGCCGTCCGCCACAGCCGTTTCGTTGCGCTGTTGCGAAAATTCATCCCGGTTTTTCTTGGCGGCTCGGTGGTGCTTACGGGCCTATGGCTTTGGCTCGATCCGCTGCGCGCGGTCAACGATTTTCCCGTGGGCGTCGGCAAGCTCACGATTACGGGCTCCAAACTGAAAATGGAAGCGCCGAAACTTATGGGCTTCAGCAAGGACGGCGAGCCCTATAGCGTGACGGCGGAGGCGGCACTGCAGGATTTGAAGAAACCGAGCGTGATCGAGCTCTCGAAAATCGCGGGAAATTTCAACCAGGGAGGCCGCAACTTGGTGCTGAACGCGGCCTCGGGTATCTATGACAGCAAGGCCGACCGCATGCATATTTTCGGGGACATCGATTTCCGCTCCGATGACGGCCAGAGCGGCCGCCTGCACGAGGCGACGATTGAGACCAAGAAAGGTCATCTCGTAAGCCGCGAGCCGGTCGACCTTTTCTTCAAGCAAGGCACGTTGCGCAGCGACAGCATGGAAGTTTTCGACCACGGCAAGGTGATTGTGTTTGAAGGCGATGTAAAAATGATGCTGCATTCCGATTCGCAAACGGAAGCCGTGCCGGAGACGGCGACGCAATGAACATGATCCGGGCGCTTCGCACGTTCTGTCTTGCCGCCTGCATCGCGATGCCGGCGGGTGGCGCTGCTTTCGCGCAAAAGGCGAAGGATAAGGACGAAGGCGGCGGCGTGCCGAACGCATTGCAAGGCTTTTCGCGCAACAAGAACGAGCCGGTCAAAATCGAATCGAACAAACTCGAAGTCCGCGATAAGGAGAAGCTCGCGATCTTCACCGGCAATGTTTTCGTGCAGCAGGGCGACACCACGATGCGCAGTCCCGAGCTGCGCGTCTTCTACGAAGCCGATAGCAAGGACAAGAAAAGCGCGAAAAAGAACGAGGCACCTGCGAATGCCGCGCCGGGGACGACGCCCGTCGCTGCGACGCAAACCGCCGGCGGCAAGGTCGCCGCGACCGAGAAGGACGTCTCCCAGAAGATCAAGAAGATCGAGGCGCTCGGCGGCGTGATCGTCACGAGCAAGGATCAGAAGGCGACGGGCGACCGGGCCGACTTCATGATGAAGGAAAATATCGTGATCCTCACCGGCAATGTGGTGGTGAGTCAGGGCCAGAACGTCATGCGCGGCGACAAGCTGATTGTGGAGCTGAACACCAGCAAAGCGCATATGGAAGCGGCAGGCAGCGGCGGAAAGCCCGGCCGCGTGCAGGGGCTCTTCATTCCCAGCGACAAGGACGACAAGAGCAAGGACGGCAGCAAGACCAAGGCCGAATCAGGCAAAAAGAAGCACAAGGGCAAAGCCGAATCCGAGGCGACTGCGCCTATCCATTAACCCTCGATCCCGCGCCCTTTGGCGCAATTCTGGCCTCATAACCAAGCCGCAAGACCGGCATTGCCACTCCCGGCAGGAAAGCCTATTTGGCGGCGGTATAACCCCCGGTGGAGATGGCGACCTGAAAGTTTTTTCCTGGTTTCGCTCGAAATCGGCCGATAAAGCCGACGCAGCGCCGCTTACGGATTCCTGGCGGCTCGATGAAGCCGTGCCTTCACAGCGCCCGAAGAGGCCGGCACCGGCGCCGGAAACACGCCCCGAACGCCCGCGCCCGCAAGATGATCGGCCGCAGACGGTGCAGGAAATTCGCCGCATGCTGGAACGGACGGCTAAAGCTCCGTCGCCCGCGCCTCCACCCCCACCCCCCGTGCCCCCGGCCGAGCGCCCCCGTTCTCCCGTTCCGCTCCGCCCGGCCGAGCCGCCTCGCCCTTCGGAGATGCTTCGCGCCGCTGAACCCCGGCGTGCGGAAATAGCGCGTCCTCCCGCCGCACCCATACCGCTGCGTGAGCATCGAAAGCCCGTTGCGCCCCCGGCTTCCGCACGCGGGCTGCTCGCGGCCTTCGATCTCGAAAAAAGCTACGGCGGCCGGCGCGTTGTGAACGACGTGAGCATCAATGTCGCGCGCGGCGAAGCCGTCGGCCTCCTCGGCCCGAACGGCGCCGGCAAGACCACGGTCTTCTACATGGTGATCGGGCTGGTGAAGGCCGACGCCGGCCGGATCGAACTCGACGGTCACGAAGTGACGAAGCTTCCGATGTATCGGCGCGCGCGCCTAGGCATCGGCTATCTGCCGCAAGAGGCTTCGATCTTCCGCGGCCTCTCGGTCGAAGACAACATTCTTTCCGTGCTGGAATTCGTCGAGCCCGACCGCGACAAGCGGATGGAGCGGCTGAACGCGCTTTTGGACGAATTCTCTCTGCACAAGGTGCGCAAAAGCCCGTCGATCGCGCTTTCGGGCGGCGAACGGCGGCGCGTCGAGATCGCTCGCTCGCTCGCGACCAATCCTTCCTTCATGCTGCTCGATGAGCCCTTTGCCGGCATCGATCCGATCGCGGTCGGCGACATCCAGGAACTCGTGCGGCTCTTGACCGAGCGCGGCATCGGCGTCTTGATCACCGATCACAATGTGCGCGAGACGCTCGGCCTCGTCGACCGCGCCTATATCGTGCATTCGGGGACGATCCTGATGGAGGGCGGGCCCGACGAAATCGTCGAAAGTCGTGACGTGCGAAGATTGTATCTCGGCGAGGAGTTCCGGCTGTAGAATGCGTACGGATTCGTTTTCCGTCCGGCGGAGCCGATGAGGTTGGCAAGCAAAAAATGGCCATCTCGCAAAAACTAGAGCTCAGACAGGGCCAAGGGCTCGTGATGACGCCGCAGTTGATGCAGGCGATCAAGCTCTTGCAACTGTCGAGTCTGGATCTTGCCGCCTATGTCGAGGCGGAGCTCGAAAAAAACCCGCTTCTTGAACGCGCCGATCCCCCGCCGAGTGAAGAGCCCCCGCAAGCCGCGGAACGCGCGTCTGCGAATTCCGACGACGACACGGCCGACGACGAAGGGGCGGGCGAGAGCATCCGCACCGAATCGATTCGCGATGGCGGCGATGGAGTGCAACGTACTTCCGACACGCCGCTCTACTCCGAATGGGCGAATGTCGGCGGCGGAGGCGCCGCAGACGGTGATTACAACCTCGAAGCCTTCGTCTCCGCCGAAACGACGCTCGCCGATCATCTCGCGCGCCAGCTTTCGCTCGCGCCGATGGAGCACGCGCAACGGTTGATCGGACAATATCTCATCAATCTCGTCGACGAAGCTGGCTATGTGCGCGGCGAGCTGGAGACGACGGCGGAAAAGCTTGGCGCGACGCTTGCCGATGTGGAGGCGGTGCTCGCGATTCTGCAAACCTTCGACCCGCCCGGTGTAGGCGCGCGCGATCTTGCCGAATGTCTCTCGATTCAGCTCAAGGAGCGCGACCGCTACGACCCCGCGATGGCGGCGCTCGTCGCCAATCTCGATTTGCTCGCCAAGCGCGATTTCGCGGCGCTGAAGCGCATCACCGGCGTCGACGAAGAAGACCTCGCCGATATGATGGCTGAAATCAAAAGGCTTAATCCGAAGCCCGGCCTCTCCTTCGGCGGTGGCGTGGTGCAGCCGGTGATACCGGACGTGTTTGTCCGCCCGATGCCGAATGGCGAATGGAATGTGGAGTTGAACTCCGACACATTGCCGCGCGTACTCATCAACCAAAGCTATTACGCGAGCGTGTCGAAGACGGCGAAGACCGAGAAGGAAAAGGATTTCCTCGCCGAATGCCTGCAAACCGCGAACTGGCTCACCCGTTCGCTCGATCAGCGCGCACGCACGATTTTGAAGGTCTCGACTGAGATCGTGCGCCAGCAGGACGCCTTTCTTGCGCACGGCGTACAGCATTTGCGGCCGCTTAATTTGCGGATCGTCGCCGACGCGATCGGGATGCACGAATCAACCGTCTCCCGCGTCACCGCCAACAAATACATGGCGACGCCGCGCGGAATTTTCGAACTAAAGTATTTTTTCTCGTCCTCGATTGCCGCCGCCGATGGCGGGGAAGCGCATTCGGCGGAAGCCGTGCGCGACCGCATCAAGCGCATGATCGACGCCGAAAGCGCCGATGATGTTCTGTCCGACGATACGATCGTGCAAAAATTAAAGAGCGACGGCATCGATATTGCGCGCCGTACCGTCGCGAAATATCGCGAAGCGATGCGCATTCCGTCCTCGGTGCAGCGCCGCCGTGAAAAACGGGCGTCGAAATTGGCTGGCTGAAGAATCGCTTAGAGCGATTCGAATCTTCATGAAATCGGGCCATTGACCCCATAGGGGTCGGACACTATTGTCCCGCGCCTTCAAGACTTATCGACCTTCAAAAAGCGGTTCCATTTCTCCGGAATCGCGTGGATAGAGGCCATGCCGCTCAGCGATATTCTCGCCCCTGACGCGGTCTTCCCCTCGCTGAAAGCGAACAACAAGAAGCAAGCGATTCAAGAGCTTTCGGCGCACGCGGCGAAGATCACAGGACAGGACAGCCGGAAAATTTTCGAGATTCTCCTGCAACGGGAACGCCTCGGCTCCACCGGGGTCGGCAACGGCGTCGCGATTCCGCACGGAAAATTGGCCCAGCTGGATCGTATTCACGGCCTCTTCGCGCAGTTTGAGAAGCCCATCGATTTTCAATCGCTCGACGGCAAGCCGGTCGATCTGGTTTTCGTATTGCTCGCGCCGGAAGACGCGGGCGCCGATCACTTGAAGGCGCTCGCGCTCATTGCGCGCTTGCTGCGGGATGAGAAGGTGGCGGAGAAGCTGCGTACGGCAGAGGACGCCAAGAAGCTTTATTCGATTCTGACTTCCCCGCCGGTCTCGAATGCCGCTTGACCGGCGGGGAATCCTTTAGTGCAGGCTGACCGGGCTGAGCTCGTGTTCGCGCGCGCTTGCGATCGCGGATTCGCGGCTGTCGGTTAGCATGATCGGTGTGCCGTCGGCGGCATGCAGTGCGAACAGCTTCATACCCGGCGCGAGTTCGGGCGCCTGCGGAAACAGGTTCTTCACGTCCTCGGAACGGACGCTTTTCACATAAGCAAGCTCCCCGCCGCCTAGCACCGCAAAGGCTTCGGGCGTAAGTTTCACGGCAGCGTCATGTTGGCTCTCGGTCATAACTGTATAACTCCTTCCACTCTTATTTCGTTGCAGCCGCCGAAATTTCAATCCTGCGGATGGAACGTTTTTCTTCCAGGCGCTCCACATCGATCACAAGGAGACCGTCCGCGAGTTCCGCGTTCGCAATCCGCATCCCGTCCGCGAGCAAGAACGTGCGCTGGAATTGACGCGACGCAATCCCCCGATGCAAAAAGACGCGGTTCTGATCCGGCTCCTTCTGTTGCCCGCGGATTACGAGTTCGTTTTCCTCGACCGTGATATCGAGTTCGTCGCGGGAAAATCCCGCGACCGCGAGCGTGATTCGAAGCCGCTCCGGAACGTCGCCCTTCTTCGCGATGCGCTCGATGTTGTAGGGCGGATAACCGTCGGCCGCTTTTGCGACCCGGTCGAGTGCCCGTTCGATTTCCTCGAAGCCGAGAAGAAACGGGCTCGAAAGCGAAGGAATTCTGCTCATCGCAAAGTCCTCGTGAGAAAAGCGACTTTGTGAGGCCCTGAAAGGCGCCTCATGCCAGAGAGCGTTCATCGCTTTCCGGCATTCGTAAATATGGGGTGGCGGGAACCGCCCGCAAGGGCGGGAAACCCCGCAAAATGGGGATAAATCAGGCTACAGCACGTGCCGCCGCTCTTCCCGCCGCCCGGCCCGAAAAGATGCAGCCGCCGAGAAACGTTCCTTCCAGCGCGCTATAGCCATGCATGCCGCCTCCGCCGAAGCCGGCCGCCTCGCCGGCCGCGTAAAGGCCGGGAATGGTCCGTCCTTCCGGTGAGAGCACGCGGCTGTCGAGATCGGTGAGGAGGCCGCCAAGCGTCTTGCGGGTCAGGATATGTAGCCGCACTGCGATCATCGGCCCTGCGCCGGGATCGAGCAGCTTATGCGGCTTCACAGTGCGCATCAGTCGGTCCCCGATAAAATGGCGGGCGCCCCGGATCGCGGTGATTTGCATGTCCTTCGAAAACGGATTGTCGAGCTCGCGGTCGCGTGCTTCGATTTCTTGTTTCACGTGATCGAGAGTGAGCAGCGGCTCATCCGTGAGCGCGTTCATGCGGCTAACGAGTGCCGCAAGATCGCGTTCGACGATAAAGTCCTTGCCCTTGTCCAGGAAGGCTTGCACTGGCGGCGGCATTCCTTTCGTCAGCCGCCCCAGCACCTGCATCCAGCTCTTGCTGGTGAGATCCGGATTCTGTTCCGAGCCGGAAAGCGCGAATTCCTTTCGGACGATTTTCTGATTCAGAATAAACCAGGAATGGTCGTATCCCGTTCGCGCGATGTGTTGGAGCGTGCGCAGCGTGTCGAAGCCGGGATAGAGCGGAGGCGGGAGCCGGTTGCCGCGCGCGTCCAGCCACAGCGACGAAGGTCCCGGCAGAATGCGGATCGCGTGCGCGGTCCAAACCGGATTCCAGTTCTCGACACCTTCGACATAGTGCCACATGCGATCGGGATTGATGATCGCGCCGCCCGCGGCCTGCGTGATCGCAAGCATATGTCCGTCCACGTAATCGGGGACGCCGCTCAGCATTTGCTTGGGAACGGGACCGAACCGTTCTGGCCAGTTTTTACGCACGAGGTCGTGGTTTCCGCCGATGCCGCCCGAAGCGACAAGGACGGCTTGCGCTCTCAATTCGAAATCGCTGACCGCTTTGCGCGAACTCTTGCATCCACGCACAACATCGCTCGGTTCGAGCACGTCTCCGCGCACGCCTTCGACGACGCCGTTTGATTTGATGATTTCGTTTACACGGTGCCGAAATCGCAGCGTTACCAGGCCGCGGTGAACGCCGTCCCGTATGCGCTCAATAAACGGCATAAGCACGCCGGGGCCTGTGCCCCATGTTACGTGAAATCGCGGAACGGAGTTGCCGTGTCCGATCGCGTTCTGCCCGCCGCGCTCCGCCCACCCGACCAAAGGAAAAAACCGGATGCCGCGCTCGCGCAGCCAGGAACGTTTCTCGCCCGCGGCAAAGGCGACATAAGCCTCCGCCCATTTCCGCGGCCAGGCGTCGGTGTCGCGGTCGAAGGCGGCTGTGCCCATCCAGTCTTGCAGGGCAAGTTCGTACGAGTCGCGGATTCCGAGCCGCCGTTGCTCGGGGGAATCGACAAGAAAAATGCCGCCGAAGGACCAGAATGCCTGACCGCCGAGCGATTGTTCGGGTTCCTGATCGACAACGATGATTTTCTTGTTGGCCTCGATAAGTTCCGCTGCGGCCACCAGCCCCGAAAGCCCGGCCCCGATAATGATGACATCCGCGTCAGCATTCATGCCGCCATCTTATGCGGACGGACTGTTCGAATGGAACTTGGAGGAATGGTGGAGCCAGGCGGGATCGAACCGCCGACCTCCTGCATGCCATGCAGGCGCTCTCCCAGCTGAGCTATGGCCCCACTTTGGCCGCCGGACCGGCACAAGGCTGGCATGGGAGCGATAATAACCGCTTAATTCAAGAAAGCGGCATCATCGCGTCGGCGGTAGAACCGGCTCTAGCAGCGAGCCGGGCAGCTCTCAAGCCCGGGAGAATCCCGCACTCAAGTCTCATCTTCCTTCTTGTCGATGCCCTCGCCGATCAGGTCGGAGACATCGCCGGTTTCTTCTTCCTCTTCCTCGAGGAACGTATCGTCCTCGGCGTCTGCAACCTCGACATCGTCGTCGGTATCGACGTCGACATCGGGTGCGGCGCCCTTCGTCGAAGCGGACTTCTTCTCCTGCTCGGCCACTTCCTCGAGCGAAACCGTTTCGGCTTCGGCGACGGGCGCCGCCTCTTCTTCGACCGGCGCCGCCTTTGCCGCTGCGCGCCGCGCAGGAGCCGCCGCTACCTCATACACCGTCCCGCATTTCGGACAGATGATGGGGTCCTTCCCGAGATCGTAAAATTTCGCGCCGCAATTCGCGCACTGACGTTTTATGCCAAGCTCCGGCTTCGCCACAGCCATCGCTCCTTCGTGTTCGTGAAAAAAGGTTGTTCCCATTGAACGGAGCGTCAAGCCCTGTCAAGACCGAAAATCCCCAATCCGGCGCGCCGTGACGGCAGAAAGGCCGCATGCTAGAGCCTCGCGGCAGCACGGTAATCCGCCGCCAAATATCGTGAACACGATCGTGACCCGACACGCGAAAGCCGCACAGCCATTCGAAGCCCGCCGCTTGGGCCCGATCAAGGGGCGCGTGCGCATTCCCGGCGACAAGTCGATTTCGCACCGGTCGCTGTTGCTCGGGCTCTTGGCGATCGGCGAAAGCGAGATCGAAGGATTGCTCGAAGGCGAGGATGTGCTTGCGACCGCGCGCGCTTGCGCGCAACTGGGCGCGTCTGTCGAGCGAACTGGGCCGGGGAGCTGGCGGATTTCCGGCGCGGGGCTCGGCTCTCTGCTTCCGCCAAAGGACGTGATCGATTTTGGAAATTCCGGCACGGGGGTCCGTCTCATGATGGGGCTTGTCGCGGGCCATCCGGTCGAAGCGGTGTTCGACGGCGACGCGAGTCTTCGCTCGCGCCCGATGCGGCGCGTGCTTGATCCCCTGTCGAAAATGGGAACCGAAATCCTTGTGCAGGCGGATGGAGGAAAACTGCCGATCAAAATCCGCGGCGCGCGCGATCCGATTCCGATCGAATACGAATCGCCCGTGCCGTCGGCGCAAGTAAAATCGGCGGTGCTGTTGTGCGGGCTCGCGGCACCCGGCGAAACCACCGTGATCGAACGCGAGGCAACGCGTGACCATACCGAGCGGCTGCTTTCCTGCTTCGGCGCCGACGTGTCGGTCGCGAAGCATGGTGTGCATGGCCGCCGCATCACGCTGAAAGGCCGGCCTGAGCTCAAGCCGCAGAAATTGCGCGTGCCGGGCGACCCGTCCTCGGCGGCTTTCCCGATTGCGGCCGCCTTGATCGTAAAAAATTCCGATCTCGTGCTCGAAGGCCTTCTCGACAATCCGCTGCGCTCCGGGCTGCTTGCGACGCTCAAGGAAATGGGCGCGAAGATCGAAGATCTCGCGCGCCGCGAGGAAAGCGGCGAGACGGTTGTTGATCTTCGTGTGCGCGCCTCCACATTAAAGGGCGTGGAAGTCCCCGCCGAACGCGCGCCGTCGATGATCGACGAATATCCGATCCTTGCGGTGATCGCGTCCTTCGCCGAGGGCGATACGGTGATGCGCGGGCTTTCCGAATTGCGCTTGAAAGAATCCGATCGCCTTGCGGCGGTCGCCGCGGGCTTGCAAGCCAACGGCGTCTCGCATGAAATCCAGGGCGACGACCTGATCGTGCACGGCAAAGGGCGCGCGCCGGGCGGCGGCGAAGTCAAAACGCACATGGATCACCGGATTGCGATGTCTTTTTTGATGATGGGACTGGCGAGCGAGAAGCCTGTGGCGATAGACGACGCCTCTTTTGTCGCGACGAGCTTTCCTGATTTTGTCGGACTCATGCGCGGCGTCGGCGCGGATATTCGTTAGATGATTATCGCGATCGATGGCCCCGCGGCGTCGGGCAAGGGAACGCTTGCGCGCCGGCTCGCGGCCCATTTCAAGCTCCCACATCTCGATACCGGGTTGCTCTATCGCGGCGTTGCGCGCGCGCTTCTCGACAGCAAAGCATCGCTCGACGACGCCGCTGCGGCCACGATCGCCGCGCGGGTCCTGAAAATCTCCAGCCTCGACCCCGTTCGCCTGAAAACGAAAGGTCTAGGAGAAGCTGCGTCTCGGGTTGCCGCGATTCCACAGGTGCGCGAAGCGCTTCTCGCGCTGCAGAAAGATTTCGCCCACCAGCCGGGCGGCGCGGTGCTCGACGGCCGCGACACCGGAACCGTGATCGCGCCCGACGCTGACGTGAAGATTTTCATCGAGGCGTCCGCCGAAGTGCGCGCAAAACGCCGCCACAAGGAACTGGTCGCAGCGGGAGAGAATATCCGTTACGAAGACGTGCTTGCGACGATAAAAAGCCGCGATACACGCGATTCCGGCCGCTCGATTGCACCGTTAATACCCGCAAAAGACGCGGTCTTGCTCGATACCACCCATTTGGATATAGAAGCCGCGTTCCGGGCCGCGCTTTCCATTGTGGAGGCCGCTCGGGCGGGCCGAGGACGGAGCTAACCCGTTCTCGTCGAGTTGGAGGCAAGCCCGCCCGCACCGTCCGCTTGCGGCGGCCTAGACCATTCAAATGACATCCGTCCGGATTACTCCGGACACGAAATTCATCCGGCAGGGGTTCGGAACCTTACGAACGCGCGCCGGACGTCAAGCGTTTCAACCTTATTCAACCAGGAGAACCAATGCCCGCTGCCGCTACCGCCCAGAACCCGACCCGCGAAGATTTCGCGAAACTTCTCGAAGAGTCCTACGGCCATCACGACGTCCAGGAAGGTTCGGTCGTCAAAGGCCGCGTCGTCGCGATCGAAAAGGACATCGCCGTGATCGACATCGGCCTCAAGACTGAAGGCCGCGTGCCGGTGCGCGAGTTCTCGGGGCCGGGCCGCGAGTCGACGCTGAAGGTGGGCGACGAGGTAGAAGTATATCTCGAGCGCGTCGAGAACGCGCTCGGCGAAGCAGTGCTCTCGCGCGACAAGGCGCGCCGCGAGGAAAGCTGGGTGAAGCTGGAAAAGGCCTTCAACGAAAACGAGAAGGTCACCGGCGTGATCTTCAACTCGGTGAAGGGCGGCTACACCGTCGATCTCGACGGCGCCGTCGCCTTCCTGCCGCGCTCGCAGGTGGACATCCGTCCGATCCGCGATCTTGGCTCGCTCATGAACACGCCGCAGCAGTTCCAGATTCTCAAGATGGATCGCCGCCGCGGCAACATCGTCGTCTCCCGCCGCACGGTGCTCGAAGAGACCCGCGCCGGCCAGCGGCAGGAGCTCGTATCGTCCCTTGAAGAGGGCCAAGTGATCGACGGCGTCGTGAAGAACATCACTGACTACGGCGCCTTCGTCGATCTCGGCGGCATCGACGGACTCCTGCACGTGACCGACATCGCCTGGCGCCGCGTCAATCATCCGACCGACGTGCTCACCATTGGGCAAACGGTGAAGGTCAAGATCATCAAGATCAATCACGAGACGCACCGCATCTCGCTCGGCATGAAGCAGTTGCAGGGCGATCCGTGGGAAGGCATCGAAGCCAAATATCCGGTCGGCGCGAAGGTGAAGGGCCGCGTCACCAACATCACCGACTATGGCGCCTTCGTGGAGCTCGAACCCGGCATCGAAGGTCTCGTGCATGTTTCGGAAATGTCCTGGACCAAGAAGAATGTCCATCCGGGCAAGCTCGTTTCCACCTCACAGGAAGTCGAAGTCTCGGTGATCGAGGTCGACCCGGTGAAGCGGAGAATCTCGCTCGGCCTCAAGCAGACGCTCCCCAATCCGTGGGAGGCGTTCGCCGAGAAGCACCCGGTCGGCTCTACGGTGGAAGGCGAGGTCAAGAACAAGACCGAATTCGGCCTCTTCCTCGGCCTCGACGGCGATGTCGACGGCATGGTGCACCTCTCGGATCTCGACTGGAGCCGCCCCGGCGAGCAGGTGATCGAGGAATACAAGAAGGGCGACATGGTGAAGGCGCAGGTGCTCGATGTCGACGTCGAGAAGGAGCGCATTTCGCTCGGCATCAAGCAGCTTTCCGGCGGCGGCGCAGCGGTCGAGGAGGGCGGTGCCGAATTCAAGAAGGGTGCGGTCGTCACTTGCGAGGTTATCGACGTGAAGGACGCGGGCATCGAGGTGAAGATCGTCGGCACCGACCTCACTACCTTCATCAAGCGCTCCGAACTCTCGCGCGACCGGAACGAGCAGCGCGCCGATCGCTTTGCCGTCGGCGAGAAGATCGACGCGCGCGTCGTCTCCTACGACCGCCGCACGCGCAAGATCACCGTCTCGGTGAAGGCGCTCGAGATCGCCGAAGAGAAGGAGGCGGTCGCTCAATACGGCTCATCCGATTCCGGCGCGACCTTGGGCGACATTCTCGGCAAAGTGCTCAATCGCGGCAAGGAAAAGGAAGAGTAAATTCACGGCGAGTAGTCCTCCCAAAACCAAAAGAAAGGCGGCCGGTGCATACTGTGCCGGCCGTTCTCGTTTGAAGCGGCGCCTTGATACCGCCACTTCCGCGGGTCTAGTCTGATTGTGTCCGCCGGCATTGGAGAAGTTCATGTCGCACGACGCTGATTCGATCGTCGATCGCAGGCGGCTTCGCCGCAAGCTCACATTCTGGCGCGTGAGCGCGCTCGTCGCCGTTGTTGCGGCGATCGGTGCGCTTGCCGCGATCTATAGCGGCAAGGAATTCACCTCGACCGCGAGCGCGCATGTTGCGCGCGTGAATATCGGCGGGCTGATCCGGAACGACCGCGACCGCATCAAGATGCTCGACAACATCGGAAATTCGGGCGCGAAAGCTGTGATCCTTTCGATCGACAGCCCCGGCGGCACGGTCGCGGGCGCCGAATCGCTTTACCATGCGATCCGGCGGCTCGCCGAAAAGAAGCCGGTGGTTTCCGTCGTCGAAGGCATCGGCGCTTCCGGCGCCTATATCGTGGCGCTTGGCACCGACCGCATCTTCGCGCCGCGGAACGCGCTGATCGGTTCGGTCGGCGTGATCTTCCAGTATCCGAATTTCGGCGACGCCCTGAAGCATCTCGGCATCGCGGTCGAGGAGGTGAAATCCTCGCCGCTCAAGGCGGCGCCGAACGGCTATTCGCCGACGAGTCCCGAAGCGCGCGCCGCGATTATGAGCCTCGTCGAGGACAGCTATGACTGGTTCAAAGGCCTCGTGCGCGAGCGCCGCGGGCTTGATGACGCGCAGCTGAAAACTGCGTCCGACGGGCGCGTGTTCACCGCTCATCAGGCGCTGCCGCTGCACATGATCGATCAGATCGGCGACGAGAATGCAGCTCGCGAGTGGCTCGCGAAAAACAAGAATGTCAGCAAGGATCTTCCCGTGCGCGACTGGGAGGTCAAGAAGCTTAGCTCCAGTTTCCGCTGGCTTTCGGCTTTAAGCTGGGCCGCAAACGAACTTGGGCTTTCGACGCTCGCCTCGTTTCTTTCCAGCAATGCCGTGTCGAATCTGGGAAGCGCATCGCAGCTTGACGGGTTACTGGCGCTCTGGCAGCCTCCCTCGCAGCACTGAACGCTGTCCAAGTCTTTTGGATCATTCGGGATTTTTGCTTCGAGGCCGGCCCTACCCATGATCAAATCAGAACTCGTCCAGAAGATCGCCGAAGCCAATCCGCACCTCTATCAGCGAGACGTCGAGAACATCATCGAGGCCATTCTCGACGAGATCACCATAGCGCTTGCGCGCGGTGATCGTGTCGAGCTTCGCGGCTTCGGCGCGTTTTCGGTGAAGTCGCGGCCGGCGCGGATGGGTCGCAATCCGCGTACCGGCGAGCAGGTCAGGGTGTCCGAGAAAGTCGTGCCTTATTTCAAGACCGGCAAGGAAATGCGGGACCGGTTGAACGCGCCGCGCCGCTGATTCCTTCGCTTACGGAGTCGCTTTGATGCGCAGACTCCTTTTCTGGACCGTTCTCGTTCCGCTGGGCGCGTTGGTCGTTTTGTTCGCTGTTGCGAATCGCGCACCCGTCGTCGTCTCGTTCGATCCTTTCTCCGGCGAGAATTCCGCGCTCGCGTTTTCCGCGCCGTTGTTTCTTGTGATGTTCGCGGCCGTTATCCTCGGCGTGGTGATCGGTGGAATCGCTTCGCTCCTGCACCGCTACAGAATGTGGCGGGCGGTGCGGCGAGCGGAAGAAGAAGCTGCGCAATTCAAAACAGAAGCCGAGAACGAACGCCGCATGCGCGAAGCGACGCAGCCCCAGTATCCGCCGCTCGGCCCGCCGCCCTGACACATGCGTTTCTTCAGCGCCGCCGAGATCGACGCGGCTTTCGACTTTCCGGGTCTGATCGGCGCGCTTGCGCGCGCGTTTCGCGGCGGCATCGAAGCGCCGCTCCGTCATCGTCACGCGGTCGCCGGCGATGAAGCGAACTCGCTCCTCTTGATGCCCGCTTGGACGACGGGAAACGGCGTGCGCTTTGTCGGCACCAAGATTCTCACGGTCTATCCGGAGAACGCGAAGCGCGGCCTTGCGAGCACGACCGCGACTTATTTTCTGATGTCGGGCGATACGGGCTTTCCGTTAGCCGGGTTTGACGGCCACGAGCTCACCGTATGGCGGACGGCCGCCGCTTCAGCGCTCGCCTCCAGCTATCTTTCCCGCGCCGACGCTAGCCGGCTTCTGATCGTCGGCGCCGGGTCGCTCCCGCCGTATCTGGCACGAGCGCATGCGAGCGTGCGGCCGATCGCGGAGATTGCGATTTGGAACCGCACGGCTGCGCGCGCCGAGAAGCTCGCCGCAGAATTGCGTGCCGGCGGGTTCAACGCGCAAGCCGTGACCCGCCTCGAAGCTGCGGCACGCGCCGCCGATATCATCTCCTGCGCGACGCTTTCGACCGAGCCGCTGATTCAGGGCGATTGGCTGAAGGAGGGCGCGCATCTCGATCTCGTCGGCGGTTTCACGCCTGCGATGCGCGAGGCCGATGATCGGGCGGCAGCGCGCGCCCGCGTCTATGTCGATACCCGCGCGGCGCTCAAGGAGGCAGGCGACATCGCTGTTCCGCTGCAGCACGGCGCATTGCGGGAAGCCGATATCCGGGGCGACCTGTTCGAACTTTGCCTGAATAAGGTTAAGGGCAGGGGCTCGGGCCACGAGATTACCCTCTTCAAGTCGGTCGGCTCGGCGATCGAAGACCTCGCGGCGGCGATCCTCCTGTGGGAGAAATGCGGGGCCGCCTAAGCCGGTGGACAAGATGGCCCGGGCCGTGCCATCGAACAGCATGCTTGAAGTCAAAATCTGCGGAATCAAGGACTTGGCTGCGATGAACGCTGCTCTTTCGGCGGGCGCGGACTTGGTCGGCCTTGTCTTTTTCCCGCCGAGCCCGCGCGCCGTGACCCCCTTGGGCGGGGCCGATTTGGCCGCTGTCGCCCGCGATCGCGCGATGGTGACGGCATTAGTGGTCGACGCCGACGATACCCTATTGCGGGACATCATGGCGCGTGTGAACCCGGATTTGCTGCAGCTACACGGCAGCGAGACGCCGAAGCGTGTAAAGGACATCCGCGAATGTTTCGGGAAGCCGGTGATGAAAGCGATTGGAATTTCCTCCGCCGCCGACCTGAACGCCGTTACAGCTTATGAAGCGGTAGCCGACCGTATTTTGTACGATGCGCGTCCGCCGAAAGGCGCCGACCGCCCCGGCGGCCATGGCCGGGCATTTGACTGGAATCTGCTCGCGCGCGTCGCGCATAAGAAGCCGATGATGCTTTCCGGCGGTCTCAATCCTGAAAATGTCGCGGAAGCGATTCGCGTCGTTCGCCCCGGCGGCGTTGACGTGTCTTCCGGGGTCGAGAGCGCGCCAGGCGAGAAAAGCGCCGAGAAGGTCAAGACTTTCGTTCAGAACGCGCGCACCGCGGCGGAAAAATATTTGGAGAAGGTTTCGTGACCACACCGCGTCCCAACAGTCTGCGTCTCGGCCCGGACGAGCACGGCCACTTCGGAATTTACGGCGGACGTTTCGTCGCCGAGACCCTGATGCCGCTCGTGCTGGAATTGGAGCAAGCCTACAACAAGGCGAAGGACGATCCGGCTTTCAAAAAAGAGATGACGCTTCTGCAGAAGGAATATATCGGGCGTCCGAGCCCGCTCTATTTCGCGAAGCGTCTCACGGAGCATCTGCGCGGTGCGAAGATCTACCTGAAGCGCGAGGAGCTCAACCACACCGGCTCGCACAAACTGAACAACGTGCTCGGGCAAATTCTGCTCGCGCGCCGCATGGGCAAGAAGCGAATCATTGCCGAGACCGGCGCCGGCCAGCACGGCGTTGCGACCGCCACCATGTGCGCGAATTTCGGGCTCGATTGCGTGGTCTATATGGGCGCGGTCGACGTCGAGCGGCAAAAGCCCAACGTTTTTCGCATGAAGCTCCTGGGTGCCGAAGTGCGGCCCGTGCAATCCGGCACCAAGACGCTCAAGGACGCCATGAACGAAGCGCTGCGCGACTGGGTGACCAATGTCGAAAACACGTTCTACTGCATCGGCACGGTCGCGGGCCCGCATCCTTATCCGGCGATGGTGCGCGATTTCCAGTCGGTGATCGGCATTGAAACACGCGAACAGATGCTGGAAGCCGAGGGGCGCATTCCCGATTCGCTCGTCGCCTGCATCGGCGGCGGCTCGAACGCGATGGGCCTGTTCCATCCGTTTCTCGACGACGCGTCGGTGGAGATGTACGGCGTCGAAGCCGCCGGCTTCGGGATCTCGTCCGGCAAGCACGCCGCCTCGATCACGGGCGGGCGGCCCGGCGTTCTGCACGGCAACCGCACTTATCTGCTCATGGATGACGACGGCCAGATCAAGGACGCGCATTCGATTTCGGCCGGGCTCGACTATCCCGGCATCGGCCCTGAACATTCGTGGCTGCACGATATGGGCCGGGTGAAATTCCTCTCCGCCACCGACGAAGAGGCGCTCAAGGCATTTCAACTGCTCTCGACCCTCGAGGGGATCATCCCGGCGCTTGAGCCCGCGCACGCGATCGCGAAGGTGACGGAGATTGCGCCGAAGAAGCCGAAGGACCACCTGATGGTCGTCAATCTTTCCGGCCGCGGCGACAAGGATATTTATCAAGTTGCCGAGCGCCTCGGAGGCAAGCTGTGAGCGCCAGGATCGACGCTCGCTTCAAGTTGCTCGCGCAAGAAGGCCGCGCGGGACTCGTGACGTTCCTCACCGCGAACGATCCCGATTACGACACCTCGCTCGCGATCATGAAATCCTTGCCGAAAGCGGGCGCCGATCTGATCGAGCTCGGCATGCCCTTCACCGACCCGATGGCCGACGGCCCTGCCGTACAGGCGTCCTCCCAGCGCGCGCTGAAAGCGGGCGCGACGCTGAAGAAGACGCTTTCACTTGTGCGCGAGTTTCGCGCGCAGGAAAAAGACACGCCGCTCATTCTGATGGGTTACTACAACCCGATCTATATTTACGGCGTCGATAAATTTCTCACGGACGCCAAAGCCGCAGGTGTCGACGGCTTGATCGTCGTCGATCTTCCGCCGGAGGAAGACGAAGAACTTTGCATTCCCGCATTGAAAGCGGGTCTCGCCTTCATCCGCCTCGCAACGCCCACGACCGACGATAAGCGATTGCCTGCGGTTTTGAAGAACACGTCCGGCTTCGTTTATTACGTTTCGATCACCGGCATTACGGGGGCCGCGATCCCCGATCCAAACCGCGTGACATCCGCAGTCGCGCGCATCAAACGCCACACCAAACTTCCGGTCGCGGTCGGCTTCGGGATCAAGACCGCGGCCGACGCGCGCGTGATCGCATCGGGGGCCGATGCGGTCGTGGTCGGATCGGCGCTCGTCGAGACCATCCGCAACAGCCTTGACGGCGCAGGCCGCGCCACCGAAAAAACGCTAAAAGCCGTTACCGATCTGGTCACGGAGCTTGCCGGCGGCGTCCATTCGGCCCGTCGTGCCGCCGCGGAATAGGAACGCTATCGGCCGAGCGCAGGAGCGCCAACCCATGGTCGAATTTACGAAAGAACCCATGAACTGGATCACCAACGTCGTCCGTCCGAAAATCCGCTCGCTTTTGCAACGCAAGGACGTGCCGGAAAATCTCTGGATCAAGTGTCCGGATACGGGCCAGCTCGTCTTCCACAAGGACGTGGAGGCGAACCAGTGGGTGATCCCGAATTCGAACTATCACATGCGAATAGGCGCGGTGGCGCGCCTGAAATCGATATTCGACGGCGAAACCTGGCTCGATATTCAGGTGCCGGAGGTGGCGGTCGATCCGTTGAAATTCCGGGATGAGCGCAAGTACCAGGATCGCCTGAAGGACGCGCGCGCGAAGACCGGCCTCAAGGACGCGGTGAAGCTCGGCTACGGCAAGCTCGACGGCCTTCCGGTCGTGATCGGCGTGCAGGACTTCGATTTCATGGGCGGCTCCTTGGGCATGGCGGCGGGCGAAGCGGTCATCAAGGGCCTTGAGACGGCGGTGGAAAAGAAAACGCCGTTCATTCTGTTTGCGGCTTCCGGCGGCGCGCGCATGCAGGAGGGCATTCTTTCCCTCATGCAGCTTCCGCGGACGACCGTGGCGGTGCAGAAGCTGCGCGAGGCGGGCAAGCCCTATATCGTCGTGCTTACCAATCCTACGACCGGCGGCGTCACCGCTTCTTACGCGATGCTGGGCGACGTTCACATCGCGGAGCCCGGCGCCTTGATCGGCTTTGCCGGGCCTCGCGTGATCGAGCAGACGATCCGCGAAAAATTGCCCGAAGGCTTCCAGCGCGCCGAATATCTGCGCGATCACGGCATGGTCGACATGGTCGTGCACCGGCACGACATGCGCGCGACGCTCTCGAAGCTCTGCGCATTACTCACGCGCGCACCGGCGCGCGGCGGCACGGCGCTACCTGCGCCCGCGAGCGCGGTGTGATCTCCGCGCCGGGCGCGAAAAATCCAACCGATGCCCTGATCGAACGGCTCGGCGCGCTGCATCCGAAAAAGATCGATCTCTCGCTCGACCGCCTGCACCGGCTCTTGGATCGGCTGGGCAATCCCGAAACGAGGCTGCCGCCCGCGATCCACGTCGCGGGCACGAACGGCAAGGGATCGACGGTCGCTTTCCTGCGCGCGATTTTGGAAGCGGCGGGGAAGGGCGTGCATGTCTATACCTCTCCGAGCCTTGTGCGTTTTCACGAGCGTATTCGCCTCGCGCAAAAGGGCGGCAGCCGCATCGTTGACGACGAACACTTGTACGAAGCGCTTGTGGCCGCCGAGAAGACGAATGGCGGCGATCCGATCACGTTTTTCGAGATTACGACGGCGGCGGCGCTTCTTCTGTTCGCGCAGGAGCCAGCGGATATTCTACTGCTTGAAACCGGGCTTGGCGGCCGGCTCGATGCGACCAACGTGATCGAAAGGCCGCTTGCCGCCGTGATCACGCCGATTTCGATCGATCACACCGAGCATCTCGGCCCCACGTTAGAAGCGATCGCAGGCGAGAAGGCCGGCATTCTGAAGCGCGGAGCGCCCGCGATCATCGCGCGTCAGGAACCGGCGCCGCTCAAGGTGCTTGAGCGCACCGCCGCCAAGCTTGGCGTCAAAACTTTCATTTCCGGCGAACAGTGGAACGCGCATGAAGAACGCGGCCGTCTTGTCTATGCCGACGAGGACGGGCTCATGGATTTGCCGCGCCCGCGTCTGATCGGGCGGCATCAGATTGAAAATGCGGGCACTGCGGTTGCGACGCTGCGGGCGCTCAGTGATCTGCGGGTTCCGGCGGCCGCCTTCGAGCAAGGCATGTTGCGCGCCGATTGGCCCGCCCGCATGCAGTGGCTCGGCAGCGGCAAGCTGATTACGCTGTTGCCGAAGGGCTCCGAGCTTTGGCTCGACGGCGGCCACAATGTTGCGGGTGCGATGGCGGTGACCGCGGCGCTCGCCGAGATCGAGGAACGCGTGCCGCGCCCGCTCGTTCTGGTGGCGGGAATGCTGGCGACGAAGGATTCGGAAGGGTTTTTCGCTTGCTTCAAGGGACTCGCGCGCGAACTGTTCGCGGTACCGGTGCCGGGCGAAACGTCGAGAAAGCCGGAGGAAATCGCCGCCGCTGCGAAAGAAGCGGGACTCACGGCCACGGTGACAGCTGGCGTTGAGGACGCGCTCAAAAAAATAACGGCGCTTCCCTTGGAAGCGCCGCCGCGTGTCCTGATCACGGGGTCCTTGTATCTCGCGGGCGAAGTGCTCGCCTTGAACGGAACGCCGCCTGCCTAATCAAGCGACGGCGGTGTTGATCCACTGCACGATCTTCGCTTTGGGCGAAGCGCCGATCTGGCGCGAGGCAAGCTCGCCGTTCTTGAAGATCATGAGCGTGGGGATCGACTGGATGCCGTATTTCGCGGCGGTTTCGGGATTTTCGTCGACATTGAGCTTGACGACTTTCAGCTTGCCGTTGAGCTCGCCGGCGACCTCTTCGAGCACCGGGGCGACCGCCCGGCAGGGACCGCACCATTCGGCCCAGAAGTCGACGAGCACGGGTTCTTTGGAATCGAGCACGTCGGCCTGGAAGGATTTGTCGGATACCGGAGCAACCATGGTGCAGCCTCGCGAAACAGGGAATGTGACTGGGAGAGGCGGAACGTAAGGACGGGGTCCCCCTGGGTCAAGATGCCGCTCACGCTGCCGTGAGCCGGGTAAAGGCTTTGTCAAGCAGGAAATCCGGGATTTTGTGAATTGCGCCATGCGCAGTCCAGATCAGGAAGGCCCGCATGCCTTTTCCCGGATAAAGGCGCGCCAAAACGGCCCGGTAACGGGCGAGCTGCTGGAGATAAACTTTCGGCGTATTCGCGATTTCATTTGGTGGAACGGCATCGGACTTGAAATCGGCAATCCACACCTCGCTGGCGGTAACCGCGAGCCGGTCGATGCGTCCAAATTCTTCAAAGGTGCCGCCGCCTTCCGTCCATCGGCCGAGGATGGGAACTTCGGCCCGGCTCTCCGGCCCGAAGAGCGCCGAAAGCTCTGGGCGGTTCAACACGCCGATCGCTTCCGTCACTATTGCGGAACGAGCCGCCTGAGAAAGATCCGCGGCGAAGCGATCGAGATAAGACGCAGCGCGCTCCTCACGTTTCTTCGTGTCAAAGCGCGGGAGTTCCTGCAACAGACGATGGATCAGAACGCCCCGGCGCCGCGCCTCCGCGCGGGAAACAGATTCCGCGGCCGGCGGCATTCGCGCAGGCGCAGGCGAAGATTCCGTGCGAAATGATTCCCCAAGCGGCGCCCTGAGCCAGGCGGGTTCGGGAACGATGATCTTGTCGTGCTCGGGTTCTTTCGCCGCCGCTTTCCCCGGCTGGTAGCGCCAGCGAAAAACTTTTTCGTCGAAACCATAGCCGTGGTCGGAAACTTCAACGAAATTTTTGTCCTTCTCCAGTGTGTCGCGCACGAGGCGATACCAGCATCCATCCGGTAATTTCGCCGAATGCCCGCTCTCTGCGCCGCAGATGACCAGTGCATCGCGCGCGCGCGTGAGCGCGACATAGAGGAGCCGCCGATACTCGTTCTCGTTCGATCGCTCGACTTCCGCACGCGCGCGGCCGATCGCCGCGCAATCTTCGCCCGTCGCCCATACCAACGATCCTTCCGACAGTTGCATCAGTTTCGGGTGATGGCGTTTTGTGTCGGGAGGCGAGGCGGTGTCGGCGAGCACCACGATCGGCGCTTCGAGGCCTTTCACGCCGTGCACCGTCATGACCCGCAACGCGCGGCTTTCCACCTCAAGGTCGCGCTTCACCACCGAACCGCCACGGCGGAGAAAGACGAGAAAACCCGCGAGCGAAGGCGTCTGCGTGTTTTCGTAGTTCAACGCATGCGCGAGCAATTCATCGAGCGCATCGGCGGCTTCAAGGCCAAGCCGGGCAAGAATGCGCTCGCGGCCTTTATCGCGTCCAAGCAAGCGGGAAAGAAAATCGAAGGGACGCAGCGCCTGCGCCTCCTTCTGCCAGCGCGCGAGCCGCTCCGCGGCCTCCCTGCATTTTTCGTTCGCTGCTCCCGCGTCTTGCAGTGCCTGCCTGAGCGTTCCTTTCCGGCCATGCGCGATTTCGTAAAGCTCATTCTCGCTGAAGCCGAAGAGCGGGCTTTTCAATGCGCAAGCGAGCGCCAAATCGTCGGAAGGAAGCAGAAGCGCATCGCAAAGTGCGGCGATATCCATGACCGCGATATGCTCGGAAAGCCGCAGCCGGTCGGCGCCCGCGACCGGAATCTCCGCCTGTTTCAGCGCGCGCAAGATCGCCTCGAACAAGGGCCCGCGCGAGCGCACGAGCACGATAATGTCGCCCGCGCGCGGCCGGCGAAGATCTTCCGTAGCGGGATCGCCGATCAGAATGTCGGGCTTCGTAAGCCACGCCCGCACCGCTTTCGCGATACGGGCCGCGAGCATCGCTGGGGCGCTTTCCGCGCTCGTGGAATCGAGCGGCGCATCCCAGGCAAGTTCGTCTTCGTCGCCGTTCTGCGCGCGTACCGTATCCCAGACTTCGACGAGCGCCGGCGCATCGTTCCGGATTGCCGTATGAATAGTGCGGGTCTCGTTCTCGCCGCTCGAGAGGCCGCGGAAAGTTTCCGGCGTGCCGAATACTTCATCGACCGCTTCGACGATTCCGGCGGCGGATCGAAACGATAAATCGAGGCGTTTCGGCTCGAATTTTAGTTCCGCCTCTTCGACTCTCGCCTGAAAGAAGCGGCGCATGCGCTCGAAGCTTTTCGGGTCGGCTCCCTGAAAGCCGAAGATCGACTGCTTTTCGTCGCCGACCGCGAAAATCGTGCGCCGCCGGCCGTCAGCCGCGCCCATGCCGGCAAAAAACTCCTTCGCGAGCCGTTCGACGACTTTCCATTGTTCGGGGCTCGTATCCTGCGCTTCATCGATCAGGATGTGGTCGATGCCGCCGTCGAGCTTGTAATGCACCCAGGCCGCCGATTGGTCTTCCAGGAGGTCGGCCGTTTTGCCGACGAGATCGTCGTAATCGAGCGCGCCGCGTGCGCGCTTCATCGCTTCGTAGCGGGCGATAATTTCGCGGCCGAGCCGGTTCAGCGCGCAGGTGCGCTCTAGGGCTTGCGCGGCGCGGCGGCGTTCGATGAGCGGCGCAACCCGGGCGCATTCGACAAGCAGCCGCTGAACCACGGGCTCCTTTTCGCGCACTTTCTCGCCGCCAAAGCCGCTCGGGACGCGGATCGTTCCTTCCTGCGTGCAGAATACCGAGAGATAGGCGCCGATTGCATGCGGATCGCTCTCGTAGGCGGCTTCCAAAAGCTGCTCGCCGCGCGCCTTGGGATTTCCGCCGAGCGCGATCAATGCGTGCGCAATGCCCGCCCATTCGCTGCGCGGAAGAAACGGGCTGTTCAGAATTTCCGCTTCGACCGCTGCTGCTGTGAGACCCGGTGAAAGTCCAAGCGCGCCGCAGATCGTTTTTTCCGCGTGTTCTAATCCTTCTGGATCCAGGAGATGCAGCAGCTTCCGCCGCGTCCGCACGACCTCGTCGAAAACATTCGCAAGCTTCGAATCCGTCTCGGTCGAAACCGCGCGCGCAAGCGCCTTGCCGAGATCGCTCGCCGGATCGCGCGCCGCGTCGAGCAGCACTTCGGCGCGCGCTCGCCGCAAGAGATCCGCCTCCGCCGCTTCCTCCAACACCGTGAAGCCTGCCGGCACGCCGGCCTCGAACGGAAACTGGTGCAGGACGCGATCGCAAAATGCGTGGATCGTCTGCACCTTGAGCCCGCCGGGCGTTTCCAGCGCGGTCGCGAACAGCTGTCGCGCCCGCGCGCGTAACTCGGGTGAGGGGGCTCTGCCATCAAGTTTTGCGATCTCGCGATCGAGCGCCGCGTCGTCGAGGGCGACCCAGCCGCGCAGCGTTTTCAGCACCTGATTGGCCATGTGCGCGGCGGCGGCCTTCGTGAAGGTCAGGCAAAGAATTCGCCCCGGCGGGACGCCGCGCAGAAGAAGCCGGATCACGCGCTGGGCGAGCACATAGGTCTTGCCGGAACCCGCATTCGCCGAAACCCAGGCCGACGCTGCGGGATCGGAAACCGCAAGCTGCGCTTGCCGCGTTTGCTCGGGGATGGGCCGGTTCTTCATTCGTCTTCCTCGCTCTCCGACCATTCCTTGATGCGCGCGAGGTGATCGTAGGTGCCGTATCGGCCTTTCCACTTGGGCCGCGGAATCGGAAGATAGGGCGTCGTTTCCTTCGCGTAGTGCGCGATCAACGCTTTCAGCCGGGCAAGCGCAAAGTCCGCGAGGTCGTCGCAAGTCCGGATTTCGTACTGTTCGGGGAGCTTTTTTCCGTTTCCTTTCGCCTGCGAAGGATCGAGTGAAATATATCGTCCGGGCGGGTTGCCGCCGCTCAGTTGAAAGATACCGATGTCGCCGATGCGCGTGCCTTTCGGCACGCCGTTGAAACCGCCCATGCGCGCAATCGCGGCCTCGAGCGGCAATTGCGGCGCGAATCCGACAACCGCTTCCCGCAAGGTCGGCGGCGTGCCGGTCTTGTAGTCGAGGATCGCTGCGGATTTGTCCTTCAGTTCCTCGATGCGGTCGGCCGTCGCCGAAAGCGTGAAGGGGAAGCCGTTGGCTTCAAATACGAGCTCGCCGCGAATTTCCGGCCGCACAGTTTCGATCTTGTTTCGCCGCGCACGCTCCGCGCCGACGAACCATTCCGCGACGCGCATGAAACGCGGCCACCATACCGCCTCCGCTCCCGGAAAATCGCGATAGGCCGCGAAAGCTTCGCGTCCGCAGGCAATCAGCTGTGCGAGCGCATCCTTCGGCAGCGCGCTGGGAATTCTTTTTGCAAAGCGCGCAAGCGCATCGTGCAAAACGCTTCCGCGCTCCGCAGCGCCGGGATCGGCGTCGATTTCTTCGCGCGGAAAGAGCTTAAGAATATGTTTCGCATAGATCGTATAGGGGTCGCGTATCAGATGCTCGATGTCCGTGACCGCGAGCCGCTTCGGCCGTGCGGCGACCGGCGGGCAGGGCGCGGGCTTTTCGAGCGGTTGCGGTTCACCGCGCGGCTGATCGAGTACGCGTGCATATGAAAGCAGCGTTTCACCGCGAAGACATGCTGCCTTCCATGCGATTTCTTCCGCGACGGCCGCAAGGCGCTGCCAGGATCGCGAGGCGACGGTTTCGGCACCGCCTTGCCGCCGCGCTCGCGTGACGACCACTTCGCGCGCACAGAACATTTGCGTGAAGTCGTGCGCCGAAAGCCCGATCCGCCGTTCCGGCAGGTTGAGACGAAGATCGCGCCGCATTGGCCGGTTGAGGAACGCGTCGGTGCGTGCGCCCGGCGGCCAGGTGCCCTCGTTGAGGCCGCCGAGGATGGCACAATCGAACGAAACGAGGCGCGCCTCGATCGGCCCCAGAATGCGAATCGCGGCATGCGGGTCGAGCGGCACGCGCAGGGTAGCGCCTGCAATCAACGCGGAGAAAGCGTCCGCATAGTCGTGAAGCGTGAGCTCGAAAGGCCCCGCGGGCGCGGCCAGAAGCTCCTCGAACATTTCTGCGAGTTTTTCCGCATCCGGGCTCGCGGGGCTCTCGAGGTCGAGCCCAGCCGCTTGCAGGGCCGCGCGATGCGCTTGCAGTACCGTATTGAGCAGATGCGGCGTTGCCGAAAGCCTGCAAAGCGGATCGAGCGCCGCGCCAAGCCGCTCGCAAAGCGCGCGGGCCGCGTCCCAATCATTGGGCTTCAGCTGCGCCTTCGGATCGTTCGGATGATATTTTTCCACGCGCGCGGCTTCGATCGCGTGGGCGAGGCCGGCAAGGCCCGGTGCGGGCCGGGGGCCGCGCAAGACGCCTTCTTCTAGCGCCTCGACGGCAGGATCCGCCGCAAATCGCGAAAGGGGATGGCGCAAAAGCGCGATCAGCGGCACCGGCGCGAGTTGCGACGCTGCCGTTTCCGCTAGAAGACGCGCGAAGCGGCCCGCCTCGGATTCGGAGAGCGGCGTGCCGGCCGAATCGTCCGCGGTGATTCCCCAGCGGGTGAGCTCCGCCGCGACGCGGCGCGCGAGCGCCCGGTCGGGCGTGATCAGCGCCGCGTTCGAGAGCTTCCGCTCCAGCGCTTCGCGCAGACAGACGGCAATGGCTAGCGCTTCTTCACCGGGGTCGGCCGCCTCGACAAGTGTCACGTCATCAAGAGCCAAGGCATCGCGCGCGGTTCTTTCATTCCGCCGGGCGGCTGTTTCCGCCGGACGAAATGCCTCCGACAGAAGCTTTTCGCGCGCGGGATAGGGCGGCTTTGCGAGCGGAACGACTTCGCTTCGCGCGACGCCCAATACGTGCAACAGCCGGTGCAGGCCGAATTGCGGATGGCCTTGCGCGGAATCGGCTTCATCCTCGCCGCCGATCAATGCAAAGGATTCGTCATCGAGCCATTGGTCGAGCCCGGGGAGAACGACCGCGCCGTCCTTGCGGCGGGCAATTACCGAAAGAAGCTTCGCGACCGAAGGAAGCGAGCCGGTGGAGCCTGCCGCGATCACCGGGCCGCCAGCGCCTTCGGAGAGCCGTTTCGCCTCGCTCGCGAGCAGCGCTTCGCGCCGTGCGGTCGGATCGGCGAGCGATCTTTCCCGCAGGATATCCGGCCAGGCGCGCTGCACGATTTTCAGAAAGTCGCGCGACAAATCCCAATAACGGTCGAGCTCGCCGGGCACCGCCTTCTCGAGCATCTCGAACGGAACGCCCGCGATGATGAGATCGTCGAGCACGCGCGCGAGCTCGTCGGCGAAGGCGAGCGAGGCCGCGGGCGTCGCCGCGATCGGCTTCTCGTCTCCGTTCTTCGACAAGGCATTTGCCCATTGCTGCACCAGCCGCGCAAGCACGATGCGCCGTCCGGTCGGGGAAATCGCGGGCGGCAGGTCCGCGCCGTTGTCCTCGAAGGCGATTTCATCCTCGTCGACGTCGCCGAGCGACAGCACGCGCGGGAGAATCAGGGCATCCGTGCCGAGTGCGGAAAGCAGCGCCTCGCCGAAGGCGCGCGCCGCGCGCCGGGTCGGCAGAAAAACCGTGGCATTCGCAAGCAAGAAGGGATCGTCCTTCGGCCGAAAGCCGGGAATGAGCCGGCCCTCGGCAAGCGCGCTTGCGAGCGTGGGAAGAAACGGCGCGGAGGGCGGGATAGTGAAAACGCGGGGCGGCGACTCGCTCATGCGGTTATTGTGCCACAAACGTCAAGCCCGAGCGTATGCGCGAATCGCGGCCTCGGCGAGCGGGATCGCGGCGGGCGTGCCGACATGCAGGAACAGGCCGTCGAGCTCGCACCCGTAGAGCCGGCCTTTTGCCTCCGCGCGGTCGAACAAGGGAAGCAGCGGAAACGCGCCTTGTGGCGCATCCTTGAACAAAGCGGGCGATAACAGCGCGCCCCCGGCATAGGTGAGCGGAGCGGTTTCGTTCGATGCGCGACGGCGAAGAAGGCCGTTGCTCTCCATGAAGTAGTCGCCGCGGCCCTCATAGCCGGTGGTATTTTCGGGCCGCGCCAGAAGCAGAAACGCGTCCATTTTCATGGGGTCGAAACCCCGCGCGAGCCGCGCTAGGTTGGAGCTCTTCTCCAGCCACAGACTGTCGGAATTGACGAGAAAAAACGGCGTGCTTCCGAGCAGCGGCAAGGCTTTTGCGATGCCGCCGCCGGTATCGAGCAATCGTGCGCGTTCGTCGGAAAATTCGATTTTCGGCGCGCGGCGGCGGCGAAGATGAGCTTCCAGCAGATCCGCGAAATGATGGAGATTGACGACCGCCGTCGAAATTTTCAAAGCGGCGAGCCGGTCGAGATTGTGGTCGATTAGCGCGCGGCCGGCGACCTCGACGAGCGGCTTGGGACGCGTATCGGTCAGGGGCCGCATGCGGTTTCCGATGCCGGCCGCGAGCACCATCGCGCGCTTGGGGAAATCAGCTTCGTTCACGGCACGGACAGGGGCTGCTCGACGGCGGCGTTTTCCGCCGTCGGCGGAGGCACGTGCGCCTGATACCAGCTGTTCAGTTTCGAGAGCGACGGATGCGAGAGCGCGCGCATCAGATAATCCCAGACCCGCGGCAAATGCGCGAGATATTGCGGCTTACCATCGCGTTTCGCGAGGCGCGCGAAAATGCCGAGAATCTTGGTCATGCGCTGCGCGCCGAGCGTCACATAATGCCGCGCGAATTCGTCGGGGCTGAAATTCGGATCGGCGTTCATGCGGCCGACCACATAGCGGGAGAGGAGTGTGATCGCCATGTCGGACGGAATGTCGACGCGCGCATCCATCAGGAGGGACGCGACGTCGTAAGCGGCGGGCCCCATGACGGCGTCTTGGAAATCGAGGATTCCCACTTGCGCGACGCCTTCGCGGGCGGGGAGCCACAACAGGTTGGGCGAGTGATAATCGCGCAGCACCCAGGTCTTCGGTCCCGCGGCGATATCGCCGAGTGCCGCGCGCCAGAGGCTCGCGAAATAGTCCCGCATCGGACGCGACAGCGACGTGATGCCGCGATAGGGTAGGTACCAGTCGAGCAAAAGCTCGGCTTCAACCAGGAACGCATCGAGATCGTAAGGCGGAATGACGTGCTCGATCCGCGGAGAAACGGGAAGCTTCGGCGGCAGCTCCGCCGTGTGCAGCGCGACCAGCGTATCGATCGCGGAGGCATAAAGATGCTCGATCGGCGCTGGCGGTTCCGTGTGCGTGACGATTCCGTCGGTGCCAAGATCCTCGAGGATCAGAAATCCGTGTTCGATGTCCGCCGCGTAAATTTCCGGCGCGCTGAAGCCGCGTTCGCGCAAGCCCCTTGAGAGTGCCACGAACGGCTGCACGTTTTCGGCAAGATGCGAGAGCGCGCTATAGGACTTGCCGTCTTTGATCGGCGGGCCGTCGGGCTTCGGCGGCGAGTCCATCAGGATCGCGGTGCCGGGATGCAGGAAGAGCCGCTCGTAACGGCGTGTCGACGCGTCGCCCTGGAGATGCCTCCGCTCGGCCGCGCCGAAACCCGCCGTGTCGATGAGTTCGCGCGCGGCGCGAAAGCGCGTGAGCCGCTCCGCCCATGCGCCAAAGCCGGTAAGCCGTACCCGCCGCGCATTTGGCGGAAGATCGGGGCTTACGGAAAACGAAACGTCGAGGCGGTCGGCCTGGATGAAGGCGGCCGCACGCTCCGGCCATTCGACCATGACCGCGGCACCGTCCGCCGCTTCCTCCCAGCCAAGCTCGGCGAGCTCGGCGAGCGTCTTCACACGGTAGAGATCCGCGTGCACGACCGGAAACCGCGGCAGCTCGTAAAGCTGCAAAAGCGTGAAAGTCGGGCTTGGCACTTCGAGCCAGTCGTCGTTCGCAAGAAAACGGATGATGCCGCGCGCAAGCGTCGTTTTGCCTGCGCCGAGATCGCCCGAAAGGGTGATGAGATCCCCGGGCAAAAGGGAGATCGCGATATCCATGGCAAGCCGCCCGGTCGCGGTCTCGTCAGGCAATACAATATCCCAGGTGGTACGCGCGGCGGGTGAACTCGGCATAGGCTCGTTGAACAAGGCTCGTTATTCGGCCGCTTCGCTATGGGCGCGGGCGGTCGCGGGGAATATACAACTGACGACCGTTCCTTGTCCGGGTTCTGATTCGATTGCAACGCTGCCGCCGTGCAGTGCAATGAGCGAGCGCACGATCGCAAGCCCTAAACCGGCGCCGCGGTGGCGCGAACCGCGCGGATAGCTCTCGAACAGGCCGAAAATCCGCTCTTTAATCTCGGGCGGGATGCCCGGGCCCTTGTCGATCACGCGGAAGGTGACCGTATCCCGCCCCCGTTCGGCCGAGAGGGTCACGGTCTCGCCAGGCGGCGAGAAGTTGATCGCATTCGACATCAGGTTGAACAGGATTTGCCGGACACGCTTCGGATCCGCGATGAACGTGCCGATATTGGCAGGCGCCTTGATGTCGAGACGGATATTGTTTTCGGCGAGCCGGTCGCGAATGCCCTCGGCGGCGGCGGTCATGGTGGCGCGAATATCGACTTCGCCGAGATCGAGATGCATCGCGCCGGCATCGATCGTCGCAAGGTCGAGAATATCGTCGATGATCGCCATCAACGCGGCGCTCGAAGCGGTAATGTGGCCAATATATTCGCGCTGCTTTTCCGTGAGCGGTCCGATTGCGGGATTGTTGAGCAACTGCACGAATCCGATGATCGTTGTAAGCGGCGAACGTAACTCATAAGAAACGTGCTGGACGAAATCGTTTTTCAGCACGTCAGCCGCGACCAGTGCTTCGTTCCGTTCGGTCAGCGCGCGCGCGACCCGTACGCTGTCGGTCACGTCGCGGAACGTGACGAGCGAGCCGCCGTCGGGCAACGGCACCGCGGAGCATTCCAGCAAACGGCCGTCGACGCATTCGAGCTGCAGCCCCGAAAAAGCGTCGCGATCGAGTCCCGTTACAGCGAGTTGAATCGATTGCCAGGCTCTCTCCGTATTTTCGGCGTTCTCGCCCGCGATGAGGAACGGGCGGCACCACGTCGCCAATCTTTCGATATGCGGGCGTTCGGCCGCCGCCGCCGCAGAAATTTTCCAAAGCGCGAGAAAGGCGGAATTATAAAGTTTCAGCCGGCCGTTCGAGCCGAACACCGCGACCGCCTCGGCGAGCGCATCTAACGTTTCACCCTGCGTCTGGATGAGCGCATTGTAGCGGCTCTCCAGCTCAATCCGTTCGGTGATATCGTCGAAAAGATACGTGACGCCGCCTTCGGGGTTCGGATTGGTGACGACGCGCAACACCCGTCCGCCCGGCATGTGCCACCAATGCTCCTTCGGCTCGATCGCGCGATAGGCCTCGAAAAGCTGCGCTTTCCAGGTCTTGAAATCCGCCTGTTCCGGCAATCTTCGCTCAGCGCGCAGCCGGTCGAGGACGGTGGAATCGGTCGGATGCTCGTCGAGAAACGCCGCGTCCAGCCGGAAGAGCGCACGATAGGCGGCGTTGTAAAAGACCAGCTTCTGATCCGCGCTGAAGATCGCAACCGCCGTCGAAAGCTCATCCAGCGTGCGGCGGTGTGCCGAAACAATACGGCCGAGCTCGGCGCGCACCGTTTCGGCTTCAGTGGCATCCAGACCGATCCCGGCCGAGCCTCGCGGCCCGCCCACTTCGATCACATCGAGCACGCGCCGTGCGCCGGCGATCACAACCGGCAGCCGCTTGGTGAAAATCTGATTTGAAGCCGCGGCTTTGGCCGCTTCCTGACGGGCGGCCTGATCGAGAAGCTCCAGCCCGCGTGCGATCGCGTCGTGCGCGTCGGCCGCTTCCACCGCTTTCGCATAAGCCGTATTCGCGAAAACGAGCTTGCCTTCGCCGTCATGCAGCCAGATCGGCGCGGACACAAGTTCGAGGAGCGAGCGCATTTGCTCGGCCTCGCGCTCGAACCGTTTCAGGCGCTCGGATAGCGTCGCTTGCTCGAGCCGCGCGCCGGTGAGATCGCGCAGCCGCAGTACGGCGGACGCGCCGATCGGCCGTCCCTCGGCTTCGAGATAGCGTCCGCGCGGCGTGAGTAAGGTCAGGGTGAAGGCTTCGCCGCGCTGGCGCAGCCCGTCGACCGCGGCATCGAGACGATGGGCCTCTTCGACGCCGAGCCAAGTCCCGAAAGCGAGCACGCGCCGCGCCGCTTCGATGCCCGCGACATTCGCGGCATCGCCGAGAATGAGCGGTTCCCTCTGCGGTTCGCGCCAGACGATGATGAGTTGCGGATCAGCGAGAAGAAGAGCGAGCGCCCGATCCGCCTCGTCGCGCAGAATCGCGATTTCGCGCTTGGCTTGCGCGAGCCGCAAATCCATACGGGCGCGTGTACGCACAAGCGCAATCGCGGTCGTCACGGCGAAAAACAAGATGCCGAGCGTGAGCGCCAGCTGCGCAAGCTCGTGCCGGTCGAGATTGGCAAGCGCTTGCGGGATTTCTTGCAGCCTGAAGGCTTGGGCATTCGCGCGATCGGCGGGAAGGACGGAAAGAACGCCCGCGCAGGCGAAAAGCCAGGATGCGGTCCCAATGTTCCGCCTCATCGCGCGCAAACGCACGCAGCCCAGTTCGGACCGTTCCGACATTCCGCCTTCGCTCTCTCGTTCCGCCGCCGCTCGGCGCCAAAGAGCGACCCGCAGCCTTGCGCCGCGAATCAGGCATTCACTCTACAAAGACAGGAGTCGGGGCAGAAGAGGAAATGCGCCAAATCGGGACAGAAAGATCAAAGACCCTCGAACAGCGGTGTCGAAAGATAGCGTTCTGCAAAGGATGGAAAAACCACGACAATATTCTTGCCCGCCATTTCCGGCCGCGCGCCGACCTCGAGGGCGGCGGCAAGCGCCGCACCCGAAGAAATCCCCGCCGGAATGCCCTCAAAACGCGCTACGGCGCGCGCCATATCGAAGGCGGTCTGGTTTCCGACGGTCACCACCTCATCGATCACCTTGCGGTCCAATACCTCCGGGATGAATCCCGCGCCGATTCCCTGAATCTTGTGCGGGCCGGGCTGGCGGCCCGATAGCACGGCGCTGTCTTCGGGCTCGACGGCGATGATGCGAACGGATGGCTTCCGCTTTTTCAGCACCTCTCCCACGCCGGTAATGGTTCCGCCGGTGCCGACGCCGCTTACAAAGGCGTCGATTTCGCCTTGGGTGTCGTTCCAGACTTCCTCGGCGGTGGTACGGCGATGAATCTCGGGATTTGCCTTATTGTTGAACTGCTGCGGCATCACCGCTTTCGGCAATTCGCGCAAGAGCTCCTCTGCGCGCGCGACCGAGCCCTTCATGCCTTTCGCGCCTTCGGTGAGTACAATCTCGGCGCCGAGAAGAAGAAGCATCTTACGCCGCTCCAGCGACATGGTCTCGGGCATCACGAGAATGAGCTTGTAGCCTTTGGCGGCGGCAACGAAGGCCAGCGCGATTCCGGTGTTGCCCGAAGTCGGTTCGACGATCACCGTGTCCTTGTCGAGCTTGCCGGATTTTTCCAGCGCCTCGATCATCGCGACACCGATGCGGTCCTTGACGCTTGAAATCGGGTTGAAGAATTCGAGCTTGGCGAGAATATTCGCCTTCACGCCGTGCATTTCCGGCAAGCGGTTGAGGCGCACGAGCGGAGTGTCGCCGATCGTTTCGGTGATGGAATTAAAGACGCGTCCGCGCCCCGGCTCGCGCTTTGCGGACGGCTTGCGCGGCATTGCGGTCATGGGGGGCCTCCATCGAAAATCCGGATGGCCCGCCTAGCATAACTACAAAACCAAGTCGATTTTCGATTCGTAATACGCCGACTATATGTTGAAATCGGCCGTCGATTTCGCTTCGGCGAGGCCGTGCTTTTCGGCCGCACGGCAAAGCTCGTCGATCGATACCGCCGAAAGCGCGACTTCGAACGAATGCTCGGCGGGGGCGACCGCCGGCTGCACGACTTTCTCCACCAGCGCCGGAATATGCCCGGCATTTTCGGCGCCGGTCGCCTCGGCGACGCGGGCGATTTCGGCGACGGATATCCGCCTGCGCTCGCGGGCAAGTTCGTAGCCGCCGCGCGGACCGCGCACGCCCTTCAGGATCCCCGCATGCACCAGCGCTTGCAGCACCGGCTCAAGATGCCGCGGCGGCAGGCTATGGCGTTCGGCGAGCGCTTTCGCCGCGACCGGCTGGCCGCGCGAATGGATCGCGATGTCGACGACTGCGGCGACCGCAAGCAAGCTTTTTTCCGAAAGCCGTGCCATCTATTCGCCTGCCATCTTGCTGTGGAGGCCGGTTGAACCGAAGCCGCGCGAGCCGCGCGCGGTGACGTTAAGCGCATCGACCGTGTGGAGATTGGCGCGGAACGCCTGGGTGAAGACGAGCTGCGCGACCCGCATGCCGCGCGTCACCGAAAACGGCTCCGGCCCGAAATTGATGAGCAACACCCGCACTTCGCCGCGATAATCGGAATCGATCGTGCCGGGTGCATTCAGCACCGTGACGGCGTGGCGAAGCGCGAGCCCCGAGCGCGGCCGTACCTCGCCCTGATAGCCGTGCGGAATTTCGAACACGAGCCCGGTCGGAATCGCTGCCCAGCCGCGCGGCGGAATGAGCACAGGTTCGGTGTCGGGAAGTGCGGCGATGAGATCGACGCCAGCCGCGCCTTCGGTTTCATAGGCGGGGGCGGGAAGGCCGATCGCATGCGGCAGGCGCGTGAAAGGGACATTGAGCGTAGTCATGCGCGCGCCTCGTTTAGTGTCGATGCGATCCGCCGGACAAGTCCGTCGGCCACCGCTTCCTTCGAGAGCACCGGCCAGCTCTCGACGCCGCCCGAGGTCACGAGATGGACCTGGTTGTTGCGTCCGCCGAACGTGCCGCTTTTCGGCGAGACGTCGTTCGCGACGATCCAGTCGCAGCCTTTGCGCAGGAGTTTCTCGCGCGCGTGCTCAAGCAGCTTTTCGGTTTCGGCGGCAAAACCCACGACGAGACGCGGGCGCTTCTTGCCGTGCGAGAGCGTTGCGAGGATGTCGGGGTTCTCGACGAAGGAAAGCGTCGGTGCGCGGCTGCCGGTCTTTTTCACTTTTTCGTTCGCGACCGCGTCAACGCGCCAGTCGGCGACCGCCGCCGCGCACACCGCGACATCGACAGGGAGCGCCGCTTGCGCCGCCGAGAGCATTTCCGCCGCGGTCTCGACGTGAATTGTTTTCACGCCGGAAGGATCGGGAATCTCCACCGGCCCCGACACGAGCGTGACTTCCGCGCCCGCCGCCGCGGCGGCGCGCGCAACCGCATGGCCCTGGCGGCCGGACGAGCGGTTCGAAATGTAGCGCACGGGATCGATCGGCTCGCGCGTCGGCCCGGAGGTGACGAGCATGCGCGTTCCCCTAAGCGCATCTGGGGCGGGCATCTCGTTCAGCAATCCTTCGATCGCGGCGACGATTTCCAGAGGCTCCGCCATGCGGCCGACGCCGTTCTCGCCGCGCTCGGCCATCTCGCCGGCGTTGGGGCCGACGGAAACGATGCCGTCGGCGGAAAGCTGCGCGAAATTCCGTTTGGTCGCCGGATGGTTCCACATCATAGGATTCATTGCGGGCGCGATCAGAACGCGCTCGTCGGTCGCGAGCAACACGGCGGTGGCGAGATCGTTGGTGATTCCTTGCGCCATTTTCGCAATGAGATCGGCGGTCGCAGGCGCGACCACGATGAGATCGGCTTCGCGCGAAAGCCGGATATGACCGATGTCGAATTCGTCCTGATGGGAGAAGAGCTCGGTGAAACAGCGCTCGCCGGAAATGGCGGCGACCGACAGGGGCGTGATGAATTCGGCGCCGCCCGCGGTCAGAATCGCGCGCACTTTCGCGCCGCGTTCCCGCAGGCGGCGGATCAAATCCAGGCTCTTATAGGCAGCGATACCGCCGCCGATCACGAGCAGAATGCGCTTGTCTTTCAGATCCATCGAAAACCCGGTCCGAAGCCTTTGAGGCTAAATACCAGATTATCACCGTTCAATTATAGTTGGGGCAGTTTTTTCGCGCGTAAAGACGGCAGCGGTTAACCATGCCGCCAATGGCTAGCGGAACACCCAAATCGCGATCAGGAGCGCGATCAGCCAGAGCGCGGCGGTCCCCCAAGCCCTCCCGCGCCGCTTGCTCTCGCCGATCGCCGCAACCGTTTCGGGCGAAAGCACAAGCCCGTCCTTGGTCTGCTCGTCGAGCCGCTGAAACGTCTCCGCCGCGCGCGACAAGAGCGAAGGTGCGGTGCCGATCAGGCGGCCCAGGCTTCCGAGTTCCTGCGCCGCGTTCTCGATCCGCCCGACCGGCCCGAGATTGCGCTCGATCCATTCGCGCACCACGGGATCGGCGGTGGCCCACATGTCGAAATGCGGGTCGAGCGAACGCGCGACCCCTTCGACCACCACCATCGTCTTTTGCAAGAGGAGCAGCTCCGGCCGCGTCTTCATGTCGAAGATCGCGGTGACCTCGAAGAGAAGCGTCAAGAGTTTCGCCATCGAGATTTCGCTCGCCGGCCGCTCGCGGATTGGCTCGCCGATCGCGCGGATCGCTTGCGCGAAATCGTCGACCGAGTGATGCGAGGGAACATAGCCGGCTTCGAAATGCACTTCGGCGGTGCGCCTCCAGTCGCCCACGATGAAGCCATGGAGAATTTCCGCGAGGAAGCGCCGCTCCTTCAGCCCGAGCCGTCCCATGATGCCGCAGTCGACCGCAACAAGATTGCCCGCTGGATCGACGAAGAGATTCCCCGGATGCATGTCTGCGTGGAAGAAGCCGTCGCGCAACGCCTGCCGCAGGAACGACTGGATTACGACGCGCGCGAGATGCTTGAAGTCGAAACCCGCCGCCGAAAGTTTCGCGCGGTCGGAAAGCGAAATCCCGTCCACCCATTCGATCGTGAGCACGCGCTTGCCCGTGCGCGCCCAGTCAACATCCGGCACGCGAAAATCCGGATCGTCCTTGGTGTTCTGTGCAAGTTCCGAAAAGGCCGCCGCCTCGAGCCGCAAATCCATTTCGATCGCTACCGTGCGCGCAAGCGTCTCGACGGTGGAGACGAGCCGCAGCCTGCGTCCTTCCGCCGAATAACGCTCGCCGAGCCGTGCGGCGAAGAAGAAAGTGTCGAGATCGGATTGAAACAGGTATTCGATATGCGGCCGCAGCACTTTCACCGCCACGGAGCGGCTGCCGTTTTCGCCCTTGATTTCCGCGCGATGCACCTGAGCGATAGAGGCCGCCGCGACCGGCGGGCCGAAGCTGGAAAAAAGCTCATGAATCGGCTTCCCCAGCCCCTCGACCACCGCCGCTTCCGCCTGCCGTTGCGAAAACGGCGGCATACGGTCCTGCAGGCTCTCGAGATCGGTTGCGATCGCCGCCCCCACGATATCGGGGCGCGTCGCGAGAAATTGCCCGAGCTTCACATAGGAAGGCCCGAGCCGCGCGAGCGCGCGCGCGAGCCGTACCGATCCGACGCCTGCATTTCTGCGCTCGACCAGCCGCCCGATGCGGACGAGAAAGCGCGGACCCGGCGGCAGGAGCACCGGATCGATCAGCCCAAGTACGCCTTCCCGCGCGAATACGAAGCCGGCGCGCGCGAGCCTCAGGAGATGAAACAAGCCGCTCACATCCGCCTCAGAGCCGCCAGCCAGAGTGAAGTGCGACGATTCCGCCGGTCATCTGCGTGAAGGAGACACGCGAAAGCCCCGCTCGCCGCATCATGCCTGCGAAAGTTTCCGGCGGGGGAAAGCGGCGGATCGATTCCACGAGATAGCGATAAGGCTCGGCGTCGCCAGCGACGAGTCGGCCGATCTCCGGAATCACGCGGAAGGAATAAAGTTCGTACAGCGCGTCGAGACCCGGCATTTGTTCGGGAGAAAATTCGAGGCAAAGAAAATGGCCGCCCGGCTTCAGCACGCGGTGGATTTCGGAGAGCGCGCGCTCGATTCGCGGCACGTTGCGGATACCGAAGGCGATCGTCACAGCATCGAAGGACTTGTCGGGAAACGAAAGGGCCTCGGCGTTCGCTTCTACAAAATCGGCTTGCTTTCCGAACCCGCGCCTTTCCGCGCGCTCGCGTCCGACCGCGAGCATGTCGGCGTTAATATCGGCCACCGTCGCCCGTACGCCGGGACCGCCCGCTTCGATCACACGGAAAGAAACGTCGCCGGTACCGCCGGCGAGGTCCAAAAAGCGAAAGGAACGCGCGTTTTTGGGCGGGCGAAGCTTGGAGACGAGTGCATCCTTCCAGGCCCTGTGTAGCCCACCCGACATCAGATCGTTCATCAGGTCGTAGCGGCGCGCGACTTTATAAAATACGCCGTCGACCATCGCCTGCTTGTCGGCAAGCGGCACGGTGCGGAAACCGAAATGGGTGTCGGAACGCTCGCGTGACATGGGCTCAACCTTGGTTCTTTAGACCATAGCGCGCGCGCGTGGTGGGCGCTATCACAGCCTGAAATAGAGCTCCGAAAGGTTAAAGTGCCAGAACTCCCGGAAGTCGAAACAGTCCGCCGAGGCTTGCTCCCGGCGATGGAGGATGCGCGCATTCTTAAGGTTGAGGCGCGCCGGCCGGATCTTCGCTTCCCGCTGCCGAAGGATTTTGTGAAACGCCTCACCGGTAAAACCGTGACGAGCCTCGGGCGGCGTGCGAAATATCTCCTGGCCGACCTCTCTTCGGGCGAAGTGCTTCTCATGCATCTCGGCATGTCCGGATCATTTCGCGTGGAAAATTCCGGCAAGAGCCAAACGCCGGGCGAATTTCACTATCCGCGCGGCGACGGGAAGCACGACCATGTGATCTTCAGCATGTCGTCCGGCTACACCGTCATCTTCAACGATCCGCGCCGCTTCGGCTTCATGAAGCTGATTCCGCGCGAGAGGCTAGAGGAAGAACCGCATCTCAAGCCGCTTGGCCCGGAGCCTTTGGGCAATCGTTTCGACGCGGAAACATTCGCGCAATCCTTGCAAGGGAAGAAGACGAGCCTGAAGGCGGCGCTGTCCGATCAGCGGATTGTGGCGGGCTTAGGCAATATATATGTGTGCGAGGCGCTGCATCGCGCGCATCTGTCGCCCAAACGGCGCGCTTCGACGCTTGCCGACCGCAAAGGCCGGCCCAATGAGATGACGAAAGCGCTCGCGGACGCGATCCGTTTCGTGCTGAACGAAGCGATCAAGCAGGGCGGTTCGTCCTTGCGCGATCATCGCCAGACGACAGGCGAACTCGGCTATTTCCAGCACCACTTCCGTGTTTATGATCGTGAAGGCACAGCCTGCTCTACGCCGGGCTGCCGGGGAAAGATCAGGCGCATCGTGCAGACCGGGCGCTCGACCTTTTATTGTCCCGTCTGTCAGCGTTGAGTTTGCCGCGGACGGAAGCCTCGGCTAGCAAAGAAGAAGGAGGATCCGAGCCCATGACCTACGAGAACATCCGCGTCGAAACGCGCGGCAAAGTGGGGCTTATCACGCTTGATCGCCCCAAGGCGCTGAACGCCCTGAACGGTCCTTTGATCGGCGAGCTGAACCACGCCCTCGACGAATTCGAGACGAATCCCGCGATCGGCTGCGTGGTGCTCACCGGCTCCGAAAAAGCTTTTGCTGCCGGCGCCGACATCAAGCAGATGCAGCCGCTTACTTATCCGCAGAACTATCTCGATGATTTTGTCGGCCCTTGGGAACGTATCGGTCGCTTCCGCAAACCGATTGTCGCGGCTGTGGCCGGGTACGCGCTCGGCGGCGGCTGCGAACTTGCGATGATGTGCGACATCGTGATCGCCGCCGACAACGCCCAGTTCGGCCAGCCGGAAATCAAGCTTGGGGTCATGCCCGGGCTCGGCGGCACGCAGCGGCTCACGCGCTTTGTCGGCAAGGCGAAAGCGATGGATCTCTGTCTTACCGGCCGCATGATGGACGTCCAGGAAGCGGAGCGCGCGGGCCTCGTCTCACGCATTGTGCCTGCCGCAAGGCTCCTGGAGGAAGCGATAAAGGCCGCTGAAACGGTTGCAGGGATGTCGCTGCCGATCGCCATGATGACCAAGGAAACGGTCAATCAGGCTTATGAAACCACGCTTTCGGCGGGTATTCGCTTCGAGCGGCGGCTGTTTCATTCAATGTTTGCGACTGCCGACCAGAAAGAAGGCATGGCCGCCTTTATCGATAAGCGAGAGCCGTCCTTCAAGGACCGCTAGACATCCTGCAATTAATGTCGTTGACGCTTGCAGGCGGCCCCACTATGGTCCGGCCCGCGTCGCGATGCCCGAGGGCTCTGCGCGCCTTTATTTCTCATTCATCCGAAATCCGATCGAACTGGACGTTCAGGCATGCCGAATACGACTTCCGCCAAGAAAGCGACGCGCAAGATCGCACGTAGGACAGCGATCAATAAGCAGCGCCGTTCGCGTTACACAACCTATATCCGCGCCGTCGAGGACGCGATCAGCGCGGGTGACGGCAAGAAGGCGCGCGAAGCGCTCTCGAAGGCGGAACCGGTGATCATGCGCGCCGCGCAAACCGGAGTGCTTCATCGGAATACCGCCGCACGGAAAGTGTCGCGTCTCAATTCGCGTGTGCGGAAGCTCGAAGCCTGATCCATTGTCCGATTTCGGAGCGAGTCGAGCGGCGGCCAAGAGGCCGCCGTTTTATTTTTGCTTGACCTGTGGCTTGGCGGTCACGCCTTCTTGCGTGCGCGACGATCTGCAAAAAATTTCGGCTGCGGATTCCGAAAAGCTACGCCGGTTCCCGAGTCAAAAAAAACGAAGAAAGTGCAAAACCTTGTGGCATAAGTCGTGTCATGGAGTTGTAATTTTTCTGTTTTTTGCGTAGCAGGCCGCGATCGCAAAAAAAAATCGAAAAATTTTTCTCTATATTTGCCGGCTGCGGCGCGCAGCGAAATCTCCAAGCAAATCAATGCTTCTTGCCGTCACAAAACTCTTCGTCGCACCCGCAGCGAAGAGATTCGCGCGCGCAGGCGCCCGTTCGGCAACTTTCCCGAAACGAATCTGTTGCGCGCCCACAGCGCGCTATGTATCGTCATTTTCGTTGAAGGAAGTTTTCTTCTTCTGCTGTTCAGAAATTACGGAACGTACAAACCGAATCGGGGAAGCTGACCGGCATGATAAAGCAGTCTCGTTGGATTACCGGTTCATTGCGTAAGAGTTATATGACCGGACGCCGTGTTGTTGGTTTGCAAGAGTAAAGTTCGGGTTTGAGTTCGGCGTCGTAATCGGGACTAATCGAAAACGGAACGGGTAAGCGACCGCGGGTTCAACTGCGGCGGATGGGGCGGCCATGTTTAAATTACAAAATCGATTGCTGCGAAACAGCGCCAATCGCGAACCTCACACGAAACCAATTCTCCATCTCACGCGAGCGCTGGCCTACCGCTCCGGCTCGGTTGTCGAAGGGCCTCCCCCGATACGCAGGCTATCTTGATTTCCCTTCGTGCAAAGTGCGTTCCCGTTCACAATCGAAGCCTGAAGTCGAACGATCCAGCCGGATCCGATTTCGCGCCTGCCAAGGCAATTGGAGTCTGCGATGCCGCCCCAGGAAAAAGAGATGCCGGATAACAACGACGCGTCCCGCTGGGACCGCGTCCGCCGCCGCCTCCGTGCGGAAGTGGGCGAAGATGTCTATTCGAGTTGGTTCGCGCGCATGGAGATGGAAGTATGCGGCGCGGAGAGCGTTCGGCTTTCCGTTCCCACCCGTTTTCTTCGCAACTGGATTCAGTCGCACTACGCCGAACGTCTGCTGACGCTTTGGAAGAGTGAATCGCCAGCCGTGAAAAAGATCGATCTCGTCGTGCGCTCCTCTGTCTCGCGCGCGGGCTTCTCCAATAACACGATGAATACACCGGCTAAGCCGAGTGTTGTCTTGCGCGGGAACGGCCAGGGGCGCCTGCCCGCCCAGCCGAGCGGCCCTCTTTCCATGCGCTCGGACAAAAGCGGCAGCTCGCCGCTCGACCCGCGGCTCACATTTTCCACCTTTCTCGTGGGGCGCTCGAATGCGCTAGCGCATGCGGCCGCACGGCAGGTGGTGGAGGCCGAAGCCGGCACGGCCGCGCGCTTCAATCCGCTTTACATCTATGCCTCGGTCGGCCTCGGCAAAACGCATCTCTTGCAAGCCATCGCCTGGGCCGGCGAGACGAACGGCCGACGCGTGAGCTACCTCACCGCCGAAAAATTTATGTACGGCTTCGTCGCGGCGCTGAAGAACCAGTCGGCGATCGCCTTCAAGGAAGCGCTGCGCGGAATCGATGTCCTCGTGATCGACGATCTTCAATTCCTGCAGGGCAAGACCGTGCAGCAGGAATTCTGCCACACGCTGAACGCGCTGATCGACGCCGGCCGTCAGGTCGTCGTCGCGGCCGACCGTGCACCGCCCGAATTGGAGACGCTCGAAGAGCGCGTGCGCTCGCGGCTCGCGGGCGGCCTCGTGGTCGAGATCGGGCCTCTCGAGGAGGCACTGCGCTTGAGTATTCTCGAAGCGAGGATTGCCGCGATCAAGGCCGAGCATCCGGATTTCGATGTGCCGCAATCAGTCGTGAATCACGTTGCGCACCAGGTCACGCAAAACGGCCGCGACCTCGACGGCGCGGTGACGAGGCTCCTCGCCCACAACCAGTTGAGCAACCGTCCGGTGACCGTGGAACTCGCCGACGAGGTGATCCGAGATCTCGTGCGGCCTTCCGACCCGCGCCGGATCCGCGTGGAGGACATCCTGCGCATTGTCGCCAAGCACTATGGCGTCACCCGCTCGGACCTTTTGTCTTCGCGTCGCACGGCGAATGTGGTGCGCCCGCGTCAGATTGCGATGTATCTCGCGAAGACCCTGACCTTGCGATCGCTGCCGGAGATCGGCCGCCGCTTCGGGGGGCGGGACCACACCACGGTGCTCCACGCCGTCCGCAAGATCGACGCCAATGTCGCGGCCGACAAGGCGCTGGCCGAGGAAGTCGAAGTCCTGAAAAGGCTCTTGCTCGAAGCCTGATCGGCACTTGGGCGTATTTAAGAGGCGTGGGTTTCGGCCCGCGCCTCTTGCGTTAGGCCGTCCAAACCGTCAAAATTTTCGGCCCGCGCGGTCAATCTCGCCGATGCGGGCTCCTGGGGCCAATCATCGATCCGGATCGCGAGCCTATGAAGGTTACCGTCGAGCGCGCCGAACTCCTGAAATCGCTTTCCCATGTTCACCGCGTGGTCGAGCGGCGGAATACGATTCCGATTCTCGCCAATGTCCTGATCAAGGCGGGAAAGAGCGGGCTCGAGCTCAAGGCCACCGATCTCGATCTCGAGGTTGTCGAGACGCTGCCCGCCGAAGTGAAAACGGCGGGGTCGACGACCGTGCCCGCCCACATGATCTACGACATCGTACGGAAACTTCCCGAAGGCTCGCAAGTGGAGCTGACATCGGGAAGCGACCGCGGGACGCTCGCGGTCAAGGCCGGGCGCTCGCGCTTTTCGCTGCAGACCTTGCCGGAAAGCGACTTCCCGGATCTCGCGGCGGGTGAACTTCCGCATAAATTTTCGGTGGCGACTTCCGATCTCAAACGCCTCGTCGACAAAACCCAGTTCGCCATCTCAACCGAAGAAACGCGTTATTATCTGAATGGCATTTATTTACACGCAGTCGAAGGAAAGCCCGCGAAGCTGCGCGCTGTTGCCACAGACGGTCACCGTCTTGCGCAGGTGGAAATCGCCGCACCGAAAGGCGTGACGGGCATGCCCGGCGTAATCGTACCGCGTAAGACCGTCAGTGAAATTCAGAAGCTCGTCGAAGATGCGGGCGAAGAGGTCGAAATCGAGCTTTCGCCGGCGAAAATTCGCTTTTCACTCGGTAAGGTGACACTCACCTCAAAACTGATCGACGGTACTTTCCCGGACTACGGCCGCGTCATCCCGGCGGGCAATGATAAGACGCTCGTGGTGGAGAAAGCGGATTTTGCGAACGCTGTTGATCGCGTCTCTACTGTATCCTCTGAACGCGGGCGTGCGGTGAAGCTGTCGCTCGCTTCGGGCAAGCTCACGCTCTCCGTGACAAATCCCGATTCCGGCAGCGCCACGGAGGAGCTCGAGGTCGAGTATTCCAGCGACCCGTTGGATATCGGCTTCAACAGCCGCTATCTTCTCGATATCGCCGCGCAGATCGAAGGCGAGAAGGCCGAGCTGAAGCTAGCCGATCCGGGCTCGCCGACGCTCCTGCAGGACCAGGATGCGGCAGGGGCGCTTTATGTTCTGATGCCGATGCGGGTGTGAACGCAAGAAAGAAAAAACCGCCTCCACTCAAACCGCAGCCCGTGCCGCGCCCTGAGCCACGCCCGGCTGCACGCGTTCGAAGGCTTCAGCTCACGAATTTCCGATCTTATTCGCATGCCGAACTCGTCGTCGGCCATGGCCCGATCGTTCTTCTCGGCGCGAACGGTGCGGGGAAGACGAATATTCTGGAAGCGATATCGTTTCTCGCGCCGGGACGGGGCCTGCGGCGTGCAACGCTCGAGGATGTAGCCGCAAGCGATGGCGATGGCTCCTGGGCGGTCGCCGCGACCATCGAAGGTGCCGAGGGCGATGTGCAGCTTGGCACCGGCATCGATGCCCCCGCCGAAGGCGAGCAGCCCATACGGCGTTCGCGCATCGCGCGCGAAAATGTCGCTTCGGCCACTCAGTTCGCAGAGCACTTGCGTGTTGTCTGGCTCATTCCCGAGATGGACGGCCTGTTTCTTGGACCCGCGGGCGAGCGCCGTCGTTTTCTCGATCGCCTTGTGCTCGCGATCGACGCCAAGCACAACGCTCGCGTCTCCGCCTTCGAGCGGGCGCTGCGTTCCCGGAACCGCTTGCTCGAGGAAGGGATAACGGATACGCGTTGGCTTGACGCGACTGAACACGAAGTCGCCGAGCTTGGCGTCGCGCTCGCCGCCGCACGCGCCGAATGCGTCGAACGATTGCGAGTCGAGATCGAAGCGGCGCACGATCCGAAATCGCTGTTCCCCGCCGCCGATCTCTTGCTCGACGGCTGGATGGAGGCGGCGGTTCGAAACGAGCCGGCGATCGAGATCGAAGATCGCTATCGCGAGATGTTGCGAAATGCTCGCGAGCGCGATCGTGCCGTGGGCCGCACCCTCGATGGCCCGCATCGCACCGACCTTGTCCTCGTTCATCGCGAGAAGAACATTCCTGCCGAACGCGCCTCGACTGGCGAGCGCAAGGCGCTTTTGGTGGGGATTGTCGTCTCGCATGCGAGGCTTGTCGCTGCGATGCATGGGTTGGCGCCTGTGATGTTGCTCGACGATGTCTCGGCGTTTCTCGATGAGCAAAAACGGGACGCGTTGTTCGATTTGCTCGCCCGCTTTGGAGCGCAGGTGTTTATGACGGGCGTCGACGCCGCCTCATTTGAGGCCCTAGGCAAGTCTGCGGAGCGTTTTGCGGTGACGCCGGGCAAAGTCGAGCCGGCCTGATTTTGCGATTTTTTCGGGGTCGCGAGACGATCTCTCTCCGCCCTTGAAAATACGAAAAACGCCATTATTTATCAAATAGTTAGGAGTGGCAGAATATCCTTTCAGCGCCGCTTTTTTCGTGCAAAGTCAGCGCTACACCTGACCCTCAGATGCGCCCTGATTCGAGGCCGTTTTCCCATGGCGAAAGCTCCCAAGCCTGCGACCCCCAAAACACATCGCGGCGAATATGACGCCGAGTCGATTCAGGTTCTGAAGGGGTTAGAAGCCGTCCGCAAGCGTCCGGGCATGTATATCGGCGACACCGATGACGGGTCGGGCCTGCACCACATGGTCTATGAGGTTGTCGACAACTCGATCGACGAAGCACTCGCGGGCCACGCAACCCATATTGAAGTTGAACTCAATGCCGACGGCTCCGTCACCGTTACCGACGACGGGCGCGGCATTCCGACCGATATCCATAAGGAAGAAAAGGTTTCGGCCGCCGAAGTCATCATGACGCAGCTGCATGCCGGCGGGAAGTTCAACCAGGATTCCTACAAAGTCTCCGGCGGTCTTCACGGCGTCGGCGTCTCCGTGGTGAATGCGCTTTCGAGCAAGCTCGACCTCACGATCTGGCGCGACGGCAAGGAACATTTTATGCGCTTCACCGACGGCGAGGCGGATGCGCCTCTCAAGGTCGTCGGCAAGGCTGACGGCAAGCGCGGCACCAGAATCACGTTCCTGCCGAGCAAGGAGATCTTCACCAAAACCGAATTCGATTACGCGACGCTGGAGCACCGGCTGCGCGAGCTCGCCTTTTTGAATTCCGGCGTCAAGATCATGCTCTCGGACCTTCGCGGCCCCGTGCCGAAGGTGGAGGAGATGTTGTATGAGGGCGGCGTTGAAGCCTTCGTGCGGTATCTAGACCGTAACAAGCAGTCGCTCATTCCGGCACCGATCCTGATCTGCGGCGAACGCGAAAAGGTCGTTGTCGAAACCGCGCTCTCGTGGAACGACAGCTATCACGAGAACATCCTTTGCTTTACCAACAACATCCCGCAGCGCGACCGCGGTACGCACTTCACCGGTTTCGCGGCGGCGCTCACGCGCGAGGTGATCCGCTATGCGGAGACCGCGGGCCTTGGGAAAAAGGAAAAAGTAGAGCTTTCCGGCGAGGACTGCCGCGAGGGCTTGACGGCGGTGCTTTCGATCAAGGTGCCCGATCCGAAATTCTCCTCGCAGACCAAGGATAAGCTAGTTTCGTCCGAAGTGCGCCCAGTGGTCGAAACCATTGTGAGCGACGCGCTCCAGCAGTGGCTCGAGACGCATCCTTCGGAAGCAAAAGCGCTTGTCGGCAAGGTCGTGGAAGCGGCCGCCGCCCGCGAGGCCGCGCGCAAGGCGCGCGAGCTCACCCGCCGCAAAGGCGCGCTCGATGTCTCCTCGCTTCCCGGCAAGCTCGCGGATTGTCAGGAGCGCGATCCCGCGAAGTCCGAGCTTTTCATCGTCGAGGGCGATTCCGCAGGCGGTTCGGCGAAACAGGCGCGCGACCGCGCCTTTCAGGCGGTGCTTCCCCTGCGCGGCAAGATTTTGAACGTCGAGCGTGCGCGTTTCGACAAAATGCTTTCCTCCGAGCAGGTTGGAACGCTGATCACGGCGTTAGGCACCGGCGTCGGCCGCGACGATTTCAACATCGAAAAGTTGCGGTATCACAAGATCATCATCATGACCGACGCGGACGTCGACGGCTCGCATATCCGCACGCTCCTGTTGACCTTCTTCTTCCGTCAGATGCCGGAGCTGATCGAGCGGGGCTATATCTACATCGCGCAGCCTCCGCTTTACAAAATCGCGCGCGGCAAGTCCGAGCAATATTTGAAGGACGAGCGTGCGCTTGAGGATTATCTTATCCATACCGGGCTTGAGGACACGGTGTTGAAGCTCGCGAACGGAGAGCAGCGCGCAGGCAGAGATCTTGCCGCACTCGTCGAGGAAGCGCGTGCGGCTCGCATAATTCTGAAGGGCTTGCACCCGCGCTACAACCGCGCCGCAGTGGAGCAGACCGCGATCGCCGGCGCGATGGCGCAGGATGTCCTCACCGACGGGAAGAAAGCGAAGGAAGCCGCCATCTATGTCGCAAAACGCCTTGATGCGGTCGCTGAAGAAACCGAGCGCGGCTGGGAAGGTACCGCCGACGAGAACGGCTTCAAATTCTCCCGTGTCGTGCGCGGCGTAAAGGAAGAGACCTTGATCGACCAAGCGTTTCTGTCTTCGGCTGACGCCCGCAAGCTCGACGTTATGGCCCCCAGACTGCAGGAAATCTATGCACGGCAGGCAAAACTGATCCGCAAGGGCGAGGAGACGACGGTTCACGGGCCCGTCGGCCTGTTCGACGCTGTCACCGGGATCGGGCGCAAGGGCGTTTCGCTGCAGCGCTATAAAGGCCTGGGCGAGATGAACCCCCAGCAGCTGTGGGAGACGACGCTCGATGTGAACGCGCGCTCGCTGCTCCAAGTGAAAATCAAGGAAGTTGACGAAGCCGACGACCTCTTCACGAAGCTCATGGGTGACGTCGTTGAGCCGCGCCGCGAATTCATCCAGGATAACGCGCTTTCGGTCGCCAATCTCGACGTTTGAGCCCGCTTTGCTAGCCCGCGTCAGATCAGCGATAACAGCAAAATGGCACTTTCGTCAGACGAGCTCGAACGTTATGCCCGCCACATCGTCCTGAAGGAAGTCGGCGGCCCCGGCCAGCAGAAACTGAAAGCTTCGCGTGTGCTTGTTATCGGCGCAGGCGGGATTGGCTCGCCAGCCTTGTTGTATCTAGCAGCCGCGGGCGTCGGACAACTATCGGTAATCGACGACGACAAGGTTACGCTGTCCAATCTACAGCGGCAGGTGATCCATGCGACCGAAGACGTCGGCCGAGCAAAAACGGAAAGCGCTGCGGCGGCGATACAGCGCCTGAACCCTCACGTCAAAATGCAAGCGATCAAGGCGCGGCTCACGTCGAAAAACGCGCTCGATCTGATCGGCGCACACGACGTCGTGGTCGACGGCTCCGACAACTTCAAAACGCGTTATCTTGTTTCGGACGCCTGCTTTCTTGCGAAAAGGCCGCTTGTGACGGCGGCGCTCGGCACCTTCGACGCAACACTCACCACGATTCGCGCGCATGAGAAGAGCGCGAACGGAAAACCGAACCCGACCTATCGCTGTCTTTTCCCGGAGCCGCCTCCGGAGGGAACAATCCCGACCTGCGAACAGGCAGGTATTCTCGGCGCGCTCGCCGGCGTCATGGGTTCGCTCGCGGCGCTTGAAGCCATTCGTGCGATCGTTGGTTTCGGTACGCCGCTCGTCGGAAAGCTTTTGATGTTTGATGCGCGCGAGATGCGCTTCGAGACGCTGAATTACGTCTGGAATCCCGAAAACCCGTTGTCGGGCGAGACGCCGGCGATCAAGGATTTATCCGCGTACGCGAATTAGAGCATCGACGGAAGCACTCGGTCCGGCGGGCGATGTCCGTCCATGAAGGTGCGAATATTCACGATCACTTTATCGCCCATGTCGTTGCGGCCCTCGATCGTGGCCGAGCCCATGTGCGGAAGAAGCACCACTTTCCCGGCGCGGGCGAGCTTCACGAGTTTCGGGTTCACGGCGGGCTCATGCTCGAAGACGTCGAGGCCTGCGCCCGCGAGTTCGTCCGCCTCGATCATGCGCGCAAGCGCGTTTTCGTCGACGATTTCGCCGCGTGCCGTATTCACGATGTAAGCGTCCTTCTTTAGGAGCTTCAGCCGCCGCGCGGAAAGCAAATGATAGGTCGCGGGCGTGTGCGGGCAATTCACAGAGACGATGTGCATGCGCGCGAGCATCTGGTCGAGGCTCTCCCAGTAGGTCGCTTCCAATGCCTCTTCCAGTTCCGGCGCGACACGGCGGCGGTTGTGATAATGGATTTGCAGCCCGAACGCCTTGGCGCGCCGCGCAACCGCGGTGCCGATCCGGCCCATGCCAATGATGCCGAGGCGCTTGTTGGAGATGCGGTGCCCCAGCATCCAGGTCGGCGACCAGCCCTGCCATTCCTGGTCGGAGGTGAGTATCGTAGAGCCTTCTGCAAGCCGCCGCGGCACGGCGAGGATAAGCGCCATTGTCATGTCTGCGGTATCTTCGGTGAGCACGCCGGGCGTGTTCGTGACCGTGATCCCGCGCGCAAGCGCGGTCGCGACGTCGATATGGTCGACGCCGTTTCCGAAATTCGCAATCAGCTTCAAATTTTCGCCCGCTTGCGAAAGTATCGCCGAGTCGATGCGGTCGGTGACGGTGGGAACCAAGACATCGGCGGTCTTCACCGCCGCCACGAGCTCGGCCTGCGAGAGCGGCCGATCGTCGTCGTTCAACCTTGTGTCGAACAGCTCGCGCATGCGAGTCTCGACGCTTTCCGGCAGGCGCCTGGTCACGACGACGAGCGGTTTCTTCTTGGGCATCGGTCGGGCCTTACCCCGCGCGGCTTGTTTCCTCGGATAAACTGTCTAGCAGAGCGGTTTTTGAAACTCAAAACGAGGAAGCGCAGCCTCCTGCATTGACATCAAGGAAGGGAATGCGGCTAGTGACCGCAATATTCACGAGCGCCGAGAGGAAAACGGGATGATGGGGGGAGCGCAATCCGCACGGGCCGGCCGTATTGTTTTTGCTGCCTTTGTTTTTGTCTTGACGGCTCTACCGGTCACGGCGGCGGCTCAAAATACGGCCCAGGCAAGGGGCGTCTCCACCAATCTTCCGATCCCTCGCTTCGTGAGCCTCAAGGCCGACAAGGTTAATTTGCGCTCGGGGCCCACGCGCGAGAACGCAGTGAGCTGGGTCTTTACCCGCGCGGGCTTGCCGGTGGAGATCACCGCCGAATCCGAGAACTGGCGGAAAATTCGCGATTCCGAAGGAACCGAGGGTTGGGTCTTCCACACGCTTTTGTCGAGCCGCCGCACGGTGCTCGTTGCGCCTTGGGCGAAAAAAGAAGTGAGGGACTACCCGTTGTACGATAGCCGGAGCGGTTCGACCGTTACCGCAAAACTTCAGCCGGGCGTGCTCGCCTCGGTTAAATCTTGCGACGGGAAATGGTGCCGGATCTTTGGCGACGGCTTCAGCGGCTATATCGAGCAGGAACGCCTGTGGGGCGTTTATCCCAATGAAGTTGTTGAGTGAAAATTACGACTCTTTGCGCCGCAAGCGCACGACCACATCGACGCGCGAGACCTCGTAGCCTTCCGGCGGCTCAGGCATTTTGTCGAGCAGAAGAGTATCGGGAATGTCGACGAGCTTGCCGTCGCCTTCGACGTAAAAATGATGATGGTCGGAGGCGTCTGTGTCGAAATAGGTCTTGGAGCCGTCGACCGCGACCTCGCGCAACAGGCCCGCTTCGGTGAATTGATTGAGCGTGTTGTAAACGGTCGCGAGCGAGACCGGGAAACGCGCTTTCAGCGCGTCTTCGTGCAGCATCTCGGCGGTCAAATGCCGTCCGCCCTTGGCGAAGAGGAGCCACCCGAGCGCAAGCCGCTGCCGCGTCGGCCGCAAGCCCACTTCGCGCAGCATCATGCGCACGTCATGGAACGGGCAGCCCGTTCGCCGCCCGGCGGAAGGCTCGGTGCTGAGCTTTTCCACCGGCAGTTCGGTGTGCTCCTCATCCACGAAAGGTCTGCGTTCCAGTTCACTCATCGCTCTACTCTAGCCGCAAATGCTTCCTATTAGTAACCGACACGAAAGGTTCTAATCCCCAGACGGAAATAGGCCGAAAACAGCCGACTACGACGGTATTCTTATAATAAGTCTCCACGGATGGCCGTGCAATGTCCTATAAAGCCTTGGGATTTCTTGGTTTCCAGAAATATTGATGGCTCCTATCAATTTTCCTTTGCCTTTCGGGAAAAGGCCGCCTGTGTTAGGGAAATCGAGGTTTCCCAAGACACAGCGATTAGAAAGCGGCAATGAGCGAACGACCGTCAAGCTTCAGTTACGAAGACCTGCTGGCCTGCGGGCGCGGAGAGCTTTTTGGCGAAGGCAACGCCCAGCTTCCGTTGCCGCCCATGTTGATGTTCGACCGGATTTCGGAGATTTCCGAGCAAGGCGGCGAGCACGGCAAGGGCATGATCCGGGCCGAGCTCGATGTGAAACCGGATCTCTGGTTTTTTGCTTGCCATTTCAAGGGCGATCCGGTCATGCCCGGCTGTCTCGGCTTGGATGCGTTATGGCAGATGCTTGGGTTCTTTCTCGGCTGGCTGGGTGCGCCCGGCAAGGGCCGAGCGCTCGGCATGGGCGAGGTGAAATTCTCCGGCCAGGTGTTGCCGACGGTGAAGAAGATCGTCTACGGCATCGACATCAAGCGTGTCATGCGTTCGAAACTCGTTCTTGGTATCGCCGACGGCTGGCTTTCGGCCGATGGCGAGGTGATTTATCGGGCGTCAGATTTGAAAGTCGGTCTGTTTCAGACCGATGAAGTGGCGCCCGCGAAAGCGTGACGTAGCTGCCGCTTGAAAGCGGCGCTCGCGAACCCGGAAATCGAAGAGGCGGATCATGAGGCGCGTCGTTGTCACCGGAATGGGGATCGTCTCGTCGATCGGCAACAACACGCAGGAAGTACTCGCGAGCCTGCGTGAGGCGAAGAGCGGAATCTCGCGCGCCAAAGATTATGTAAAGCTCGGATTCCGCTGTCAGGTCGCGGGCGCGCCGACGCTCGATCCAAGCGCGATCGTTGATCGCCGCGCCATGCGTTTCCACGGCGGCGGCACCGCGTGGAATCACGTCGCGATGGATCAGGCGATCCAGGACGCGGGCCTTGAGGAAAAGGACATCAGCAATCCGCGGACCGGCATCATCATGGGCTCGGGCGGACCGTCGACCCGTACGATCGTGGAGGCTGCCGATACCACGCGCGCCAAGGGGCCGAAACGCGTCGGTCCCTTCGCCGTGCCGAAGGCGATGTCGTCGACCGCGTCCGCGACGCTCGCCACCTGGTTCAAAATCAAAGGCGTCAATTATTCGATCTCGTCGGCTTGCGCGACCTCGAACCACTGCATTGGCAACGCCTACGAGCTGATCCAGAACGGCAAACAGGACGTGATGTTCGCTGGCGGCTGCGAGGAACTCGACTGGACCTTGTCGGTTCTATTCGATGCCATGGGCGCGATGTCCACGGGCTATAACGACCGGCCGGCGGTTGCGTCACGCGCCTATGACAAGAACCGCGACGGCTTCGTGATCGCGGGCGGCGCCGGCGTTCTGGTGCTCGAGGAATATGAACGCGCAAAGGCGCGCAACGCGAAAATTTACGGCGAGATCGCGGGCTACGGCGCGACGTCCGACGGCCACGACATGGTGCAGCCCTCCGGAGAGGGTGCCGTCCGCTGCATGCAAATGGCGCTCGAAAACGTCAAGCTTCCGGTTGACTACATCAATCCGCACGCGACCTCGACGCCGGTCGGCGACATCAAGGAGATAGAGGCGATCCGCGAAGTGTTCGGCAAGAAATGCCCGCCGATCTCGGCGACGAAGTCCTTGACCGGCCATTCGCTGGGCGCGACCGGCGTGCAGGAGGCGATCTATTCGCTCTTGATGATGAACAACGGTTTCATCTGCGAGAGCGCGAATATCGACGAGCTGGATCCCGTCTTCGAAGACATGCCGATCCTGCGCGAGCGAAAGGACAACGCGAAATTGAACTGCGTGCTGTCGAACTCGTTCGGTTTCGGCGGCACGAACGCGACGCTCGTTTTCAAGCGTCACGATGCTTGATTTCTTGAACATGAGCCGAAGAGACAGAGTATGAAAGGATTGATGGAAGGAAAGCGCGGCTTGATCATGGGGGTCGCGAACGATCATTCGATTGCTTGGGGGATCGCAAAGACTGTCGCGGCCCACGGTGCGAAGCTCGCCTTCACTTATCAAGGCGAGGCGCTGGAGAAGCGCGTGCGGCCTCTAGCCGAGTCGGTGAAGGGCGAAATGATCATGCCCTGCGATGTCGAGGACATCGCGAGTGTCGACAAGGTTTTCTCCGAGATCGAAAAGAAGTGGGGAGGGCTCGACTTTCTTGTCCACGCCGTCGCCTTTTCCGACAAGAACCAACTGAAAGGCCTCTACGCCGATACGACGCGCGAGAATTTCGTTCGCACCATGGTGATCTCATGCTTCTCGTTCACGGAAGCGGCGAAACGCGCTGCCGCGTTGATGAAAAACGGCGGCTCGATGATCACGCTCACCTATAACGGCGGCGACCGCGCGATGCCGAATTACAACGCGATGGGGGTCGCGAAAGCGGCCCTGGAAGCGAGCGTGCGCTATCTCGCGGTCGATTTCGGCAACCGTCAGATCCGCGTAAACGCGATTTCAGCGGGGCCGATCCGGACGCTCGCTGGCGCCGGCATTGGCGATGCGCGCATTATGTTCGCTTTCCAGCAGAAGAATTCGCCGCTAGGCCGCGGCGTGACGCTGGAAGAGCTCGGCGGCGCCGGGCTTTATTTGCTTTCGGATTTGTCGACCGGCGTCACCGGTGAAATTCACTTCGTCGATTCCGGTTACAACGTGATCGCGATGCCGCACCCGGACACGCTCAAGAACGGCAGCAACAACGGAAACGGCAACAACGCACTTCCAAAAGCTGCGGAATAGCGCTTACGCATCAGATGCAAAGGAGAACGGCCGGGAGCGTCCCGGCCGTTTTGTTTTTGATGGTCTTCGACGGATTGCCGCGTCAAGCATGCAGGTCGAAGCGATCCGCGTTCATCACCTTGGTCCAGGCCGCCACAAAGTCCTTTGCAAATTTCTCTTTCGCATCGGCGCTTGCGTAGACCTCTGCGAATGCGCGGAGCTGCGAGTGCGAACCGAAGATCAGGTCGACCCGCGTGCCCGTCCACTTGATCGCGTTTGTCTTCCGGTCGCGGCCTTCGTATACGCCGTCACCGGCAGGCTGCCACTGCGTGCTCATGTCGAGCAGATTGACGAAGAAGTCGTTGGTCAGCGTTCCGACCTTCTTGGTGAAGACGCCGTGCTTGGAGCCGCCGGCGTTCGCACCGAGGACGCGCAGGCCGCCAACCAGAACCGTCATTTCCGGCCCGGTCAGCCCCAGCAACTGCGCCTTATCCACCAAGGCCTCCTCCGGCATCATGAACTGCCGCTTGCCGCTGATGTAGTTGCGGAAGCCATCGGCCTTCGGCTCGAGCGGCGCGAAGGACTCGACGTCGGTCTGCTCCTGCGACGCGTCCGCGCGCCCCGGCGTGAACGGAACCTTCACGTTGACGCCGGCAGCCTTTGCAGCCTTTTCGACCGCCGCGCTGCCGCCGAGAACGATCAGATCGGCCAGCGAGACTTTCTTGCCCTTGGCCTTGTCGTTGAACGCCTTCTGGATTGCCTCGAATTTCTTGAGCACCTTCGCCAGCTCAGGCGGATTGTTCACTTCCCAATCCTTCTGAGGGCTCAGGCGAATGCGCGCGCCATTCGCTCCCCCGCGCTTGTCCGAGCCGCGGAAGGTCGATGCCGACGCCCAGGCGGTCGAAACAAGCTGCGACACCGACAGACCGCTTGCGAGGATCTTCGCTTTAAGAACGGCGACGTCCCTGTCGTTGATCAGCTTCTTGCGATCGACAGCCGGGATCGGATCCTGCCAGATTAACACTTCCTTCGGCACGAACGGCCCGAGGTAGCGCGCGCGCGGACCCATATCGCGGTGCGTGAGCTTGAACCATGCGCGGGCGAAAGCATCGGCGAACTGGTCCGGATGCTCGTAGAAGCGCCGCGAAATCTTCTCGTAGGCGGGGTCCATCCGTAGCGACAGGTCCGTCGTCAGCATGGCCGGCACATGCTTCTTCGACTTGTCGTATGCGTCCGGGATCGTGGCTTCGGCGCCTTTTGCTTTCCACTGATAGGCGCCGGCCGGGCTCTTCGTCAGTTCCCATTCGTTCTCGAACAGGTTCTTGAAGAAGAGGTTGCTCCATTTCGTCGGCGTCTGCGTCCAGGTGACTTCCGGGCCTCCCGTGATGGCGTCAGAGCCAACGCCGCAGCCGTGTTTGCTCTTCCAACCGAGGCCCTGATCCTCGATGGGGGCGGCTTCCGGCTCCGGCCCGACCAGCGACGGGTCGCCCGCGCCGTGAGTCTTGCCGAAGGAGTGGCCGCCGGCGATCAGCGCGACGGTCTCCTCGTCGTTCATCGCCATGCGGAAGAACGTTTCGCGGATATCCTTCGCTGCCGCGACCGGGTCAGGATTGCCGTTCGGTCCTTCCGGATTGACGTAGATCAGGCCCATCTGTACCGCGCCCAGCGGTTCCTGAAGCTGGCGTTCGCCACTGTAGCGCTCGTCGCCCAGCCATGTGCCTTCAGGACCCCAGTAGAGTTCTTCGGGTTCCCAGACATCGGCGCGGCCGCCCGCGAAGCCGAACGTCTTGAAACCCATCGATTCCAGCGCAACGTTGCCGGCGAGAATCATCAGATCGGCCCAGGAAATCTTGCGCCCGTATTTCTGTTTGATCGGCCACAACAGCCGGCGCGCCTTGTCGAGATTTGCGTTGTCCGGCCAGCTGTTGAGCGGCGCGAAGCGCTGCTGACCGGCGCCGGCGCCGCCGCGGCCGTCGGTGATGCGGTAAGTGCCTGCGCTGTGCCAGGCCATGCGGATCATCAGCCCGCCGTAGTGGCCGAAGTCGGCCGGCCACCATTCCTGCGAGTCCGTCATCAGCTTGCGGAGATCGGCGATCACGGCATTGAGGTCGAGGCTTTTGAACTCCTTTGCGTAATCGAAATCCTCGCCCATCGGATTGGACAGATTTGAGTTGTGATGGAGAACCTGGAGGTCCAGCTGCTTCGGCCACCAGTCGCGGTTTCTGTTTCCAGTAAATGGGCATTTGCCCGTGGTGTCATCGGTTTTTGCGTCCATTTTTTCCTCCGTGCGATCCGTAGCGTTCTTTGAAACGGGTCCCGTAGCGCGGTTTTTAGGCGTGGTGACCGATCAGGTCTAATCGTATTGATTAGCCTGTCCGATAAGATAATCTGATGCCATGATCACTCTTCGCCAGCTTCGCTATCTTTCGGCGCTGGTGCGTCACGGCCATTTTGGCCGCGCGGCCGAGACTTGCGCCGTCACCCAGCCCGCGCTCTCGATGCAGATCCGCGAACTCGAGCGCGAGCTGAAGGTCGAACTCCTGGAGCGCCGGCCGGCGGGAATCACGCTCACCGATACCGGGCTTGAGATCGCCGAACGCGCGGAGAGGATTTTGGCCGATGTGCAGGACCTCATAAATCTTGCACGGCATCGCGGCCGCACGCTCGCCGGTTCGCTGCGGCTCGGCATTATTCCCTCGCTTGCGCCTTATCTCTTGCCGCGCGTCCTGCCGGTGCTGCAGTCGAAATATCCCGAGCTGCGCCTCGAAGTGCGCGAAACCCTGACAAAACAACTCACAGAGGAACTCGAGCGCGGAGAACTCGACGTGATCATGGTCGCGCTTCCAATCGAGCGCCCCGGCATCGAGGCGGTGGAGCTTTTCGAGGATTCCTTCCTGCTTGCGATGTCGGCGAAGGAAGCGGCCCCATCCCAGCAGCGCGTCCGCGCCGGCGCAGTCGATTCGAGCCGGCTCATTCTCCTCGAGGAGGGCCACTGTTTGCGCGATCAGGCGCTCGCGTTTTGTTCGGTGGCGCAGAGCGGCGTGCCCGCTTCGCTCGGCGCGACCAGTCTTGCGACCGTGATGCAGATGGTCGCGAACGGCTATGGCGTGACGCTCGTACCGGAAGTCGCGGCCCTCACGGAAGTGCGGGACTCGCGCGTGACACTGCTCCGTTTCGAAAATCCCGAGCCCGCACGCAGGATCGGTCTTGTCTGGCGCGTAACTTCGCCCCGCAAGAAGGATTTTGCCGCGCTAGGGAAAGTCGTGACCCAGGTGCTCGGAGCACGAAAGTCGCGGCAGACGCGCGGCAAGCGCGCCGCGTAAGGTCAGGTCTCCGCTTCGCGCTCGAGCTGCGCCCGATTTTCGATCCGGTAAAAGCCGCCCTCGCGGGAAATCAGCTTTTGCCGCATCCATTCGTTGAGCGTGCGGCTCACATTCTCGCGGGCAACGCCCGCCATTGCTGCGACTTCGTTTTGCGTAATCTTCTGCTTGATCAAGTTGCGTCCGTTGCCGAGATCCTGTCCGAAGGCCTCCGCGAGACCGCACATGGCGAGCGCCACGCGGCCTTTCGTAGAAAGAAAACTCGCCGCCGCTACGATGCTGTTTGTGTCGCGCAAACGCTGAATCAGCATCATCATGATGTGATCGCGCGCTTCGGGATGCTGGCGCACGAACTCCTGGTACGTCGTGCGGCTGATGAAGCGCAAAAGACTCTCGCGGACCGCCGTCACGGTCGCCGAGCGCGGCTGTCCGTCGATCACGGCGAATTCGCCGATCAGGGAGCCGGGGCCGAAAATCGCGAGAATGCGCTCGCTGCCCGTCGGCGAAATCACGCTCACCTTCATCAGCCCGCTCTCGACGCGGTAGCAGCCGTCGCCCGGATCGCCCGCCGTGAATAGCGTTTGATCCGCCGCGATCTTGACGAGCCGCGACTTGGCGAAAAGATCGTTCGCGAGTTTATCGGGCAGGCGGGAAAATATATGCGCGGAGGCAAGCGCCCAGGGGGCCATCGGAGCACCAAATGAATGAATGGACGAAAAGATCATAGCGCAGCCGGATAACGGCTGCGAGGGCGATGGAAATGCCAACAAAAAGGGCGGCTCTTCTGCCGCCCCTTTTCCCGCTTTTGTGCCGGTTGAAGGCTACTCCGCCGCCGGCGCCTGTTCGCTCTTTTGCTCGTTCTTGGCTTTGGCTTCGAGGTCCTCGCCGGTCTGCTGATCGACGACTTTCATCGAGAGCCGCACCTTGCCGCGGTCGTCGAAGCCCATGAGCTTCACCTTCACCTTGTCGCCTTCCTTGACGACGTCGGTGGTCTTGTTCACGCGCTGCGGCGCGAGCTGGCTGATATGCACGAGGCCGTCCTTGGCGCCGAAGAAATTGACGAAGGCGCCGAAGTCGACGGTTTTCACCACCGTGCCGTCGTAGATCTGGCCGACTTCGGGCTCCGAGGTGAGCGACTTGATCCACTTGATTGCGGCCTCGATCGATTTTCCGTCTGCGGAGGCGACCTTCACCGTGCCGTCGTCCTCGACATTGATCTTGGCACCGGTCTTTTCCACGATCTCGCGGATCACCTTGCCCCCGGTGCCGATCACGTCGCGGATCTTGTCGGTCGGGATCTGGATGACTTCGATCCTCGGCGCGTGTTCGCCGAGTTGCGGGCGAGCCTGCGTGATCGCCTTCGCCATCTCGCCGAGGATATGCATGCGGCCGTCCTTCGCCTGGGTGAGCGCGACCTTCATGATCTCTTCGGTGATGCCGGCGATCTTGATGTCCATCTGCAAGGAAGTGACGCCCTTGTCGGTGCCGGCGACCTTAAAGTCCATGTCGCCGAGGTGATCCTCGTCGCCGAGGATGTCGGAGAGCACGGCATATTTATTGTCTTCAAGAATGAGGCCCATAGCGATGCCCGCGACCGGACGGCGGAGCGGCACGCCCGCGTCCATGAGCGCAAGCGACGAGCCGCAGACCGTCGCCATCGACGAGGAGCCGTTCGATTCGGTGATCTCCGACACGATGCGGATCGTGTACGGGAATTCCGTATTCGCCGGCAGGAGCGGATGAATCGCGCGCCAGGCGAGCTTGCCGTGGCCGATTTCGCGGCGGCCGGGCGAGCCCATGCGGCCGGTTTCGCCGACGGAGAAGGGCGGGAAGTTGTAGTGGAGGAGGAACGTCTCTTTATACGTTCCCGCAAGTGCGTCGATCCATTGCTCGTCCTCGCCGGTGCCGAGCGTGGTGACGACCAAGGCCTGCGTCTCGCCGCGCGTGAACAGCGCCGAGCCGTGGGTGCGCGGCAGCACGCCGGTTTCCGCCACGATCTGGCGCACGGTTTTCGTGTCGCGCCCGTCGATGCGGATGCCGGTGTCGAGGATGGAGTTCCGGACGATCTTCGCTTCGAGTTCCTTGAATACGCCCGCGACCTGCGTGGGCGTCGGCGCGTTCTCGTCGTCAGTTTCGGGGAAGGCGGCTTTCACCTTTTCCTTCACCGCGTCGATCGCCGCGTGACGCTCCTGCTTGGTCTTGATCGCATAGGCGGCGCGAAGATCCGCTTCGGCGAGTTCGGCGACCTTCGCTTCGAGCGCGGAAAGGTCCGGCGCCTCGATTTCGCGCGGCTCCTTCGCGGCTTTCTCCGCGAGCCGGATGATCATGTCGATCACCGGCTGGAAGTGGCGATGGCCGAACATTACCGAGCCGAGCATGACTTCTTCCGGAAGCTCCTTCGCTTCCGATTCGACCATGAGCACGGCTTCCTTCGTACCGGCGACGACGAGATCGAGCGAGCTCTCTTTCATCTCGTCGAGCGTCGGGTTCAGCACATACTCGTTATTGATGAAGCCGACACGCGCGGCGCCGATCGGCCCCATGAAGGGAACGCCGGAGAGCGTGAGCGCGGCGGAGGCCGCGACCATCGAAAGAATGTCGGGATCGTTTTCGAGATCGTGCGAGAGCACGGTGACGATCACTTGCGTGTCGCAGCGCCAGCCGTCGGCGAACAGCGGACGGACGGGGCGGTCGATCAGGCGCGAGGTGAGCGTTTCTTTTTCGGTGGGGCGTCCTTCGCGCTTGAAGTAGCCGCCCGGGATGCGGCCCGCGGCGAAGAATTTTTCCTGGTAGTTGACCGTTAGCGGCATGAAGTCGACGCCCGGCTTCGGCTGCTTGGCGGCGACGACGGTGGCGAGCACGGTGGTGTCGCCGTAGCTTGCGAAGACGGCGCCGTCAGCCTGACGCGCAAGTCTTCCTGTTTCCAGAACTAGGCGGCGTCCCCCCCAGTCGATTTCTTCTCGGTGTATATCGAACATATGGATGTTCCATGGCTTGCGGCGGAGGAAAGCCATGGGCAAGACGGCAAGAGACTCGCACGCGCGCTCTTCGCGCGCGCCGGAAATGGAGTCTCCAACGATCCTGCCATGACTCTGGCTCCGCCATTGGTGATGCGGCGGCTCGGCCGCCGCGTGAAGCCGCGCGAGGCCCTATTGCCCGCGCGGCGGCGAATTACCGGCGAATGTCGAGCCGCTCGATCAGCTTCTTGTAACGCGCTTCGTCCTTCGACTTCAGATAGTCGAGGAGGCTGCGACGTTGCGAGACGAGCTTCAACAGACCGCGCCGGGAATGGTTGTCCTTGACGTGGGTCTTGAAGTGTTCGGTCAGGTAATTGATCCGTTCCGACAAAATGGCGACCTGGACTTCGGGCGAACCTGTATCGCCTTTCTTGGTCGCATATTCCTTCACGAGCGCCTGCTTGCGCTCCGCGCTTAGCGACATCGGTTTCTCCTTTTGGTTCTTGAGGAAGCGGCCAAGCCGGGATGTCGTCCAGCAGGGTCGCGGAATGCGGCGCAATATAGCGATATTCCGCGTGGATGGAAGAGCGGGATGCGGCGGCTAAGGCATTGATTCCACTCCGGAACCGGCTCCAACATCGGCTGTTCGATCCGGCAAATGCCATCGTTCCCGCGCCCGCGCTGATTGCGCGTCCGGGCATTCTTCCATCACAGCCCTCGTTTCCTTTCAAAGAACCGAGGGGGCCGGAGCGCCGCTAGGCGCATCGGGCCTTCCGTTTGCCTCTCT